>Ga0315336_1000770_pt1 | contig 77571 bp, 47 predicted proteins | sample ASW5metaG_FD_204512 | JGI IMG/M metagenome (GOLD analysis project Ga0315336, IMG submission 204512) | Ammonia-oxidizing marine archaeal communities from Monterey Bay, California, United States - ASW #5 | ecosystem: Environmental > Aquatic > Marine > Intertidal zone | place: USA: California... | reverse complement strand
GTCTTTTTGCGCACCGATGAATCAGCCAACGTCGCCGTCGAATACTCGACGTCGTCGACGTTTGCCACATCGACGACCACCGCGTCGGTCGCGACGGCCACGAGCACAGATTTTACGACGATCATCGAAGTCGACTCCCTCTTGCCGGAGGTCGAGTACTTCTACCGTGCGGTGATCGACGGCGTACCTGAAATACCGGCGTTCGTCCATTCATTCGAGACGTCGCCATTGCCCGGCGAGTCGCGTGAATTCACATTTGCCGTGACGGCCGACTTGGCCGACACGCGTGTGAGCCCCGAGATCGAAGCGGCCGCCTACTCGCTGATCGCCGCCGATGACCCGGCGTTCTTCTTGCAGATTGGCGACTTCGACCACAGGAATCCGCAATCGATCGGCGCCATGAGGGACATGCACCGCGAAGTGCGTCTTGGCGATTCCGAAGCAGGGGCCGACTTTGCAGAATTCATCGCTCCGAACTATCCCGTCTATCACGTCTGGGACGATCACGATCTGGGAACCAACGACGCTGACAAAACCTTCGAAGGGATTCCCGAAGCGCTGCAGGCCTTTGATGAATATTATCCGACTCCCGATCGACCCAGCGCGGCCGGTATCTGGCACAACTTCGCGTATGCGCAAACTGAGTTTTTCATGCTCGACGCCCGCTCGCAGCGCGATCCCAGTACCGATCCGGACGGCCCGGACAAGTCGATGCTCAACGGAGATGACATTCCGAACGGTCAATTCGACTGGCTCAAGACCGAACTATTGCAGTCAACGGCAACCTGGAAGTTCTTGGTAAGCAGTGTGCCGTTTAATCCGACGTCCAAGCCCGTCGATGGCTGGGGTGCGTACGCGACCGAGCGACAAGAGCTACTTGACTTCATCAACGATGAAAACATTACCGGCGTCGTCGTTCTTTCGGCCGACCTGCACTCGGGAGGTGCGCTGGACGACGGAACGAATGCCGACTTCCCCGAAGTGAGCGTGCCACACATCAACCTCGAAGGCGTCCCCGCGTCGAGTGGTCAGATCGGTGACTGGAGCGAAGGATTTACTCCGGGAGACGAAGGCGGCGGATATACCCTCGTCACGGTGCGCCAAGATGAAGTCGTTCTCGAAAACTGGTCGGATACCGGCGTGTTGCGCGGCAGCTTGACGATACCGTCAGTCGCGCTGCTCGGCCCGGTCGCATCCTCTGTTGACGTAACACCCAACGTTGCCGAGTTTGGCCCGCTGACGCTGAGTGCGGTCATCGACAACGCCGCGACCGGCGCGACGCCAATCGTGACGGCCGAGTTCTTTATTGACGCCATCGGCCCAGCCGGCACCGGGATGAGCATGACGGCTCTCGATGGTACGTTCGACGAAATCACGGAAGACGTCACGGCGATCATCGATGCCACGTTGTTTGACAGCTTGTCGACGGGCGTGCATACCGTTTACGTGCGAGGACAGGATACGGGCGGGTATTGGGGCGTCGTCGGGCAGGCAATCTTCCAGAAATTCACCACCGATCCCGGTCCGTTCCTGGATGTCGTTGCGTTGTCGGATATTGCTCCGTTGGCAAACTCCGTATTTGGCGTCTCTTGGCTCGACGTGAATCAAGACGGCCTCCCGGATCTGTATGTCGGTAAACACCTCGATGGAGCCGTGCCGGGCAAGGAAACCAATCTGTGGGTGAACCAAGGCGACGGCACGTTTGTCGACGAATTCGACACCTATTTTGCGACGGGAGTTCTCGGCGACACGCACGGAGTTCAATGGGTCGACTTCAACAACGACGGCGTGGATGAAATGCTTCAGGTCAATGGAGCGCAAGGCGGCGGTGGCAGCGGGCCGAACGGCCTGTATGTCATTGACGGCGGACAATACGTCGATCAAGCCGTTCAATTCGGTCTCGACCTGCCGCTGGGCCGAGCCCGCGATCTGTTCTGGTTTGATTGGAACGACGACGGGCAGCTCGACGTGTTGATCGCCAACGATCGGCGACCCGATGAACTTCTCTGGTCGGTGTTGATGGAGCAAGGCCCGGCCGGGTTCACCGACGTGACAACGGCAGCCGGCCTCGATTTCACCGACCTCGCCGCTGATTCCTTCCACGTGGGAGACTTCAACTCCGACGGAATCGGCGACATCGTGTTGCTACAGTGGGCCAACCGCTCGCCCGTCTATTTCGAAGGGCTACCCGGCGGTGGCTACGTGAAAATAGACGGCTTCCTACCCAGCACCGGCTTTGGCCAGGACATGGTCGTGGGCGACTATAACGGCGACCAGTACAACGACATTTACATCCCCAGGGCGAACATGATCGTGCCCGAGGTGGTGCAAGTCGACGGCGACACACTCTCGGCTCACCTGAGAAACCGAACCACGGAACTCGGATTCACCTTCCGCACCGCCGGTGACATCACCTTCAATTTCCGTAAGGAGCAGACTGCCAGAGGGCAGATCAATCCGGACACGATCCTCCTGGGAGCCGCCGGCGACGCCCCGGCCGACCTTCCATTCACCGTATCGTCCAGCGATCCCGGCATCGAAGGCATTCTCGCTCACACCGCCGGCAACGGAGACGGACTCTACATCGGTTACGACGCGGCAACCGATTTGTGGGAGGTGCAGTACTCGTATCCAGCAGTCAATCGACTCGCGCTTGTGATCGACTCGACGGCCGAAATTACGGATGTTCAGGAAATCGGGTTCGCCGCCAACGACGTCGTCGCACTGCAAGATACGCTTTTGATCTTCGATCCGTTAACGGGCCAATTTGTCGATCAGACGGCAACCGCCGGCCTCAGCACGCCGACGGCAGCAACATCGGCCGCCGCCTTCGACTACGACAACGACAAAGACCTCGACATCTACGTCGCCCAGGAAACCGGAGTAGCCGGGCTGCCCGACTTGCTGTACGTCAACCAGGGCGACGGCACGTTCCTTATCGAAACGGTCATTCCAACGGACATCGTGACCGGCGCGCACACGGCGCACTTTGGTGACGGAACCAAGGTGCTCACATCCGACTACAATGGCGACGGGTTCGTCGACGTATTCCTCAACGGCACGAAATTCGGCGTGACATCGACGGAAGACATCGACGGCGTGCCTTCTCAGCTGCTACAGGCCCAACCCAACGGCAACCATTGGATCGAAATCGATCTGCAGGGTGACACGTCGAACCGTGACGGCATCGGTGCGAAGGTTTCGGTCACCTCAGGCGGAACGACACAAATTCGGGAGAACTGGGGTGGAAAGCACCGCGTCGCACAAAACGACATGAGACTCCACTTCGGGCTGGCCGACACCGACACGATCGACCAGATCCTTGTCGAATGGCCGTCGGGAATCAGCACGTTATTGAACAACGTTTCTGCGGATCAAATACTGCTGATTCTCGAGAACGCGTCGCCGCCGGCAGTGCAGATCGACGACGTTGACGTGGACGAGTCCGCCGGAACGGCCACATTCGACGTAAGCCTGACGAACGGCAGCGCCGACCCGATCACGCTGACGCTGACGACGTCGGACGGTACAGCGATCAGCCCTGACGACTACACCGCGACGACCGACACGGTGACATTCTTGGCGGGCATCACGCAAGCCACGTTTGTGGTGCCGATCATCGAAGACGCGACGGACGAGCCGAACCAGACGTTCACGGTCTCCGTGCAGAGCGTGGACCAAGGGACCGTGGGTGACACGAGCGACATAGGAACGGGCACGATCATCGACAACGACGGCCTCCCCGGTGTCCTGATCGGCGACGTGATCGTCGATGAATCGGCCGGTACCGCATCCTTCGACGTAAGCCTTTCGAACGCCAGCGGCGAAGACGTCACGTTGACGCTGACAACAGCCGACGGCACGGCTGTCGACCCCGACGACTACACGGCGACGACCGATACCGTCACGTTCCTAGCAGGGGTCACTCAGGCAACGTTCATCGTGCCGATTTCCGAAGACAACATCGATGAAACCGACGAGACCTTTACTGTGTCGGTCCAAAGCGTCGATGCGGGAACGGTCGGCGACACGAGCGACACCGGAACGGGCACCATCAACGACAACGACCCGTCACCGACCGTGACGATCGGCGATGTGCTGGTCGACGAATCGGCGGGCACGGCGACATTCGACGTGAGCCTATCGAACGCCAGCGGCGACGACATCGTACTCACGTTGACAACGGCCGACGACGTGGCCGTCGATCCCGACGACTACACCGCTACGACGGGTGCGATCACCTTCCTGGCTGGTGCCACTCAGGCCACGTTCGTGGTGCCGATCATTGAAGATTCCATCGACGAGCCGGACGAAACATTCACCGCGTCCGTGCAGAGCGTTGATGCCGGCAGCGTCGGCGACACGAGCGACATAGGCACTGCCACGATCTCCGACAACGACCCGCCACCCGATGTCCTCATCGGTGACGTGCTCGTCGACGAATCGGCCGGAACCGCCTCGTTCGACGTGACGCTGACGGCCGCCAGCGGTGCGGACATCGTGCTTACGTTGGCAACATCCGACGGCACGGCCACCAGCCCGGACGATTTCACGTCGACCGTCGGCGCCGTCACGATTCTCGCCGGTGACACGCAGGGCACGTTCGTCGTACCGATTTCAGAAGACAACATCGACGAAACCGATGAATCATTTGCCGCTGCTGTGCAGAGCGTCGACTCCGGCAGCGCGGGCGATACGAGCGACACGGGAACGGGAACGATCACAGACAACGATCCGGCACCGGACGTCGTCATCGGCGATGTGCCGGTTAACGAATCCGACGGTACGGCGACGTTTGACGTGAGCCTGTCAAACCCCAGCAGTGAGGACATCGTACTCACACTGACGACGTCGGACGGCACGGCGATCGCACCTGATGACTATACGGCCACGACAGCCGCGGTCACGTTTCTCGCGGGTGCGACCCAAGCCACGTTTGACGTGCCGATCATCGACGACGTCGACGACGAGACATTCGAGAGTTTCTCCGTTTCGGTACAGAGTGTCGACAGCGGTAGCGTGGGAGATACGACCGACACCGGCATCGCGACGATTACCGACAACGATGGCTTGCCGGAAGAATACATCTACTACATCAGCACGGCAGCCCCCGGCACCGTCACCAACAGCGACGATTCGACGTTTTCGTTCGATGACAGCGACATCGTGAAAGTCACGGTCAACGTGCTTGGCGACTACACCTATGAGATGTTTCTCGACGCCAGCGACATCGGGCTGACGACGAGTCAGGAAGACATCGACGCGTTTCACATCAACGCCGATGGTTCGATTGTTATTTCCACGTCACGAGCGGCAGCCGTCGCGACAGACTACCTTTCGGCCGGCATCGGCAGCGGCGACACGATCGATATCGCGCTGCACGATCTCGTGGTGTTTACCCCGACCACCACCGGTGATGATACAACCGGCTCGTGGAGCGTGCTGCTCGTCGGCAGCGATTTTGGGCTCGACACCGATGCCGAGAACATCGACGCAGTCTCCGTGCTCGATGATGGAACGATTCTGATTTCGACGATTCACAACTTCGACGTCACGACCCTGACCGGCAATGACGAAGACATCGTGGCCCTGAACCCTGCTACGGGCGAATGGTCGGTGTACTTTGACGGCAGCGACGTCGAACTCACCAGCTACACCGAAGACATCTTCGGCTTCTCGATCTCAGCGGCTGATACGAGCGAATTGGCTCCGATGTACTTCACAACGCTTTCCACAATGAGCGCGGGGAGCCTGGCTGCAGAAAGCGATGACTTCTCACTGTTCACGCCGACGACTCTTGGCGATGACACCACAGGCGTATACGACGCCCAGCCAACGTTCGACGGCAGCGCGAATGGACTGGTCGGTTTCCATATTGACGGCGTACACGTGAACCCGAACTTTGTCGCCGCCGCTTCAGAGTCGAGCGCATTATCCGCACCACAAACGTCGTCACTACTCGCGCCGGCTTCGCAGTCGTCATCCGAAACAAGCTCGTCGACCGAATCGAGCAGTTCACTTCTGTTGAAGGAACCGACAACGACCACGACGCAGTCAACTTCGACATCGAACGACCCACCGGCGTACTTGGCACTCGGCGCCTCCGAAGGTAGCACAACAACAAACGACCCTCAGACGGGTTCTGAAACTTCGTCCGGCGACCCCTCGTTGACGACCGGCGATCCCTCATCGCCGTCGAATGATCCGAGCGATCCATCCAGCACGGAATCGATTGACGACTTTGATACCGTCTTTAGCAATATTGATCCTGTCTTGGATCTGCTCTGATCCGTAGTGACGGGGCAGACACATTCAAACGATGTCGGGAGTTGGCTTGCCTAGCTGCGCCATCTCGCTAGGGCACACAGCAAGCCAGACAAGAGGGCATGATGTCAGATTCGTCGTTTTCATCCTTGATGGGAAGCATTCGCCGGGTTTCTGCGCGGCTTGGGGGTCGGGGGCTCAGTGGCGGTCGGCGGCGGAGTGGATGGAAGACGGGAGCCTTGCGGGCGGCGGCCGTCGAGCAACTTGAGTCTCGCGTCTTGTTGACCAATCATCTGCCGAACATCGTGTTGATCAACACCGACGATCAACGGTTCGATTCGGTCGCCTTCATGCCGGAAGTCCTGGCGGAGATCGCCGCCGAAGGCACGACGTTCGAAAACGCGTTCGTGACCACGCCCATTTGCTGCCCGTCGCGGGCTTCGCTGTTGAGCGGCCAATATGCCCACACCAACGGCGTGGTACACAACCAGGCGCCGCTGGGCGCATTTCAAAACTTTGACGACACGTCGACGCTGGCGACCTGGCTGGACGATGCGGGTTACGAGACCGGTATTTTCGGTAAGTACATGAACGGCTACGACCGGTTTGCCGATGAGAATGCCGATCCGCTCGACGTCTACATTCCGCCCGGCTGGGATGAGTGGCACGCGTTCGTGGGAGCCGGCTACTTCAACTACCGGCTGGCGAACAACAACGTGATCGAGACGTATGGGTCGCTCGAAAACGAGTATTCGACCGACGTGCTCGCCGGTCTGGTCGATGATTTCATGCGGGCCAACGAGGCCAGCGACGACGACCCGTTCTTCGTTTACTTCGCGCCCAAAAATCCGCACGTGCCGATCGTGCCGGCTCCCCGGCATGTCGGCGCGCTCGATGGAATCGCACTGCATCGGCCGCCGTCTTTTAACGAAGCCGACTTCAGCGACAAGCCGGCGTGGGCTCAGAGCAAACTTCCGCTACTGACCGCACAGGAGATCGCCGACCTGGACGCGTTCCGGCAGGGGTCTCTCGAATCGATGCTGTCGGTCGACGAGGCGATCGGCACGTTCATGGATACGCTCCGCGAGCTGAACGAACTCGACAACACCGTTATCATCTTCACCTCCGACAACGGCCACTTATGGGGCGAACATCGTTACGTCAACAAGGGCGTTCCCTGGGACGAATCGATCCGCGTGCCGCTGATGATCTACGACGGTCGCAACCCCGTCCAGCAATCGTCCGACGCCTTGGCGCTGAACATCGATCTCGGCGCGACGATCCTCGACACGGCGGGGCTCACGGTTCCTTCAAGCGTCGAAGGTGCGCCGCTGACGCCGTTTCTCAATGGCGAGACGACCGAAACCGTCACATGGCGAACCGATTTTGTCGTCGAAGCGTACAAGGGCGACGGCGGCCGGTATGCGGGTGTGCGCAGCGAAGAATGGTTGTACGTGGAGTACGTCAACGGTGACTTCGAACTGTACGACATGGTCAACGACCCCTATCAGTTGGACAATCGCGCCGGCGACCCGGCGCTGGCCGTGACCCAAGCTCAACTCGCCGCCCGTCTGCAAGCGCTTTTACCGACCGATGTCGTCGGCCCGGTCACCACGAACTTAACCGTGATTCCCAACTCCGACGGTCTGCCGATTTCGTTCACCGCCAGTGTGAGCGACGCGACCACCGGCGCCAGCGAAGTCCGTACGCCGGAATTTTACATCGACACGATCGGCAACGACGGCAACGGCACCGCGATGAGCGCCGTCGATGGCAAGTTCACCAGCGACACCGAAGACGTCATCGGCACGATTCCCTTCGACGCCTGGAACGCACTGAGCCTTGGCGAACACACGCTCTACGTTCACGGACAAGACACACCCAGCAACTGGGGCAGCTACGTCAGCGTCACGTTCACGAAGGCGAACGACATCCCCCCACCGCTGCCGTTTGACATTTACTACATGACCTTCGATCAGGCGGGTACGGCCGCCGGCACGATCGGACCGGCGGTCAACTACGACGTGAATGATATTCTGCGGCTCGTCACGTTCGCTGGCGGCGATTTTCAGTACGAGCTGTTTTTCGACGGCAGCGACATCGGCTTGACCGATGGTGCCGAAGCGATCGATGCCTTGCACATTCAGTCTGACGGAAGCATCGTCATCTCGACCGGCGGCACGACGGCCGTCGAGACCGATTATCTTTCACCGGGCGCCGGCAGCGGTGCGACGATCAATGCCGTCGCTCAAGACCTGCTCAAGTTCACGCCGACCGCAACCGGCAGCGACACCACGGGAAGCTGGTCCCTATTCTTCGACGGAGCCGCGCACGGCTTGGACGTGGCCGGCGAAGACATCGAGGCGCTTTCGATTCTCGACGACGGCAGCATACTCATCTCGACGCCGGGACAAGTCCGCGTGCCGGGGCAATTCGGTCAGACACAGGACATTCTGCGGTACCTGCCGGCGACCGACACTTGGGTATTCTACTTCAACGGCGACGACGTGGAACTCACCGGTTCGGGTGAAAGCGTTGACGCCCTGTTCGTCGAAACCGACTCCGGCGGACCCGCACCGACATTACACCTATCGACAGCCGATATCCTTGACACCACAGGAATAACATCTGCCGTCGAAGACATCACCCCCTTCAACAGCTACCAACTCGGTATTACCACCATCGGCAACCACGGCCCGATTCCCACACTCGATGGCAGCGCCTTCGGCCTCACGGACGCCAACATCCAAGCCATGCACCTCGACCGAACGGAGGTCATCAGCACGGCACGGGAAGTTTATTATCTGACGATGTTCCAATCGGGCACGGTTACCAGTAGCGACGATTCGACACTCACGTTCGAGGACAGCGATGTCATTCAGTTGACCGTCGACATCGATGGCAGCTACGCCTACGCGATGTACTTCGATGGCAGCGATGCCGGGTTGGAACCATCGGCGGAGGACATCGATGCCATTCACGTTCTCTCAGATGGTAGCCTCGTCATCTCGACGAACACAGGCGCTGAAGTCCTGACCGATTACAACATGCCCGGCGTGGGCAGCGGCGCCACGATCAACGCGTTGCGTCAAGATCTCCTCCGATTTGTGCCCATCAGCACCGGCGGCGAGACAGCCGGTTCGTGGAGCCTGTACTTCGATGGAATTACTAACGGGCTGACAACGGATGCCGGCAATATCGACGGACTCTCCGTGTTGGAAGACAACACGCTGCTCGTTTCAGTGACGGGTAACATTACCCTCGGAGAACTCGCCGTACAGGACGAGGATGTCTTGGCGTTCGATCCGGTGAGTGGAAATTGGTCGCTCTATCTTGACAGCAGCGACGTCGAACTGATTTCGACAACCGAGGACTTGGGCGCAATCTCGGTTGAAGCTGCCGATACGGCCGAACTTGCTCCGATTCGTTTCGCAACCCCGGGCGCGATGAGCGTGACTCAAGTCTCGGGCATCGAAAACGACGTATTCACGTTTCGACCGACCAGTCTCGGTGACGAAACGGCCGGCTCGTTTGATTCGCCTCCCACGTTAGTTGGCGACCAGCTCGGCCTGGAGGGCTTCAATGTCAACGGGTTGCATTATCGCTTGCTAATGGATGACCGCTTCGCGCGGTTCGAGTTCGCGTTTGTCGAAGAGCCGACGGTTCTGGATCCGCGCGGAGAACTCGCCGCGTTGCCGACGAGCGTACCTTGGGTCCACGAATGGAAAGAGTTCTATGTCGAGGTGTATGTGAGCACGCCGGTCGCGACCGGCGTGGGCATCACGAGCGCGACGGTAGAACTCGACTACGACACGGATTATTTTACGGCAACCGAAATCGAATACGGGCCGGCTCTCGGCGTCGGGACAACGGGGATCATTGACGATGCGGTGGGGAAAGTCTCGCAGTTGGGAGGATCGGCCTCGGTGACCGACCTCGATGTCGGTGACATAAACCCTGCCTTGTTGGCACGCGTACATTTCGCGCCAACGGCCGCCGACGGTACGAATATCGACTGGGACCTCGAACAACTCGGGCCTTACGACATTGGCCTCGGCTTGAGCGTTTTGGACGCGACGTTCTCGGGCAGTGCACAGAGTGGCGCGATACAGGCGGACGAATTCGAGGTCGTACCGCCGCCCCAATCATCTGTCTACGCGATTCCCTACGACTACAATGACGATGGATCGATTGGCCTCTCGGATCTTGTCGTTTTGGCGAGCGTGTTTGGCGAGACGGTCAGCGAGTCGGAGTCACCCTACGCCTGGATTTCCGACTTCGATCAGTCCGGGATCGTCTCCCTGACCGATGTTGTCTACTTCGCCGGCAACTTTGGACTTGGACAGAGTGACGGTGAAGCAGTGACGCTGCCACCGGAGGTCGGTGAGAGCCAAGGTCTTGTATTCGCGTCGTCGTCGTTGGCCTCGATTCGCAGCGCCGGTGACAGCGTCACGACTCCGTCGTCGACCAATCCGCTATCGGCAGAAAGCGCGTCCGCAGAAGCACCGGCGAACAGCATCGCGGCGCCTTTATCCACAATCCCTTCCAACACTTCAAGTTCGACAGCCATTAAATCCAACGCCTTGCCTACTTACGCGCAGGGAACGCCGCAGGACGTTGGTGCAGATTCAGAACAGTCGTCAGGTAGGGATCAATCGGCGGAAAAAGACGACAAAGAGCAGGTTGACAACGACGATGGTGAGGACCAGTTCTCCGTTTTTGACGACAGCACCGCGCCCGAGACGCTGGACGAATTCTTCTCGGAATCGCTAAAAAGCGGCCTGCTGAGCACGTTCTGATGCCTGCTGAACGATCCATCGCGCGCACGATAAGGAGTCGGCAAGCGCAGCCCGAGACGTCGCGCCGTAGGATCTGGGCCTGTTCAGGATCGAGGTGGTAGCGAAGTCATTGCCGCACCCATTCGAGGATCGACCGGGTGATCGAATCGACATCGCTCGAACCAAGCTGTGGGAACATCGGCAGGCTCACGACGCGCGACGTGATCGCCGTCGTCACTGGCAAGCGGTCACCGCCGATCAACCGGCCGGCATACGCCGGCTGCTGATGCACGGGCCTCGGGTAATGAATCGACGTCGCGATACCTCGGCTCTTCAAGAACGTGCGCAGACCGTCGCGGTTGTCGCATTGGACGACGTACTGATGATAGACGTGATCCGCCCCGGTCCGAACGATTGGCAACTGTAAGGGGCTGGCAGCTAACGCGTGATCGTAGGTCGCCGCGATATGGCGTCGTCGCTGGTTGTCGACGTCCAGTGCTCTCAGGCGCACCCGAAGAACGGCCGCCTGCAACTCGTCCAGCCGTGAATTGAGGCCGCATTGAGCGCTGACGAACCGTTCGCGCCAACCGTATTCGCGAATCTCACGGGCTTGCCCGACGATTGTCGGGTTGTCGGCGACGACGGCGCCTCCATCACCGAATGCGCCGAGATTCTTTGTCGGATAGAAACTGAACGCAGCGGCGTCGCCCCACGTGCCAGTTTTTTGGGTTGCCCATCCCGCCCCGTGCGCTTGGGCGCAGTCTTCGACGACACACAATCCGTGCTGTCGAGCGATCGCGAGAATCGCAGGCATGTCGGCTGGGTGGCCGTACAGATGAACCGGAACTACCGCAGCCAATCGATCCGTTCCGGCCTGCTTAGCCGATCGAATCGCCTGTTCGAGGCTTTCCGGAGACATCGCAAACGTTTCGGAATCGATGTCGACAAGGACAATCGAAGCCCCGCTTCGTTCGATGCCGACAACCGTTCCGACAGCCGTGTGCGATGCGGTAAACACGACATCACCAGTTCCGACGCCGCAAGCACGTAAAGCCACTTCAATAGCATCGGTACCTGATGCGACGCCAACCGCAGCTTCGACTCCAAGGTAGTCGGCAAACTCCTGCTCGAACGCTGCCACTTCGCGGCCGAGAATATACGAGCCGCCGTCCATCACACGGGCGATCGCCGCGTCGATCAATTCTTTTTGCTCGCCGTAGGCGGCGGCCGGATTCGTTTGTGGGATCACAGCGACTCCCAACGGTTTGCACTGGTCAATGTCGGCTCATGAAATAGTGACATGGGCTGTTAGTTGTCGCGGTCGACTTGTCTACTCTGGCGAGAATCATTCACCGAACACCGTGTAGACGCAGTACGACGTGCGCCGTCACAACGCAAATTGCCGAGCCGCTCGCAGGTCGGAATCGACGCGGTGTCGCGAAACGGTGGCCGGCGAAATTCCGAAACTGAAAGCAGTGTCCTCACGACGGGCGTCCCCCCAATTTCGACAGGCGGCTACGTGCTCATCGCCGACTTGTAGGATTCGAAATCACGGATGTAGTCCGCCTCATCGTATCGCTCGGACGCCAACACAAGGCACACGGCTCCGGATGAAAAATTGCTCAATTCGCGCCACACCATCGGTTTGATATGCAGTCCGTAATAGGAACGATTGAGCATATGTCGAGTTTCCCGAGTATCGTCGCGCAGGATGACGTCGAAGCTGCCTGAAATCGCGATCAAAAACTGGTGGCACGTCTTCAGCGCATGGCCAGCACGATAGCTGCCACCGGGTACGTCGTAAAGGTAGAACACCCGCTTGAGATCGAACTCGACGTGGTCCGAGCCCTCGATGAACGTGAGGTTTCCACGATGGTCTTCAATTCTCGGGAGTTGGATTATTGCGCAGTCGTTGACGCTCATGAAAGCCCTCTCGTTGGTTGATGCGACGGTTTGCGCTGTGTTATCCTCGGCGCGACGACACCAATTCGCCGGCGATACGATCGCCGCGCCGTTTTCAGGGTGCACGGGCACGCGAATATCTCGGGAATTCGCGAGTATACGGAACGGGCACGTGTTTTCCAAACTTGTCTGCTCCGACGAATCCGCCGATCGAGCAAAGCGAACCGGACCATCGACGCCGCCATGGCCGCCACCGTCAATAACGTCATTCTCAACGGGTTCGATCGATGCGGGTCTTCAGCGATTGCGCGCACCTTGGCTCGTCACCCAGGTGTCGAGCTGATCTTTCAGCCTTTCAACAGCGGCAATATCCGCCGCATTCTCTACGAGATCATGTCTGCCGAGAACGCTCGCCCTGAGGACTATCAGTTCTTTTCTATGTTACAACAAGGGCGGCTGGAAACGAGCTACATTAAGTCGCAGTGGCATGAGAAACACTCTACGACCTTGGAGTTCAAGCCTGGGCAGCTTCACGTCGTTAAGACGACATTGAACCATTTCACCGTGACGTGGGTTGCCGAGAATTTTCCGCTTTTGGAGCAATGGGGGATTTGGCGAGATCCCCTCGACATCCTGGCTTCGATCACGCGTAACAACTTCTTCGACCGCTGGTACACAGACGCCTTAGACCAGATCGTCCCGAGCGTCAGAGGCGCGCAATCGCTTTCCGAGCCTTTTGAGAAATTCATTCACAGATTAGACAATCCAATTGCCGTCACTGCGTTTTTGATTTCCGTTCGTTCGTTTTACTTCTTTTCGCACATTTCGGCGGACAAGGTGATTGTCTATGAGGAATTCGTCGCCGATGCCAATCGCGCTCTAAAGTCGTTCGCGACGTATTTCGGCTTGCCGCCGTTCGACTTTCAACACGGGGCGAAGAACGATCTCAACGTCATGGGTAAGAAATTTGATCCGGAAAGCACCCATCATGACGTCTTGTCGGCCACAGACATTCAATTTGTCGAAGAGGTTTTCCGCCCATTGCGAGACGTCGTCGCGGACCGCTTCGGGATTGTGTCCAATGCGTGACCGTACGCCGGTAAAGGGAAAAAATCGTGGATGCCAAGATGCTCTCCGTGATGATGTTCGCGTACCAGAGCGAGCAAACACTCGAGGCCAGTTGCCGTATTGTGCTCACGGCGTTGACCGAGGCGAACATACCGCACGAATTGATCATTATCGACGATGGTTCGACCGACCGGTCGTTCGAGGTCGCCGAGCGACTTGAACGCGAGCATGAGCGAGTCCGAGCGTTTCGGCTGAGCCGAAACTTCACGACTCCGAACGCTCAGTTCGCCGGACTGTCGGTTTGCTCGGGGCAGTGCGCCACTTTCGTTCCCGATGATCTGCAGCGGCCGATTGAGGTCGTCATCGAGATGTACCGGCAGTGGGAGCAAGGCCATAAACTGATCATTTCTCACAGGCGCAGCCGCGATGACGGTACGCTGCGCGATATCCTTTCCGGCCTTTACTATCGCATCATGAATGCGCTTTCAGAAATCCAATTCCCGCCGGGCGGGACCGACGGCTTCCTCGCCGATCGCGAAATTATCGGCATTCTCAACAAGCAAATCAGCCCGCGAAATACTTCCTCTGTCATTGAGGTGCTGAGGCTGGGGTTCGATCCCGTCTATGTGGCTTACGACCGGCCGCAAGTTGACGGCAAGTCCCGTTGGACGTTTAAAAAGAGGATTCGGCTGGCCAAAGATACCTTCTTTGCGGCATCATCGTTCCCAATCAAGTTCATCACGTGGGTGGGGTTGTTGTCGTTTGCGTTCTCGTTCATCCTGATTGTGCTGATCACGTTCGGGAAGGTCTTTTCCAGCGACCGACTGTTCGGTTACTCTGTTCCTGGGTGGACGTCGATTGTCGTCTTCATCAGTTTTTTCAGCGGTCTCATCCTATTTAGTCTCGGCATCATCGCCGAGTACATCTGGCGAACCATGGAGGAGGTGAAGCGGCGCCCGGCCTATATCATCCGGGAAAAAGACACCGAGGTCCCGCCGGCCGATGCCACGAACGGGCAGAGCACGGACATGCGTGGGGACGGTTCCGAATGCCAGTGAACCGAATGCCAGTGAACCGAATGCCAGTGAACCGGTTGTTTAGGGCAGCGTTCGGCGGAATGTGTGTTTCAAGGTCGCGCTGCAACCAATCGATTCCTTGAAGTCACACAGTCCGAAATTGGGCAGTCCGTCGTCGCCAGAACCGGGGCCGATGTCCAGACATTCGAACCCCCGATCGCTATAGTGCTCGAGCAGTTTCCAGGCCAATAGATTGACCGGTCGGGCCGCCTCTGCGCCGGGAAGATGTCCCCAATAGATGACCTGTGCGATGCGATCGGTCACGTCGAACACGAGCGCCGCCGCGATCGGTTCGTCGCATTCGCAGACGAGGTATTCGTTGCCGGAGACAATGGACTTTGTATTCTCAACCTGGTCGCGCGACATGGCCAACGAGTAACCTTTCGACTCGCGGTTCTTGCGGAGGACTTCATACGCAACGGGCAGATCGTCCTTCCCACCGACTCGAAACGTCAATTCGGAATCGCGTGATCTCTTCAGGTTCTTGCGAGCGGCGTGGGAAATATGGTCGCTGTAGTTCTGCCGCAGTCGATTCAGATCGAGATGGTAATTCAATTCCGTTCGTTCTGCTTGAAAGCCGGCGTTAGTCAGCGCCGTTTCCGTTTTCGCGACGTGCCCTGGGTCATAAATTGTGGATGGCATCGTGATCGAGACGGCCGAACAACCGGCATCCCGTGCGTAATTCGTCAGCGCAATAGCAGCGGCGGCGTACTCACGGATCCGTACCTCGTGGACGCATTTTGCGAAGCCGCCGAACGGCGCCGAAATTGGGGAACACAATGTACTGTCGCGTTTCACGCAGGCCAGCGCCAGCCGCGCCCCGTCCTTTCCGAACAACAGGTACCTTCGGGCACCGGAAGGTTCGTCGTGGAGTTCATTGAAGGGGCCGGTCAGATAGACGGGACACGATTTTCGCAGCGCGCGGTCGTATTCCCCAGCGGAGACCTGTTGGATTTCCATAACGCTTCTCGCCCCGTAATGACTACGGGCCGTCTTCAGGTTTTTGTAGGATCAATAGGTTGTTTTCGGGCACGATGAACGATTTGGGCACGCGGCCTCGGTAAACGCGAACGTACTTCAAGCCGACCTGTGATGCCGCCCTCTTCCAGCAGCGCAGAGAACGAATGCGTTTGTTGACGAGGACTTCATCTTTGCTGGATAGACGAAACACATCCTTCAGCGAAACGAACGACGAATATTTTGACCAGTCGCCAAATGAGTCGCGATTGTGGAACTGGACCGATCGCGTGATCCAGCCAAATTGTCCACCCACCACGAAATAGCCGCCCGGTTTCAGCATGTGCGACACGTTTCGCAATGCGTTTTGCCACGAGTCATCGTTAACAAGATGGAACATGACGCCGATGGCGTTGATGAGATCGAAGCACGATGTCCCCAGGGTCTCGTCGGCAGAGACGTCGTAATGTCGTATGTCGACGTCATTGTCAGCCAGGTGCTGCTGCTGAAGTGCTTCGACGGCTGTGCTCGACACGTCGACTCCAACCAGACGCTGGAAATCGGCCAGACGCCTATAAAAATCGAGCCAATGTCCGGTTCCCGTGCCGACATCCAGCAGTTCTGCGTTCTGAAGGTCGATGTTCGAGTCCGCGGCGAAGCGAATGATCAGATTCTCGACGGAGTTGTAGTGAAACGTTGAAAACCAGGGGTTCGCATCGTGTGCCACCGTCACTCTGTCGGAGAGCTCCTCTGCTTGGGCGCTCTGGTAGTACGATTCCCAGAACGTACCTGCATCGTAAGTCTTCCGGCGAGCGCGGACGAGAAATGGATAGATGTAATGCCGCAAAGCGTGGTAATGAATGAGCCGCAATGCCCATTTGACAGGAAGGTCGTCGCGTTTCTCGGAGTTCATCGTAAGACCTGTCTGGGGCGGTTGAACGTCCGGAGAGGGCGGCCGGTGTGTGCACCCGCACGATTGACCTCGTTGACTGCGACGGATGCGCATTTTACCATGCCGTGGCACCCGTTCCAACTGGTTCGTTCACCCGCCGCGACAGAGGAATCGATCTTGAACGCGGTTTTCGCCCTGCATTCGTCCAAACGTTCTTTATTCGTAGATCACTTGTGGGATGAGATCGATGGAGCCTTGTGAGGCCAATTTAAGACGAATCAGCTCGGAACAAATCGTTTTCGTTCTGTTCTGCACGCTTTGGCTGCTGAACATCATGCAACACGTTCCGTCGTTTTACAGAACCAATTTTTTAGGCGACGAGAACGTCTATCTGTCGATCGCCCACGACATGGGCTGGGATTGTTCGCGCTACACCACGATGCACATGCCGGCCTTCAAGGATTGGCCCAACTCGATCTACCAACAACCGTTGTTTCACCACGGTCCTGTGCTTCCTTACGTGCTAAAAATCGGTGCGGAGTTCAAAGCGCCGGTGGCGGCGGCTATGGTGTTCGCAAACCTATGTATGGCCGTCTTCTTCCTGCAGATCAGACGGCTGATGTTGATCCTCGGCATTCCCCCCGCCTGGCGTGTGTTCGCTTACGTCGGAGCTGCGACGGGCCCGCTTCTTCTGTTTTCGACGACTCGGCTTCACCACGACGCGATCGCCGGATTGTTGATCGCGTCCGGTCTGATCGCGTTTGTTGACGCGATTCAGACGAATTCAAAGTGGCGCGCCGTTGGGTCCGGCCTGCTGCTCTCCTTGGCGCTGAATAGTCGCTTCAATGCAATTCTCGTGTTGCCGGTGCTCGTCGGCTTCCAATTCTACGCGTTGTGCATCGCCGGTTCGCCAGATACTCGGAAGTCGAACACCGGCATACTCTGCCCGGCATGGAAGTTCCACCTAAGGGACCCAAAGCGGTGGGTCGTCTTTCTGATCGTGGCGACGATCGTGGCTACGATCGGCATGCAACATTTTTATCGCTTGCTGGCCACCTACGGAACACTCAATCCGAAGTCGTTCATGATTGCCGATCCGAACGATCGCTGGGTCCAAACCATGTGGAACCGCACCAGATGGCAGATGCTGTTGAGTTTGATTGCACTGCTGCCGATCCTGCTTATGTTTATGTCAACAAGCCCGTACAAGAGTTTGATGTCGGGATTGCGCAAGGGCTCGTGGGCACCAGCGTTTGCGTTCTCCTGCCTCTTTTTCTTCGCCGTGACCTACGCGTTTGTGTTCCGTGAGCTGCGACATTACGCTCTGGCCACGCCCCTGCTGTATTGCTGCCTGCCGTATTTCTTTATGAATAGCTCCGGACGTCGTCTTTCGGTGAACGTCGCCCTTGCCGTTGTGATGGTTTTCTCAAATATTTGGACGGCCAACGTCTATCTTGTGGTTGTGAAAAACCAAGTCGCCTGGATCGTTCCCAGCATTTATCAGTATCTGCCCTTCCTGATGCCTTTGTACGGTCCGATCGGCGTGTCCCCCTGAATCATGAACGCAGCCGCCGGCCGGGCAGATTCGCCGCGTGCGCGATTGCGACTCCCACAGGTCAGTCGCGGAGTGCGTCGCCGCCTCTCAGCTTCGTTCCTGTCGAGCCGTGCCGCTGGCCGCGCGGGCAACAACACGCCGAATAGGCGTGCGGCTGAGAATGGCCATCCACCTGAATGTCGAACACACCAGAGAATGCCCACGCACCGACAGACCGCGGCCTTACGCGATGATTGGCCGCTCGGCGCGAATGAAGACAAAAGTAGGGCCGGCAGGACTCGAACCTGCAACCAACAAATTATGAGTTTGCTGCTCTAACCGATTGAGCTACGGCCCCAGTAGGGAGTTACGTCGATGGCATGCCATAGATGACAGCCAATTGACAGCCATTCACGCCAAAAAACAGTTCGTCGAGGCTTTCTGGGGTGTCCTTCAACCCGTACCAGTGCGAAACGATATGTGTCGATGGTGGCCAAGTCTACCGTTTCCAAGCGTAAGAACAAACCGAAGAAGCCACGCCCCGACTTCCCGCTGCTCCCTCATGCGTCAGGCCGTTGGGCGAAGAAGATACGGCAGAGGCTCCATTATTTCAGAAGCCGGGACGACGGTCCCGATGCCGCTCTGCAGAGTGATCTCGACACCAAAGACGATTTTCACGCGGGCCGCACTCCTGGGCAGAGGCGGCGGGCATCACGATTCGCGACATGTGCAACCGATTTCTCACGTCAAAGAGGAATTTGCCTGATTCCGGAGAACTCATGCCGCGATCCTTCACGGCGTATCACTCGACGTGCAGTCGTATCATCGACGCGTTCGGCACAACACGGACCGTGGAGAGTTTGGGCACCGTTGATTTCGAGGTGTTCAGTCAAGTCATTGACGACCGGTCGTGGACCGCTCGCGCTTGGTAACGAAATCCGATTTGTGCGGATGGTTTTCAAGTACGCATATGACGACGGGCTCATCGACAAGCCCGTGCGATTTGGCCAGTCCATCAAAATGCCGTCTCGCAAGTTGCAGCGATTGGCACGTCAGGCAAAAGGCCCCCGCATGTTCGAGGCTGGCGAAATTCGCAAGATTCTGGATGTGTCCCGCCGACCTATCGAGGCGATGATACTGTTGGGGCTCAATTGTGGTTTCGGCCAAACTGACGTTTCTCGTCTTCCTCAGTCCGCACTCGACTTCAATACCAGGTGGGTGGATTACCCTCGTTCAAAGACTGGCATTCAACACCGATGTCCTCTGTGGCCGGAGACCGTGAAGGCGCTGAACGCATTCGACACATCGGGGGTGTCAACGTACTGAACAAACCACGCGGCGACCAACACGTGGTCAACACCGATTTTATTGATGCGAAGTTGGTTGCGCTCTTTCGCTAGGGGCTACAACGAGGGACTAAACGAGAGATTCGCAATGGTTTGGTCAGAAAGAGCACGAGGCGTGCCTACAGAGTGCCCATGACGTTTTCCCTCACAGACACGCAAGTCACTGACGCGCGAGTGAAGGACGTGCAGGTCTCGTTACGCAATTGCAAAATTAGGAAGGTAAGAGATATTTAGGCTGGCGGACCATATTCGCGACGTTCAGCAGCTTTCACGCGAAATACCGTCCGCCCCTATTCAGTTTCGCGGCCATTTTCCATGTCACGCACAGGATGGCCGGTTCCAGTCCGGCTCGCGCGATCACAGCCGATCCTACCCCCCTTCCTCGAATTGCCGGACGCGCCCCATCCGGTCTTGTATCAGGGAGCGCGTGGCGAGCAAGGTCGGTTTGTAGTGCTCGCAACGATTGTGCCCGGCGCAGGGCCGCAATACCTTTTTGGCGTCGATCAAAACCAGAGCTACACTTCACGAAATCGTTTCAAAAAATGACGTCGTTTCAAAACCCTCCGGACGCTGGCATCGCCGCTACATTTTCAGCGATTTTTCGACGGCCAACCGAGTTTTGAAACCGATCTATGACGATCACAGCCAATTACTGTCACACGCTGCATTACGCGCGCGGCTGTTTTCTGTGCACGATGAGTGAGGAAGTGAAAAGATGAACTCCGCCACAACAAACCTGGCGTCTGCCGCGTATATGGCCTCCGACGGACCGAGTCTCGTTTGGACACAATCCGGCGGCGGCGCAAACATCGTTGTTTTGACCGATCAACAAATCGCCGTCGGCGTGTTGCCGAAGAAGGAGCTCAAGACCGCTAAGAAACGTCTGGACGACGGCGAAGCGATCATCAACGTTGTGGGCTCGAAAGCGTCGTACATGCATTTGTCGGCCGTCCGAATGGTCAAGGCTGACTTAAACGGCTCAACCGTGTCTGTCGAACACTCCGCAGGTGGGATCAAAAAGACCGAACACCTCCGCTTTGGCGATCGCGATGACCAGACGGAGTTCATGATCGAGGCGCGCGACCGGCTGCCGCAGAACGTGGAAACCTGCGAAACTCAATCAAACCGCTGGATGCACGCGCTCAAGCCGTTTAACCTGATGGTCATGCTGATGGTCATCACAGCGGGCGTGCACACGCTGTTCGAGCTCGAGCTGACCGACCGTCAAGCCACGCGCCGCAAGCTGGACGAATGGTCGCGTCAATCCGGCCCCGCCGATAACAGTCTCGGCGCACGCGCGACCCGGGGTGCGGCTCGCAAAGCGACCGTCACCGTCCTGGCGCACAACCCGGCCGTGATGAAGGTGCTCGCATTCGCCATGATCATCGTCGGAATCCTGGGGCTCATCTTCAGCAGCATCGGCTACATCGCATCGATGACCCTCTTCGGAGGAGCAACCGCGTTCACCTTCTGCTGGATGGCGAGCCGATTGTGCATCCCTCCACGAAGTATCCAACTTGTCATTCCGAGCCTCCGCTAAACGGCCCCGCCGGAACGACGGCCTGTGCCTGCCCGCCGGAACGGCGGTTCGTGCCTGCGGCAGCTTTGTGGGAATGACTGGGTACGATCCCGAACTACGGTTCATCGAGCCTAGCTTAATGATCGGCTCGCGGCTCGGTCGCTGCTTCGGCGGGCGGGGGCTGCTGATTTGATGCATTGATTTGTTCCAGGGCAATAGCGGCATAACTGCGGACACGCGTATGCTCATCCTGTTCCAGCGCCTTGATCAGAGCCGGCACGGCAGCGTTCGCCTCCGGCCCGATTCCTCCCAGGGCACTAGCGGCAGAACCGCGGACAAACCGATGCTCATCCTGTTCCAGCGCCTTGATCAGAGCCGGCACGGCAGCGTTCGCCTCCGGCCCGATTCCTCCCAGGGCACTAGCGGCAGAACCGCGGACAAACCAATCCTCATCCTGTTCCAGTGCCTTGATCAGAGTCGGCACAGCGGCCTTCGCCTCCGGCCCGATCCCTCCCAGCGCACTAGCGGCAGAACCACGGACACGCGTATGCTCGTCCTGTTCCAGTGCCTTGATCAGAGCCGGCGCGGCGGCCTTCGCCTCCGGCCCGATTTCTCCCAGGGCACTAGCGACAGAACCGCGGACACTCGCATCCTGATCATGTTCCAGCGCCTTGATCAGAGCCGGCACGGCGGCCTTCGCCTCCGGCCCGATTTCTCCCAGGGCACTAGCGACAGAACCGCGGACAAACCGATCCTCATCCTGTTCCAGTGCCTTGATCAGAGTCGGCACGGCGGCCTTCGCCTCCGGCCCGGTTCTTGCCAGGGCTTCAGCGGCAGAACGGCGGACACGCGTGTGCTCATCCTGTTCCAGCGCCTTGATCAGAGCCGGCACGGCGGCCTTCGCCTCCGGCCCGATTCCTCCCAGCGCACTACCGGCAGAACGGCGGACATCCGCATCCTTATCATGTTCCAGCGCCTTGATCAGAGCCGGCACGGCGGCCTTCGCCTCCGCACCGATTTCTCCCAGGGCACTAGCGGCAGAACAGCGGACATCCGCATCCTTATCATGTTCTAGCGCCTTGATCAGAGCCGGCACGGCGGCCTTCGCCTCCGGCCCGATCTTTCCCAGGGCTTTAGTGGCAGAAGTACGGACAGCCACATCCTCATCATGCCGCAATGCCTTTATTAGTGCCGGCCCGGCGGCTTCTGCCTCCGGCCCAATCTCACCCAGAGACTCGGCAGCATGTAGGCGATCCACCGCGTCAGGAAGCTGTAACTCAGCAATGAAACGCTTCACTCGCCGTCGAAGCTGCGTCTTCTTGACGAGTTCCGGGTCGAGGCCGCCGCGCTTTTCGAGTTCTTCGCATACGTCGTCGGGAACGTTGACGTCCTTCGCGACGAGGCAGCAGTCTCGTACTGCTAGTAAGAACCCCTTGATTTTTTCCGGCGATTTCTCGTCGGCTCGTTTGAAGAATGACTTCCAGTGCGCCGTGTTGCCTTTGTACGTCTCGACGACCTGCATGCCCGCCAGGTACTCGGCTAACGGATCGAGAACGAATCTCGTTTGGGCTTTGTCCCTTCGGAGAACTCGTAGTTTGTTTTCCAGGTAATCGAGCCGAGCCTCGGCTTGCTCGCCTTTCATTTCCTTGAGCACGCCTTCTCGATCGGCGGCCGCGGGATAGTATTCTTCTTTGCAGCATTGCCGGGCGACTTTCTTGGCATCTTCTTCCGCCAGAATTGCCTTATCTGGATCGGTTTCCGGCGGGTGCAGTTCGTGCACGTACTCGAGCATCAAATCGGGAATATTTTCCGGAAGGCGTTTCGTGCCCCCTTCTTTGGATCTCACGAGCTGATCGACATACAGCTTGGCGAACAGGGCGGTGATCTGCCGGTCTCCGACCATTCGCGAGAGTCGGCGGCAATCGTCGAAGAACTCTTCGTCGTCCTCAAACAAATCGGCCTTGTTCTGCTGCGTCAAGTAGGCGTCGACAAACGTCGAGACGCGTTTGCCCTTCAGCAAACTCGGTTGCAGCCTCCGCGTGTCGCCGAGTTGAGGCTCATCGATTCGGGACGTGACGACCAGAGCCGCAACCGGAAAATCGGCCGCCTTCGGCCGCAACTGCGTTCGCGTGGCATCACTCAATTCCGAGAGGTGATCGACGATCAGCAGGACACGTTTTTTTCGTAGCAACTGGCTGAACCACTGCGGCTCGATCGGATTGGCCTCTCCGACAAGCGCTTGCAGCTCGCCGCGGGCTTTTTCGATCAATCCCTCCTCGCCCACCTCGTCTTCGATCAGCACCGGCAGCATGGGATGCCGGGTGAGCCGTTTCGCTTTGTCGCCGTGCATGGCCCATTTGCCGAGCTGGCAGGCCAGACTCGTTTTCCCGGCACCGCCTTGCCCGTCGATCAGCACGCACGTGCGTTCCTTTTTTCGAAAAACCGTCTGAAGTGTTTCAGCCGACAACTCCGCGATCATCTCGCCGTCGAATCGAACCGGAATCGTCACGTGAATTCTTCGGTCGGCTGCGGTCGGAATGCGCCCAAAGTTCTCACGAGCCGAGTCGAGATGGTTCGTGACCCATGCATCCAACACCCGGCCATGATGATGGAAGAATCCCACCAGCAACACATGCCGCAGCGACCACGTCATCTCGACAGGCGTCTTGAACTTTACTTCGGATAACTGACTGAGGAAATTGTTGGCGACAAGAATCCACTGCGGTCGCACGAAAAGAACTATCAACAACGAAACGAAGTAGCCTACGACAGCGACAACGAGCCACGGCCAATACCACAGCGGCTGAATCTTTTTCGCGACGATCTTTTCGTTTTCGATCAACCGTTTTCGGCTGAGCTCAGTTTCCAGAGAAAACTTCGAATTAGATATCGCCCTGGCGAATTCATCGTCAACGAGCGTCAGGGCCTGTTCGAAATGACCAATCCACTTCTGCAATTCGGGTTTCGAAAGGTCGTGCATCCTTTCGACGAGGCCTGAACTTATCTTGGCTAGGGCACTCGCGGCAGAATCTTGGACATCCTCATCCCGTTCCAGCACCTTGATCAGAGCCGGCACGGCGGCCCTCGCCTCCGCCCCGATTCTTCCCAGGGCATCGGCGGCAATAAGGCGGACATCTTCATCTTCAACCTGTTCGAGCACCTTGATCAGAGCCGGCACGGCGGCCTTCGCCTCCGCCCCGATTTCTCCCAGGCCATAAGCGGCATGAACGCGGACGTTCTCATCCGGATCATGTTCCATCGCCTTGATCAGAGCCGGCACGGCCTCCTTCGTCTCCGCCTTGATTCTTCCCAGGGCGATAGCGGCAAAACCGCGGACGTTCTCATCTTGATCCTGTTCGAGCGCCTTGATCAGAGCCGGCACGGCGGCCTTCGCCTCCGCCCCGATTTCTCCCAGGGCAAAAGCGGCAGAACTGCGTTCAGACTTATCTTTACCTTTTAGCTGCTTTATCAGCATATCGATGCGCTCAGCGACGTCGAAATTCTGCTGAGCGAAAGCATGCGGCGCGCCGATCAGGAAAATCGTTGTCCAAACGAGAATCTGACCCATGCGGAATACAGCGTCTATACGCTCACAACTCGCCACAACTTGCTCCTTCGAAGCAAACCGTTCACGCATAGGGAGGGATCGGTTCGGAAAATGTCTGCGCGCGGCTGCGCTTTTGGCGCCATGTGGCCCACATGGCGGGCGAGATGGAATATGAAGTAGACCCTTGGGTTCTCAGCGCGTCAAGCGATAATTAGTGGTGGCGCGAAGTCGAATTTCTCTGATCGGCTTTCAACGTCCCCAGCAACGATTCGCCGGAATTTTTTGTACTCATCGTTTCAATGGCGGCTGAAGCCGCCATCTATCAGCGCAATATGGTCTAGTCTCGCACGGCTTGAAAGGCGTACAGGTCGCCGTCGCGCCAGCGGAGTCGCACGACGATTGGGCTGGTTGAGGCGGCGTCTCCGAGAGTGCGCTCTTTTCCGGCATCACTGATCCAGCGAACGCGGTAGCGGAGTGGATCGTGCCGAATCGCGCGGGACGCATCTGCCGCAAAGCCCTCCAGGACTGCGCCTTTGGAATCCAACAGCTCGACACGCAGATCGCTTGCAGCCACGTCGGCATTCACCAACAGCTCGTTTCCGGCGGACGTCAGTGGTTTTGTCTGTAGCATTGCTTCTGAGCCGGCGTCGCCCGGCCGCAGCGCAACAAAGCGGTCCGCCGGCAAGGTTGCCAGACCGATGCCAAATGTGGATTTGAGGGAACGATCCGGAAAGAGTCGCTTTTCACCGTGTTGCAGATTCTTTCCCGTGTAGTAGAGATGCACTTTCTGATCGCGTACCAGCAGCGTCGTACTGGGATAAACTTCCATGTCCCACGGTCGCTTGCCGCTGACGTTCTCCAGGTGCGTTGGTTTCATGAACGGTGCGCGATTCGCCACCCGGTGCCAGTTTCGCCCGTCGCGGCTCACAACAAGCTGCACCTCGAGCGCCCCATAACTGTTGTTTTTGGCTTGCGGTTGAAGACGCAGTATGGGCAACAGCCCGATCAAGACATCGCCATACGGCGTGACCGAGATGCCATACGGCTGACTCCACGGGTATCCATCGGCTTCATCGGATGCGAGCACTCGCTGTTTCGGCGTCCAGTGAACGCCATCGCTGCTGGTGGATAAGCCGACCTTCCGCATCACTCCGCGCCATGTCTGTCCGGTTTCCGGGTCGACGACGTCCCGTTCTTGACCTTGAAAGCGAACAAACGCCAGGTACTCGCCCTTCCAACGAATGACGCACGAGCTCGTATCATTTTTTCCGACGGCTCGGCGCCAATTGTTTTCGCCGGAAGCCACCTTTTGCCACGCGATTCCGTCGGCTGATGTGACGAGTGTCGAACCACCCACTCCCAAATACCGGAGAACCGGACCCTTGGGATCTCGAATCGGGAGGACGCAAAGTCCGTGCGCGTCGGACACGACAATGTTGTGCTCTTTATGACGTCCAAATTGTTGCGATCCGACGTTCGGCTTGATCCACCGCAACCCGTCTTCCGATTCGGCATAGCATTGATAGTACTCCGCCGTTCCAGGCGCTTCGGGCGTGTCGGGAATACCGGCGTCTGATTCGCTGGCACTATACCAGCAGCGATACTTCCGTGCCTGATCGTCATAAAGCACGGTTCCATAGACCGACATCATACGCTGCTCCCACGGACGGTCGTTCGTGATTAGCGGATTGGCCGGATGTCGCACCGGTTGGCGAACGACGCGTTGGACGTTGTGGGTGTCGGCGATCAAGAAGTCATCGAGAAACAGTTGCGGGTGGCTGGAAACGTCGATCGCTTCTGCCGGACTTTGTCTGTCGCCGCCGGCGTCAAGTGTGCCGACGCAGAAAACATGTCCGGACAACACGATCGCGGCTAGAGCGTATCGATTCATCATGTGCTACTCCGTTTCATCCGACGCGCCGGCCGGCGTCTTCAATCGATTTGGCTTAAGAAAGGCGTGCCACCGGCTTCTTTCGGCAAAACCCACGCCGCCAACAGCGCCCGATGAAAGCCATTCCAACAGCTCAGAGTTTTTTCGCGGGTGCACTTCAAAACATGATCGATAACTGACCAGAATGCAAGCTGTTGGCTGACTTGTCCCACGGGTGACACTTAGACGGCGTCTGAGGCATGTCGAAATCGATTCGCGCAAACGTGGAGCGACGCACGAAACACCTTCGGCCGTCTGAATCGAATCGACCGCTCGGCGGTCGCCCGTCTTCGTCTCGCATAGCTTCGTTTTGCATAGCGACGTTTCCAGAATTGTGCGGCACCGAGGCGAAATCAGAATTCCTGCAAAGGAGACGATCGATATGAAACTCAGCCTGTTCTCCGTCAGCTACGCCGGCTATTGGGGCCAACACAAACTGAACGTGCCGGAATTCATCGCCAAGGCGGCCCAGCTTGGTTACGACTCGGTCATGCTCGCCGGCAAACGGCCGCACCTGTCGCCACTGGATGCAAATCGGGATCTGCTGGCGACCGTAAAAGCCTCACTCGACGAGCACAACATCCGCTGCGACACCGTCGCCGGATACACCGACCTCGCGCCGACGGCGGCCGCCGAAGTGCCCTATTTCGAGATGCAGGTTGCTTACGTCGAGTCGCTGGCTCGCGTTGCCGCAGAATTGGGTGCGCCGTTCGTTCGTGTTTTCACCGCCTATGAAGTCGACGGGCACAGTCCGCACGCGATCTGGGACGCCGTCGTCGGTACGCTGAAGGAGATGTGCGACCGGGCCGCCGCGTATGGTGTGACGCTGGCCGTTCAAAACCACCACGACATCGGGGTCCACACCGATTGGCTGCTGGAAATCCTGGGTGACGTCGATCGTCCGAACTGTCGAGTCGGCTTTGACGCCTGGTCGCCGGCGCTGCGGGGTGAGGATCTGTACGAGGCGGCTAAGAGGATGGCGCCGCATACCACGATGACGACGAACGCCGACTACATTCGTCTGCCCCGTTTTCGCTATCAGCCGGCGCTTGTCAACTACCGGAGGGAAGAGCCCGACCTTGTGCGAGCCGTCAAGTTCGGCGAGGGGTTCATCGACTACGAAGCGTTCTTCCGAGGGCTCAAAGATGGCGGATTCGACGGCATTGCCAATTACGAGATGTGTTCACCAGTACGCGGCGGCCCAGAGATCGAGAACCTCGACGCCTACGCGGCTCACTACGTGAAATGGATGCGTGAGAAAGTGCTTTGACACATAGGAAGTCGCCCCGATTCGTCCGGAACGACAAATGGCTTTAATGCATACTGCGACCAGCTCGGACTCTGATCGGGATCACGGCAATCGTTCTCGCTAGCTGTCAGGTGCGCTGAACGGACACAACCGCATGTCGTGTTCAGCGACAATTGCTGCGAAGTGCTGTGGTTTCGGGTATTGTGGCGTAAGTGGAATCTGCCATCGTCCGAAGAAGCGCCTCGGGGCGATTGTGACTCCGCAAACGACAACCAACACGTTGCCGATCCGTACGTAGCAAGACGACGTTCTAGGGAGCCGTCATGTTGAAACAACACCGAAGCACATTCCAATCCGCTGTCTACGTCATACTTGCTGCCACGTTTTTCGTCGTGACGACCATCGGCACCGTTTCGGCGGAAGACGAGCGGCAGCCGCGTACCGCAACCGACGAGAGCCTGTTTCCCAAGGCGTACGGCGTGCTTGCCAACGAAAAACTCATGTACCCCGTCGACATGAGTGATTGGCCGGTCAAGATCGACTCGTCCCATCAACTGTTTATCGACGACTATTTGCTCGCTTCGGTCGAGAACATCACCCGGACGGTGCACCAGGCAACGAAGTTCACGGGCAATCCGATCATGACCGACCACACGGCGGTGGAAGCGGCGGGGCCGGTGTTTGCCATCGTGCGACGCGATGAGCAGACGGGAACATTTCGCATGTGGTACTCGGGAAACGTGAATTACACGCTGACCGACGGCACGCGCGTGCGATTCCCGGCGCTGTACGCCGAATCGGACGATGGTCTCTCGTGGAAAAGGCCCGAACTCGGGTTGCACGAATTTCAGGGCAACACCGCCAATAACATCATCATCCCGGCCGGCAACCTGTTCGGGCTACACATCGACAAAAACGAACCCGACCCCCAGCGGCGTTACAAAGGCATCGTCTGGCACGAACCGGAGTACGTCCCGAGGGAAGGCTATTTCCTCTACACCTCGCCCGACGGCATTCGCTGGACGCGCGAAACTGAGGAGCCGATCGCGCTGAGCCTAAACGGCTACACGATGCCTCAGACCGGCATCGGTGACACAAGTCAGTTTCGCTGGGACCGGCACCTCGACAAGTACGTCGGCGACGTCAAGTTCGTGTTGCCGGGGAAAATGCGTGTGCGAGGATTCATGGAAAGCGACGACCTGATCCACTGGACCCGGCCCAGGATGACGATCTATCCCGACGCGTTGGACGATTCCGACTCGCAGATCTACGCACAAAACAGCTTCTGCTACGAAAGCCTGTGGCTTGGATTCCTGCGTGTCATGCACACCGAGCGAACGGCCGGTTACAAGCAGACGACGGTCGAATTGACGGCGAGCCGCGACGGCCGGCATTGGCATCGCGTTGGTAAACGTGAAGAGATTCTTCCGCTAGGAAGTGAGAGCGAATGGGACACGGATTACCATGATCCGTTTTGCGCACCGGTGCCGGTCGGCGACGAACTGTGGATCTACTACCGCAGCGGGAAACTTCGCCGAAACGAAACGCGACGATACGATTTCGGGCTGGCAAAACTTCGCCGTGACGGTTTTGTCTCCCTCGACGCGGGCGAGCAGCCCGGAACAGTGCTCACCAGACCGCTCTCGTTTGCGGGGAAGAGACTGTTCGTCAATGCCGATGTGCGAGAAAGCGGATCGATCAAGGCCTCCTTGCTGACGCGCAAACGGCAACCCATTGCCGGCTATTCGGCGGCCGATGCAATGGCGATTGCCGAAGGTGGCACTAAAGTTCCCGTTCGCTGGAAGAAGGGCGTGGAATTGGAGGCGCCATCAGAGAAAAACGTACGGCTTCGCTTCGAGTTGAAAAACGCACAACTCTATTCGTTTTGGATCGAGTGACGTTTGTAACGAGCCGATGTCATTGGCACCGCCCAGAGTCAACAGAGTCAATTACGCGGTGCGAACTGTATCAATCCGCTGACGTCGATAGCGGCGTGTCGAACCAGTCTTCGACGAACCAACAGCGTTGATGCAGGCCGGTCACCATCACACCATCGGGCATTCGTGCACCGCCCAATGCGACGCGCGCCGGAACCTTGCCGGCGACGATTCTTGCCAGGAGCAAGTACTCCGTCAGCAGATCGATTCGTGCGTGGCCGCCGACTTGAAGTCCGTATAGATCGGGTTCCAGGCGCGGTCGATTGGGAACCCATTCGGCCTTCGTTACCAGGTCGACGTCGCGCCGAACCCAGCGCAAGAAATCCGGATCTTGCAAACGTTCAAGCGCCCTTGCGCGAGCCGCTGCCAAGCTCGAGTCGGTCGGTTCGAGTGGCACGCTTGCGGGTCGCAACGACTTATCGTCGTTCAACCGCTGCACGGCCTCTTCGATATACCGAATGTCTTCGAAGTGTCCGAAGAGCGGTCCGTACCAACCAATCCGCGAATAGTTGTCGGACGGCGTGAAAGGGCGACCATCATTCTCAAAATAGCCGGGCCAGCCCCGCTTCGGATCGCGTTGCGTTTGGTAAAACGTCAACGCCGGCTGCAATCGCAACACGTATCGCGGGTCATCGAACAGATTCGCCGTCCAAATCATGAGATGGCCGACGTCCTTGGGAAGCACCTGTGTCATGATTTTTGCGTGTTCGTGACTTCGGGCCACGACGGGACGATTCTGGGCGTCGTAGAAGCCGGCCCAGCCCCGCGCATTGCTGCCGACGATTTCGGCATCGAGGATCCAATCCGCACAGTCTCTTAGCGGTGCAAGGTATTTCTCATCTCCGGTGACGTGGTACATCAACAACAACGCCCAAAAAGGCCTGCGAATGCCTCCGTCGTCAAACTCGCCCCCTTGAAGAACGGCAGGATTGTCGGCGATGTTCCCTTTGCGCGTTTTGACGTTGTACAGTCCCGACCAACTTCCATTCGGGTTCTGGGCTTCGACGAGCAGATCGGCGACGCGGCGCGCCGGGTGGAGATATCGGTCATCGCCGGTGAGCCGATACAAGTAAACCAGAAAGCACATCAGACCGTCTTGGAAGCCGTCCTGTATTCGTGCATGTTCCGGTTTCGACCACTCGGCTAGTCCGACGCGTTCGATGCCGGTTTCGGCATACCGCAAATCGTGAGAGTTCACGTTCCCGGCGAACATCTTGATGGCCGTTGGAAAATGCCCTTCGGGCTGTTGAGCCATCAGAGCGATCCGGCCCACGCGTTCGGCTTGATCGAGAAACCAGACGTCTCCGTAGGCTTCGTGCATCCAGTTGTGCAGCCAGCCCGCCGAAGCCGCTCCCCCGTATTTGCCGCCGAGCCGTGTCGTGAGCGGCAGCATGTTCGGCCAGGCACGATAGAGATAGAGTCGCACGCGGTCTTCGACCTTTGCATACAGTTCCCAATCGATGGGCAGTTCGTCGAGTTTCCTACGTCGCTCGATCGTGCGGTCGGCCAGTGTTTCATCGCTGATGCGAATCTCGTCGACAACGCCTTCGAGAGGAAAGACGTCGGTATCGCCCGGCTCATCGATCCACAGCCGTCGCCAATTAGCGGCCCAGTCGCCGAAGTTGCGCTCGAAGACTCGTTCGGTCTCGCGGGGTGAATTTCCAATGAGCAGGCACTCGTAAGCGACGGCTTGCATCCGCTGCGTTGATTCGACCGTCGCTCCCTTGCCGTTGATCGTCAGCCACAGGCGTCCCGGGCTCTGGGTCGTGTCCCACGAAACGGCGATGTGATACCACTCTTCGGCAACGAGTTCTTCGACGGGAAGTTCGAGCGTTGTTCCCTGGCATTGATAGACGAGCGTGTTGTCCTTCGTCTTGATCAGCGAAACCGACGGTGTCCCCTTCAGACGAGCGGCCCTGGGCCCGTAGAAATGGAAGACGTGGTGTTCAGCGCCGTCGCTCCAGATATTTTTCCCCGACTGGCTGCGAACAAACATTTCGACGGTTGCCTGATAGACGGGACAGTTTTCCCGCATAGTGGCCATCATCTGCGTTCGCTTGCCGTTTACACGATAGAGGGGGGCGCCGTATCCGAATCGTCCCTCTTCCATCGACCGGTAGTTACTCGGCCGATGCGAAGGACGGAAACCACTCCCTACGTAGAAATCGGGATCGCCGGCGCCGCGCCGAAAGTCGAACGTGTTCGACCAGCGGGTCCACGGCGTTCGCGCAGCCGGCATCGGTCGCCAGTCGGGCAACTCAAACACCGTCGGCTCGCCCGCCAAGCTGTCGCCGACCGAGAGACACGGCAGCAACGCGACGAACAGGCTGCGCGCGAGCATTTGAAAAACACGCGACATAGCGAAATTGTTCGTCGCATTGCCACGACTGTGAATTCGTAAGGATTCTCCAACAACAGGGCGCAGGTGACCGTGGCCTTCGTGCTTGGTTTCACCCGTGCTAGCGTTATCTGCCATAGGATCTCTCCCGTATTGCTGTTCCGTATGAACCCGTCAGCCAGATGATTCGCGGATTGTCTATGCTCGGCCTGTCAGATTGAGACACCCTTCTGCATGCCCTTCACTATCATAACGTGACTATCACGATGACGCCCTCAACCCGGTTGGGAAAGTCGCGGAACGGCGAGCAAAGCACCGTCACCCCGACAGTCTTGGTTTGGTCCTAAAATTCTCCTTCGCAGGCGATTTGCATGCGCGCCAGAGAAAACGATAATGGGTGAAATGGCGGTTTAGTCTCGCGGGCTTCGGACATTTACTGTGGCGCAGAATTCGTAATTGCGGCGACCGACGCGCACGCGATAAAACGGTTGAATGCTGTGTTCACGATTACGGCCTTGCGAATGCTCTGATCACTAATCTCAGGACAAGGGCACATCATGCTGAAACGATTCGGATTGTGCGCTCTTCTTGGCTTGCTTGTCGCAAATACCGCAGAGGCGGTCACGGTCAAGGACTACGGCGCAACGGGCGACGGCGTGACCGATGACACGGCCGCGATTCAGGCTACCATTGATTCCGGCAGGTCGATTTATTTTCCGTCAGGGACGTACGTTGTCAGCCAGGAAGTGCGGGTTGGAAATGCCGTACAACTGATCGGTGAACGTGGCGGGCCACGGCCAAAGCTGCTGCTGAAAGCCGACACGGTGGGTTATGGCGACGCCGACAAACCGGCTTACGTGGTGAAGTTTTACGAACGGGATGCGCCGGTCAACAAAAGCGCGTGGATGAATACGTTCTGCGCTCAGCTGGACGGAATCGACATCCAGATGCAGCGCGGAAATGACGGTGCCGTCGGCATCAGCCATACGGGCGCACAGAACTGCCACGTCCGCAACTGCAAGATCACAATGGACGCCAATCTGTTGGGCATCTATTCGTTGCCCAGCGACAGTGTCAGCGAGAATATCGAGATCGTCGGAGGCCGGGTTGGCATTCGTTGGCGGGACACAGGCATGTGGCCCACTGTTCTCAAGGGCTGTACGTTTCGAGGCCAACGCGTTGCGGCGATCGAAGGCGCTCAGCACGGACTCGTTCTTGAGGGATGTGTTTTCGACGGCTGTGCGGTCGGCATCGCTGTACCGAACATCAAATGGAACGCCGAACGGCTCTACCTCGAGGACTGCATCTTCAAAAACATCACCAGCGGCCGGGCGATCGCCGCCTATCATGGCAACCGTTTTGACTTTCTCATCGCCATGAAAAACGTGTATTTCAAGGATGTGCCGTATATCGCCTACTGGATCGATGGGTCGGCATCTCACGTCGCCGGTCAGCCGTCGGGTTGGTGCAGAGCCGATCACGTTACACACGGCAACCGATGGGAGAATGGCGCTAAGATAAGCAGCGACGGCGACAACCTTCGCCGCGTGACCGCCGATTGCGAAGCCGCCACGTTCAGCGCCGCTGACTACGTCGACAATATTCCGGCAAAGACTGACTGTGTTGATGTCAAACGCTACGGAGCGCTGGGCGACGGCAGCCACGATGACACGACCGCCATTCGAAACGCCATCGCTGGCGCCACACAGCCCATTTGGTTTCCCGCCGGCACGTATCTCGTGTCAGACACAATACAATTGCAAAAGCACACCAAGCTGATAGGTGAACATTGCGGCGAGACCGAGATCAAGTTGGTTCCTGCCGAGAGAGACACGAGCTTCGCTGATCCGTCCGCTCCTAAGGCGTTGATCGATACCGTCGACGATCCGGATGGGACAGCCGTTTTCGCACATTTTCGATTCGGCACTTATCCCAAACCCAACGTCGACGGCATGATCGCCATCCGTTGGCGCGTCGGTCGAAACTCGATCATCGACGACATCCACAGCCTCAACACCGAGGGCCAGGGCGGCTATTACGGCTACACCCCTCTGATGATCACCGGCAGCGGCGGCGGCCACATCAGGCCGTTCTGGGCACCGTGGAACAGGACCAGCGGCTCCGGTCTGATCATGATCCAATCAACGAGCGAGCCCATCGTCCTGTATAGCGTGTCCCTCGAACACAATAAGATCGACCCCGGCCTATTCATCGATAATGCCAAAAACGTCACCGTACGACTGATTCAGACGGAGGGTACGAATAGCGTTGTCGTCGCGAACAATTCCGCCAACCTGACGTTCAACAATTCCTACTACGCCGGCATCGTCGACAATTCGCATCCGACCGCGATGAGATTCACCGACTGCCGCAACGTGGAAGTCTCCTGCTACTGGCGCTATTGGCACGATGGAAGCTACTACACCAACGCAATCTCTTTTGTAGAAAACGGCAAGCAGTACCTATTGCCGGAAAACTCAATCGCCTCATTTCGACACTTCGCACCACCCGCCGGGAAGTCGTCGGCCAAGTAACGCGCGCACTTACGAACCCCCGACTGAGATGTTTCGATCACATAGGCGGCTCGGATGGTTGACGCCGACGTTGGGCGTTTGGTTTTCTTCCTATGTGGAATCCGGGTTCTGAACTGTGTTGTTGGTTAGCGGCGTCAAATGTCATGCATGGGCTTTCTTCCTAGTTCGATATCGGGTCCAATAGTGCGAGTCGCTTTACAGGTCGAATCATTGTCCGGTTCTAGGGACAGCCGCTTTGTCGAGTCTATCAAACTATTTCGTTCATACGTTGCTCCGTGCCCGCGATTGGCAGCATCGGCCGCAGCTCGACCAGGTGTGCGACTGGTGGCGGGACGGCGGCCGGGGTGTTTGTGCGTTGGTCGGAATGGGCGGAGCCGGGAAGACGGCGATCGCCCAACGGTTTCTGCGCGTGCTTCCGGGCGGCCTGCCCGCAGACCCGGACGTGGCAAAAGATGCGTCGCTGCCCGAGCCGCACAGCGTGTTCGTGTTCTCGTTTTACGACGCACCGAACCCCGAGGCGTTTTTTGAATCGCTGCAAATGTGGTTGGAAAACACGCCGCGCGTGGAGACGGTTCTGTCGGTCGGCCAGATGCTGTACCTGCTGCAACAGACGCCGGGGCTGCTCGTCCTGGATGGTCTGGAAAAAGTTCAGGAGGACGGATTACGCGGTACGTTTGGTCGCCTGAGTAGTCCCAAGCTGCGCGACTTTCTCGATCAACTGTCCGCCGGCTACGTGCCGGAGCTCAGCGTCCTGGTCACGTCGCGTTTTCCGCTGGCCGATCTTCGCGACGCGCGACCACAGTTCTTCCAAACGATCGCCGTCGAAGAAATCGACGTCGCAACCGGAGTGCAACTGCTCAGAGATCGTGGTGTCCAGGGCACCGATCTGCAATTGGAACCGATCGTCGAGCACTGCGGCCGGCATGCGCTCACCGTCGACTTCGCCGGTGGTTACATCAAAGAGTACGGCGACGGCGACCCGGCAACGCCGCTCGATCTGGGCACGGCGGCAGAGCTTGATGCCGAGGCGGAGCGGGAGCCCGATGACGACAAGCGAGCCGTCCTGAAGCAGGGGATTCGTTTTGCCCGCATCTCCCAGCGCTATCGTGAAGCGATGCTCGCCAGTGACGAGGCGGCGATTACGCTACTGGAACGAATCTGCCTGTTCCGGCTAGGTGTCGATTGCGAAACGCTTGCCGCAATCTTCACCGGCCCCGACGCCGAAAAAGTTTCCGGCAAGGCGCTGGCCGGCCTCGACGCCGACTCGTTACAGAAGAAACTCGACTGGCTCGTCCGCATGCGCATCGTCGAACAAGCTCAAGGCAGCGGGAGTCAGGAAAATGAATCTGACTCGTCCCTCAGCCTTCCTCCTTCATCCTTATACACAATTCATCCGGCGGTGCGCGACGGCTTCCTGAGCGGGATCAGCCGAGACGACGCCCAAGCGAGTCACGAAGCCGTTCGCCAGGGTCTGGAAGTATCTCTCGGTGAGGCACCTGGTGAGAACCCGTCCGACCCGGCGACGCTCGATCTGCTGGAAGAGATCGTCCACCACACGCTCCGCTCCGGCCACATCGAAGAGGCCTGGGGCATCTATGAGAATCGGATCGGTGCGTATGGAAACCTTGGCACACGTCTTGGTGACTACGAGCGGGGCGAGCGCATTTGCCGCGCGTTTGCCGCCGACAACCGAGCCGATGCTCTCGAAGCGACCGGCTTCCAGCCGTCACAGTCTATCGCGACCTCCACACAGGTCGCCAATCTGCCCTACCATGAATTGTCCGAACACGATCAGGGGGGCTTCATTAACGATTGGGCACTTTATCTGAGCGACTTGGGTCGCCTCGCCGCCGCCGCGCGCTGCCACGAACTCGTCATCGAAATAGCGATGCGCCTGGAGAACTGGAAAGGGGCGTCGGTCGGCAACCGGAACCTGTGCGACGTGTGGATGTTCTCCGGCCGCCTCAGCGGTGCTCGTGGGCCGGACGACCGATCGGTCGAGCAGGCGAAGGGAGCCTTGGCGAGTGCTGGCGAGGCGCTGCGACTCGCCGAACTCGCTGACGACGCGTGGGCGCCATATAACTCGCACGCGTTTCGCGCCCAGGTCCGCGCGCTGCGGGGCGACATCCCGGCCGCACTGGCCGATTTTAGCGCCGCCCTCGGTTGGCAGCACAAACACGACAAGGACGACGACTGGCCACTCCACGGCGTTCCTGGGATTCAGCACACTCAACTTCTCAGCCGCCTCGGCAGCCATCAAGAGGCGAAGCGGCTCACCGAGGCGAATTTGAAGTTTTTCGAAGAGTGGGGTGAAGAGATTCCCGTTAAGACATCCTGCCGACTCATCCTTTCCGCTTTGCACATCGAATGTAGCGAGTTGTCGGCGGCGGAGTCCCTGTGCGCGGCGTCGCGGGCCTGGGCTGAGGCGCGTGACGCGAAGGAAGTCCTCACGTGGTCCGCGCTCGTCCAGGCGAGAATTGAGTTGACGGCGATCAGCTATCAGGATTCAGATCCAAAAGGTCAGCGCGTAAAGCGCATGTCGGCCGCCGATGCGTCCATTGACCACGGCCTCAAAATCGCCCGTGACTGCGGCTACGGCCTGTTCCACATCGACCTGCTGCTCGAACGGGCTCGGCTGCACTTGTTCCGCGGCGATCCCGCCAGAGCGCTTGAAGATATCGAACTGGCTCTCGACAGGGGAATCCCCGCCGACGACGAAACCGGCCAGCCCCAACTGCTCGCTGCCAACGACGAAGCCTGCGGCTACGCGTGGGCGATTCCCGCCGGCCTCGAACTCCGCGCCCAAGCCCTGCTGCTTCAGGCCGCTCAGACGATGGGCGCAGATTCCTACGTCCCTGCCAAGATCAGCGAACTGACCGCAGACGTTCGCACGGCGATCGACGAGGCAAAACAGTATCTGAACGCAGCCCTCGACCGCTGGCACAACCTGCGCGACCCAGACCCCACCGAAGACAACAATTTCACACTCGATGGAAAAGAATACAACTACCGCGCCGCCGACACGCATCAACTGCTCACCCAGCTCGACGATGGCGTATTAACGCGCTATCCGCTCGTTTTGGACGACGCGACTGAAGAGAAGAAAGAGAGCCACAGCGCCCCGGACGAAGGTTCCATACACGTGCGCGATCTCAAAGGGCGAATCGATATCGGCATCCTAACGATTCGCGACGATGAGTTTCAGGCTGTGCTCGATCGCCTTCCGGGCTATCGATCCGTCCGTGGGAAGCGGTTCTACAATTATGCACGCGTCGCGACCCAAGGGGAGGAGGAGCTATCCGTGGCGGTCACTTGCTTGCCGAGGCAGGGACAACTCGCCGCCCACGTCGTTGCTGACGACATGATTGAAGAACTCGGACCACCCTGGTTGTTTCTGGTTGGCATCGGCGGAGGCATACCGGACGGCGAATACAGCCTGGGCGACGTCGTCGTGGCCAACAGACTAAATGACTTTTGCGTCTGGGCGTGCTTACAGGATAAACCACCGGAATTCAGCATGGGCGGTGGATCGATGCATGTAGACGTTGAAGCCATTTTGGCAAATCTCATTGCTTTCAGGGAATTGAAGGGTTGGAACACGCAAAGGTCCGTGCGAAAGAAGAAGCCGACGGTCGAGGTCCCCGACGACCTTAGTGCATCTGTCTACTACGGAAGTGAGGGGTGGCGCAACAAAGTGCAATCGTCCCTTCGCCGAAACTTTCCCAAAGGGAAGCGTCGCCGCGCACCCAAACTGCGAACCGCGCCGGTCAGTTCTAGCGATGCCCTGATCAAGAGCGCCGACCTCGCCGAGCAGTGGCAGCAATCAGCGCGAAGCACAGAAGCCGTCGAGATGGAACTGGCGGGCGTGTATTCAGCGGCGCGTTACGCTGAGCAGGACTGCCGAGTCGTTGCAATTCGCGGCCTCAGCGACATCATCGGATTCAAACGAAGTGGGGATTGGACTGCCTACGCCTGCCACTCCGCTGCTGCCTTCGCACTCGCGTTGATCAAAAGCGGAATCATCAAACCACGAGAAGATTCCGCCACACCGTCAATCGAGTGACTCAAATCATCGCCTTTGAGCTTCGATCGCATGTGAAGCCGCCGTAGCAAAACTAGACATGCTCTAGGCCGACCGTCCGCGACAAACTCGTTCAGAACCCGATGCGGACGGGTTTGATTCCCAATGCGTCAAACCAGGGATCCAGGCGTCGCGCGAGTTGCGGCCAATTCTCGTGGGGAACCGCTGGATAAAGATGATGCTCCAAATGATAGAGATGATCGAACGCGAGCGCTCTGGCAATGAACCCGCGAAAAACACGCGTTTGGTGTAAGACGTCAGATGCTTCCGCGTCGTGTGGTATGTACGAAGTGATGAGCGGGATCGTCCAACTGCCGGCGATCATTAGCCCAACGTAGACGCAGGGGACGATCGTCCATGGCAATGCCGCGATTGCACCGAGAACGATGGCGACCACGGCCATTCCTTCCGCGACGATCCAATTCCGTCGCCCACGGGGATTTCCGAGCGCCCAAGCGTAAATGCGAAACTGGAATACCACCCCTTCCAGCAATGCACGGGGCAGCGACATACGCGCTGCATCGGCCTCGATGTCGTCGTGGTGAGGAAACCGTGCGTGGTGATTCAGGTGAGCCAACTGATAGGCGTGTCCGCTTCGTAGCGAGATGACTTCGATGACAGACAAGAGAACGTCGTTGGGTAACCGCTTCAGTCCGAGGCTCCCGTGGACCAGGTCGTGGGACGTTGAGCCGTACGTAACGAAACTCAGGACGATGAGCGAGAACACGGCCGGTATCCAATACTCTGAACCGGCGAATATCCAGTACGCGACAAAAGCGACGAACGGCGATGCGATCGATCGCGCCAACTGCCACCTGGTCAGGTGAAGCAGGTCGAAGCCGAGGTCTGATAGTTTGGGTTGACGAGTGGGCGCGGCGTCTTTGGACATTGCTCAAATTCCTTAGGACGGTTTGAGACGATCACAAATGTTCGTACCATAGAAACCGTCGGAAACCCGAAACGTTAACTCGGGAATTACGTTAACTCAGGAATACAGTGATCCTTGCACCACGTGATTTGCCTGTCGTGACGGTGCCATGACCCGCCCCACGGACGGTGACCCGTCAGGTTAAGCTTGACGACTCAGCGGCGATGCGTGAGCGATTCGTCGGTTGACGGTGGCATTTTCCTCGCGAATGTATGCCGGGTTGCATTCGATGTGATTCAACCGGCAGTCGTGAATAGGGAATCTGTGCATGAAACACGTTTTACTAGAGTCAGTCTTGAAACCCTCTGTTGGCTCGGAAACATCCTTGTTTTCAAGCGTCGAATTCGCCCACAACTGGGTTTCAGGATGGGTTCTACTTTTCGTTGCGATCTCATTGGCAAATGGGACGTCGTGCTCTCAATCTGGCGGCGACGGGCGTGCAAACGATGGATCCCAAAAAGTGGGGCACGTCAAATTCAACGGCGGCTACGTGACCGATCGGCGAGACCATGGCCGCCCCGTCGCACTCATCGGCTCAGCTTTGGGAGTAACACCTGAGGTCTTTCGGAATGCGTTCCGTGGTGTCACCCCTGCGCGAGGCGGTCCGCCCTCCCCTGCCCGTGCTCGAGCGAACAAACGGGTTCTGATGGACGCCCTCAGCAGGTACGGCGTGACGAACGAGCGTCTCGATGAAGTGTCGGATTACTATCGTTACAACCGACAGGCGGGAGAGGTTTGGAAGCGGACGCCGGCGACGGCGACTGCGATTGTTACGGACGGAAAGGTTACTGGTTTCGACATCACCAACGCGGGTGCCGGATACACGACGACGCCAACGGTCACAGTGGTCGGGTTCGACGATCTCAAGGTCAAGGTCACGATCGAATTCAGTACCGATTTTAGCACGAACGGAAGAGTGACATCGCTCACCGTGGTCGAGTGAAGACTGACAGAATCACCCTCATGCTTGATGCATCATGCAACACGTTCCAAGACGCTTCGTATCGCCACGGTGCCGGCAGGACGGTGGCCGGTCAAGCCAAGCTTGGCGACGCAGCGGCGCAATAATCGTTGAGGCGACGACTTGGCCACTCGTTCCAATTCGCCCTTCACCTCCAAGTCCAACTTCACGGTCGTGACGTACCACGACACCGACCCTAATCCATCCAACTGAACTTCCGTAAGCTCGTCTCGGACGATTTGTGGTGAATCCTTGACCCGCACGCCCTCGCCGCGCTTGGGGACCACGCCAAGAATCGCCTTGCGGACTAGAGCAGCTCACGAAAAACCGTGCCCGTTTCTGCCTCGTGGGAAGCAAGTGGCGTTCGCCGAGCAATGCGCAGGCGAAGTACGACACGCGGTAGTCAAACACAGTCCGGACGCGGTAGCCTCGTTTGTAACTACCGCCCTCGCCGAACCTGACGTCCGTCAGCTTCGTCTCAGTTGGTAGTCCGAAAGGCACTCTTCGCGGGCACGAAATAGAACATTCTGCTCTAGAACTTGTCTAGTTTTGCTGTAGCGACTCGAGACGCGATTGAATCCGAAATACGAGCATGTGAGTCGCTATAGTTTCGTCAATCGCGCTCTAGGTCGTACTTCCATCTGTCAATCCGCGTGGGCTGTTTGCCCGGCGTCGGCGTTTGGCAGACGAGCTTCTCGGCAAAGGGAGTCTTCATCATCGGTGAGTGTTTTCAGCCAAGAATGGCCTGCAAGTAGTGACGGCATTCGGAAGCAATCCGAAAACCCTCTGGACGACGGCGCGAGGTCTGCATTTCGAACGATTCTCTCGCCGCCATCCGGGTTTTCGGATGAATGTTACCAGACGTCTGCGAAATGTGCCGTCAATCGACCCTGTTTTCGATACAGGAATCGCTCCCTGGAATCTGGATCTTCTTGAGACCACTTCAGTGACATGGGTCTTGGGCGGTCATTTGGTTTCTTCCCCGAGCCTCCAGGCATCAGGGTCGGATTTGAAACGAATAGAGCCGCGCGTTGTCGAGGGAGATCTTGAGCCGCACAACTTGCCCTTTCAAGGCCGACAGATCTGCGTGATTCTTCCAGGCAGGCTCTAACTCAGTTGCGTCAACGCCCTCGTATGATTTCACATGATCGTCGACATACTCGGGGATCGGCTTCCCCGTTGCGTCCAGGATCTCAACACGAATCGTGCCTTGGCCGCTGGCATCCACATTCAGTTGCAGTCGGTCGCCCTCCAGAACAAACGGATTCGTGATCAGCGTACCACCTTGGTCACCGGCTTCTAATGCCACGAAACCATCGAGGCGAAGCCACGCCAAGCCGATGCCTCCCTGGCGCACGAACCAGACGTCTTTCTCGGCAGCGCCGTGCCGCTCGTTATTTCCCCCATAGTAGATCCAATGTTTGTTTTTGCGCGTGATGACTTGTGACGTCGGAAAGACCATATCCTTGTCCCAGGCTCCCGCCGGTCCCCGTGGTACCAGTGGCTGACCTGCGTAGACCCAATGGAGATTCCAACTCACGCCGTCTCGGCTGGTGACAATGTAGAAATTCTCGACACTACGCTCGTGCCGCGTGACGTGGTCGGTCTCAACGCCTTCGCTGACGTCGGTGGGATATTCCAACACCGACATCAATCCAAAGTGTACGTCTTCATAGATCCAATCCGTGAGGACATAGATCTGCCGCCGCAGAGCCTGCTGACGCACTCGCTCCATGTAGTCCGGATCCTTGAGCCGATCGCCAATCGGCGGTCGATCGCGGGAAACCTGTTCGTCTCCATCGAGAAGCCAATGGTGTTCCAGCTTCCATGCGGTGGGATTCGCCTTGATGTCGGTGTTGGTCATCGAACGCACGCCGCGAACCTCGAGCGGCTTGTCACCCAGCCGGATGTCTACGGAATTTGCGAACGGCCCGCCCCCCCATCCAAAGTCGGTTCGCGTGAACAGCCGATACGTTTTCGCTGCTGGATCCCAAGTGACCTGATTCGTGAAATCGGCCGCGCGATAGGTGACCGGTTGACCATCGTTGTAAGGCGTCCAGTGGATGCCGTCAGCGGAATGCGCCAGTGCGGCACCGTTGACGCGACAATCGCAATCGTAGCCGATCTTGTAACGGTGCGACGGATCGGCCTCGTGACGATCGATGGTCACAACGAGGTTCGTGTCGCCTCCGGTCGTGAGGCCTTTTAGGGGCGAAACATATTCGAAGTGAAGTCCGTCTTTCGACTCGCTGTAACCGCGGTGGTAACTCGCGCCGACTCCGATCTCTTCAACCGTCACATCGGGACCTGAGCGCCTCGATCGGTCGTTGAACGAGACGCGGTGCCACATTCCGAATCGATGCCGCACCGGATCGTAGTCGACTGTGGCAAACAGCGGCCAAACGTCGACCGCAACCTTGCCGTCTTCCGCCGCCTTGCGGACAAACGACAGCGGCTTGCCGCCGTTGGCTTTCGTGACTTGTCCCAACACACGCGTCAGATTTTCCGTCCGAGCGACAACATGATCGTCGACCAGCAACTGCTTGCGCAGACCAATTTCAACCGGTTTTTCGCCGCACAAAGCCGACCCGACGAACCCGGTGCAAATAACTAATATGGCGATCGTTCCAGGCCGGATGTTTCGGCTCACAGCCATGCTCTCCTCTCTTGGCTCAGTACAAATTCGAGAGAGTGTCCCACTCCGAAATCGGTCGTTCGGGCTTGGATCCGCCCGCGCGGCATGTCACAGTGTACCATCATAATACAAGAGACGCATTCAAGGCACTACGTCGCACGTCCCCGTGCAATACTCGGCTCGTTGAATCCATGTGGGTGAGTTCGAAGAGGTCGGATATGCTCCTGGCGATCAGGTTGTCAACTCTCTTGCTCATTATTTGTCCCGCTGGGCTTGCATTCGGCCAACGCGTCTCCGCGACGCCGAGTTGGCAGCAAATCCAGGGCGATTGGCCGGCCCCGACGAACCAGATACGCGCGATGATCGTTAGCGACGGGGCGTTGTATGTAGGCGTTGCGGGCTCAGTTCCTAACAGCGCGCAGGTGTGGAAATTCGCAGATTCCGGCTGCGAGATGATTGCAGCTTTTCGTTCTTACAAGGTCGCCGTCTTGCAGGCGGATGCAGATGGCCATCTTTACGTCGGAACAGGCTCACCACATAGCGCTGAGGTTTCCGGCAAGGGCCACGCGGAAGTGTGGAAGATCGACACAGCGGGGAACAAGACGAGGCTCAGATCATTCAAGAACCGGGACATTGCCTACTCGATGTCATGGTTTCAGGAGAAATTGCACGTAGGGATGATGACAGAAGATCGACCCGGCACGGCTGAAATATGGCGATTCGATGATCCCGGATGGAAGAAAGTTGCCGGGTCGGGCATCAACGGCTGGCCAACGGACAATACCTACGCCGCTGTCTACGAAATGTCGGTACATGACGGATCGCTGATCGCCGGGACGTTTGGCCGGACGATGGGTGACGGCGACGTTCTCAAACTAAAGGGCGATCAATGGATCGATTTGGACGCGCCGCAGTCGATCATCGCGCTCAGCTTCGAAACGTATCGAGGACAACTCGTGGCGGCCGTCTCGAACTCCGGCGCCAGACATCCCAACCCGATCTTCGCCCTGCAAACAGACGGAACATGGCAGCCACTTGGCGTTGGTCCACCGGAATGGAAGAACGCCTACATTCCCAATCACATGGTCGTCAAGGGGGACGAGCTATTCCTCGGCGTTGGAGGTAAGCCGGGAACACTTTCGGTGTGGAAATACGATGGCGTCTCTTGGACGAAAATTGCCGGCGACGGCATCCACGGATCGTGGAAAGATCCGCTCGTTCGCAAGGGGGCGGAATGGGTCTATCGATTGACGTTTCATCGCGGGAAACTGTACGCCGGCCTCGCGTCCGACCGATCTCCATTCCGGGCGCAACTGTGGGAAATGACACCTTGAGTGCGACACCACGAGACGGAGTGGAAGGATTTAGGTAAACGCTAGTTGCGCTGAAGACTTTTCTCGATGGTGGCATGCTTCAATATACGTATACGACCGATTCCGGACTGCCAATACTCGCCGTCGCGTGATGACGAACGATCGGTGAATCGGGCTCGAATTCCGGCAATATCCCAAAGGGCTCTACGAACAACTATCCGACAGATTGACCCTTCGAGCGGCGTCGAACAGCCAACGGAGGACGAGAAAACGAGGGCGTCTAAAGAAACCACCTGGAAACACGCGCTGCCAACCGACTCGCCCTTGGGACTGACGCTTCCGGCAGGAATTCCAGCTGCGAAACCACGACAACCAACTCAGGCAGCGTGAAGCATCAGCCACTCACGAAAGATTCCCATGCACGGCTCCGACATCAAGTACGTTCATGGCCTAACGGACGAATATCGCGAGCCCGCCGCGCACCTCTACGATGCCGCCTTCGGAGCAAAATTCTCGGCAGCCGTTCCGTCTCGCGAATCACGCATCGAGCTTCTTGCCAAGTCTTTTCGCCTGGAATTCGCCTTCGGTGCTATCGCCGCCGACCGGCTGATCGGGCTCGCGGGTTACAAATCACTCAAGGGATCTTTCACCGGCGGCATGGATTACAAAACTCTGATTTCGCATCTGGGCGTCATTCGCGGAAACTGGGCGGCGATCGTCTTCAGCCTCTACGAACGGAAGCCGTCGCCTGGGGAACTGTTGATGGACGGTATCGCCGTCGATGAACGCATGAGAGGGAAAGGAGTCGGAACGCGGCTACTCGACAATCTCGCGGACTTCGTAGCAGCGGAGCAATACCAGACCATTCGACTTGACGTCATCGACACGAATCCAGGCGCTCAACGACTGTACGAACGAAATGGGTTCGTTGTGACGCGTACGGAACGCTTCGAATACTTGCGATGGTTTCTCGGCTTCGGAGCGTCGTCTACCATGGCTCGAACCATCGCAGAGACGGCCGCTCCAAATGTTGTAACCGACCACGCCGCCCCCGGTGTGATATTGGAAAATCGTACGTGATGGCGCGGCCTTTGGTTCCATCGACGGGCCGTCTGACGATCGGCTCGACGAACCCCATCCGCCATACCGCCGATTGAATCAATTTTGATTCGGCGGTACGCTGGTCCTTATGACTGATAAAGCCCTTTCAGGAATTGAGCCGGGTGATTCGAGCCCGGAATCAATCGTCAGCGGTGCTCGAACTGTTGTTGGTATCGCCAGCCATTTCGAACGCCTCAAGCAAGCCGCTACTTTGCTGCTGGACGCCGGGCCCGCCAGTGAACGCGGGTACTTCACTCCTTCCGAAGACGAGGAATTACGGCATCTACAGGTTTCGTACTGGCAGTCGCGGAACGCTCTCATTGAACTTGTCGTAACGCTGCATCGTAGCGCGGCAGCGCACGAGGAATCAGAATCTGACGTCCGCCATCTACCCGCGCATGACAGGGCGGCGGTCTTTGTGGTCGCATGGGCGGGAGCCCTGGTTCTCATCGACGCGGCTCGATTCATTCGACGGAACTGCAAGGATCGCCCGGCCGTTCTGCAGAAACTGAATGAGCCGGAGCCTCACTTTGGAATCCCGGCCGGCACGTACAATCGGATCCAAGCGTCGCTCACAAGTCCCGTGCACGCCTGGCATCTGTATCACGCGCGCGAGTATTGGAATCAGAACCAGAGTTTCCTGGTGGAGATCGCCAGCGACACGGAACTCGAGCCGTTAATCGAGATCGTTGCGCAGAATCAGGCCTTGAACGACATCGACTTGCAGCACTTTGCCGTCGATCGGTTGCGAGTCCGCGCGCGACAAGCACAAACGACCAGTCGAGATCTGATTGGCAGAGCGTTCTACGGTCTGCAGAAAGCTATGTCGCGATTGATCTCAGACAAATACACTCAATCGGGACATACTCCGCGTCTCCCCGAGGCAATTGCAGAACAAGTCCGTCAGATCATTCGACCTGGTGATGTCTTCGTCAATCGCAAGGACCACGCGTTTACGAATTACTTTCTTCCGGGCTACTGGCCGCACGCGGCCTTTTATCTTGGTCGGACGGGTGAGCTCGAACAGATGGGCATCGCGACGCACGAGAACGGGCGGCCGCGCTGGCGCCGTCTGCTGGAATGTGACGCGACGGACCCCGGCCGCGTCGTCGAATCCATGAAAGACGGCGTCCGAATTCGCTCACTTCGGTCGCCGTTTGCCGCCGATGCGATCACCGTCATTCGACCTCGCGTGTCCGATCAGGCTGTGGCAGAGGCGATCGGTCGAGCATTGTTTCACGAAGGCAAGCCGTACGATTTCGACTTCGATTTCACGCGGTCGGATCGACTGGTGTGCACCGAAGTCGTGTATCGATCCTTCGAGGGTGTGTCGGGAGTCCAGTTTCCACTCACACAACGTGCCGGGCGGATGACGCTGGCCGCCGAAGACCTGCTCCGGATGGCGCTGAATCAGCAGCATTTCGACGTTGTCGCGGCATACTCGCCGAGCCAACTGCCGACGATGGCAACGGAAGCTGCCGCCGCCGATGTTGTCCGAGCCACGCTCAAGAAGTAGCGGCTTCGAGTCATGCGTCCGCGAGTCACAAGATTTGCTGCCGCAACCTCTGATTCGCCGTTGCTTCGCCCAATTTGCTGTTGCTGTGCCGGGGCAGCCCCTTCCACTCGTCGTTGCCACACCCTACGCCTTGGGAGACGATTACGAAGAAATCGACGAGAGCCTGAACCGGTTGGCTAATGCAAAAACTGTATTGGCTATCTCGCCACAAAGCCAACGACGCGGCTGCCTTGAACGATGAGGCCGTCGGTCGTGCCGTTCGGACGACTGTCTACGGCATCAAAGTAGAAACGCAATTGGACTACAAATCGCTTGTCCGAGATACATCTCGTTTAACGGGTTTGTGGCACTGTGATTATCGAGATGAGTTCCTCGTACTTCATTCATCGCAGAACAAACAAGTATTAGTAGATGAACAAGTTGAGTCGGGATAGGAACGTTTTGTGAGAAACTCAGGGTCACCGATTCAGGAAGTCAGCCATTCACTGCCCTGTTTGTTACAGTCACCTCACTCATCGTTCTCGTTTTTGGCGATTGAACTCGGCTTTGATTCCTCGTTAAATGGAGATACCTCCTGTGGACGGCACGGTTCCGTCCCCAGCTGATGATCCTCGATCCGGAGAACAGCCATGAAAACGAAAAGAGTCCAAATCTATTTCACGCTCGCTGTCGGGGCGCTACTTGGCTACGTTGCCGCGTGTTCCAACACCAAGCCCGAAAGCGATGCTGATGCGGCGACGAAAAAGGCCGGTCCGGCAGCGGGTCACGTCGAGAAGCCTGTCGCAAGTGGCACGGGGACGACGGATCAGCTCGCACAGGTCGATGCGGCCGCACGAGCCGTAGCGTCAACAGCGGCCGGGCAGTCCGGCAAGAAGCCTAACATCCTCGTCATCTGGGGCGACGATATCGGCTATTGGAACGTTAGCGCTTACAACCAGGGCATGATGGGCTACAAAACGCCCAACATCGATCGCATCGCGAAAGAAGGCGCGCTGTTTACCGACTGGTATGGCCAGCAGAGTTGCACCGCCGGCCGTTCGTGTTTCATCACCGGTCAATCCGGGTTCCGCACCGGTCTGCTCAAGGTCGGCCTTCCAGGCGCGAAAGAGGGTCTGCAAAAGGAAGATGTGACGCTGGCCCAGTTGCTCAAGCCGCACGGCTACATGACCGGGCAATTCGGCAAGAACCACTTGGGTGATCTCGACGAGCACCTACCCACAGCGCATGGCTTCGATGAGTTCTTCGGCTCGCTCTATCACCTCAACGCCGAGGATGAACCCGAGCATCCCGACTACTTCAAGGACCCGGAGCTAATCAAGCGATTCGGGACACGCGGGGTACTCCACACGTGGGCGAACGCGAATGGCACCCAGAGGATTGAAGAAACGGGGGCGCTGACCAAAAAGCGCATGGAGACGATCGACGAGGAAGTCACCGCGCACGCCCTTCGCTTCATGACAGACGCGAAGAAGGCGGACAAACCGTTTTTCATGTGGTGGAACTCCACGCGCATGCATGTCTGGACGCGCCTCAAGGCGGAGAGTGAAGGCAAAACTGGCCTCGGCATCTATCCCGACGGCATGGTGGAGCACGACGGTCACGTTGGCCAGGTGCTCGACAAGCTCGAAGAACTCGGCCTCGATGAGAATACCATTGTTATGTATTCCACCGACAACGGTGCGGAAGTATTTACCTGGCCCGATGGCGGCGCAACTCCCTTCCGCGGGGAGAAGAACACCAACTGGGAAGGCGGTTTCCGCGTCCCGACTGCCATCCGTTGGCCTGGAGTCATCAAGCCCGGCACCGTCCTCAACGACATCGTCGCACATGAAGACATGCTTCCAACGCTCATGGCCGCGGCGGGCGAACCGGACATCAAGGAGAAGCTCAAGACGGGTCATCAGGTTGGTAATGAGACATTCAAGGTCCATCTCGACGGCTACAACCAGATGGATTACTTCGCCGGCAACGGCCCTGACCCGCGCAAGGAGTTCTTCTACTTCAACGACGATGGCTCGCTGGTGGCATTGCGCTACAACCAGTGGAAGCTCGTCTTTGCCGAGCAGCGAGCACATGGGATCAATGTCTGGCAGGATCCTTTCGTCGTACTGCGTTTGCCGAAGCTCTTCAACATCCGCTCCGACCCGTTCGAGACTGCCGACCACGAGAGCATGGACTATGGCCGCTGGAGGTTTGAGCACCTCTTCCTGCTCGTGCCAGCGCAGCAGTACGTCGGAAAGTTTTTGGCGACATTCAAGGAATTTCCGCCACGCCAGAAGGGTGGCAGCTTCGGCATTGACCAAGTGCTAGAGACGCTTCAAACCAGTGCGCAGGGTGCAGGCAATTAGACCTTGCGGAACTATGAAGACGTACCATCTACTCAACGTTTTCGTGAAAAGTATCAACAAACCACCGATTTCCGGAACCTCGGTGGTCGACCCAGCGCGTAGCGGTCACGTCAACAGGTATACTGACATGCTTAATACATCTAAACCCTGTGCGTTGTTCCTCTCCGTGTATTTTTTGTCGAAGTAGAGTCAACAATGGTGATCCGCCGTACTGCTTGGAAGCTGACGTTGCTATTTTGTGTTTTGCTGGGAACCATCGCCCAAGGGGCCGACGGGGATTTTGGCCAAGCGCCCAGCCCGTTTTTCTTGCCACCTGACAAAGGGTATTGCAACGACACGTTTCCCTTTTATTGGGAGGGACGCTGGCACATGTTCATGATGCGCGTGCCCGCGATCGCCCACTATTCCAGCAAGAATCTGATCGATTGGAAATCTCATCCCGATGTGGCCCCGGGAGGAGCGACCGGTTGTGTCGTTGAGAACAAGGGCACGTTTTTTTGTTTCTACACGTTCAATCAAACGGTGTACCTGACCACCAGTCCGGACATGGAACATTGGACGCCCTATGCACACAACCCCGTCCTGACGGCCGACGGAATCATGTACGACCCAGGTAATTTTCGTGATCCCCATGTCTTTTTCAATAAAGAAGACCAGCGTTGGTGGTTGGTCATTTGTTCGCGACAGCTTGGCCTACCAGCTCAGCGGAGCGCGTGTGTGGCGGTCGCCACAAGTGACGACCTGATTCATTGGAAACTAGATAAACCGCTGTTTTCGCCAGGAACCGATCCGCACCTCGAATGCCCCCAGGTCATTCGTGAAGGCGGACGTTGGTATCTGGCGATGTTGGCGCGACACACGCGTGTCCGTTATTCGGATTCACTTAACGGTCCTTGGAAACGCCCACCGCTACGTGACTTGGGCACGATTATGGCACATGCCGGTTCACGACCGGCCAGTGATGGCACCCGTTGGATCAATTGGCCGTTTATTCTCACCCCTCCTGCCAATTCGACCAACGACATGCTTGAGCAGACTGGCTGGGAAGGTGGACCCGCAGCCGTCGCACGCCAATGGACGTTTCACGATGATGGCAGCGTCACGCAAAAGCCCGCCGACGAGATTATAGAAGCCATGAGGAAGTCGCCCGCTGGAAACCGGCGCCCTTTTGACCGCTGTCAGCCTCTGTTGGGTCAGTGGAAATTTCAAGAAGGTCGCCACGCCTTGAGTACCAATCCCAATGGCGGCACGCTCATTCTCAACGACTATCCACAGAACGTCTATTTCGAAGCCGACATATTGTTGAAATCCGAACGAAGCAATTTCAACCTACTGATGAATATCAATCCCGGTATCAAGCGTGGTTATCAGTTGACGATCCACCCAGACCGCGACTTGGTGCAATTGCGTCACATTTCCGTCTGGGATGGTGTGCAAAGCCGTGTGCTGGAATCGAAGACCGTCAAATTCGATGCCAACAAATCGATCAAACTGCGGGTCTTCCGCACCGGCACTGTGCTGGACATTTTCATTCAGGATCAAGCGACATTGACATACCAGTTAATGCAATTTCGAGATGGTGCCATGGCCATGGAGTTTCGCGATGGCTCGGGGGAGATCAAAAATATGTTGGTACGGCAGTTGCGAGCGTTATTGCGATAAGTAGAGAACACATCGACCGGAAGATCGCCTTTATTGTTCGATTCCAAACGATGACCGCCACACATTAGTTGACGTAGCCTGAGCCCACTGACAATCGACTGATTGTCCCAAATACCCGTGGCGCGTGACACACGCCGTAAAACCACCGTCTGTGACACAGACCGCCGGGGCGACGAACGCGTCTCGTGTGCGCCCGCCGTGCGGCTACGCCGTGCGCGTGAGTTCCGGAATCGGGTCGCCTTTGGTGAAGATTGGGTTTCGGCGGCCGGCGAAGTCTTGGAGGCCGAGTTGGACGTGGTCGAAGCCGAGGTGGTGGAAGATCGTTGTCAGGAAATCGTAGGGTGTCACCCGGCGTGAGACGGCGTCTTCGCCGCGGGCGTCGGTGGCGCCGATTATCTGGCCGGTCGGAATGCCGCCGCCGGAAAACAGCATCGTGTTGGCTCGCGGCCAGTGATCGCGGCCGGGTTGAACGGTTCCCTTGGCGGCGCTGGCCACTCCGCCGCCGCTGCTGGCGACGTGTGAGATGCGCGGCGTGCGTCCAAACTCGCCCGTCACGACGACCATCACCCGCTTGTCGAGTCCGCGGTCGTAGATGTCTTCAATCAACGCGGAAATCGCCTGGTCGTAGAACGGGGCACGGAACGCATTGGCGTCGAAGACGTGGTGGTTGACGGCGTGGTCGTCCCAGTTGGAAACACGTCCACACAGTGGACCGTCGAACTCGGTGGCCACAATGTCGACGCCCGCCTCGACGAGCCGCCGCGCCATCAGGCACTGCTGACCCCAGCGGTTGCGTCCGTATCGTTCGCGAAGCTGGTCGGTCTCTTGCGAAAGGTCGAACGCTTTGGCCGCTTCGGGACTCGCCAACAGACGCAGCGCCTGTGCGTCGAAGTTGTCGAAAGCGCGCATCAGTCCGGTCTGGTCGATGTCGCGGCGCATGCGATCGATGTTACGTCTCAGTTCGCTGCGTTCGTTCAGTCGGCGTCGCGCATCCTTGTCGGCCAGCCCGACGTTCGGCACGGCGAATTCCGGCTTATCGGGATCGCCGGTCACCTTGAACGGCTCGTACGACGGCCCCAAATAAGCCGGGCCGGCGATTTGAAATGCGTCGTAGCGGTCGACGGGATTGATGGAGACGTAGTTGGGAATCTGCTGAGCTGGATTGTGCCGCAGATAGCTGGCGATCGACATCCAGTCCGGATAGGTCGGCGTCGGCTTGTCGGCGGAAGCCGGATCGCCGCCGAGCACTCTTAACGAACCGGCCGGATGTCCGCCGGCGTTGTGAGCCACCGACCGCAGCAACGCGAATCGATCGGCGCACTGCGACAGGCGGGGGTAAAGTTCAGTGATCTCGATCCCAGGCACGTTCGTATCGACCGGGCTGAACGGTCCGCGATAGTCCGACGCCGCCAGCGGCTTCATGTCGAACGTGTCGAGATGACTTTGCCCGCCGCGAAGCCAGACGAGAATGATCGCGGTTTCCGAGTTGGTGGTCTTCGTCGCCACCTCGGCTCGAGCCCGATACAGACCAGACAGAGTCAGGCCGGTAAAGCCGGTCAGCCCGGCTCGCAGCACCTCGCGTCGGTTTGCCCGAATAGAACTTGCCATTTCAGCCCTTCGCTGGCCTCAACAATTCGCCCATAAACGTTCGTTGATGATACTCCCCCGACACAACGGCAACAAGTTGAGTCTCGCAGTGGCGGGAAGTGGGCCGGTATGCCCCACCCGACTTAGCCGGGGCTGACCGGCGCGGCATCATGGTCAAAACCGACCTGATGACGATATGCACAAGCCACATCGAACGGTTCAACTGCACGACGCGACAGTTCTGCAAGCGGTTCACACGGTTGACGCTCGCGTTCTCGAAGAAGTTGGAGAACTTGAAAGCATCGGTCGCCCTGCACATCGCCCACTACAATTGGTGCTGGCGCTTGCGTGAGAACGGTAAGAGCGGTCGCTACCGTCCGACACCCGCAATGATGGCTGGGGTTGTCGACAACCTTTGGAAGATGGAAGATTTGTATGATAAGGTCATCATTTGATGGATGTCTGCTCTCACGGGGCGGGCAGCTTAGTTTTAACGTTAGCCACCTTACCCAAAAGGAGATTGGCTGATGGCATATATTTCTGGCAACGATCCCGACGCTGCTGACAAGATGCGAGAAATGTTTGGCCCAAATCAGGTCGATGAGTCGATCCGCCGGGCTATTCACATGTGCTGGATGACTCTCCCTTCAGAAAAACGCAACATTGATGAAGTAGATCGTCAAATTCGTCGGCTTGTTGATCGTGCATTGAAGGATCTGCGAGAAGACTCCGAAGCGTTCGGCATGGGGGACGCCTAACCAAACGCCCAACTTGCCCCGCCAAGTTGTCCTGTTCTCCAAAAAATAATTCAAACTACCCCACCACCCGCAGTGGCGGAAATTCATCGAACCATCGCGCGATGCGACGCAGCGATCAGTGCACACCAGTCATGTGTCAATGCAATGTCTTCAAAACACGTGTCTCACAACACTGTGTGGTTGAAATCTCGTGTCACCGTGACCTGCGCGGCGTCACGCATCGGTTAAGGTTCGACCGGCTTGAGCCGATCCGGGTCGCTGAGTTCCCTAAACAGCGAAAAGTCTGGTTCCCGGCCGCCTTCGCGACGCGTGAAATAGTTAAACATCATCAGGCCGTCGACGCCCTCGTCGTAGAGTTGGCGGGCGATGCGGCGATATGTGTCGTCTTTCTTCTCCACTTCGATCGAAGCATAAATCGGCAACTGCTCGGGCAGCAGCTTGCGGTATTCGGAGATCGGCAGCGGGAAGTCGTTTCGCAGATAGTGAGAGACTTCAATGAAGTCGATCAGGCCCTCATTAGCCCAGGTGACCGGGTCGAGACCGATGGCCAGGTTTTGTCGCGGTCGGGCCATCACGCGGGCCGAAAGTAACAGCGGGCGCCCGCGCTGCGTTCCGACGTCTCGCGTCATGGCACGAACTTCCCGCATCCAAGCGGTCATCGTCTCGCGATGCTTAGGGCCTTCGTCCTGTGGAAAGAAGATGGGAAAGCGTTGGAAGTCGATGTCCAGACCGTCAATCGGATATCGTTCGCAACACTCGCGAAGCTCAGCCAGTCTCTGCGCGCGGACCTCGGGAATCGCGAAGTTGAGCGCTCCCGGAAACCAGGACGCGACGATCGGATGCACGGGATGGTCCTTGCGTCCTCCAATGATCTCGGCGAAGACCGGGCTGATCTCATCACCGATCTTGCCGACCCGCCACTGGGGATGATCCCGCCAGAACTTCGTCACGATCAAGCTGTCGGCATTTTGCACGTCATGAATTTCATTGGGTCGATACGAGACAAAGACTTCGAGCTTCTGTTCTCGGGCGCGTTCGATCATCACACCGAACGGGTCGTGTCCGCTGTTGTAGATGGCGTAGTAGTTCGTGAAAGCCCGCTCGGTGGAAATCTCCTTCGTGGCACCGATTTCGCGGTATTCGGCCAACTGTTTTTCGCTGAGCTGTGAGCCGATCATTTCGGTCACCTGGCTGGGATAGGCCATGGGCATGCCCCAGTTCGGTGATGCAAAAAACGTGGTGACGCCCGTTCCGACAACTTCATCAACGTACCCCTGGAGATCCGCCACACTCATCGGCGGCGTCTTATAGTAATACATGTGGTTGCCATCGGAGTTGTAGATAAATCGCCGAGGCCGCGGTTTCTCGGCGGCGGTCGTATCCGCCACGAGGACGGATAACGTCAGCAAACAGACCCCCAGAATCCAACGGCGTCCGCCGGGTGATAGACGATCTCGTGCGCTGATTGCAGTGTCTGTCGATCTCATGGTCATCTCGATTCGCGGTACAAGAGTTCTCGAGGAATTGGAGTCGGGGGGCGGTTTCGAGCGGCGCGTCGCCGTGTTTGAGCCAGTAGAGGGTTTTGGGGTTCAGGACTCATTCCAGTATATCCCGAATGACCGCTTCATAACACTGCACCTACCGTGCAGTGGCTTCCGCGCGCGGCCCGTGGATTCTGTCTGGTCGAACGAGCAACCCGCTTCCGGTACCGTGCCAAAAAATCGTGAACGAACACACGTCGCCGAACGCCTTTGGCGCCGGAAGCCACGAGCCCTTCTCTGCTGCGTCGCTACTCTTGGCACGATCAGTCCAGTAAACTATAGCCGACAAGCGCTGACAAAATCATGAAAGGACCCGGACAATGGTGCAAAAGACTTCTCGTCGCGGCTTTCTCAAACAGGCCGGCGCCGCCGGAGCCGCGCTGGGCGCTCCCGCCATAATTCCCGCCTCGGTGCTGGGGCGCGAGAAATCGGCATCGGCCGGCGAGACGATCATCGTTGGCGTGATTGGAACAGGGAACCGCGCGCGGCAACTGATGGATCAACTTCCGAAGCCGGGGCGTATCGTCGCGATCGCCGACTGTTACGCCCAAAGTCTTGAGCGGACGCTCAAAGAGAAGAAGAAGGAGTGGCAAACCTACCGAGACTATCGCCAAATGTTCGACCAGGAAAAACTTGACGCGGTGATCGTGGCAACTCCCGACCATGGACGATCGCTTCCGTGTATCGTCGCCTGTCAAGCCGGTCTCGACGTTTACGCCGAGAAGCCTCTCACCGCGTACATCACCGAAGGCCGCGCGGTGGTCAACGCTGCCCGCAAGCACAACCGTGTCTTTCAGGTCGGGACGCAACAGCGCACGATGGAACTCAATCGGTACTGTTGCGAAGTCGTTCGCACGGGAGGCATCGGCGACATCAAGGTGGTTCAGGCGGTCAACTACACCGGCCCAACGACTTACCAAGGGTTGCCCGAAGAATCGATTCCTAAGGGCGACGATTGGGACATGTGGTGCGGCCCGGCCGAGCTGCGCCCGTTCAACAAACAGTTGCAGTTCCAATGGATGCGGTGGCGCGCCTACTCCGGCGGCGAAATGACCAACTGGGGAGCACACGGCGTCGATCAAATCCAGTCGGCTCTCGGCAAGAGCCTCACCGGGCCGCGCGAGTTATGGCCGGTCACGTCGGGACCAAACGGAAAGGTCTCGATGCGATACGCCGACGGAACGCTGGTTCGATTTGAGCTCGATCAAGGCCCCGTCGGTGGCGCGATCTTCACCGGCTCCAAGGCAAAAATCGAGATCAATCGCAACAGATTCGCAACCAACCCCGACGGCTTTCTCCCCGATGCGCCCGGCCCGGCTGAGCAACAGAAATGGGAAGGCCCCGGATGGACCGCCGCTCCGCACTTGGCGAATTGGCTCGATTGCATCAAGAGCCGCGAGAAACCGAACGCCGACATCGAGATCGGTCATCGTTCGATCTCCGTCTGCCACCTGGTGAACATCACCCGCGAACTGGGACGCAAGCTCACTTGGAACGCCGAGGATGAGTTGTTCGAAAACGACGATGCGGCAAACGAACGGCTCGACCGGCCGCGCCGGAAGGGGTATGAACTGCCGCGCGTGTGAAAATCACGCCGCCTCGGGTCGCGGCGGACACAAGGGCGAACCAGGGGCAATGCTAATGAACGATTCGCTCGCTACGACTCCCGATCCGCCGTATTTCGCCGTTGTGTTCACGTCGATTCGTACGACGGCCGACGACGCGGGGTATGAGGCCACGGCGTCGCGAATGATGGACCTCGCCTCGAAACAGCCGGGGTTTCTTGGCGTCGAAAGCGTTCGCGGCGACGATGGTGTCGGCGTGACCGTATCGTACTGGCGCGACCTCGATTCGATTCATCGATGGCACGAGGTCGGTGAGCACTTAGAAGCGCAGGTACTCGGTCGATCGAAATGGTATTCGCAGTTTCAGCTTCGCATTTGCCGTGTCGAACGCGATTATCGTTTTGACGCCGACGGTGCTGATTGCTGAAGAGCATGATTGGGAATCGCGAGCCGCTCAAGATCAAGGCGTGAGTAACGGGGCTCGCGCTCATCCGGTACTGGTCAGTGTTTGTCGAACCAATTTTCAGGTATCTCCAGCGACCAGACTTCGCTGCTGAGTGGACGGGCGTGGCCGCCGGCGACCCAGAGTTTGTGTTGGAACACATACGCTGAGTGCTCGTGACGCTCCTTCCAGGTGACCTCGGTTTCAAGCCGCGTCCAATTCTTGCCGTCTTTGGAGTGCCAGACGTCTCCCCAGTTTTTGGACGGATTGTTCGACCAGCCACCGATCACCCACATGCGATCGCGATAAACGGCTGACGAGAACCAGAGTCGCGGATGCCAGGGGGCGGCGTCCGTGACTTTCTTCCACTCGATGCCGTCTTCGGAACTCCAGACGTCGTTGGTTGCCTGATAGTTGGGAACATAATTCCCGCCGCCCATCACCCACATCTTACCATCGAGTACGACCGCCTGATGGTACGCGCGGGGAGACCAGCCCGAGTCGGCGGTCGACTGTTTCCAAGTCTTGCCGTCGGCGGAAGACCAGACGTCGTTTTTCAGGCTCTTCTCGTCACCGAAGTAGTAGTTCTCCGTGCCACCGAGCATCCACATCTTCCCCTTGAAGTCGACGGCAGCCGCGGCGATTCGAGCAGACCAACCCGCGTCCTTCGTTACATGGTCCCAATTGATACCGTCAGTCGATGAATAGACGTCGTTGCTGGCTGAATGCCCGGGAAGCCGGCCGTTGTACCAGCCCCCCATGAACCACATTTTTTTGCCGAACACCAGCGTCATCGGTAGATCACTGTGCTTCCACGGCGCGTTTTGTTCGATTCGGGTCCAATTCTTACCATCGCGTGAGTTCCAAACATCGCGCGGAGGGGCCTCGTACGAGCCGAACCAGCCGCCGAAGATCCACAACCGATCGTTGTAGACCACTTCACCCTGCGAATCGCGTGGCTGCCAGCCCGCGTTCGGAGTCACTTTGACCCAGCTTAGATCGGCCTGTTGCGCAATGGCCGACGTCGTGCCCAGAAAAACGGCAAACAGAATCGTAGCGGCGAATTTCACGGTCGAGTCTCCAGCGGGGAGTCAGCATTACCGATTCGCGACGAATTCAGTCGCGCGTCAAAGAAGTTCGGGGATCGGTCGATGGCCGGCGTCGACCAGGTAGCGCGGCCGGCCGCCCAAATCGGTGATTTGCGCGTGTTCGACGTCGATTCCCATGTTGTGATAAATCGTCGCGAAGACTTCCTGAAAGTGGACGGGGCGGTCGACCGGAACTTCGGCGTATTTGTTGGTCGAGCCGATCACGTGTCCCGTGCGCATGCCTCCGCCGGCCACTAAGCCGCAAGCCACCCGCGACCAATGATCGCGGCCCGCGCTCTTGTTGATTTTGGGCGTGCGTCCGAACTCGCCCCAGACGACAACCGTCACGTCTTTGTCGAGGCCGCGCTCGTGCAAATCAGAAATCAGCGCGCTCAAGCCTTGGTCGAGCAGCGGCAGCACCTTTTTCCCGCGCGAGAAGTTGCCGCCGTGCCAGTCGAAGTCGGCAAACGTCACCGTGCAGCACCGGGCGCCGGCTTCCACCAATCGACGAGCCGCCAGAAACTTCGACATGATCGCCTGGTAACCGAGATGGCCGTAGGAAAGCGCTTTGGGATCATCCTTCCCATATCGCGCGCGGACTAGGGGATCTTCGTTGTCAAGATTCAGGGCATCGACAAGTCGGCTCGACGTAAGGACCGAAAGCGCCTGCTGAGTAAAAGGGTCGAGCGGTGCTTTCGACGCGGCACTGTCGACCTCACGGCGAAAGTGATCGAAGCTTTCCAGCAGCGTCTGCCGCTCGCCGAGGCGATCTTTGTCGATCCCGTTCAAGACCATGTTGGCCATGACTTCGCCGTCGGGTTGAAATTCCTTGTGCGGCAGGCCGAGGAACCCGGGTCCGGGGTGATTGTACGGGCCGTGTGCCATCTTCATGAACAGGTTCACAGAAGCGGGAACGGCTGGGTCAGTCGGCCCCTGCTGTTGGGAGATGATCGAGCCCACGCCCGGCCAGCCACCTTGCGGTTGGCTACGAAAGCTTCTCCCTGTGACGCATTGAAACGACGAATGCCGGCCGTCGGAGCCGACGAGTGTTCGAATCGGTGTGACCTTGTCCATCATTTGGGCCAGTCGCGGCATGTGTTCGGTAATCTGCACGCCGGGCAGCGAAGTCGCAATCGGTCGAAACTCGCCGCGAATGTCGCTGGGTGCCTCGGGTTTTAAGTCGAACATGTCTTGATGCGGCGGACCACCGGCCAAGTAGATCATGATGATCGACTTGTGCTTGGCGTTTGAGGGCTGTTGCGATTCCGCTTGCAACAGTTGCGGCAGCGATATTCCGCCCAAGGCTAAGCCACCGATTTGTAAAAACGATCTGCGTGAGACTCCATCGCAAAACCGAATTCGTCTGCCGGGGATCGTCAACATGCCGAAGCCCTCTCCAACCGCGACTGTAAAACCCTGCCGGTAACAAGAATGCCCTGACCCGTAGCGGCCATGTACCAAGACTGAATTAGACCAAACCGCAGCACGATTTGGCAAGAAGAACGTCCATTCGGGCGTCGAGCTTGCGTAGTTGCCAAAATCATCGATATTAGAGTTGTGCGACAATGAACCCGCTAAACCCTTCGATGACGACGGCGTTCGGGAAGCGGCGCTGTCGAATCGATGTTCTTCGAATTCAAAGGGAACGCCGTCACGCGTGAGATGGCATGGCGACGACTGCTACACAATTGGCTCGCGAAGTAGCAATTCATGCCGACGATTCACAGTCGAAATCATACGGAACCGCCGGCCGTGAGCCGACGCGACTTTCTCCACACAGCGTGCGCCGCCGGCGCAACCTTAGCGGCTCCCGCCTTCGTTCGGGGGCGAAATCTGAACGATCAGCTCAACATCGCGATCATCGGCAGCGGCGGACGCGGCGGTTCGAACTTGAAATCGGTATCGAGTGAAAACATCGTCGCCTTGTGCGACGTCAATCAGAACAATCTCAACCGGGCGGCCGAAAAATTCCCGCGGGCGCGCACATTCACCGATTTCCGCAAGCTGTACGATCACGCGAACGAATTTGACGCCGTCGTCGTGAGCACCTGTGAACACACGCACGCATTCGCGACGCTGCCGGCGCTCAAATTGGGCAAGCACGTTTATTGCGAAAAGCCGCTCACGCACAGCGTGTGGGAGGCGCGGGTCATCCGTGAAGCGGCTCTCGACGCCGGAGTCGCGACGCAAATGGGCACGCAGATCCACGCCGGCGACAACTATCGGCGCGTGGTCGAGCTCATCCAATCGGGCGCAATCGGCCCGGTGCGCGAGGCGCATGTCTGGGTGTCGCGGGCTTGGGGTTGGCACGCCAGTGAAAAGGACGCCAAGCAGGCCAACGACATTGTGTTCGTCCAAAATCGGCCCGAGGATCCGCAACCGGTTCCATCGGGGCTCGACTGGGATCTCTGGCTGGGCCCCGCACCGGAGCGCCCCTTCCACAGCGCCTACTTTCCGGGGCCGAAATGGTACCGCTGGTGGGACTTCGGCAACGGGACGATGTCTGATCTCGGCAGCCATTGGAACGACCTGCCGTTCTGGGCACTTGACCTGAAGATTCCGCTGTCCATTGAGGCAAACGGTCCCGAGCCGCATGCCGAAATCGCGCCGGCTTCGATGCAAGCGACGTACGAATTCGGACCGCGGGGCGAGATGCCGCCCGTTCAGCTCACGTGGTATCAAGGGCGCAACAAGCCTGAAATCTGGAAGCAAAAAGGCATTCCGCAGTGGGCAAGCGGCGTCCTGTTCATCGGCGATGACGGAATGCTGCTATCTGACTACGGCAAGCATGTCCTTCTACCGGAGGACAAGTTCGAGGGGTTCGAGCCTCCGGAGCCTTTCATTCCCAAGTCACGCGGGCATCACGCCGAGTGGCTACACGCCTGCAAGACCGGCGAGCCGACCACGTGCAACTTCGATTACGCCGGTTGGATGACCGAGGCGAATCATCTGGGCAACGTCGCTTTCCGCGCGGGAAAACGTCTCGAGTGGGACGCCGAAAACCTTCGCGCAACCAACGCGCCCGAAGCAGACCGATTTATCCGCCGCGAGTATCGTCGCGGCTGGAACCTTGTTTGAACGACCGCGACCAGCGCGCACCGTTCGCAGAAGTTGCCGAGCCGAGCCTTCGCATCGTGGAATGTTCCAGTTGTCTACCTTAAGATTGTGAGACTTACGCGTGAGCCCGCCCCAAACCCGGTTATGGTGTTGGTTGACTCTACAGACACAGGATTCGCGTCGACCATCAGAGGGTTTTGGGACCAATTTAAAGAATACCTTGGAGAAACGGCGATGGCTTACCCGCGCATGCTGCGTGTACGACAACGGTTCGATGCACCTCGGCTCGATGACGTGCCCGGCGAAGTCGAGCGACAGTTGGCATCGCTCGATCTCGGCACGACGGTCACATCCGGTCAGACGGTCGCCATCAGCGTCGGCAGCCGGGGCATCGCCAACATTGCTACGATCATCAAGGCGACCATCGATCATGTGAAACAGCTCGGCGGCGTGCCGATTATCATCCCAGCGATGGGCAGTCACGGCGGCGGCACCGCCGAAGGACAGCGGGCGATCGTCGAGGGCTACGGCGTCACGGAACAAGAAATGGGAGCGGAAATTCGCTCGTCCATGGAAACCGTTGTCGTCGATCATACGCCGCAGGGCATTCCCGTCCACTTCGACCAGCTGGCCTATGAAGCCGATCATGTCATCGTTTGCGGCCGGGTAAAACCTCACACGGGTTTTGTCGGAGAGATCGAATCGGGTTTGCACAAGATGATGCTCATCGGCCTCGGCAAACACGAAGGGGCCAAGGTCTATCACCGCGCGATTCTCGACTTTAGTTTTCTGGAAATCATCACAGCGGTCGCCGACGTTGTGCTGGAGAAATGTCACATTGTGGCTGGACTAGCGATCGTCGAAAACGCTTACGACGAAACGGGGCTGATCGAAGCCGTCGAACCGGGCGACTTTCTCGATCGGGAAAAGGAACTGCTTGCAATCGCCAAAAAGTGGATGCCCCGGCTTCCGTTTGAAAAGATCGGCTTACTGGTCATCGACGAGATCGGCAAGAACATCAGTGGCTCGGGGTTGGATACCAACGTCGTCGGCCGCAAATTCAACGACCACGCCGCCACCGAACGGGACAGTGTCGCCTGCAAGCGGATCTTTGTGCGCGGGCTGACCGAAGAAACACACGGCAATGCCTGCGGTATCGGGCTGACGGAGTTCACGAACCAGCGAACGATCGACAGCATCGACATGAACATCACGTCGATCAACTCTCTCACCGGCGGTCACCCCACTGCGGCGATGTTACCCATCGCCTACGAAACCGACCGCGAGGTTCTCGAAGCGGCACTGCCGACCACGGGACTCGTCGAGCCGGAACAGGCGCACGTTGTGCAGATTTCAAACACGCTGCACCTCGGCGAAGTTCTTGTGAGTGAATCGTTTGCCGACGAGATCCAGAATCGTGATGATTTGGAAATTGTCGATGGCCCGTTCGACATGGACTTCGATTCCAACGGAAACCTGTATCCCGTGGCAGCCGCGTCCGTGGGCGTGAGGTAGTGCCGACACTTGCGACAGTCGATTTCAACGGACGTGCTCAATGGGATAGTTTTCCTTCTGTCTAGACGTTTCGAAGCCGACGAGCGGACGGTCTTCCCGCAATTCACCCGGTTTTACACACGTCCGGCCGATTGTCGCTTGACGCCGGACGGTTCACGCCTTAATTTTCTTACGGACAGGGACGATTAGCTCAGCTTGGTTAGAGCGCTACGTTGACATCGTAGAGGTCACTGGTTCGAGTCCAGTATCGTCCACTCTGCCGCCAGGCATCAGATTGTGAGACCGCGCAAACCCCTGCTGGACAGGGGTTTTCTTATGCGCGGTCAAGTTGGAATTCGAACCGAATGGCCCGAATCCCCTAGTCGTTCCAACGGGCTCTGTACCGTCTCGCCAAAGGCATTCGTCGGCGCTTGATAGATCGAGTCAGGCAGTGATCACCTGGCCTCTGCGAAGCGTTCCTGTTGACGATTCCTGATATGCCTCGCAACCGGGTGTTCAGTGAGGCCAACGAAAAAGTTTGCTGAAAATCCCGAAAAATGGGAAACTGCGCGTCCGGATTGCATTGCTCCGTTCGCCTTTTATATCATGGAGGTAGCGCTGCGCGCTTTTTCCTGAGAAGGCGCGCGTTTTCCTGAGGAGATGTGAAGACCCCAGCCAGGGAAGGAGCAGACGAATCAGTTAACATTCACTTACCGGCCGCCGTGGGCGTACACGCTCGGATGGTCGCTTTGTGAGCGTAGACCGTAGCTTTAGCTTGGGCCACATCATGTCCACCAAGAGCGTCTCAGCTGACCAACTTCCGCCGGGCACGCGGATCGGCGGCTGCAAGATTATTCGCCTGCTGATGCGCGGCGGCATGGGCGAGATCTATCTGGCCAAACATCAGACGCTGCAAAAAAAAGTCGCCGTCAAGCTCCTGCCGTCAGAAGGCATTAACGAAAAACGCGTGCGGCAATTCTTTCGAGAGGCTCGCGTCTGTGCAAAGATCGAGCATCCGAATGTGGTTCCGATCTACAACGTCGGCGAAGATCTCGGTCGATACTTCATCGTCATGCAGTACGTGCGCGGGCAAGATCTCGCACAACTCGTCAATTCGAACAATGGACCGTTGCCCTGGGAGCCGGCGCTACAGATCATTCGCTCCGCGTGTAAGGGCGTTGCTGCGGTTCACGAGAACGGCATCATCCACCGCGACATCAAGCCCTCAAATATCATGGTCACCAAGGACTACCGTGTCCTGCTGATGGACTTCGGCTTGGTTAAAGGGGCTTCGAGACACAAGCACGCTGCCAAGTCAAAGGCCGCTGGAACACCGGCCTACATGTCTCCCGAGCAGTGTCTGCAAAAGAAGCTCGATCCTCGTAGTGACGTGTTCGCCCTGGGCGGAACATTGTACTCGCTCCTCACCGCCCGCCTGCCCTACGGCGGCACGGAGCCGCAATTGATCGTGAAAATTGGCGGGGGTGAAAAGCCAACGCCGATCAGCCAGGTCAATCCGGAGGTCCCTCCAGAGGTGTGTGATTTCGTCGGAAAGGCAATGGCCTTCGATCGCAAAGAGCGGTTTGCCGACGGGAAAGAACTTGGTGCGGAGGCCGGCCGCTTGTTGCGACGGCTCAAACGGCGCTCTAAGTCGGTGAAATCGACTGTGGAGGTGGTTGATGAGGCCGCAGACTGGCATACGGTTCCCGAAGCGGCACCTATTCGGTCGATGATGGAGAACATTACGTACGAAGAGACCGGGGTTTCCGGCTTTTCAGGATCGACCGACACACACGGATTCGGACAACCCCAGACATTCGTGGATGCCTCCGCGACCGGCGACGGAACGCAGTCCTATTCCAGATGGCTTCTCGCGGCGGGCATCGGCGTGCTGGTGCTTGCGCTCGTGATGGTTCTGTTCATGGTGAGCGGTCGCGACAAGTCGGCTGATGCGACACAAAACAAAACCAAGGCGGTCTACACCGAGATTGAAGAGCAGGGAGTCGTCGCAGCCGTCGAGTTATTCGCCAAGGGAAAAACGTTGACAATTGACGTCGCCCGCATGGTGAAGATTCCGACCGGATTCGTTCTTACCGGCGAGAACCCTCAACAACTGCGCAAACATCTGAGCAACGTCCTATCCGTGCCGCGGGATGACAAGGAGATCGATCAGTTACTCAGTGAGTGGAATACGCAACAGCGCCGTACAGAAGTCGCTTCGTATTGGGTCGACAAATATGAGGTTACCAACGCGGAGTATGCTAAGTTTCTCCGCGAGACCGGCCATCGGCCGCCGCGAGACTGGTCGGGTGAAGAGCCGCCCACCGGCAAGGAAGACCATCCCGTCGTTCACATCACGCACGAATCCGCCGAAGCCTATGCAAATTGGGCCGGCAAACAACTCCCCACCGCCGAACAGTGGTTGCGTGCGTTTCGAGGCAGCCGGAAAACGCTCTACCCGTGGGGCGATCAATTCGACCACTCGCGTGCCTGCGTTTACGAAAATGCGAACGCTACGGAGCCTGTCACGGCTTCGCCGCATGACGTCAGCCCTCGTGAAGTGTTCAACCTTGTCGGGAATGCCCGCGAACTCATGCGGGATGTCTGGTTGAACGATCATGGTCGGGAAATGATCGAGTGCCGCGGAGCCGACTGGAACTCCGAAGGCGCACTTCAGGGAATCGGCACGCATCGAGCCTTGTTCCCCGGCAGAGAAGTCGATCAACACGAAATCGGCTTCCGCTGCGTCGTCGAAGTTCCGGAAGAGGCTGGCTAGATAGATTCTAGAGCGAGTTTGGTTTAAGTGTAGCGCGTTCTGGCGGCGTAGAGCCTGTCTGCAAAGACCCATAAACGTTCGATAGCAGCCACAGTTATCCCGAACGGGATCTAAAACGCTCTGTTCGTTGGCGTGTGCCCTTTGTTTGCAGGGGCAAGTTCCGCCACAACCTGGACTAGACGATGTCTAGTCTAGTTGAAGTGGCTCGATACACGATTGACGCGAAATTACGAGCGTCTTGAGACGGCACCGTTTCGTCCGGCGCACTCGACGCCGTGGTCTCGTGTTATCGTCGCGCTGGTTCTGCGCAAAACCGTATGAGATTTGCGCGTTCGCTGACGACGATCACCGCATCGGCTTGCGTCGTTCGCGGGCAGCCCGTATATCACGCGTCCGTTGTCGCACGTACTCCCGTTTGCGCTTCTGTGTTTCGGGATGGCCGATGTAGTCTTCAAACTCGTCGCGCACGAGTTTGCGAACTGCGGGATCGGAATCCATGCCGCGAATTCGAAGATACAACCTCGGACTGAGCGGAAATCGGTAAAACATCGAGCCCATCCGCTGGAAAAATGTGTAATCGACGACGCTATCGAGAATCTGAAAGGGATTGGACGTGCAGTTGTTTGTTCGAAACAGCCCAAACAGACGGTAGAACTCAGTGGCTCCCGCAAAATGGCTTCGCAACAGAGACTTCGAAAGCAACATGCGTTTCTCAAAATCACTCAGCGGCAGCGGCGGAGTTTCGATGACGTACTGATTTTGAACAACCAAACGTTCAAACACCATCTGTTGCGTCGATAGGAATCGATGAGCACCGATCAAGTTGCCCCCGAATGCGTCGCGAACATTGAACGTGACTCCCGGCGGACCGACGGCTTCCACCGAATAGACAAAGTCGTTCAATTGGTGCGCAGGTGCGCCGTCAGCCCTGCCTCCCAACGGGTAAAGCCAAATTGACTGACCGGCCCTGAACGTGAACCGGCTCTGCAGATGGTTCAGTACGCGTATCGAGCGTTTCGGCACTCCGTGGCGATCGCGTAGGACCTCTCGGTCGGTCCCACCTCTTCGCGCCTTTGAAAAGTTGAAGGCCTGGCCGAACACATTGTCGATGCCATCAAGCGGGACAACCGCTCGCCAGAATTGGCCAGCATGGTAGAACTGGTCAAATACCGTGTGTTCGTGCGTCGGCTCGATGGGTTCCTGCCCGTTCCCGCTCAGAACAATGTCGATCGAACGACGGCTCGAGACGTCGACCGGCTGTCCCGCGTATCGCGAGGCGTCCGGCATCAGCACTATTTCCGTGCTCGGCCCGTTGTTCGACTCGTCGGCTTGGCGGGGCATTGGCATCGCTCACCGTGGGAAAGGCGCGGTCGGTGACCACAAGAGAATCGTGCGTCAACGACTCTGCGGGCCGCGCATGAAAAGCACCCGTCGGAATTATCGGCGGGTGCAAGGTTTTTGGCAACTCAAGTTCCTTACGCGACCAGCTTTGATTTCCGCTGTCGTCTTCGCATGAAGACCAGGCCAATGGTTCCAATACCGAGGAGCACGAAGCTTGAAGGTTCGGGGACAGCGACAACCGCCAGGCTATTCCAGGCGTTCCAAGGCGTGATGCTTGAGCCGATTAGCGCCGGGTTATCAATAAACGAAACGCCCCCCTGGCTTGATTCATTCAGTCGGATGATGAGGACTTGCGTAATGTCGAAGCCGGGCTGATCGATAAACGATAGAAACGGGCCCTGGGCTGCGGCGATATCCGGCCGTACGGAAAAGTTGCTCCAAAGGTTGTTCGGAGGCGTTCCGAACCAGCCCCTCGAAAAACCGTTCGCGTCGATCAGCTCAAGAGAGAAGTCCCATACGCCCAGAGGCGCCAGAATGGAGAAATCGATTCGCGTGCTCGTCAGGTCGGGGTCGACATCATAAACGTATTCCCACGCTGCCACGTTCAATATGTCGGATTGGTCGCCGCTGCTGTTGTCCCACGACATCACCAATGATTCATGACCATCGAGGCTGGGGTCTTGGACGAAAAAGTCGGGCGTCAGTTGAATGTTCTCGGCCGAGGCAATATCGGCCACCGGGGTCCCGAACATGTCGATGCCAATCTGGCCGGCATAGAATTGCTGCGCGGAAAACTCGCTGAGCGGATTGGGCTCAGCCACTCGGACTCTCCCGGCGTTGATCGCGTCGTTCCAGTTCATGGCCCCCCCCCTCACCAACCGAGATAAAGGGGCTGGCTTCGACTCGTCCCGACATACCGCCGATCAACAGAACGGCCGTCGCAAACGGCAATAACATTTTCAACATGGCTTGCTCCTCTCGCGTAAAGCGAAAGTGTCAAAGAGGCATCTCTTGAGACACGCGCGGGCACGAAGTCAACACGAAACGGTCACGAGAATAACTGTGACGGACTCCAGCTCATTGAAGTCCGGTTTCTACTATCATAAACGCGCTTTTCGCGGGCACGAAATTGAGCAGTTTGCTTGAAAAGGCGACTCGATTTACGGACTCAACCGCACAGCAGATTCCTGATGAAAGCGGCTCAAAATCTCGGTACTGATGTCGATCTCTCCGCACGATGCGCTTGCGGAGCTCGTGTTTCAAGAAAAATCCGAATATCCTTGCAAGATTCTCCAAACTCAGACAGTACCGGTGTTCGCACCGGCGCATAAAAAACACCCGCCGGATTCATCGACGGGTGCGAGATTCTGGTCAATGCTGTTTCGTTATGAAGTTTTCTGTCTGCGGCGGTACGCAATCAAACCGAGTGCGCCAAGGCCGAGTAGGGCCAATGTCGACGGTTCGGGTGTGACCACGACATCCATCTCTGCTACCAGCGTGTCACCCACAAAAGTGGCGGGTGTCAAACTGAGGACAAAGTTGTAAACCCCAGGCTCAAACGGGTCGTACACGGTTGGGAACACGCTGGCAAATCCGGGATTGAGCGATGTTTGGAACAGATGGATCAATCCCAATCCAGCCAGGTTCAAGTCGGCGACTTCGACGGCGCCGCCCGCGTCGGTCACCGTAAAGATCGCGGCATAGTCGGACAGCTCAAGCGGATCGCCGGTGACAGGATGCAGGATGCCACGCAGATCGATGTGAAAATCGTAGTTCCACGTACCAAGCCCAGGACCCGATTCTCCCGTTTTGGCAGAGTAGGTCGCTTTCGATCCGTCGTTCGTCTGCGACAACGTCGGCCCGATAAACCGCTCTTGAGCGCGGATGCCGATCTGAGCGCCGAGCGTCGAATCTTCGGATACAACGAAGCCGCCGTTAAGTTGCCCTGCTCCGCCGATGGGAAGGATTGTGGGAGGTGCGGCGGGAGTCAACGAGTCCCACTCGCTGACGTCATCGTCGAACGAGAGAATGGGTGCGGCATCTGCCAGTGGCAGACTCCCGGCAAACAGTGCCAGGCCGATCAGTAATACAATTAGCGATTTCATCTGCGCAAACTCCTAGAGGCATCGAGACAGGCCCGCCTCGGTTAATAGCAGATTCCATCGTACCGACTCTGTGGGACGTTGAAAAGCTAGCAGGCTACAGGAACTCACGAAAAACCATGCCCGGTTCTGCCTCGTGGGAAGCAAGTGTCGTTCGCCGAGCAGTGCGCAGGCGAAGTACGACACGCGGTAGCCTCGCTTGATGCTACCGCCCTCGCCAAACCTGACTCCCGTCAGCTTCGTCTCAGTTGCTAGACCGAAACGCGCTCTTCGCGGGCACGAAATAGAGCATTCTGCTCTAGTCGATCTGAGTTGGAACTGCGCCGATCGAGCGCGAATGCGTCGAATACGTGGCCAAATCGGCAATACCAGCCATTTTCCCCGTACACTTCGCCTACGTCAGTTCATACGACGCGCCAATGGATCGCGAAGCGACGAATGTACGCGCAAAAAAACACCCGCCGGGAAGGCCCAGCGGGTGAGAAGTCTTTTCGAATGTGACTTTGATACGCGGCTCGTCGCTTGCGGAAGAAACCGGACTCGCGAACCACCACGCGTCAGCATGGAAGAGTCGGGAACTCATCTTGTCGTAACGAAGTGAAACAGATTCGTTCAAATTGCAGTGCGGTTAAGCTCTACAAACTCGGCTGGTACTCGGCGCGACCGAGCCCCAGGATTGGGTAAAAGATGAATCCTAAGAATGCGAGTCCCAGCCCAAAGCCGACACCCTTGCCGAACTTCTTCGCAATGTCCATCGCCAAAACGATGGCGGCAACGAAATTGACGATGGGGATGAGGAACAGAACCAGCCACCAGACCGGTCGCTCCGCAATCTTAAGCAACAAGACCATGTTGTAAATGGGGACAATGGCCCCCCAGCCGGGCATCCCAGCCTTCGTAAACATCTTCCAGAGTCCGGCGATCGCAACGGCGGCGATCGCGAGTGGGATGAGCATGGTAATTGCCGCAGCGGCGAGACTTCCGCCTTGGGTGGCTTCGGCAAACAACAAACCGTGGTCGAGACTGTTCATTGACGTTCTCCTCTTTCTAGATTTCGTAGGTTGAGAATGTGGTCCCCGAACTAAGTTTGCTGAGCGAGAGGACTGCCGAAATGTGACAAGGTATTTCTGAATTTTCTCGATTTGGTTGTGACATGTGGCGTAAGTCACTCGTGTTGCGAGCGTTCCGGTTGCCGTCATCGTCGCGTCACACGCTGCTGATATGGCGCCGCCGGTTGAGAATTCGGAGCGACCAGTGGGCGGCGCTCTGTTGAGATCGAGCCGCAGCCTGCGTCTTCTGACGGTCCTCACCGCGGAACTCGCCGTGCGGCCCCATTCATCGCGTTTCGCCCGCGCGACCAGTTAGATCTGGCCGTTGCGGCCGTGCACTTGTGACTCTCAACGCAGCGCCGGCTCGTTGTGCGATTCGTCCGCGAATGCCAAGCGGTAGCCGACGCGCTTTGTACTCGTGCGTTCGCGTGGTACCATAAATATTCTCTGATGGGTGGCGGAACGAGCCGGTGAGCTCGAAGCCGTTTTTTTTTCGTGACGAAGACGATTTCAGGAGGCGTGATTACGGTAGACGACGAATCGAAATTGCTCTAAGCGAGCAACCAGTAAAGAAGAGGGAGTCGATCATGTCAGCAGACGGGATCCACAATCGCCGCTCATTCTTGAAACGATCGAGTGCGATCGCGAGCGGAGTTTTCGTCGGCGGGTTAGCGAAGCTGACCGTTGGCAGCGAATCGTCTTCTCAGACGAAAAAGCTGTCCCGGCTCGTCCGATTCGGGAATACCGATCTGTTCGTAACCCGCTATTGCCAAGGGACGGCGTTTCGCGAAATACCGCGCAACGACAACCCTCAGGCACGCCAGATCCTTCATCGCTGCCTCGACGTGGGGATCAACTTCTTCGACAGCGCAGAGGCCTACGGCTGGGGCGGTTCGGAGACGGTGCTCGGCAAGGCGATCGCCGGACGTCGGGATCAGGTCGTCATCTGCACGAAGGCGGCTCCCAGCGAGCCACCGGTACGCGACGTCAATACCGACAAGTTCCAGCTTGGCAAACAGGTCACATTCACTCGCGAAACTCTCTTTGAAAAAGCGGAGGGCAGCCTGAAGCGGCTCGGCACCGACTACATCGACCTGTTCCTACTGCATTCACCGGACGAAGCCGGCACGCCGCCCGAAGAAATCAGCGACACGATGCACGCGTTGGTGAAAGCAGGGAAAATCCGATACTGGGGGCTTTCAAACTTCGAGGCGCCTGACGTCGAAGAATACTTCGAGTTGGGCAAGACACGAAGCGACCAGCTTCCAGCAGCAGGGACCGAGGACTATTACAACGTCGCTGCCCGCGAACGATTCGAACCCCACATGCCGCCCGTGTTCCGGCGCACCGGTTTGGGCCTCATGGCTTTTAGCCCGCAGGATACGGGCCGGCTTGCGCCTGGGCGTCCGGTGAAGAGCAAGGCGATGGTCCCGCTCATCGACGCACTCGATGAAGTGGCCCTTGAGCTTGATGCAACTCGCCCGCAGGTCTGCATCGCCTGGACACTGGCTCATCCGGAAGTCACCACCGTCTTGGGAGGTGCCGAGAGCCCCGAGCACGTGGAAGACAACATCGGCGGCACGACACTCGATCTGCCGGCGGATGTGCTTGAAAAACTCAACGCTGCCAGCGACACGTTCTTAGCCTACAAACGAAAACGACAGCGGGAGAGCTAACACCTCGAGTCCTTGGAAAATGTGGGTTGAGTTGCCAGACGACGAGTCAGAAAGTGCTTGTTCTTTCTGGTGAACAATAATTCTTGCAGGCGCTTGTCACCGATGAATCTGCCAGCCGTGGAGATGCGAAATGAAGCGTCCTCAGATTGCCGCCGTCGTAACTGAATATCGCCGCTATGCGCACGCGCAACACATCTTGGATCGATTTCTCTGGGGGTACGGCTGGAACAACAAGCATCATCTGCCGCCGATGGATCTGGTCGCCGTCTATGCCGACCAGACGCCACAGGGTGATCTGAGCCGATCTCGGTCCAGGCTGTTTCCGCACATGAAGATCTACCCCACGGTTGCCGAAGCGCTGTCGCGCGGCGGTGAGAAGTTGGACGTCGACGGCGTGCTGCTGATCGGTGAGCACGGCGATTATCCCTTTAACGAAAAGGGGCAACACCTCTATCCGCGCTACGAACTTTTCCAGCAGATCGTCGATGTGTTCCGCGACAGCGGCCGTACGGCGCCCGTGTTCAACGACAAGCATCTCTCCTGGAATTGGGATTGGGCAAAGGAGATGTATGACACGTCCCGGGAAATGGGTTTCGGCTTCATGGCCGGCTCATCTCTGCCGGTCGTGCCGCGCTTGCCGTCGGTGGACTTTCCCTGGGGGGCACGAGCCAAGGAAGCGATGTGCATCGCCGTGGGCGGTATCGACGGTTACGACATTCATGCCCTGGAGATGATCCAGTGCTTAGTGGAGCGTCGCCGTGGCGGTGAAACGGGCGTGGTGAACATCCACGCGATTCAAGGCGAAGCCGTTTGGAAGGCGCTGCGCGCCGGTTCGTGGGAAGCGGGCGGATGGGACCCGGAACTCTTCAACGCCTGTTTGTGCCGAAGTCATGCTCTGACCCCGGTTCGCCCGGGCTTCAACCACACGCTGTCGACGGTCGATGAAATTCCCCAACTATTCGAGCAAGTGAAAGCGCCAAACCAACAACCCGTGGCCTACCGATACGAACATGCCGACGGATTGCGGGTCACGATGTTGTTGTTGGAAGGGATCGTTCACGACTTCACGTTCGCGGCTCGGCTCGATGGGCGCGACGCCCCGTTTTCCCTAAAGACGTATCTCCCGCCGCGCGAAGTCTGCAACTTCTTCAGTCCGCTCGTCAATCACGTGGAGACGCTCTTCCTGACCGGGAAATCGCCCTATCCGGTGGAACGCACGTTGCTCACGACCGGTGTGACGGCGGCTGGTGTGGAGTCTATCTTTCGTGGCCAAGAGCGGCTCAACACGCCCCACCTGTCGATCCGGTACATGCCCACCGAAGAATCAACGTTTTGGAGATCCTAATGGTTACACGCCGAGATTTCTTGAAGACGACGGGAGCCGCGACGTTGGCAGGGCAACTCGCTTGGGCGGGCGCAGCCGACCGCGGTAATCGGAAGCGGCTGGCGATCATCGCCAACGTGTGGACTTATCTTTCGCACGCGCAGCACATGGGAGATCGCTTTCTCGTCGGCTATCCCTTCGAGGGCCAGTGGCGGCAACCCGAAATCGATGTCGTCTCGCTGTACGTCGACCAGACGCCCAAGGGCAAAAAGATCGAAGAGCCTCCGCCAAAGCCGGGCGAGCAACGGCCGGTTGTCGATCCACGAAAGCAGCGCGGCACGGCTGATCAAAGCCAAGATCGCGCAAAGGAATTCGGCTTCAACGTTTACCCGAGCATCGCGGAAACCTTACGCAACGGCACCGACAAGTTGGCCGTCGACGCGGTCGTGATCATCGGCGAGCACGGCGAATACCCCCGAAATGAAAAGGGCCAGATCCTCTATCCCCGCTACGAGTTCTTCCAGCAGGTGGTGGAGGTCTTCGAGAAAGACGGACGCTCCGTTCCCGTGTTCAACGACAAACATCTTTCCTACAGCTTTGACAAAGCGCAGAAAATGGTCCAGTCGTCCAAGCGGCTCCGGTTTCCAATGCTGGCCGGTTCGTCGCTTCCGGTGACGTGGCGGCTGCCGTCGATCGATCTGCCGCTGGGTTGTGTGATTGAGGATGCATTGATGGTCGGCGTGGGGTCGTCCGACGCCATGGACTACCACGCGCTGGAAGCCATGCAGTGCATGGTCGAACGGCGACAAGGTGGTGAGACGGGAGTCAGATCGGTCCAGTACATCGAAGGCAACGCGGTGTGGCAAGCCGCCGTACAAGGCCGTTGGTCGAAAGAGTTGCTGGAAGCGGCCCTATCCCGCGCTCACACCATTGAAGGGATTACCCTGATCGACGCCCGTACGCAGGATCTCGTCAACAGCGGCGTTTTGCCGCAGATCGTCGAGAATCCCGCCGCTTACCTCATCGAGTATGCCGACGGGCTCCGCGCCACGCTCTTGATGCTCAACGGCGCCGTAGGTGACTACACGTTTGCGGCCCGAGTTCAGGGGATGCCACAACTGCAATCGACCCAGTTCTTGCTACCTCTCAAACCAAACGTCGCCTACTCGGCGTGTCTGGTCAACAAGATTGTCGAGATGATCGAGAGTGGCAAGGCTCCGTATCCCGTCGAGCGGACTCTGCTGGTGAGCGGCATTCTCGACAAATGCCTCGATTCCAAGCTCAACAATCATGAGCCGCTGAAGACACCCGAGCTCAACGTGCGTTATCAACCGCCCCACGATTCGCAGTTCTGCCAGACGTGATGTGCGGCGCCGATTCCACAGCGAGTTTAGCACAGACGAGAACGGCCGATTCCGTTCGAGCGGCACATTTGAAGTGGTGACAACGCTGCTTCCATTTCCGGCATGGTTTGCATCGTGGATCGATGCGTGGGATGTTGACGATGAGAGATCCATTGGGCAGCCAGATGGTTTTGAAACATGGCGTGACAACAATCATCGCCGCTACTTCGGTGGTGCTGTCAGTTGGTCTTGTCTCGTCCGTCGCCCATTGCAGCGAACAGCAGAACGCCAAGCCGATCTATCTCTCTGATCTGACGAATTGTGATCCGCCGTCGGCCCTATCGCCGCGCGCCAAACGTGGCGTCTGGCGAGCCATCGACTACGCGACGGACACGTTCTCGGGTGTGATGCTTGTGGCAACCGAGGAGAGTGACGCGCCCGACGTCACCTATCCCGTCAAACGTGACGGTTGGCACGAGGTCTACGTTGGCATTTATCGAAAGCCGTTTGAAGAACGCAAACAGGTCGCCGTGAAATTGACCGATGATCCAGCATTTACGGAGTTAAGCGGGCTGCCTGGTGAAAAAGACCACCGGGAGAACTGGATCGACGAGATCTTTTGGAAGGCGGCCGATCTGACCGGCCGTGGAATCACGCTAAGTCAAATCACGTTGCCGACGCCGCGTCACGCATGGGTTGCCTATATCAAGTTGGTGCCACTTTCCGACCGACGGGTTGCGGAAATCGAGGCAGACCGTCGCCGCAAAGACACGAAGCGATTGTTTGTTCACACCGACGCCCACTTTTCGAACGTCAATGGATCGAAGCAGGAGCTTCTTAAATATCTTGTGCCGCTTCGAAACACAGATGTCGCCCGCGTTTATTGGGAAGCCGGAGGCGGCGATCGGGTGCTGTATTTCTCGAAACTTGCTCAGGATTTTTCCGCGCCGCTGCGCAATTCAGGCGGCGCAGACTCCGTCTTCTTTCCCCGAAAAATCGATCGTGAATGGGCCGAAACGTGGGCCGCGTATCACCGTAACCGCGTCGACCCTCTGCGCGTCGCCGCGGAGTTTGCCCACAAGATCGGTGTCGAACTGCACGCCTCCTATCGAACGGCGGGGTTCGTTTACCCGCCGCCTCATGACGATCTCTACGGAGCGTTCGCGCGCGAGCATCCGGAGCTTTTCTGCGTCGACCGGGACGGGACGAAGTTGGCCCGCGTCTCGTATGCATTCCCGGAAACGCGTCAATACGTGATCTCGCTGTTTCGGGAAATGGCGGAATACCCGATCGACGGAGTTTGCGTGCTGTACAATCGCCGTCCCCCGCTGGTTGCTTATGAGGCTCCGCTCGTCGAAGGCTTCAAGTCACGGTTCGGTCTCGACCCGCGCCAGCTCGACCCACACGATGAGCGCTGGCTGCGCTTTCGATTCGAGGTCTTAACGCAATTCATGCGCGAACTGCGAGCGGAAATGGATGCCGTGGGAACGAAACAGAAGCGAGCAAAGCGTTTGGCGATCTCTGCGGTCGTCTTTCGCGAGGAAGAAAACCTGCTGCACGGAATGGACCTCAAAACCTGGATCAAAGACGGACTGGTCGACACGATCATCCCCTACTCGTCCTCGGTTCGACTAAACAGCTACGAATCGGCTTGGGAGAAGCCAGAAGACATCGCCTACTTCGTCTCGCTCGTAAAAGGCACCGAGTGCCGCTTAGCACCCAACTTGATGCCTCGCGAGCTGACCGCCAAGCAGTATCGCCAAAAAGCTGACTTTCTCTATCGGTCCGGCGTTGAGCGTTTCTTCTTCTGGGATGGAATTGGACGCGTTCGGAAGGCAGCCCGGCTCGGTCATCAGCAAGAAATCACCGATTGGATCGAAGCCGGTAAGCCGCCTATTGTTCCCTCGGCCACCCGTCTACGAAAGTTGGGGAAATGGGACTTGAGCACCGAGACGCCCGGCTGACGGCAAAACGGAATGACGCCGGCGCCGCTTGTTGCATCAAGCGTGATCCGAAAATCCTCTGGATGACGACGTTGGGCTCGGAAGTCGAGAACACCTTTCGCTGCCAAACAGTTTTTCGGGCAGCTTCTCAATCAAACGTGCCTCCACGTTACGGCCGTGCGTTGTTGTGTGTCACTGGACCGGATATTCCATGTAGACCTCGGTCAGGTTGTCAAATCGATCACTCTCGTATAGCGTCGCCGGTTCCTCCGAAACGATTTCAAACCCGAGTCGCCTGAATACCTCGGGATTTCCTGTTTGGCAAACGGTGTAAGTTGAAAGGCATCGCAGCCGCCGCCGTCTGCCGATTCGATGCAACTCCGCGATCAGCCGTCTGCCAACTCCTTGTTGTCTGTGGTCGTGATGCACGAAGAGCGACAAAAAATGAACGCGGTCGCCTTCGACGCGGTATTCCACGCTCCCGACCACCACGTCATGAAAAACCGCTACGAGCTGAATCAACGCAGGAACAATAGATCGCCTGTGAGCGACCGCTTCCGGCGTCGGACAGTACGTCTGCCGCAGCGTGGCGATTGCAGACTGGGACACTCGCTCAAGATCTGCCGCATCCGAATCAATAGCTTCGCGTACGACGAGGTGTTTCATGTATTCTGGCAAATTCGTACAACTCAAATGCGAGTGGTCGCGGCTCGCAATCACAATTCACGAACGTGAGGAACGAGTCACTGTACCAAATGGAAAAGCGTTCTGACTAATGTCGACCGTCGCCATTCGGCAATTGGTTGGCGGCAGTTGGTGAACGTCCGCTAGATCATCCGCCGTCGTTCGTCCGCCATCTGTTCCTGAATCTTGCCCGCGGCCCGGCCGAGAAGAAGCACGGTTCCATACGCTAGCGCGATGACGCCCACCAGCCAGAGTCGTTTCCTGAAGGTGTGGCTCACGACGGCCGGCGCGTTGGGAATCTGTCTTAGCGCATTCCACGAGAAGTCGGCGGCTGAAGAGAGCGTTGCCCGCGCAACGTGGACCATAGCGCCGCGGCGGCCGCCCC
>Ga0315336_1000769_pt1 | contig 77687 bp, 75 predicted proteins | sample ASW5metaG_FD_204512 | JGI IMG/M metagenome (GOLD analysis project Ga0315336, IMG submission 204512) | Ammonia-oxidizing marine archaeal communities from Monterey Bay, California, United States - ASW #5 | ecosystem: Environmental > Aquatic > Marine > Intertidal zone | place: USA: California... | reverse complement strand
AAGCTTTGACCAATAGCAGCACATGCCTGTTTTTCTGGAATGGAAAGATCGACCCGACTCAAACCCAACCTTTCGCGGCCTGCCATAACCGCACCAGAAGATACCAGCACAACATCGTAACCCTTGTCTTGAATCAGCTTTATCTGACGAGCATAATGTCTAATCCAATCTTTGCTCAATCCACACTCTAGTGACGATTGCCCTTTATCCTTATTAGAGATAACACTACTGCCAATTTTAATCACCACACGTTTTATATTTTTTAAAATGTCTTGTCGAATCATGCTTAAAATATGTAAGTTTAAAAACAATCCTCTTTAAAAATACGATTTGATTTTCTGCAAAAGCTGGGGAAGCACACTAGAGATACCGTAAAAATACGGAAGCGTTTTATTCAAAATATCAGAAAACCCCTCTATGAGGTTTTGCTTGGCTCTATTGTTTCACAGCGACAATAACAAATCAAAGAGGTTTTGCTGAAAAATAAATGCTAGACTGATTTATGTATTTATATAACCTTAAGAAAGTTGAATGAATTATAAAACAGTATTCATTGCCGATCCGGTGCGCAGTGAGCGCATACAATTAGCGAAATTTCTCAGCGAAGAAATTATTACCGTTATTACTTTTATTTCTATAAATGATTGTTTTAAACGTCCAGATTTAATAAATTGCGACCTAATCGTTTTCGTACCCCGAAAAGATAAAAACGAAATCAAACATTTATTCAATTTAAAAAAGAAATATCGCCAGATTCCTATCATCCTTCTTTTGCATGATGATTTTTCAGATATAAACCTAGTAGAAATATCCGAAAACGGTTTCGCTTCCCCCCATAAAGCGCTAAACTTTGAAAAGGTACGGGAAATTATGCTAGGGTGTCTGGCTCCCGACGGTTTGCCCGCCCGAACAGTAGTTCCTCACCCCGTTCCCATAACAGATGAAGTCCAGGCCGCATTATCACCGAGGCCAAAATGAGCTTATCACCTAAACTTACTCGCCCCATTGCTGTTGGTCCTTATTCCATAGGAGGTCAAAATCCTATAGTTCTCATTGGAGGTCCTTGTGTAATTGAGTCCGAACAAAAGGTAATGGGTATCGCCGAAAAATTAAAACGCATTACAAGTGATAAGGGCGTTCCATTTATTTTCAAAGCGTCTTACGATAAAGCCAATCGGTCATCCATACAATCATTTCGGGGACCGGGTCTGCAAGAAGGACTAAAAATTCTTGAAAAAATTAAAACGGATCTAGACCTTCCCATTCTTTCAGATATCCATAAAGAAGAAGAAGTCGAACCCGCGGCAGAGGTTCTCGACATTTTGCAGATCCCGGCTTTTCTTTGCCGACAAACAGATCTTCTGGTAAAAGCCGCTCACAGCGGCAAACCCGTCAATGTTAAAAAAGGACAGTTCATGGCTCCTTGGGATATGAAGAATGTCGTGAACAAGCTTGAAGAAAGTGGCAATAAAAATATTCTTCTTACAGAGCGAGGTGCTACCTTTGGTTATAACAATCTGGTAGTAGATATGCGTTCTCTTGTATTGATGCGGGACTATGGTTATCCAGTGATTTTTGATTCCACTCACAGTCTTCAACAACCTGGCGGACAAGGTACGAAAAGTGGCGGACAAAGAGAAATGATTCCTGACCTCGCCCGTGGAGCCGTGGCAGTAGGTTGTGATGCCCTGTTTATGGAGATCCATACCGACCCAGACAAGGCGTTGTCAGATGGACCCAACATGCTGAAGCTCAATCTGCTACCCGAACTTCTGGAACAATTAATCACTCTAGATGAAATTGTGCGAGGGCAAACAATACAGAACCCTTAACCGCTCGAAAGAAAGAACCATGACACGCTTCTTTATCACTCTCCTTGTAGGAATATTATTTTCCCCTAATATCTCAAACGCCAACCCAAAAGGACAATGGGTTGAGTTACCCTCCACCCCCCTTAAAAGAACTGAGTCTTCATCCGCATTGCTTAACGGTAAAATTTATTTATTGGGTGGATTTACGCCAAAAGGAATATCCAAAAAGGTAGACGTATGGGATCCGAAATCTGGGAATTGGAGTCAATCTACTCCTCTTCCTCGTAGTCTGCACCATACAACGGCTTCTGTCGTGAATGGAAAACTTTATGTAATTGGTGGATTTGATTCTGGCACCTGGAGACCCATTAATATCAATTATGAATATGATCCAAAGAACCATCGTTGGACCACAAAAGCTCCCATGCCGACTTCTCGCGGAGCACATTCAGCAGGGGTGATTGACGGAAAGATTCATTTGATCGGAGGTGCACACAGAAAACACTTGCGTTTGCTCAACACCCCTGCCCATGAAGTTTATGATCCTCAAACAAATACATGGAAAACCCATACACCTATGTTGACTGCACGCGATCATCTTTCTGTCTCCGTAGTAGGAAAAAAACTGTTTGCCATTGGAGGCCGCGTAAATGTGGACTACAACAAAAATTTAAATGTCAACGAATCCTATGACATCCGTACCGGAATCTGGAATCGTCACCCAGCACTTCCTACAGCCCGAAGCGGAATCACTTCTCAGGTTCTAAATGGATTGATTCATGTCTTTGGCGGTGAATCCGGTGAAGAGACCTTTACTGAAAACGAAGCCTATGATCCATCAACTAGTAGATGGAAAACTTTTGAATCTATGCCATCGGGAAGGCATGGGCTGGCATCTATTTTATGGAATAAAGAAATTCATCTTCTGACAGGAGGACCCAAACCAGGAGGAGGTGGAAGCAATACACACTCTGTCTTCAAACTTAATTAAAAGAGTAAGAACTCCACAAATCATAAATGGTGGCGTCAATTCCAGGGGGGGGCAAAATTACTATTCCACATTCTTTCACTAGGATGGGTTGTAACTAACGATAAATAGTTAATGCCATTTGTTAGTTGTTGAATTTGTTCTGTGGGGTTAGGAAATACAGACAGTAGAGGTGGAGAGGATGGCTCCCTTAAAGGGAGCCGGAAAGTAAAAAGCTTGTTAGCCATCGAAACTTGACACGCTACGGATTGGGTCACTTGGAGGAAAACTCAATCCGTTGGAGGTAACAGTGCCAGTTCGAATCCTCACTTATAGATTAGCAATGCCCATGCCAAAAATTAGGTCTAGTCCAATTTTCAGTATAACCACATACAAACAAAAGGTTTGTGCTTTATACACAGGTTGATTTTGCGTCAAAGTTCAGGAAGAAAGGACTGGGAAACGTCAATTACTTTACATTTGTCGCCCCATCCGAGACCCTCGTCTAAAATGGAAATTTATCAAGAATGTTTTTTTAACGGTGAATTCTCCCAAAAGAAGGAAGCTAAATCGAGACCAATCTGGATATAAAATCAGTTAAATTTTGAGTGGCAATTTGTGTGTTATAACGGAGGGAAAATGCATTTTTTAGGGACTTTGGGTGTGTTAACACATACCAACCTGCTCTTAATTTAGATATCTCTCCATCGCTACCAAGAAAGCTTGAAGAATCAATCAGTTCATGGTTCACCGCATCAGAAATTCCCCTGATGGAAATAAATGGAATTTTATTTACACGAGTAAGTAGGGCTATTTCAAGAGTTTCCATTTCCACAGCTTCTGCTCCAAACCGATTCCCAAGTTCTTTTTTTGCCTCTGGAGTATGAACAACCATATCAACGGTAATAAGCCTTCCTACCTTTAATTTAAAATTTTCTGGAGGTGGAGTTTTTTTTGCTAATTCCAACCATTTTAAATTTTTTGGATCACCCATTTCAAAAGACGTTGAATCACTCTCCGGACTCAATATAGTGCTGGCGACAAACAGGTCCCCCACATTCAACCCTTCGGTTAAAGCGCCAGCATAACCCATGCTGATAATAACTTCTGGATTAAACTTATCAATGACCTGATGGGTTGTGTTTTGAGCTCTTTTGCTCCCAACACCTGTGCGAACGAGGACAATATTTTTGCCGTGCCATTTGCCAAACCAGGCTTCGGATTTATCCAGACGCACCCGATCAGAAATATTAATTTTCCTCTTGATACCGGCGATTTCTTCGGAAACGGCTCCTAATATAGCTATGGTTTCGTTCATAGTGGAAAGTATACAACTCTTTCAATGCAGATTCTTGCTGAGTTACCCATTTTATAATGCAGTAAAAATTTTTACTACCTTATTAGATTCTGCCAACTTAGTATGCTAAGGTTTCCCTCCTTTAATAATAGGGGTTCCAAATAAATAATGGCAAAACGCAAACTTAATATCCCTGTAAAAAGGGGGGACCGACTAGAGTTGGATGTTAAAACTCTTGCTTCCAGCGGTGATGGACTCTGTCGTCATAGCGGATATACCCTCTTCACTCCAGGTGGTCTTCCCGGTGATCGCATCAGAGGAAAGGTGATCAAAACCACTCCCCGCTTCGGAGTAGTAGATGTCTTTGAACGAATGCAATTATCCAAAGACCGAATCGATCCTCCCTGCCCGGTTTTTTATAAATGTGGCGGATGTAAATTTCAGGATCTCAGTTACGAGAAACAGCTCGAATTTAAAATTCAAGTCGTACGGGACAGCATAAATCGAATTGGCGGAATCGAATTACCAAAAAAAATTGAAGCCTTCGCTGCAGAGCAACAATATCATTACCGCAACAAAGGCAGTTTCGCTGTACAGGGAAAAACCAGCGACCCAAAAATCGGATTCTATTCCGAAGGTTCACATAATGTTGCCGACTCCGCTGTTTGCGGTATTCTTTTAGAACCCATCAACAAAACCAAGGAATGGCTACGATACCTCTTAAAGAAAAATCAAATATCCATTTACCATGAGGAACATCATCGAGGTCTTGTGAGAGGACTGGTCATCCGACATTCGGAGTCCACCGGTGAAACCCTTGTTGGACTGGTCACCAATGAAGGCCGATTCCCGCGAAATTTTCTAGTAGAACTCACCAAGGAGAATGAATTAAATAACCTAGGCATCGTGGGCCTCATTCAAAATATTAACCCGCAAATCACCAATGTAATACTAGGAAAAGAAAACAAAATTCTATGGGGGAAAAAACGATTTACAGACAAGCTTGATAATTTGAGCTTTCACCTTTCTCTAGGATCATTTTTTCAAATTCATTCCGCCCAAACTTTAACCTTATACAATCTAATCCATAATTGGGTGGAAAATACTCAAGAAAAAACCATTGTAGACGCCTACAGTGGTTCCGGAGGCATAGCCCTTTGGCTGGCAGCAAAAGGAAGGAAGGTGGTCGCCATTGAACAATTTGAACCGGCCATGGAAGACGCTCGCCTGAGCGCGAAAACTAATGGAATTAACAATTGCCAGTTTCTGACAGGAAACGCGGAAGAACTTGTACCTAGAGTTGCATCTGAAGAAAAAGTTCACACTTTCATAATTGATCCGCCCCGCAAAGGGTGCTCCGAGTCGGTTCTCAAAACACTAATCAAATCGAAGGCGGAACAAATTATTTATATATCCTGCAATCCATCCACTCTCGCCCGTGATCTAGAACGGCTCGAGGGCTATCATATCTATGATCTGCGTATAGTCGATATGTTCCCGCAAACCCAGCATATAGAAACTGCCGTCCTGCTTCGCCCTAATCCCACCCACTAACATGAAAAGCAATGGTTTTGCTGAAAAGGTAAATTGCCAACCGCCACTCCGCCGGCTAGAATTGGGCGTGTTTAGGAGTGCGGGGAAAAGGGATTACATCACGGATATTTTCCATGCCCGTTACAAACTGCACCAAACGTTCGAATCCCAATCCAAAACCTGAGTGCGGTGCCGACCCGAATCTTCTGAGATCCAGGTACCACCAGTATTCTTCAGGGTCAAGGTTACTATCTTTCAACCGTTTTAATAAAATATCGTAGTTCTCTTCTCGCTGACTGCCACCGATTATCTCTCCGAGTTTAGGAAGCAGAACATCCATTGCCCGAACCGTTTCCCCATCCTCGTTCAGTTTCATATAAAACGATTTTATTTTTTCCGGATAATTATAGACAATGATTGGTTTCTTAAATACCTTTTCGCTAAGATAACGTTCGTGTTCTGCTTGTAACGCACAGCCCCATTTAACCGAGTAAGTAAATGTCTCTGTCGATTTTTGCAGGCGATGGATAGCATCGGTGTAAGTTAATCTTTCGAACTGATTATCTAAAATATGCTGTAGAGTTTGGAGGATGGTTTTATCGATTCGCTGATTAAAAAATTCCATGTCCTCAGAGCAATTCTCAAGAACATCTGCCAAAAGATATTTAATAAACTCTTCCGCAAGATCCATATCATCGTCCAGATCATAAAAAGCCATTTCCGGTTCTACCATCCAAAACTCAGAAAGGTGTCGACTGGTATTCGAGTTTTCAGCACGGAAGGTAGGTCCAAAAGTATAAATTTCTGAAAGAGCCAGAGCGTATATTTCTCCTTCCAGTTGCCCACTTACGGTGAGAGAAGTTTTCTCTCCGAAAAAGTCCTGTCCGTAATCAATTTCCCCATCTACCTTTGGAGGATTGGTGAGATCGAGAGTAGTGACCTGAAACATTTCTCCGGCGCCTTCACAATCACTGGTAGTTACAATGGGGGTATTCAGATAAACAAAACCACGGTCATTGAAAAACTGATGAATGGCATAAGCCAGTCGGCTTCGAACTCGCATTACGGAACCAAAGGTATTCGTTCGTGGACGAAGATGAGCAATCTCGCGTAAATATTCAAACGAATGACGTTTTTTCTGCAAGGGATAGGTCTCCACGTCCGCCGATCCATAAACTTCTATTACTGTAGCCTGGATTTCCATCTTTTGTCCCTTGCCTTCCGAGGCCACGAGCTGACCGGAAATCGCGATGCAACTTCCTGTAGTGATTTTTTTATCCAATCCAGCAAACTCTTTAAGGGAATGTTCCACAATAGCCTGTATATTTGCCTGACAAGAACCGTCATTGATTTCAAGAAAAGAAAACCCTCCTTTTGAGTCACGACGGGTTCGCACCCATCCATTGACTAAAACGCTTTTCTTTCCTTGATTATTATTCAGTAATTCTTTAATTTTAATTCGTTTCATTTAGTAATTTCCTTAGATATTTTGCTGGGAAACCAAACCACTTCTCATTGACAATAAAGGGGATTTCAGCTACTTTAACTTAGAAACAACCCGGCAGTTAGCATTAAATTTTTCTCTTTTCGGGAAAACCTACACCTTAATATTTTATTCCGTGTTTATTCTAGGAAACTTACTACAAGCCACAGCCCAAATTCTTAATATTATTCTGCAGCTTTATATGTGGGTTATTATTATTCGTGCATTATTATCTTGGGTCAATCCAGATCCCTATAACCCTATCGTGCAATTTTTATACAGTATAACAGAACCAGTTCTTTATCGAATCCGGCAACTGATACCCATGTCAGGAATTGGAATTGACTTCTCACCCATTATTGTCCTATTAGCAATCGTGTTTTTGCAAGGGTTCTTAGTGGAATCCCTCGCCGCACTCGGGGCAAGCTTACAATAACCAGCCATGCGTTTGAGCTATCTTGACATTCTGGAACAATGCTTTCATGACAAGTTCCGTGGTTACAACAAACAAGAGGTTGATACCTTCCTCCGCCTGATCGCCGATGATTTCAAGTCTATGGTCGATGAAATCAAAGATAAGGATTACGAAATAAAAAGTTTGCGTTCCGCTCTGAAATCCCGGCCTGCAGAAATAGATACAGGTATCGCACTAAAAATAGAAAAAGAGCTCACCCACCTAAGAAAACAAATTACAGAAAAAGATCTATTGATTAAAAATATGCAAATGGCTCAGGACCAACATGAAGATAAAGACAAACTTTTCTCTAAAATCACACCAGAGATACTCAAGAAAAAAGCAAAAAAGATCGTCAGCGCTGCAAAAAATCAAGCAGAGGAACATCGTAAAGAATCGATGAAAGAACTAGAACAGTTGATACAGGATATTGAAGAATTAAAAAAACAAAAATCAACCCTGATGAAAAACATTAAATCCACCGCTACTGAACATTTGAATAAAATTAAGGCAGGATTGCCAAACAGCCGCACTTGAAATGTGGATTAATCCTTGTGAAAATGGAATCCGCTTATCTGCCATAATACAACCTCGGTCATCGAACAATAAAGTAACAGGGATATATAACAATGCTTTAAAAATTCACTTAACCTCTCCCCCTGTCGATGGTGCAGCCAATAAAGCATGTATCCGTTTTTTTTCCAAAATGCTAGGAATTAGTCCTTCAGAAATCAGTATTGTTCAAGGATTTAATAGCAGAAATAAAACTATAGAAGTAATCGGCCTCACAGAAAAGCAGTTCCGAGAAATTTTAAAAACCAAAATTCTTTACTAATAAACCAACCCATATGATCAAAACTATTGAATATATAGACGGAGTCGTTCGCATGATCGACCAAACACGATTGCCCGCAGAAAAACAATTCATCGATTGCCGTACCATCGAAGAAGTTGGGCATGCCATCAAAACCATGGTTATTCGTGGGGCACCTGCAATCGGCGTTGCGGCCGCAATGGGAGTCAGTCTTGGTGCAGATTCTATAGAAGCTTCCAGCTTTGAAGATTTTTATCGCGTATTCGAAGAGAAATGTGATCGTCTTGGACAATCTCGCCCCACCGCGGTGAACCTTACTTGGGCGATCAACCGCATGAAGCAGACTGCACAAAGAAATAAATCTCTTCCCATCACCAAATTAAAATCCCGATTAAAAGAAGAAGCGCTTACCATTTTAACCGAAGACATAACCACTAACCAGGCAATGGGCCAGCACGGACAAACCTTGATTAAAGACGGCAACGTGGTCTTAACTCACTGCAATGCAGGAGCCTTAGCTACTGCAGGATTCGGCACCGCACTGGGGGTTGTTCGTGCCGCAGCAAACGCTGGAAAAAATATCAGGGTTCTGGCAAATGAAACACGCCCCTTTTTACAAGGAGCACGATTGACCACTTGGGAGTTAAAAGAAGATGGCATTCCGGTAAAGCTAATCACCGATAATATGTGCGGATTTTTTATGAACAAGCAAGAAGTTGATCTGGTCGTGGTCGGCGCCGACCGTATTGCCGCTAATGGGGATGTTGCAAACAAGATAGGGACCTATATGGTGGCTGTCCTTGCCAAGGAAAACAATATTCCTTTCTATGTAGCTGCGCCTGTTTCCACCCTCGACCTTTCCATTGCATCAGGAAAGGGGATCCCTATTGAAGAACGTTCCTCCGAAGAAGTAACCAACATCAATCAGAAACGAATCTCTCCAGAAGGAATAGAAGCGGAACATCCCGCTTTCGATATCACATATAATCATCTAATTTCAGCAATCATCACAGAAAACGGTATTGCCTATCCTCCCTTTACTGAATCCCTAAAGGTTCTCGCCAACCAAAAATGAAAGCGATGATTTTAGCGGCGGGCTTTGGCACACGCCTCAAACCATTGACAAATGAGCTTCCCAAACCTTTGTTTCCAGTTCTCAATCGCCCTATTCTAGAACACGCTCTACATTTTCTTAGCACGCATGGTATCAAAGAAATCGCGATAAACCTTCATCATAAATCTGAGAAGATCATCGATTATTTTGGTGACGGAAAAGATTTTGGAGTGAATCTACATTTTTCCAAAGAAGAAAGAATTTTGGGTACCGCTGGTGGAATTAAAAAACTGCAACCCTTTTTTAAAAACGAAACGTTTCTGGTAATCAATAGCGATGTTCTCGCTGATGTAGATTTGAATAATGTTTTGAAATTCCACAAAGAAAAAAAATCCAAGTTGACTCTCGTGGTTCGGCAGGATCCCAATGCAGAGAAATATGATTCTATCCAAAGGATAGATGAAGGACGCATTGTTCATTTTCTCGGCCGCTCGATTAAAAATTCAGAACCCACCACTCAGGTTATGTTCACCGGGATTCAAATAATGGAACCTGAGATCTTTTCCCGTATTCCAGAAAATAAATTCTGCGGTACTGTTGAAGATGTTTTTCCAGGAATGATTCAGGATGAGCTCCCCGTATACAGTTTTCTGCACAAAGGGTATTGGATAGACATGGGGACAAGCGAAACCTATATCCAAGCACAGATGGATGCACTCGATGGGAAAATGCCTTTAAAATTTTCGTCTTCAAAAAATCCCGAAGGGCCATTTGTCATGCCCCCGGTTCATATCGGTACGGATTGTGAAATATCCCAAGACGCACAAGTTGGACCTTATACGGTCCTGGGAAATGGATGCCATATACGGTCTGGCGCAGTGGTGAAAAATTCGATCCTCTGGTCAGAAGTTACTGTTGGTGAAGGCTTGACCGTACAAAACAGTATCCTAGGCGAAGGGGTTGCGATTAACAAAAATGTAAATAATAATTCGCTTGCATCTGAGACTTAACCCGTGCCCTCCTTCTATAACACCGAACGAACCTTAAGCTAGATCAATTCGTGATTACTCAAAGTCATGGTAGAAACTGAAATCGTGCCCTCTTCACAATTTATAATTCGACGCATTTTAGGAAGATCGGCTTCGCCCACCCGCGTGTACTCATCAGTATAACTTTCCACATCCTTCAATCCTTTGGTTTCAGGGTTGAAGTAGAAAACCGAGTATTTTCTCGTAAGAAATTTCCCATCTTGATTTTTTTTACTTTCCTCAATATTTATCGAGAAAGAAAAACGGGGTGTCTGCCGGTTGATTTGCTGGATCCGCCCATCCTTGATGCGATAGAACGAGCTCATACCATCCCCACCCATAACGAGTTTGCGCCCTAGAGGATGCGAGCCATCATCACCAAATATCAGCTTATATTTTCCATCCGACTCTTCAAAAGATCGGGGTCCACGATGCATAGCAATCGATGACAGGTTTTCGTTTAGAAAACTTTTCGCTTTTTCTTCAACATCACTAATTTTAATATCTTTTGGCCCTTTAACTGTTACCTCGCCTCTTTGTTCTTCCCCATTGATATTTGCAACCACGTCTGCAGTGAAACCTTTAAAACCAGCTGGCCACCTTGCAGTGTTGGAGAAAACCTCCCGCATTGCATCACGCGCCTCAGCATTATCTTCGAGCGTGGTTTCCACATCTTTTTCTTTGGTATAGGTTGCCATCCATAATCTCCTTAAAACAATAAGAGCCTACCTAATATTTCGGCAGGCTTTTTAGTTATAGAAAAGTTTTATTGCTAGTGAACTTATTATACCTTATTTTACCGCCACACTGATATCAAGAATTCCAGCTTTCTGTAAAAGGCCCATAACCTCAACAACTTCACCATAAGGAAGAATCTTGTCAGCACGAATTACTGCAGTTTGCTTTTTGTTTTTAACATCAAGTTTGCCTAAGGCCTGCTCCAGCCCCAGCATGTTGGTCCTTTTTCCCGCAAGAAAAATTTGTTTATCCTTCGACATTTCAATTTCAAGGGTTTTTAGCTCTTCATCAATAATAGAAGACTTGGATGTAGGCAGGTTGATCTCCATATGGCGACTAAATTCCACAAAAACTGTAGACACCATAAAAAAGATGATGAGTAAAAATACAACATCAATCAATGGCGTCATCTCCATTGCAAAACTCTCTTCATCTTCCCTTCTAAATCGCAAGCTAGCTCCCGAGTTTTAGATTTTTTCTGTTGCTATTCAAACCCAGAAGTTACTTTTTTGGGCTTGCCCGAACTTTTTTCCTTAACAAAACCATCATAAGAAAGCTCTTCAACTAGTTGAATGGCCACTTCTTCCATTTCAAAAACATAACGATCAATCTTACCGCGAAAATAATGATACAAAACTAGTGCCGGTATACCGACCAACATTCCCGCTGCTGTAGTAATGAGTGCCTCAGAAATACCGCTTGCAACCAAACCCGGGTTACCCGTTCCGCTCAGCGATATCACATTAAAAGCCTTAATCATTCCAATAACTGTTCCCAGTAATCCCATCATAGGAGTAATATTCGCAATTGCCCCTAATACACGAAGATTAGAGTTCATTAAAGATGCTTCATGTTGTCCACCAGCTTCAATTGCCCGTTCAATCTCATCCAACTTTCCCCCAAACCTCAGCAACCCCATTTTCAAAATTCGCGAAAGGGAGTTATCATAGGAATTACAAAGGTGAAGTGTTTTCTGAATATTTTCCCAATCCCATTGGCTACGTACATCTTTAAGAAAATTAGGGCTAATTATATTGTTTCTTCTCAGACTATAGCCTCTTTCGATAGCAATACCCAGCATGAGCACAGAACTAAAAAGGATGGGATACATCATCGCCCCCCCCTTTTCGAACAGTGACAATAATTGCCACTGTCCCACAGAAGAAGAGTCCGCTGCAAGGACCTTCGAGGGTAATATGAAAAAACCCATACAGAGGGAATACGAACAAACTTTTAGGGAACGAAACATTTATTTTTTTTAAATTTTAGAAAGTGGCCGGATTTTGATTGATCCTTTCCAGAAACGCTATCGTTAACAACCTACCCCTTTGCTCAAAGAAAAATTGATTTAACTTATCCAAAGTTCAATACAACTTTTATAGCACGAAAAATTCTGAATTAGCAAGAAACAAGCCCTCCTTGGAGAGGATTTACTACTTAAATATTGGGAAGAATTAGACTCTTTAAATATAGAGGCTTTTACTATATATTTGTTATTATCTAAACTTTTAAAAAGAAATAATGCTCCGGACATACCTCAAACCTACCCCCATAATTATTTTACTTTTATCATTTTCCTTTATTTTCAGTTGCTCCACGACTAAAGATAAAAAACCCAGCGCTCCATCTAAATTATTACGGGAGGCAAAACGCTTTTATAAAGCAGAAGATGCGGTAAGAGCAAAAAATAATATTAATATGATTATGGAAGATTTTCCTGATAGTAAGGAGCGGGTCGCCGGGCTAATGTTACTTGCGGATGTTCACTATAGAGAAGAAGAGTATGAAGAAGCTAAATTTCAATACCAGAAATTTACCGAACTTTATCCAGCCCATAAGTATGTGGACCGCGCCCATTTCTATAAAGCCATGTCCAATTTCAAACTCTCTGATCTAGCATCAAGAGATTTAACCCCTGTCAATTCAGCATTAGAGGGATTCAATAACTTCATCAGCGAGTTTCCTGACAGCACGTATAAGGTTCAGGCGCAAAAAATAGCCTACCAATGTCTAGACATTCTGGCTCAGAATATTTTTGAAATTGGGAAATTTTACTTTCGCACAGGATCGTATCAGTCTGCAATCATTCGTCTAAAAAGTTTGATGGTCGAATATCCCACCCATTCTTATATTGCGGAAGCACAGTTTCTTTTAGCAGAGTCCTATTTCCACGAACAAAATTACATTAAAGCGCGCGCTCACTACAAGATAGTTTTGCAGAAATATCCAAGAACGGAATTTGCTCAACAGGCACGGATAAAATTAAGAAGGCTTAGAAAACTATAACCGCTATGGTTAAGAATCCACCAAAAAAAAATAATTCCGCAAGTAGCAGGTCACACGACCCTCTCCACCAATACATGAAGGAGATCAGCGAAATAAGACTCCTTTCCAGAGATGAAGAAATAAAAATTGCTAAAGCCATTAAACAGGGAGATCCAAAGGCCATTCAGGAAATGGTTCGTAGAAACCTTAAATATGTTGTCGCTGTTGCCAAAAAATATCGAGGGTTTGGCATGTCACTGCAAGACTTAATCGAAGAAGGTAATATAGGTTTGATTCAGGCTGCTAAGCGCTTCGATGTATCCAGAAACGTAAAGTTCATCACCTATGCGGTTTGGTGGATTAAACAGGCAATTATGCATTCCCTTGCTGAACAGTCTGGCACGGTCAAACTCCCGGTGAAACAAGCGGGAAAAATCTCCAGATTCAATAAAAAAAGTCAACAAATGTGCCAAGATATGGAACGCGAACCGACACAGTCCGAAGTGGCAAAAAGTTTAGGCTACGACGATAAAGAAATTAATTCCATTATGCGTGCCTATCGCGCTCATCTTTCTCTCGACACACCGCTTAAAAATGATGACCACACCCCTTATCTCGATCTCTTAGAAAATCAAGACCTCATTCCCTATGACGATCAAATTATGAAAAAGTCATTGAATGAAAAAGTCGATCAAATGTTGGAAGACCTTTCTGAGCGAGAAGCCACAATTCTTAAGATGCGGTTCGGATTTTTCGGCGAAGTCAAAACATTGGAAGACATCGGGCAAAAAATTGGCCTCTCACGTGAGCGCGTACGTCAAATTGAAAAACGTGCTAAGGAGCGACTAAAATCCAAACTGCAAAATGAAGCATGGGTCAATGAGGATGAGTAAACGAAAATGTTTGTAGAAATTTTTATACTCTGTCTGCTTGCTTACCTATGTGGTTCGATTCCATTTGGTATGCTTCTTGCCAAAACACAAAACATCGATATCCGTGAGCATGGCAGTGGTAATATAGGAGCTACCAACGTTACGCGCATAATGGGCAAAAAAGCAGGGTTCATTACCCTGATTGGGGATGTGCTAAAAGGATGGGCAATTGTTTTTCTTGCAAGTCAGTGGTTCGAGAAACCCATCTTTATTGCTTTGGCCGGATTTATGGTTTTTTTTGGACACCTTTATTCTATTTTTCTCAGATTTAAAGGTGGTAAGGGCGTTGCAACTAGTTTAGGAGTTTTCAGTTTTATTATGCCCCTGCCTACCCTGTTTTCCTCAGGGATTTTCGTTTTAAGCCTTAAAGTTTCAGGTTATGTCTCTCTGAGTTCGATTTTAGCAGCCATCTCCTTACCCATCCTGGGAATCTTTTTTAAAATGCCGTTACCCTATATCTATCTGGCAAGCATTGTTGTTTTGTTCACTCTGCAAAAGCATCACGAAAATATAATCCGTATCGTCCAGGGAACTGAAGCGAAGTTTTTGAAAAAATAGGATTTGACAATCTAAATTGAGGAAATATAATTGGTGGCTTGGTAACTCCGAATATCCCTGAAAATCTGAAAGAGCGCGGGAGTAACTCAGTGGTAGAGTGCAACCTTGCCAAGGTTGAAGTCGAGGGTTCGAACCCCTTCTCCCGCTCCATTTTTCATGGTTTTATCTAGAGCGGGGCACCGTCGCCAAGTGGTAAGGCCGAGGTCTGCAAAATCTCTATCGGCGGTTCGAATCCGCCCGGTGCCTCCATTTTTCTTACAAAACCCGGTTAAACAGAAAAATAACATTAAGAAGATGAAGAATAATCGGGCCCCTTAACTAGAGATTAATGCATCAACAAATTTTTTTGAATCAAATACCTGCAAGTCTTCCGCTTTTTCCCCCACTCCAATAAAATGAATCGGCAGTTTTAATTCTCCGGACAAATTAAGTAGTACACCCCCTTTTGCGGTTCCATCAAGCTTCGTCATCACGAACCCATCTAATTCCAATGCTTCATGAAAATGCTTGGCCTGTGAAATGCTGTTTTGTCCTAGGGTGGCATCAAGAACCAGTAGAGTTTCATGGGGTGCACCTGGTAATACTTTTCCTATAACCCGTTTTACTTTTTTAAGCTCTTCCATTAAATTCTGGTTTGTTTGCAGTCGCCCGGCAGTATCTATTAGCAAAACATCCACATTCCGTGCGATAGCGGCCTGGACTGCGTCGTAGGCTACTGCAGAAGGATCAGCACCACTTTTCTGGCTAATGCAGTTAATGTCTGCTCGATCCGCCCATACTTGCAACTGGTCAATAGCAGCAGCCCGAAACGTATCACCTGCTGCCAACAAAACCTTTTTCCCTTCCTTCTTCCATTTTTGCGCCAGCTTACCTATAGTTGTAGTTTTTCCTGATCCATTAATACCTACCATCAAAATAACCAAAGGTTTATTTGTACTAAACTGTATAGGTTTGGTGTTTTGTGACAGGACTTTAATCATCCGTCCTTTCAGATGTTGTAAAACTTCATCATTTTCCCGAATACGATTTTGTGCAACATCCTTTTTTAAATCTTCCAAAATGAATGTGGTAGTTTTCATACCGACATCGGCTATAAGCAGAGTTTCTTCCAGTTCATCCAGTAATTCAAGACCCACCTTTGCCTTTCCCTGGACAATATTTTCTATCCCCCCGGCAAGACTGGCGCGGGTTTTCTGCAGTCCCGATTTGAGTCTGAAAAAAAATCCAGATTTTGGTTCTTCTTCCGTTTGCTCAGTTTCTTCCATTCAACCCTCTATTTTACAAATTATGAACTCAACCATCACCATTGGACTATACCCTGTGTATTGCGCTAAATTCCAAGAAAGTCAAATGGATAGAAAACCTCAAAGCCATTAACTGTAACGGATCTTTGCAATTGAATCGACCCCTCCTGAGTTGATCAAAAACTTAAAGAAAAGCAATACAATCTCGTGACACCCCTTTACCTAATAACCATCTTGAGAAATTTTAGAATGCTCTGGAAGCCGCGCATTTGATTGAACTAGAAAATATTATTTGCGTCTACCCAGTAGGGAACATTCAGTCTATCGAAGATTCTCCTGTAAGTATTTAATCAAATGCTTATTAAGACGCACCCTTTGTAACCGAATGAGGTTTTGGGTTGATCATATTTTTCTTAGTAAGAATATCGATCAGGTTTTTATCCCGGCAGGATGTGGCAATATCAATTAATCCATCGCCATTAAAATCGCCAATAGCCATTCCTTGCGGGTGTTCATCTACCCGGTGAAAAATAGGTGGATAAGTAAAGGTACCATCCCCTTTACCAAGAGAAACGGATATTTGATCATCAGTAGAATTGGAAACTGCAATATCCTCAAACCCATCTCCGGTAAAATCGGCAGCAACTACAAATTTAGGGAAATTTCCTGAGGCAAAATCTCGTAAGCTGGTGAAGGTTTTATCCTTATTGTTAATAAGGGTGGTGAGGGCATGAAGAGAGTTGCTGGAAGTTACTATATCTAAATAACCATCGTTATTTACATCTATGTTAACCACAGTGAGCGGCTGTTTGCCTCCCTTGAAAACTTTTGAATTTTCAAACTCTCCATTGCCTTGACCCCATAGAACCTGCACTCCCGTATTTCCTGATCCTGCAAGCCCTACCGCGATATCAATATTTTGATCTTTGTTATAATCACCAATAACAATTCCTGTAGGCTGGCCATTGACATTTATCGTAATAGGCTGTTTGAAAAACCCATTTCCTTTTCCCATTATAATTACTACCTGAAAATAACGCATGGTAACTGCCATGTCTAAATTACCATCGCCATTAAAGTCACCTGAAATCATGTTTATAGGAATTTTTCCTGGTTTTATAATTTGGCTTGTTTTCTGAAAACTTCCAAGCCGAGTGTTTAAGAACACCTGTATCGTCTGATCAGCATAGTTCAGTTCAGCGATATCCTTATAACCGTCATCATTAAAATCCCCGGAAACCAAACATATGGGGTCTCTTCCCGTTTTGTAAACCAACTGATCATTGAATGTCCCATCCCCTATTCCCTTAAAAAAAGAAAAAGAATGTCCACCGCTATTTACAACAACAAGATCTAGAATTTTATCGCGGTTAAAATCATCTGTGATTAGAAAAGAGGGTTCCAGTCCGGTTTCCAAAGTATTGCTCAATGCAAATATACGAGGCATTTTTTTCCGAGCTTTTGTGGGGGGGCAACCAAATAAAACAAAAACCAGAAATAGACAAATTAAGGTATAAAATTTCTTCATAAAGGTCTCAAGTGAAACAGGAAAATATTATAGGAGAAAAAATGAAACAAATCTAACAACTTATACTTAATCGGGCTTTTTATTTTCCCTGAACAAACATGCTTTGTTTTTTAAAATGTTCAAGCATTCCCTTAAAGATATAAGAATATATTTTTACCTAGAAATGGCTTTACCAAAAAAGAAAGGGTTATGCATTTTCTCTTCCCTCACCGTGGTGGCGGGTCCGTGCCCTGGGAAAAGCCGCGTTTTATCAGGAAGTGTTAACAACTTTTGAGTAATCGATTCGAAGAGTCTTGGCCAAGATGAGTTGGCTCGCCCCATCGAACCTGCAAAAATAGAATCACCAGAAAAAACAGTGTCTCCAACTTTATAAGATACCCCTCCCGGAGTATGTCCAGGAGTAAACAAAATTTTTATATTTATTTTTCCAAGTTTTAATATTTCACCATCCGCGATATATTTATAGCTACGGCTCCCTGAAGGTTTGGGTTCTTTTTTATCTATCCATACGGGGCAGGCAAACGCTTTATCCAGTTTTTCCAATCCTCCCGCATGATCGAAATGCGCATGCGTTAAAAGAATTTTTTCTGGTTTCAAGCCTAGCTCTATAGCCTTTTTAATTACCGCATCAGGGTTACCTCCAGTATCAATAACAGCAGAGGAACGAGTTTCCCGGCAGATTAATAAGTAGCATTTAACTGGATAAGATCCTACCAATAGATTGAGACAAACCACCTCAAATTTCTCTGGGTCGGGAGTGGGGGGAAGGGGAACCCAATTGCCTCTCGCAAGATCAATCAAAGAAGGTGGATGCAAATCCAAGACACGTGCCAAATTTATAATTGCGTTGTCATCTGGCACTGTTTCATAATTTTCTATCTGGGTAATGACGTCAGGACTGACTTGAGCCGCCCGGGCCAGATCGGCCTGAGACCAGTTTTTACCGTCCCTTGCCTTCTCGAGCACATCACCGAGCTCATCTTCAAGTTTTATCGTCATGAGGTTTCCTTATATGGGAATTATACTCAACATCCGCTAGATCCCAAACAGATGAACTACCTCTGAAAGTTTTGAAGTTGCAGAACGGGAGTGTAAGATCCCTTGTATTCGCGTTGCCACCAGTCTCCCTTTTTTTCTTTGGTTTCTGAATCCGTGAACCAATAATCATACACAACTGCCTGAATATACTTAGGCGGGGTTTCTGGAAATGGATTGTTTGCTAATAAACCAAGTACAGACGACGATCCTTGTAGGAGGCGGATCATGAACCGGACCAGCCACGGATTCCTTTCATAATCGCTGAGTGCGGCAAACCACATTTGCCAGTCCAATCGCGGTTGGTGCGGTGCAACAAACGCAGGGGTTTGATTTAACTTTCCTGGCTTCCATTTGAATTCGTAAGTCTTCCATTCCTCACCATCATTACTGCCCTTGATAAATATTTCAGGACGCGAAGTGGTCATAACTGCAAACAAACCGTATTGGTTGAAGATGTGAAAGGGACGAATGGTATTCACTATTGATATAAAAATAGGAGGGTAGCTCACCGAACTGATAAATAGAGGAATGAAATACAGAAGGATGCTGATAGCCAAAACTCCTTGCCCCACTCCTAGGACTAGCCACTTCTTCCACTCATGAATACGACTTCTGGTTTCTTTAAAAGTTATTCGCCATTTTTCCGGGACTACTTTTTTTAACAACGAATCATCGAAAAGTAAAAAGCAAAGGGAAATTGTAAGAATATTAAAGAAACAATAGTTTCCAGTTAAAGAAATCAGCAACTGAAAAAATATTAAGATAGTTGCTGCAGCGTAGCGAAGTCTTCCCGGTCCAAAAATAAAAAAAGGCACTCCCAACTGGATAATCAAAACCGCGATGACGGAATACTCCTGAAAGCCCTGCGGTAGCTGATGAGCATACCAACCTATCCAAGTCGGCAGCGGTTGTGTTTCATAATAATAAAGGAGTGCAGAATGATCATTCCATGTGGGATCACCACTCGCTAGTTTCATCCATCCGGATGTGAAAATTAGGCGAAAAAGCAGAAATCGCAGAAGTAAAAGCACCCAAGGTGATGGGGGTGGTTCTGTGGCTAATTTTGGTCGCCATTTTAGAGGCGCTAAAAATATGGCTAAAAAACCCGCCTCGAGAAGCAGCGTATCCCATTGGAATCCAAGAAATTGCTGACCCACATTAAAAAGGGAGAGGTAGAACAGCCATAACATAAAAAGTCCAAAAGCCGGCATAATTCCGGCTATTACCAAAAGAGATATTGCCCCCCCCGCAAAGCAAATGAATTTTATAAACCCGTCGCTTGCCTCCAGCCAAAACAGAGTGGGTAATTTCCAGAACCTCTCCGGACCCATTTTGACCTCCACTTCTTGAAGCAAGCTTTGCGCAGGAAGAATGCCTTCTTTACCTATCAAACCCTCAATTTGACTGCCAAAAGAGGAAAAAGCAATTAGATAGACTAACCCAATTCCAATAAGAAAAAAACGCCTTGCCAGATTCCAAGTTGGGCGACCTAGGACGTTCCCCCAAATCCATCGGGTGAGAAGACTAAAAAATTCTCGATTGTTTGCCACCAGACTATATGCCCACTCCGATATTTTTGCGAATCCTGGGATTTTTTCATAAGCCCACAAGGGAAGCTTATGGATAGTGGTAGCCAGAGCCTTATAAACCCCTTTTGCTCCAAAATGATAACTTCCATCTGGATTTATCAGATAAATTGCTGAGTCAAATTTATCCGCAGCGATTTGGGGGTATTGCAGGGCAACTTCCTGAGAGGGCTTGTAGACCACCCTATCTTCCGTTATATGCTGCCATCTGCGAACCCAAAAGGTGCAAAATCCGCATGTACCGTCATAAACTAAAACGTGCCTCTGATCATTAATAATCAAGCTATCCCTCAAAAGTTTCTTCCATTATACCTTCAATTCTCCTACTATTTGGCTCCAAACTCAGGCTGTGTCAAATTGACTTTTTCACAGAGAAAAAAGATTGGTCGTTTCAGGCGGTTCGAGCTTGCGTTCCGGCCCGACCTGATATAGTTTCTTTAGTTCTATACTATGATATCAGGTGCTGAATTCTATGAACGCACCTGATCGTTGATCTAATTTTTCAGGAAAGAATCAATGGTAGATTTTACGCGTGAAGAAGTTGAGACTGCTTTAGAAGAATATGCATCCACCCTCGCAGAAGAAGAGGAAGATGAGTTCATAGATGATGACGAACAACTTACAGAACCGGAAGCTGAAGAGACAGATGATGACGAACAACTTACAGAACCGGAAGCTGAAGAGACAGATGATGACGAACAACTTACAGAACCGGAAGCTGAAGAGACAAGGGTAGAAGAAGATGAGGACTCTCCAGAAATTATCGAACCCGAAGAGAAACTTGAGAAGGAATCCGATCCTGCAGAAATTTTCGAAGGCAAAGATTTATCTAGCTTAGATTTATCTGAAATAAATTTCTTAGGGATTAGTCTAAAAGGTACTAATCTAAATAAAACCAACCTATCAAATAGTATTCTTTCTGATTCGAATATGGACCAGACAAACCTAGGCGAAGCAAATTTAATCAATGCTGAAATGGAGAATGTGAGTTGCCTAGAGGCAAATGTTACAAATGCTAATTTTGAATCTTCCAATTTGCAAGGCGCAAAGTTTCTTGGCAGCAATTTATCGGGCTCCAACCTCAATGGAGCAAATTTAAGAAAATCTATATTCTTGGAAGCTAACCTCTCTAAATGTAACCTAAACGAGGCAGACCTCAGTAGTTCAGATTTCTCACGGGCTGATATGAACCACGCCAGCATAGTAGAAAGCAACTTAAGTCGCGCACGTTTTAATGGAGCCAATATGGAATCCGTAGATTTTACAGATTCTCGCCTGAGCATGTCCGTGTTTTTTGAGGCAAATTTTAAGAATGCGAATATGAATCGTGCCATAGTAAAAGGAGCCAAACTGGCGGGCGGCATCTTCGAAAAAACCAGCCTTCCACGCGCAGATATCACGGGAGCCGATCTGACCGATGCAAAGTTTCTTAACTCCAATCTAAGCCGCGCTAAATTAAATGGGGCTATTCTGCGAAGAGCCGATTTAAAAGGATCGGACCTTTCGGAGGCTGATTTGAGTATCGCTGATTTAACAGGCGCCAGTCTGGCGAAAGTTAAATTGATCGGCGCCAACATGGAAAGAATAAAACTCAATCAGGCAAAAATATCAGGAGCTAAACTATGTGGCGCCAAAATGAACAAAGGAAAGTTTTTTCAGGTCGATCTGACTCAAGCGGACCTGAGCGGTGCCGACATGACAGGAACAGATCTTACAGAATCCAATCTGGAAGGCAGTGACTTAAGCCGAGCTAATCTCACTGAAGCAGTTTTGCAAAAAGCCAATTTGAAAGCCACCTTCCTAATTGGTGCAAACCTACAAAAAACAGATTTGACAGAGGTTAATTTGGAAAATGCAAATATTGCTGGAGCAAAAATGCGAAATGCGAATTGCAGTAAAGCTAATATGAAAAATGTTGATCTTCAACGCTCTGATCTGGAACACGCAGATTTCACCCTGACAGATTTGACAGGTTCAAACCTTACTGGTTCCAAACTCGGAGAAACTTGTTTTAAAAATGCTAATTTAACTGGAGCGAACCTAAGTTTGGCAGATACTACTGATACTGATTTTTCAGGCACTAAAGGGTACAAACCTTGAGACACAATAAGGTAGAATAAGATCTAAAAAGTACGTAAACATAATTTTGACTTATGAATCGTTTACCTAAATTAATAAATTCTCTTTCATACATAATCCCAAAGGCTCAACCTTTGACTCTTAAAGAAGTGCTTCAACTAAGAGATGGTAGAGAAATTAACAAAAACTCGCATTCTATCGTCTCACAAAGCATGAACTTTTCAGCTATATTGCAAAATACTAACTACCTAAACTCCTTAAATTGATTCCTCTCAAATAATTAAAATGGAAAAACTTGAAGCTGTTCAAAAAGTTTTACGGTTTAGTACAGCTATAAGAGAATGGTGTACCATGGAAGGTTCTATTTATTTTGATGATTTTGACGAACAAAATGTGGATGATTATAACTCAGGAGGTTACGGTGAAATTGCCGATGAAATTCTTGAACGCGGATTAGATGAAAAAATTATTGAAGAAGATGATTTAGACTAAAGGCTCCGTCTCTTCTATAATCCTTACTCCATATGTAGAAGAGAAAAACCAACCCAACAAAATATTTATATATAATTCAATATCTTGTTAGATGAAGATTAGATTTGTAGTCGTTTTTTATTTTCTCTTGAATTTTTCAAGGGAGCTTTTACATTCCCATAAAAAACAATTCTCTATAGGTGGCATTTTGTATAAAATAATATTTTAAAAGTCGGTTCGAATCTAAAGGGGTGCAAACAATCCATTCCCCTCCCTAGCAAGCTCAGGAGATTTATTGTGAAAACCAGCACGGAAATTCTTAAGGACGTCCAAGAATACTATGGCAAAATCCTTAAGACCAAAAATGATCTACAAACCAGTGCCTGTTGTGCCGCAGACTCTATGCCTGCTTATCTTCGGCCATATTTAAAAAATATACATGAAGAAGTTCAATCTCGTTTCTATGGATGTGCCTCAACTTTTCCTCCGGGACTATATGGAAAAACTGTGGTCGACCTAGGATGTGGATCAGGACGTGATTGTTATCTTCTTGCACAAGTGGTTGGCCCAGAGGGATTAGTCGTTGGAATAGATATGACAGACGAGCAATTGGCTGTAGCAAGAAAACATGTCACCTATCACACCAATAAGTTCAACCTGAAAAAACCCAATGTGGATTTTCGTAAAGGATGGATTGAAGATCTTTCCACCGCCAACCTTGAAGATAACTCTGTGGATGTGATCATCTCTAATTGTGTAGTCAATCTTTCCCCTGACAAAGAAAGTGTCTTCCGGGAGATTTTTCGAGTGCTGAAACTAGGAGGGGAACTCTATTTATCTGATGTCTTCAGTGGTCGACGGGTTCCTAAACCTCTCACCACAGATCCAGTTCTGCTAGGAGAATGCTTAGGGGGCGCACTATATACAGAAGATTTTAGGCGCATGCTCGCCAAAGTAGGATGTTTCGACTACCGAACCATCTATAAAACACCGATAACCCTCAACAATGATGATATCCAGCGAAAAGCTGGAATGATCGATTTCTATTCCATGACCGTGCGAACCTTCAAATGCGATTTTGAAGATATATATGAAAACTTTGGTCATGTGGCGTACTACCAAGGAACAATCCCCGAATTTCCGCACGGGTTCACCCTGGATGATCATCATTATTTTGAAACCGGAATTCCTGTTCCCGTATGTGGGAACACCTATAAAATGATTAGCGAGTCCCGATTCAGAGACTATTTCAAAGTAATAGGAGACTTCTCCACGCATTATGGTCCATTTGACTGTAGTATTGTCCCCCAACAGGAAGGGATCCATACTAAAGACAACGGAGCCTGTTGCTAGAGGGTAAGGTGGCTAGTAAACAATTGGATATTTCATGCGTACAGTGTGGAAATTTTCTTGTGCGTTATAAAAAAGAGGGGTCAGGACAGTTAATTAGACTTTATCTGGATAAAATACTAGGGCCAAAATCCTTAACTGATTTAAAATCCGTGAGTAAAAAGTCTAGCCTCCCCGTCTTAGTCTGCCCAGAATGTAATCATCTCGTTGGACATCCTATGGAACATGAAGGCAATCGTCTTGCCTACCGAATGATTAAGGGCTCGTTTAAAAAGTCCAAAAAATAAATTTTTTCTAAAGAATACGGCTCAGATAAATATGTGTTAGGTAGGTAAAAAGAAATTGTAAGGTGATGGCGACTGCAAGCAAGTTTAGACTTTGCCCCGGCATAGACAACAACCCCAATATCGCAATGAGAAACAATGGAAAATCGATTCCATTCCACCTCCAAATCTTAAGAAGCGAGCTTACCTTATTAAAATATTCCTGCTGCTGGTTTAGATCAAGTTTTGTGCTAACCACGGCTTCCTGATTTCGCATTCCATTAAGCGTCTTCCACTTACCACAAAAGATTAATTGTTGCACCTGCATATAATAAAAATAAATGGTAAGCACACCGGAGGGTGTTTGTTGAATTTTTTCAAAGGTATTTTGAATTTCTCTTTGCACTCCATCAAACCCTTTCAACACCATCATCCCAAAAGTTTGTTTGCAATAATCGTAAGATATGGCCCGTAGTATTATAAAGACCGCTATTACGATTAACGGTGTTCGGAAATCCGGGTAACCAGAAATAAGTCCGTAGATCACTGCCAGATATGCGAAGTAACCAGCAATTCCATCGATAAGTCGACCCCAATAGCTTGCCATATTTTTTGTTCTAGCAAGTTGCCCATCCACACAATCCAAAATCAGAGTTAATTCCAAAAGCAGCCCACCGGTGACACTGGAGGCCCCACTTCCTTGACTGAACGAGTAACCCGAAGCAAACCCAACTAGAACAGAAAGGTAGGTCACCTGATTAGGGGTAATAAAGGTGTTTTTTAAAACTGCTACAAACCTTTTTGCAATCGGCTCATTAATATAAATATTGACTGGCTCAGCTAATTCTTTTAAGGCATGCTCCACGTTTTTTGTCATTGGCTACAACCATTTCTTTTGGAGATACCAGTCGAGAGTACGAGCTAGTCCAGCTGCCAGTTCAAATTTAGGCTTAAAATCAAAATCACGAAAAAAAATTTTTGGAGACGCCGTCCAGCAACTTTGCTTGATATCAATCATTCTCTGTCGATCGAATAAGGCTGGTTTAGAGCTAAACATTGCTAGAATTTCAAAAATTATTGCGATGGGAACTAAAACACTTTCGTTTACCTTTAAAATTTTTATAGAAGTATTCATTTTTTCTGCGGCACTTTTTGCTATATCCTCCCATGAATAAGACTTCCCATCCGTCACAAAATATATTTTATTTTGTGACGTGCAAGGGCCACAAACCTCCATCATTGACTGAACCAGATCAGTAATATAAATAAGTGAAAGCAACTTGGGAGTTTTTCCAATCTGCAACCCCCAACCTTTTTTAACTAATTTAAAAAAGGTATAAAGATTTTCCTCGCGAGGACCGTAAACAACAGGCGGACGTATCACTTTGATAGGCAAAGCCACAGAATATTTTAAAGCAATTTCTTCTCCGGATTTTTTTGATTCTCCATAAAAAGTAATCGGATTCAATGGCGTGGTTTCATCGACCTGGTTTCCATCTTCACTCGGTCCTGCCGCAGCCAGACTACTTAAGTGGACAATCCCCTTGATGTTATCTTTATAGGTTAAACATTGTTCATACAAAGTTGAACAAACCCGAGAATTAATATCAAAATATTCTTTACGGCTTTTTGCTTTAGTCAAACCTGCGCAATGGAAGACATAATTTACAGCTTCGAGACCAGGAATTTTAAAATTGGGCTGCGCTAGATCAATAAAATGTAAATGAATTTTGGGTGATGGAAGCCATCTCAAATCGGATGACTCCCGGACTAGACAGTGGACAACACAATTTAAAGACAATAGGCTGTCCACCAAATGGCTTCCAATAAAACCACTAGCTCCGGTTACAAGCACCGTCTTCCCTTTAAGGTGTGAACGTCCGTTCATAAATACGGTGTCTTTTATAAATGGTTCCTCCTATTTTAAACATAGGCTTTATAATATCTAGATTATCTTCAAGCATCCATGACATTTCGATCCACTTGATTTTTTTCTGAATAAATTTGTTTATTAATTCGAAATACATATAGGCATCGATACCTAATCGACGGAAATTTTTATTTATCCCAAGGGTTATCACACGATAAGAATCTATTTTATTTTTCTTCCATAGAAATTTTGCCCAACCAAATGGAAATAGATTACCATTTAACTCAATCAAAACCTGATTGATATCAGGTAGGGCCAGCGAAAAACCTACCGCTTCGCCTTTTACTTCCGCGATCAAACAAAATTCCGGGTTCACGAATGGCTTTATTTGTCCTGCCGCAAATGCAAACTCTTTGAATGTCATGGGAACAAAACCCCAGTTTGTATCCCAGGCAGAGTTATAAATTTCCCAGATTATTTTTATCTCTTCCTCAAACCTTGCCAAATTCAATGGGCGTAATTTAAATCGCCCTCTATTCTCCAATTTACAAGCTGCAACTTGAAGGTATTCAGGGATTCCAATCAAATCTAACTTAAACGAAACCAGATCTTTTAACTTTCTAAAACCCCACTCTTCTAAATGCTTTTCATAATAATTGGGGTTGTAGGGGATACCAAGCATGGGAGGGAGATCGAACCCATCTATCATCAGGCCGCACTCATGATTTGTAGATAAATTCAACGGCCCGATTAGTTTTTCAAAACCCCTTCCCTTGCACCACTCTTTAGCATGATTGAATAATAATCGTGACACATTTTTATCATCAACAGATTCGAACATCCCCATAATACCCGTGTTTTTGGAATAGTTTTCCTGGTAGACACGATCGTGAATCAAGGCTATACGGCCTAATGGGACACCTCTTTCATCCTCTGCAAGAAGAAGTTTAACCTCCGCACGATCGAAGAATGGGTTTATTTTCGGATTGAGAAATTGCTTCCGCTCAGAAACTAGAGGGGGAACCCAGTAAGAATGATCTTTATATATTTTCCATGGTAAGCGTATGAATCTGTCTAGTTCGTCAGGGCTTTTTACCTCAGTTATTTTGAGGCTCATTATTCCTTGGAAATGATACCCAACTTTGCACCCAATTTTTTGAAAGACCCTAAAACTTTTTCAAGGTCTTCTCGCTTATGTGTAGAGGTATAACTAGTCCGAATCATAGCGTTAAGTGGGGGCACTACAGGTGAAACCGCGACACCGGCAAAAATACCTTCATCAAAAAGAAGTCGATTTAGATAAAGGGTTAAAGCTTCCTCACCAATTGTAATAGGAACAATTGGGATGGAATTATTGTTAACCTGAAATCCCATATCAAAAAATCCTCTTTTAATAAATGCTGTATTTTCACGTAAGCGATTGATTCTCTCCGGCTCGCTAATCATAATATTCAAACCTTCCGTGACACCAGCCACCGAAGCAGGAGGTAAGGCAGCGGTAAAAATAAATGCTGAAGCCTTGTGTCGTATATATTCTGTAATTTTGGATTTGGAGGAAATAAAACCACCAATGGAACCCAAACTTTTTGAAAAAGTTCCCATATATAAATCGATTTCATTTTCCAGATTATAATAGCTGGCGACGCCCCTTCCCTGTTCTCCTATTATTCCCAGTCCATGCGCTTCATCAATCATTACGGTCGCACCATAATCCTTAGCCAGCTTAACAATGACAGGAAGGTTTGCAATGTCACCACTCATACTGAAAACAGTATCCGTCAAAATTATTTTACCCTCGACATCAGAATGCTTTTTCAAACAATATTCCAAATGATCCATGTCGTTATGCTGATAACGAATGGTTTTTCCAGGAGCAACCGAGCAACCCTCATAAATACTTGCATGGTTTTCACGATCGGAAAATGCAACGTCTTTTCTTCCCAGCAAACATGAAATGGTCCCCTGATTAGCCTGAAACCCTGTAGACATAACAATGGTATCTTCTCGATTTAAAAAAGAAGAAATCTCACGTTCCAGATTTGTGTGGAGATTAAAAGTCCCATTCAAAAATCGGCTACCAGTACAACCTATCCCAAACTTCTCAAGAGCTAATCTTGCGGCTTCAATTACACGAGGTTCTTGTGCCAACCCCAGATAATTATTAGTGGAAACCGAGATCGCTTCTTTTCCATCAATGACCACCCTGCTACCATCTATCTCTTCAATTTCCTTAAAATACGGATAAATTCCCAGTTCTTTGGCTTGATCCGGTGCCAGGTAACCAAAACATTTAGCCAGAATTCCTTTTTCTTTGCCATTAGGAGGCTTAAGATGTGAATTCTCAAAATCAAATTTCTTCTTTAACAAGGAAACAATCTTGTTCCTTTTTAAATGAGCCGGATCTGTATCTTGATTTTCTAATTCATTGATGAGCGAAAAAGGCTTTGTCATATTGAGAGGACCTTTATTTTAAGTTTGTAACCTGATTCCGTTTACCAGCGTGCTCCCACAACTTAACGAGAGAGCGCCACAATCCGTATTGAACCGTTTGCCTATATAAAGAATCTTTTCCCTGATTTTCTAAAATACGGTTATGTGCCTCTCCTAGTGCATGATAAGGGAGGTCGGGGAACAGATGGTGCGTCGCATGAAACCGAAGTCCCACGGGAGCCCATAACGGCGTAATCCATCGGTTTCCGAGGTTATTGATTGAATCCAGCATTTGATCGGTAAAACTAAGTTCACTTTCCTCCGCATTTCCATAATGATGGGCTGCCAGAGTACGAATCGAATTGACCATAAAAACAGAGGCTACTAAACAGTACCACATGAAAAAAGCCTTTGCAGGCATAATTTTCAGCAAAATTAGTATAACAAAGCTCATTCCGTAAATACCTGTTAAAACCTCCTGTAATTTCCATCCTTCAGTTCGAGCTAATGAAGACTGTGGACGCTGGTAATTCAAATCAATATTAAGGGAAGACATTTTCTGAACCACAAATTTTCTGAGCCCAGAATTAAAATACGATAGGGGTGTTAACACAACAAAACGGAAGAGAAAAATAAGTGGAATAAATAGTGAAAAACCAATGTACAGGAGAATCAGTCCTCTTCCTCTTGATGCAAAGGGGAAATATTCTCCATCTTTGACTGTTCCATAAAAATTCTGTTTATGATGATCAAAGTGCACGCTTTGATACAAAAATGTTGGAATCATTAGCGGAAAACCGCATATGAGATTCCAAACTTTTTGAAAAATCAAAAATGACCCATTTTTAAAATGAGCAATTTCGTGTATGAATAAAGCGGCTCGATAAATAGCTAAAACGGCAATTAAAAAACAAAACCCTTGTTGCAAAGAAAGTGTGGGCACCATCAAGGTTCTTGCAAACGCTCCCCAGCCCAATAAAGCACTTCCCAAAAAGTCGCTCCAGTATATCCAAGGGTTGGGTCGGTATAAATCTCTAACCAGTTCCCTCGCATGAGTAATGGAGAATTCCCGTTTACTATCTTCGTAAATCAAACTCTTCAAATTAAAATCCTGCTGATGGAAAAAAACTATAGGCGCTTAACTCGAAACCTTGATTTTCACCTATTCTGAAAGAAAAACATTAGCATTTTTGGTTCATCGCTTTTCTGCACAGCTCACACATAACGTACTTTCCGGCATCAATACAATTCTCCCCTGTGCAATAGACCTAGAGCAACGGACACAAACTCCAAATTCCGGAAGGTTAATTTTCTCCAATGCTTTTTCAAGCTTTACCAATTTAGCTTTTGAAGAATTCAAGGAAGCTTCGCTGATCCCCTGGCTGCTAATAGCTTCCATACGTGTGAGACGACCAATAGCATTGTCAGGTGCAACCGGTTTTGAATTTTCCGTAAAGCTTTCGATCAAATGTTTCTGCGTTCTTATCTCTTCGATGATCTTTTGCTTCAACTCTGCTCTTTCCTGTGCATTCATAGCCGCGTAACCATCATTCTTTAACAAGACACATCTCCCCGAATTTCCGGTAACCATCCACACATTGCACAGCGAATAGCAAATAGGGGAATGAAGTTGGAAATATTTTCAGAAATGGCATTCATAAAATCATTTGCCAAAGCTTGATCCTTGAAACATTCATAAATATCATCCAGAAAACCCCCACGTAAAAGTGGGTGGTTAAGGAATTCTCTACCCGGTCCCGTTAGAATTTCAAGAGGATATTCGCTTACCTTCACTTTTTCCATCCCTAGTTCTTGCAACCATTTTTCAGCATGGAATGCAGAAGGTCTTTCATTAATATATTCATCAAGCGCATTTCTTTCATCTTTCAACCCACGATCCGCCATCTCCTTGTCCACATAAGTCCATAAAGAATCAAAAGTTCCCAGCGATGGAAATGTTAAAACAATTTGGCCGCCCGGCTTAATGAATCGGACCAAGCTTTGCAGCACCTCAAAACGGTTTGGACGAAAAAACATGAAAGACAAATTACCCGTAATGCGATCAAATTTTGGCAGATCCGCAGGCAAAAAGCGCATATCGCCCACTTCAAATCGCAACCAAGGCAATTGCGTCCCTTGTATTGATCGAGACCTTAAGACTTGGCCTTGGTGAATATCAATAGCTAGAACCGATCCTTCAGGTCCTACCTGATCTGCCAAATAAAAAGCAGGAATTCCCCCGCCAGAAGCAATGTCCAAAATATGGTCCCCTTTTCGGATCTCAAGATGATGCAATAAAGATTCTGCAAAAGGAGTGGACCAAGGGTCGTTTTCTGGAAGCGACCAATTGTTAACCATAAATCTCTTTCTTTAAGTTCATAAACTAATATTGCTTTACTTTAAACTGAAAAACAAAAACCTATCTTCAATCAAATTTATTTATAGAACCCTTACGAACGCCTTCTTCAAACAACTGGGTTTCTACCACCAGAAGACCACTCAAACAAATCAGTCCAATTAGGTTGGGGATCGCCATCAAAGCATTCAGCGCATCTGAAAAATTCCAAACCAAATCCAGTTTAACTTGTGCCCCGATAAAAACAAAAAGAACCCAAGAGTAACGGTAAAAGGAAATATATTTTTCTCCAAAAAGATATTCAAAACATTTTTCACCATAATATTCCCAACCCAGGATAGTAGAAAAAGCAAACATAATGGTTCCCAGAATGACCAACTTTTCTCCCCAGAACCCGGGAAGCCCCGCAGAAAAGGCCTGAATAGTCAAAGCAACACCGGTTTCACCCGAAGTCCATACTCCCGTTGAGCTGATCGTCATTGCAGTGATAGAGCATACAATCAAGGTATCAAGAAAAGTTCCTGTCATAGACACCAATGCCTGCTTACCCGGATGATTGGTTCTTGCAGCAGCTGCGACAATGGGGGCACTGCCCATACCCGACTCATTAGAAAAAAGTCCGCGTGCCACACCGTACCGAATACAATTCGCCAATGTAGCCCCGGCAAAACCTCCTGTGGCAGCAGTCCCTGTAAACGCATGCTCAAACACCAGTTTTATCCCAGAACCCAACTGGTCTATATGATTTAAGATAACGATCAAAGCACCAGCAAAATAAAGCGCGACCATAAACGGCACGAGATACGAGGCTACGTCAGCAATGCGTTTGATTCCTCCAATCACCACCAATCCTGTCAAAATTGCGAGAAACAATCCTACGGAAAAGCTATTAAAACTTGTGTTTTCGCTGACCGCTATCGCCGTTGTATTGGCCTGTACCATATTTCCTATTCCAAATGCCGCACAAGCTCCAAAGGCTGCAAAACAAATTCCCAACCATTTTTTTTTAAGACCTTCCTCCAGATAGTACATCGGCCCACCCGATATTTCGCCTTTATCATTTATCCGGCGAAATTTCACAGCCAGAAAACCTTCACTGTACTTAGTTGCCATGCCTACCAAACCTGTAACCCACATCCAGAAAATTGCACCTGGACCACCCAGAGCAACTGCCGTACTAACCCCAGCTATATTGCCAATACCAACCGTTGACGCAAGAGCCGCCATCAAAGAACCAAAGTGAGAGATATCACCCTCCCCTTTAAGCTCCTTAGAAAAAACCAAACGTAGAGCATAGAAGAGAGAGCGTAGTTGGATACCCCGAAGTCGGATAGTTAACCAGAAACCCGTGCCCAACAAAAGCACAAGAAGCCAAGGGCCCCACATAAAATTGGCAAAAGAAGCAAACAAGCTATTCATAATTTTTAGAAAAATCGAATGGGACTCAACCTAATAGTTTGGATTATTATAGATTAAAAGTATCGACATTTTGTCCTTACGGCTAGTAACAGAGAAATTTTCTGCTCTATTTCTATATATTAATTTAAAAAAAAAGGAGCTACCATATCTGGTAGCTCCTTGATTTAAGCCGTATCTATCTTAAACACTCAGGCATCTTCAGCAAGAGTTTATTGAACGTGACTTAATAAAATATTTGACTCTAAAATCAATTTATTTCCATTTGCCTTTTCTTGTGCCACCTTAAAATGTTTGGTTGCTCCTCCATGATCACCCAACTTGTCTAATGAAATAGCCTCGTTGAAATGAATCTCTCCCAAAGAAGAGTCAATCGCTGATGCTGCTCGAAAATGTTTGAGAGCAACGTCATAATGTCCTTCCTTGTAATGCGAAATACCTTCCTCGTTATGCCCATTGGCTTCTGGATTGGAACCTTCAGGAAAAGCCAAAGGGCCTTCAGCAAGACTCACTGCACTTTCCTTTGCATCAGACATTTTGGAATCCTTTTTATCTTTATCACCACAACCCACAGTTAAAACAAAAGATATTAAAATCAGCAAACAAATTAATTTCTTCATTATTGTTTCCTTTCGTTGGGTATGATTATTTGATCACCCTCCAATATTCGATAACTCTCTGTTGATAACAATGTAAAGACAAATGACATTTTTAACAACTATGATATTGCTCAAAAACGTTTACCTTAAGTTAACATTTTGATTTTGAAGGCTCTAAATAAGGCTAATTGGTGTGACACTTCGTTGACTGTAGGCATGAAAGTTTATCCTTTGGTACACCATGGAGTCCGAAGGGACACTTGAGAAACTTTAGTTAAGCTAATAAAAGTAAAGAGAATACATTGGTGGGTGGATTCACTTCCTTCCAATTTTCATACTAAAGTACGGATTTGGATGAATTTTTAACCACATTTTTAAACATATACATAATGACACTTTAATCATTTAAAATGGATCTGGGTGTACTTTGGTTCTGTTTTTCAAATTAAAGTCGAGATGAAAGATTGACCTTAGTCTTTTGCTCAAATAGAGTAGGTTTGTGAGTAGGATGGAAAAAAATTATTGTGAAAGGGAAATTCACTTGAGTAACTATAAAAATAAAAAAATTCAAGTCGCCCTCCAATAGTGCTTATATTTGGTGACCATGGGCCAAGATCTAGGTTCAACTGGGAAAGCCTAAAGAAGACAGATGTGAGAGAGTCTTTCTCTATACTTAGCGCATATCATTTGCCAGGAAATGGCAAAGAATTACTTTACCCTGAGATATCGCCAGTTAATAGTCTCAGAGTTATTGTTAGCCACTATTTTGGAGTCAATCTTGATTTACTTCCTGATCGGAGCTTTTACTCAACAGCACAATTTTTATACAAGTTTCAAGATGTGACCGAAAGGGTTAGAATGCCTCTTAAAGAATCAACTGGTGGTTGAACGGTAGTTGTCTTGATTTGGTAGGTAGTCTGGATATAACACTAATCTAAAAAATCTTATAACTAAACCATTCTATAAATATGGTCGAGTCGCCGACAGAACACCGTTTTATCAGATCATCTGTGCTGATAATAATAGTAATAACCATTGCATCGCTCTTGCCGTTTATTAAAAAAGCATTCAATGCTGATGAACCCTTATTTTTGTGGACTGCCCAACAAATACAGATAAACCTTCTAGATTTTTATGGTTTTAAGGTGAATTGGTATGGCACTGAGGCCGATATGTCCTCCATCACCAAAAACCCCCCGCTTGTTTCGTATTACATTGCTCTTATTACCAGTTTGTTTGGCTGGAAAGAAACTATCATTCATGCCTTTTTCATAATTCCAGCGGTAGCTCTAAGCGTAGGAATTTATTTTTTAGCTCGATCATTTTGTTCCTCCCCTTGTCTTGCAGCTATTCTTGCAATATTCAACCCCGTATTTCTCGTATCCAGTACATCTGTTATGAGCGATACAACGATGGTTGCCTTTTATGTCTGGGCTATATTCCTATGGCGAGAAGGATTAAAAAATGAGAGGGCAGCTTATCTCTTTATTTCTGCTATTTTCATTACACTATCAAGCTTAACAAAATACTTTGGGTTAACATTAATTCCACTTTTACTTGTATTTACTCTTGCTGAGAGACGAAAATTTGACAGCAAGGTATGCTTCCTTTTCATACCTATCCTGCTCTTTGCCGGCTATGATTGGTTGAGTTACAATCTTTATAACCACAGCTTGTTCTCGGATGCGGCAACATATTCTCTTGATTATAAATCTAAAAACAATTTCGGAATTCTAGATCAAACTCTTATCGGACTCACTTTTACAGGAGGTTGTTTATTAGGACTAAATTTCTTCCTTCCTATACTATATCATCGTAACTTTTTTTTTGTGGCCACCGCATTATTGATTCTATTAGTTTATGTTCTTTCATCTATTGAGTCTATTGCTAGTTTTAAGTTATACGATGAAATAAAGTTTTTAGATTATACAACAGAAGTCCGTTGGGGTCTTATTTTTCAGATAGCTCTATTCGCATTGTGCGGTTTACACATTCTTATACTTGCTATAAGTGATTTGATAAGGAACAAGGATACCTCAGCATTGCTGCTTTTTATTTGGGTTTTTGGCACATTTATTTTTTATTGTTATCTTAACTGGACAACAAGTGCCCGCAATATACTTCCTATCCTTCCAGCCGCATCTATACTTGTGATTCGTCGGATTAATTTCTATTCAAAGGAACCCCAAACTTTTTTTCGCTCGCAATTTCTATACCCTCTGCTTCCAGCAGTATTTATCTCATTTCTAGTTGCTTATGCCGATGCCTCATGGGCAAATAGCCAACGATCAGCAGCGCAAACCATTAATCAAAAATTTGCTGATCATAAGTCTGATGTAATGTTCCAAGGGCACTGGGGGTTTCAGTACTATATGGAATCTTTAGGATACAAACCAACTGATTTCAAGAAAGATCCTGAAGGCAGCATAATGATTATTCCGACTAATAATACAAATCTTATGCCACTAAATATGAGATTTTTCATACAGATAGATAAAGTTCAAAAGCAAACTCTGTCTTTACTATCTTTGATGGAAAAGAATCAGTCAGGCTGGTATTCCTCTTTCCGGGGGCCACTGCCTTTTGCTTTAGGAATGACATTACCCGAAGATTACATCGTATATTTAGTTGATAGTGCAAGTGGACATTTTGATCTTGGAAATATTTTCTTTAGTCAAAAAAAGTTTAAGGATGCTATTAGTCATTACAAAGAAGCAATTAAAATAAAACCTAAATACACAGTAGCCCACAACAATCTGGGGAATGCTCTCGTTCAAGAAGGAAAGATCAAAGAGGCTATTGCTCATTACAGAAAAGCCCTAAGTATTTCACCTGATCTCATAGAGGCTCGCAAAAACCTTGAACTGGCCATTCGTGTACATGGGGAAGCGGGTGAATCCAAGTAACCTAGCCCAGATATAGAGGCCAATCTATCATATTGGCAAACTATAAGATATTTATCCAAACTTCTATGTCATGATTGTTACAGGCAATGTAAATCGACAGACTACCTTGCCAGAAACAACCCTCACTCTGAGAAGAAAATAAAATCTCAAAACCAGGGTCGCTTAAATCAAACTTGAAAAATATTTATCGAGGGACTATAAACCGAATGTATCTCTAGCTTAAATTAGCTCTCTGTCCAGATTCATTTGATGACATACAGTCATAGCTTAATCTTTTACTAACCACACAAATGAAACCCATGAACAGTACACAGCCGCCTAAAATAGCCGTTAACTTTGCAAACAGTGTTTTCCTTATGGGATTGGCATTTTCTGTCTTGGTTATCATTTTTGCAGTTAATCGGTTATACGCCCCTCTTCATCCTACCGACTCAATTAATATTTCGTCAGGGGAGATTTATATTTTCTTCTGCATTATAGGCGTAGTCTCGGCCATTTTATTTGGTTTTGGGTTGACGTTAAAAGATGATCTGAAGGTTAACCTTTCAATATTAATTTTCGTTTTAGCTAGCCTCACATTTTTGACGGAATTCTTGTTGGCCATTTTGGCCATTAATGAAGTCTTTACCCCGAAAACAAACGCCGTCGCAAGAACGACAACAAAGAGGCCTTCTAATGATCATGGGACTAAGCTGGAATTCATAGAAGGTTTAAGAAGTGACGGTGTTGATGCGGTTCCTAATGTTGCCCCCTATGTACACTTAAATTCTAAGGCTGGAGTTATTTTCCCGCTCGGAGGAATCTCAAATAAAACTACTGTTAGTTGTACGACCAGAAAAGACGGTAGTTGGCAAACTTGGAAGTCGGATGAGCACGGGTTTAACAACCCAATTGGACTGTATAAAAAAAAGAATGTGGAGATTGTATTGATTGGAGACAGCTATACCGAAGGCCTATGCGTTGAGCAAGAAGAAAATATAGGAGCGGTATTAAGAAAATCAGGACTTAATACAATAAGCCTTGGGAAACTGGGTGATGGGCCATTGCTCGAATATGCAACGCTAATGGAGTATGCAAAGCCATTGAGGCCAAAGCTAATATTTTGGATATATTTCGAAGGAAATGATATGGAGGACTTGCAAAGTGAATTACATTCTACGATTCTTAAAAGGTATTTTGATGATGAGGATTTCACCCAAAGTCTAAATACAAAACAAAACGAAATTGATAGTTATTTAGAAAAATTTGTCAAACAAAACAAACAAGCTATCAAATTTTATAAACCCTCGTTATCCATTTTTAATTACAAGGGTGTGACGTTAAGAAACGTTGTGACACTCTCAAAGTTAAGGCAGAGACTAAAACTAAACCCCCTGTATTTTAACTTACGAAAGTTTAAGCCAATCTTAGAAAAAGCTAAAAGGGTGGTTTCTGAATGGGATGGACGTTTGTATTTTGTTTACTTACCCGCCAGTTGGAATTACAGTTTTACGCATGACGATATTAAAGATATTGTTAACGAATTAGATATTCCGTTCATAGATATCTACAAAGACACAATTCTTCCCCATCCTAATCACAGGATTGTTTTTGGTGGACACTATGGGGCCGAGGGGTACGGGCTTGTTGCAGAAACTATTATTAGCAGACTCAAGAAAGATGGTTTTCCAGTCAAACGTTGAATAAATGATGTGGCATAACTCGGAGGTAACGCCGGATCGGTTGTCATACGTCCCGTAGAACCTTTGGTAACTCACAGAGTCAAAGGTTTTATGAGAAAACAAATGGGCGTCAAAGGAACGCCGCCTGATCATACCGCCATATGTTAAATTTGACCACGACTTCTTATTTGAGTATAACGTCTTCAACAAAACCAATATCTATTACATGCTCATCATTTTTCAGCACGGAAGATTTAAATCCTGAAATAGAAAGACTGCCCACTAAATCATTAAAATTTTTAGCGGCAGGGTTACTAAAACTAGTAGGATCCTCATTGTTATAAATTAAATAATGGTTTCTTTTTTGATCGCCTAATTCATCAAACAACGATAATAAATAAAAATGCCAATAGTCATAGTCATTCCAAATTGAAGCGTAGGTTTGCTCCCAATCACCTATAGAAGAATTGTCTATGCGATATGCTTTAGGTATTGATCCTGCGAAAGAATAGGAATTTTGAATCTCAGGGATCAAAGATGACAGCATTGAGGTGTACCACCCGCCCCCTGATATACCTATCATGATAACTTCATCATATTGCCGAATGATATGATTAATTATGTAATAGTTGCCGGACAACATAAGAGCAATAGGCGAAATATTTGGCAACTGTTCATCATGAAAATATCTATAGATAGCATGAACATGAGACATCTTAGGATTAAAATTATAAATAATAGACTTTTTAGGAGTCGTAAAGCTTACGGGGAACCAAATTTTCTGCCTATCATTGAAGCATAGTCCTGTCATAGATAGCGACAAAACGTCATAATTTTTTTCCTTAAACATTTCTTTCAAACGCAAAAAAGAATCAGAATTATAAGGATTGGCGCCGTGTCCTTGATGGTAAACAAGAAGTTTTTTTTGTTTATCAATCCCAGTTGGAATATTGTCAATACTTTTTTCTAAAATGCCAAAATGACTTATTCCATAATAAGTTGCTTTAAATATTTTAGAGTTACCTGGTACCCGTCTACGAATTTGATGTTTAGGGAACTCATTCTCTTCTAGTTCAATTATATTTGTTATATTTTTCGGTAGTAAAATTAGATTTTTTAAATGATTTCTAAAGGCTATAGGATTATTTTTGACAAACGTATATATATTATTTGCATTTTGAATTTGATGTTGAATAAACTTGGGGCTCTCATAATTGGTTTCTATATATGATTCCTCATGGGGCTCCTCTTCTTCGTGGGCGGCATCCTTGTAAATCGACTTTATCAAGTTATAAGGGAAAGTATGGTTACGAGAAGAAACCACTCCCCAAAACCAACCTGTCATTAGTATTGAAAGTAAAAAAAACAGAATTATTATTCTTTTACGGTACTGTTTTCCAATAGTATTCATTGTGTGTAGGTGATGGCCTATTAGGTAAAATATAGCGTTCCCGTAAATTCAGCTACGCATAATATCAGATGTAAATCGTCAAACGAATCTGCAACAAGGGTCTTTTTTCTAAGAGATACATTTGCACCTATGACCAGACCCCACTGCTTATATATACCTAGGATTCAGTTATTATAGTTCATAATTCCCTACCAAGGGTCAAATCTCCAGAAATCACGCTAAACACTACCCATAGTCTACATATAGTCTACACAAGCAACAAAGGGGCTATGAGACAAACCTCATAACCCCTTGTTTTAAATGGTGAGCCGTCTCGGGATCGAACCGAGGACCTAATGATTAAGAGTCATTTGCTCTGCCAGCTGAGCTAACGGCCCACCAATAATTAGGTAATTTTTGTAAAGGCTGACTTATTTTAGCGAATCCTCTAACATCCCGCAAGGTGCCTATCCCCCTAGCACCCAGGCAAGGGCATGATACTGCATTGCGCTGATAGTTGCAGAAAACCCCCCCAGTATCAGCGACAAAAACAAAAAATGATAAGCCTTTTCCTTGTCTTCACGCATTTCCACAATATCAATCAAAAATGCTACAAACATCAACGTGAAAAATAGTAATTTTGCAACATCTGGTAGAATACCTGCTTTTAGCGCCTCTGCTTGCTCGACCAGCATTTTCTCGTGCAGGAATCCGACTCCATAGGATCCCATCAGTAGGGCTGTCCATACCTTGAGTAGTAATTCCCTGGTCTGTTCAATTTTATAACTAGCCACAGCGAATTCCTCTCCCTGACTCAATCATTTTCTCTGCGCCTTCAAAACCACCAAATTATCTAAAAAGTTGCATTAGCAAGCACGTAAAGGTAGATATTTGAGGTTGGTTTCAGGGATATTCTCCTCTACTGCACGTTATGGTATAATCTTACCTTAATAACGATAATCCCTTACATTTTCTTATTTATAGGCCCGTGCTTTTGTGAACGGGTAATTAGGACAAATCATTAGGAAAAAGATTTTTCCAATTTATAACTTTTTAAAGAGGCAAGCAAATCATGGCAATCAGATTAGGAGACACCGCACCGGATTTTACAGCAGAAACTACCGAAGGCACCATCGAACTCCACAAATACCTTGGAGACGGATGGGGAATTTTGTTTTCACATCCCAAGGATTACACACCGGTCTGCACAACCGAACTTGGTCGTGTTGCTAACTTAAAAAGCGAGTTCGATAAACGTAATGTAAAAGTTCTCGCGTTGAGCGTAGACCCCGTTGACTCCCATAAGGGCTGGGTCAATGATATCAATGAAACTCAAAGTTGTTCCGTGAATTATCCCATCATTGCCGATCCCGATAAAAAAATTGCGGGAATGTATGACATGATCCACCCGAATGCTTTAAACAACCTGACGGTTCGTTCTGTGTTTGTCATTGCCCCGGACAAAACAGTAAAACTCACAATCACTTACCCAGCTTCCACCGGAAGAAATTTTGATGAGATCCTGCGCGTTATAGATTCTCTTCAACTCACGGCCAATTACCAGGTTGCAACACCGGTTGATTGGAAACATGGCGATGACTGTGTTGTGGTACCGGCAATCAAAACAGAAGATATCCCGGCAAAATTTCCGAAAGGACATAAGGTCATTAAACCTTATCTGCGCACGACACCACAGCCGGACTTATAAAATTTTTATCCAACGCCTGTGCGGGCAGCGGACTGCTGCTTGCATCAGGCTTTCTTTTTTACTTACGCCAAATGGAACAAAAAAAAGCCTTGGGCCAGATTTCATCTCTCATTAAGTTGTTAACTGATCGGGATGAATTTGTGAGGAACCGAGTTCGCGAGGAACTGGTCGAGTTGGGTGAAGATGCCCTACCCTTCCTTGATATGGCAACCCGCGGCGAAGACGAATCATTGCGCATTCAGGCCCATCTGATTATCCAGAATATCCTGCCACATAAGCTTGCTGAAAAATTCAGGCAACTGGCGAAGAAAGGCCCGAGTCAAGATGTTGATCTGGAAGCCGGGATGATGCTCATCATGGAATTTGGCTACCCGGAATCCGACCCTGAAGAGTGCCGTCAAAAACTTGATGACCTGGCACAAAAACTGGCAGGGACTTTATATGTTAATAATGAACCACAACAAATTGTCACTGCTTTTACGCATTTTCTTTTCCAGGAAAATGGATTCAAAGGCAACAAAGATAACTACCATAACCCGGAAAACAGCTTCATCAATAAAGTTTTGGAAAATCATACAGGTTTACCCATCACCCTTTCAGCCCTATGTGTTCTATTGGCAAAACGATTGAACCTACCCATCGTAGGCGTTGGAATGCCTGGGCATTATATTGTGAAGTACAGTCTACCTTTAGAACCGATCTACTTTGACCCTTTCCATCAAGGTCGTATTTTGACAAAAAAAGAATGCGTTAAAATAGTTGAGCAATCCGGCCATCAATTTGAAGAACACTTTTTATCGCAGTCAACACAACGTGAAACACTTATACGTATGCTCAATAACCTGAGACAAGTTTATATAAATTCCAATGAAACTAAAAAGGCGGAAACCCTGACTGAATATATAAAAATTCTATTGAATCCATCCAAAAACCAGCCTTCGGAAAGAATACGTTAAGAAAATCCACCCATGCCAAAATTCGTTCTCATAACAGGAGCTGGAACAGGTATTGGCCGTTCCATCTCGCTAACTCTGGCGGATCAAGGGTTCTCGTTGATTCTCTGTGGACGCAATTTAGAAAATCTGGAAGAAACAAAAACACAACTGAAAAACCCAGAGAATCATTCGACCCACTCCTGTGACATAAGAAAAATCGGTGATGTGCAATCCTCCTTAGATAAAACTAATGCGGAATCCCTATATGGCCTAGTAGCCAATGCAGGAGTCGGAGGTGAAAATACTTTCGGAGAAAAAGACCGCTGGAAAGAAATAATAGAAACTAATCTGACTGGGACTTACCAAACAGTGCAAGAATGTCTGCCCTATCTAAAAAACGATGCCGCTTCATATAAAAAGGTGGTCATCCTTTCATCTATTTTAGCAAGGTTAGGGGTACCTGGTTATTCTGCCTATTGTGCTTCCAAAGCAGGGTTACTCGGCCTCACCCGCTCTCTTGCTGCCCAGCACAGTAGCGATAAAATTTTGATCAATGCGCTTTGTCCAGGTTGGGTCAATACAAAAATGGCCAGGGAAGGAATTGAGGGGTTCGCTGAAGCTTTAAATATCACTAAAGAGGAAGCGTATCAGGAAGCAATGAAACCAGTACCCTTAGGTAAAATGTCGGAACCCGAAGAAATAGCACAATTCGTGGGCTACCTGTTATCCGAAAAACAAACCTCTCTGACTGGACAAACGATTGACATTAATAATGGTGCCCTCATGCCCTAATCAGGGTATCTTTTAGAAAAGTTTTTTACCGCTGGAATTCTTCTCAGATTATCTAACAAAATAGGAGCGCTGCTATAGCATAACTTCGGGGGCAAGGCTGTTTTCGTGGGCCTCTGGATTGTTTTTGACGTAGAGTTGCGGCAGATCACTAGTGCCATATTTGGTGATATAGAGGAAAACATGTTCACGGGCATTGATGCGTAACGCCCAAGGGCCAAAATCTTCTTGATAAAATCTATTGTAGCGATCCATCGCTTCCTCGGTAGTCTGCCCTGACTCTGGGGTGTAGTAATAATCAAGAGCGAGGTCATGCTCAGGATTCACCTTTACATCGATCTTGTATTCATCCGCCTGAAACATCACGGGCGCATTTTTATAGAGAACGAAAAAATACATCTCAACCGATGGTATCTGGTGCTGGTTCTCGATCAAGAATCGTCTTGTATCTTCGGCTTCTTCTTCCGTTTCGCTGGGGAAACCGTAAAAGCACATGACATGACTCCATATCCCCACCCGTTTGGCCTGTTCCAGATTGATCTTTGCTGCTTTGATGTCCGTATCTTTTTTAACCAGTTTAATAATGCGCTCATTAGCTGATTCCAATCCGTAATAGAGGGAACGACAACCCGATTGATGCGCAACGTCCCATATCTCCGGCTCCAGAAGTTGGGATTCAAACCGTATGAGCGTGGTCCAATAAATATCAAGTTCGCGTTCAACCATCATCGGCGGTAACTTGATGAAAAGTGCAGGAGGAAACGATTCGTCGGTAAACATGAAATGTTTAGTGTTGAGTTTGTTTTTCAAATATTCGAGTTCATCGACAATCTGCTCAGCATGCTTGGCACGGAATTGATCGATATAACCGGCGCCGTGATCGCAGAAAGTACATTTGCCCCAATAACATCCACGCGTGCCCAAATAAGGAACCAGTTTTTCCGGTGAGAAATACTTTTCCCAGGGCATACCATCGAAGTCGGGTGGCGGCAATTGGTCGACTCGCTCCTGATAAGTCTCGTTGACATGCATCTGGCCTTCTTCATCTTTATAGATGAGATTCGAGACTTCGTTCATCTTACGTTTGCCTGAAAGCGCCTCTACCAACCATACCAGTGCATGTTCGCCCTCGTAGGTAATCATCGAATCAAAAGCTTTGCCAAAAAAATGTGGTTTTTTAGCGAACTCGTCTTTTAAACGGGTAATGATGTTGCCACCCACAGTGACATGGATGTCGGGAAAGGCTTCTTTTATCAAAGTGGCAAAGGTGATCCCAGACATCAGTTGCACGGGGGTCCCTATTGAAATACCAACCACTTCCGGTTTTTCTTTTCTGATAGATCTTAAGACCAGTTGTCGACAAATATCAGCATAGACGTTGACTTTATTGTCGAAGGGTACTCTGAGCAAATCTTCGGAAACCCAGGGACGGTAAACGTTGAGGTTACTCTCAATCGGATAAAACTGGATGCTCGCCGGGAAATAGGCTACAGAAACATATTCCATAACTTCACGGAAAGCATTGAGCGCCCATTCCGATTTTTCCACCTCATAAAATTCCTCGCTACGCATGATTTCTTTAGCCCTGCTGACTTTTTGGATATGGTAGTCAAGGTCGATATGCTGGTAGTCGCTGAGCATTTGTTTCAACTCTGCGTCTTCTGCGCTTAGATTGGCTGCATTTTGCTTGAGCTCCTTGAAGCGGTCCTGAATCTTGCTCTTAACAAACAACAGAAACCCAGGTGTAAAGATATGGTCATACATTTCCACATTGATATCTTTAAGAACGGTATCGATACCGTTCTGCCGTAATACGGCCGCGAGACTGGGCAAGGCCAGATAAGGAGCCGTAGGCACCCACTCGGGTGGAAATATCAACATGACCTTCTTCATATATGCTTTCCCTAATTAATACCTAGTTTAATAGGCATATATTATCATAAATCGATTCACGAAATCAGGTAGCTGTGGTACTTCAAGAAAAAACATGCTTTTCTTCTGATCAGCTATTAAGTTTTGGAATCCAATAGGTTAATGCTAACATAATACCATCTAATTTATGAAAATTAACGGAAACCCAGATTTCCCCTATATGGACCGACGGGACAGTCCCAACATGGCCCAATAGTAAATATGGAGCAATAAATAAGTTATGTCTCAAACTGAAACGAGCGCAGAAGTAAAAGCAAAGATACTGCTTGATGAAGCAAATCTGGCATTTTCGGAAACGTCAGAACGTCAGGATGCCTCTGGTGACCGTAAACCCGATGGATCGGCCTGGGAAGAGGGTCGGATGGAAGGCGAATATGATGAAACCGATTACCAAAAAATTCTAGATTTACAAATGCAAGCAGCTATAGTCTGCGACGAACACCCGGACCTGGAAGAAAAAACCGCAAAGTTATTTGAATCCATAAACGATTCGAATGCCGAAGGTGTTCTCGATACGGTTCGTGCTGATAAAAACATTATGGTATTGAGTAAAGCTGCCGTCACGACATTCATCCTAAGATTTCCAACGGTGCAGTCTTTTGTAAATAAGGGCCATCCACTGGTTCTCGCGATGGATGAATACATGCTGGAAAATGCCGATGCGCAAAACTGGCATGACTATAATAACATCGCGCAGGAGCTAGGCTGGCTTTCCGAATAACCTCCATTGTTACTAACCTGTTTTTTTTAAATCGATGAAGTTTCGCTATCAGCTAGCAAAGAAAACCTATAAAGGGAAAAAAATCGTTGAAAGCGGGGTAGAAGACCTTATCTCGGAAGACCAACGAGGTAACCAATCCAGCGCTGATATTCCGAGTCCACTGAGTCTCGACAAAGAGGCCATCACGCCGGCAGAGCCCGAAGAGCCAAAGGAAGTATCCAGACGCGACTTGTTTTCATTTGGCAGATTAGGTGATTTTGCCGAAGCTGTTGAAGAAGACCGAAAAAAGCAGCCCAAGAAAAGTAAAAAAAATAAAATTCCTGAAGACGAAGAAACCGATGAGTTAGAACCCGCCGAGGAAATCAATAGCACTGAATCTTCAGAACCGAGCCTCAAGGAAGATGAAACACCCAAACCTGGATTTTTTAAACGTTTGGTTTCTAAATTCAAGTCCGATTCCCCTTCCCCAGAAAATATTGCATCTACTAGAGAAGACATTGTAGAAAAGAAAGAAGATTCTTTCGCAGAAGAACTTGATACTGAAGAAAAAAAGCTCCCCTCTGAAAGCAACAATATTTTCGCATTGGAAGAAGGCGAAGAAGAAGACCCTGAGTACGATCGGAGGAATTTAATAAGACAAGGCTTTCATTTCTTTGCCAAGCCTGCAGTTGAAAATGTTCAATCTAAAATAGACAAAGTCAACAAGGCGGTTGACAAGATTACCAAACGGGTTCCCGTGCTGAGACCTCCGGGAGCCATATCAGAAAAAGCATTTCTACAAGCTTGCTCGCGCTGCGACGAGTGCATTCATGCCTGCCCAAAGGATGCCATTCAAAGGGCTCCCAAAAAAATGGGATTCCTAATTCACAACACTCCCTATATTGATCCTATGCGCAACCCTTGTGTAATGTGTACCGACTTACCTTGTATTCCTGCTTGTCCGGACGGCGCCTTGTTACCGGTTCAGGAACTAAGTGATGTGAGTATGGGTTATGCAATTCTAGATAAGAAAAAATGTCAAGCCTATGGCGACACATTTTGCCAACAATGTGTTATTGACTGTCCGGTTCCGGGAGCGATTCATCAGATAGATGACAAACCCATCATCGATAAGAATATTTGTACGGGATGCGGAGTCTGCATGCGATCTTGCAGCACTGTAAATATCCCCTTGGCCATAAAAATCAAACCTCAAATGGTCATTGATTACCAACTGCATAAAAAACAATTAGAAAAAGAAAAAGTCCGGATCGAAGCCGAGCAGCTTGAAGCCAAAAAATTGGAAGCTGAAGAACTGGCCGTAGCAGAGGAAAAAGAAAATGGCGATGAAGAAGACGAAACGAGTGCCATTGAGTCCTAAATATTTCCTGCCACAAAATTTTCGTTGATTTATCCCTTGCAAGTCTCCTCTGTTTTCAGTAGGTTAACCATTTTGCCCCTTTGCGCCTCGGAAATTAGAATTACTTATTAAAAATTAAGGTCATCAATGAGCAGCGAACTTCAAAGAACGCATAATTGCGGAGAGTTATCGGACAAAGATATTGATAAAAAAGTAACCCTTTGCGGATGGGTGCACACACGTCGCGATCATGGCGGGTTAATATTTGTCGACCTTTGGGACAAACATGGTTTGACACAGGTAGTGTTGAATCCGCAAATCGACCAATTGGCTCATGAGCATGCACAATCTATTCGTGGTAATTTTGTAATCGGTGTCGTAGGAACGGTACGTGCCCGACCCGATGACATGATCAATTCAAAATTGCAGACCGGAAAAATTGAAGTTTATATCGATGAATTGAGCATACTGAATCGATCTGAAACTCCTCCTATCTCTCCTTGGGAACCCCAAGATACTTCGGAAGCGTTGCGCCTGAAATACCGTTTTCTGGATTTACGTGGACCGGAATTGCAACGGAATTTAAAGATCCGCTACAACATTACGCGCGTCGCCCGTAACGAAATGCACCGACAAGGCTTCATAGAAGTCGAAACACCGATGCTTACGAAAAGTACTCCTGAAGGAGCGCGAGACTACCTAGTTCCTAGTCGATTGAATCCGCAAAAGTTTTATGCGCTCCCGCAGTCACCCCAACTTTTCAAACAAATCCTTATGGTTTCAGGAATGGATAAATATTTCCAGATCGTTAAATGTTTTCGCGATGAGGATTTACGACAAGACCGACAACCGGAGTTTACTCAAATTGATGTCGAAATGTCTTTTGGTAATGAAAAAATAATTTTTCAAATGATTGAAGATATGATGGCCGCAATTTACAAGGAAGTGTTGAACGAAGAAATTTCAACACCCTTTCCGATTTTGAAATACCAGGATGCGATAAACCGTTTTGGCACGGATAAGCCCGACATGAGAATCGATATGGAAATCGTTGACCTAGCAGAAATTGTCCGCGGGACGAAGTTCAAGGTTTTCGCACAGGTTTTGGAATCTGGTGGACAGATTCGAGCTCTGAACATTAAAAATAGCGTGGACGCTTTATCCCGTAAAGCTCTTGATGATTTGACGGAAATTGCCAAAACATATGGCGCCAAAGGGATGGCTTGGATCAAAGTTCAGGAAAAGGAACTACAATCTCCAATTATCAAGTTTTTTGAGCAGGAAATGCTAGACCAAATGTTGAAAAAACTGGGCAGCAAACCTGGCGACACTGTGGTTTTCATCGCAGATACACCAAAAATTGTTGCCGATGCACTAGCTCATTTGCGCCTCGCCATTGCCAAGCTACTCAATCGGGTTGATGAAACCAGAAACGCCTTCGTCTGGGTAACCGAGTTCCCCCTTGTGGAATATGACGAACCAGAAAAAAAATATGCCGCCATGCATCATCCCTTCACCGCTCCAAATGAGGAGGATCTGGATAAATTTGAATCTGATCCTGGAGCTATTAAGGCCCGGGCCTATGATTTGGTTCTGAATGGTAATGAAATTGGCGGAGGCAGTATTCGTATTCACCAGAAGGAGGTACAGGAAAAAATGTTTAAGCTTCTCGGAATCGGCAAGGAAGAAGCCGAGGCGAAATTCGGATTTCTTCTAGATGCTCTGCAATACGGCGCACCACCTCATTGTGGTATTGCCATGGGTCTAGATCGTATTGCAATGCTGCTGACCGGTGCTGATTCCATTCGCGATGTGATCGCATTTCCTAAAACGCAGAAAGCCACTTGTTTAATGACCCAGGCACCTTCTCAAGTGGATAAAAAACAGCTCAAAGAACTTAAACTGAAAGCCGACCTGAGTTGACATCGATCTCCAAGTGAGGCAAAAGCTGCAAATTTTTTCTAATTACCTCACCCACCCAATTTTTTTTATTCCAATCTTCTTATTAGACAGCTTCTTTAGAGCTTGCCCCCGTTCCGGGATTTTTTTGCTACTCCCTTTATGATACTCTTTACTTAATCGAATCGTTGTCTGACTATCATGTCCCTGAAAGAAAAAACTGAAAAACTGAAATCTTTGATCTGGGAAATGGATCGTGTTCTAGTCGCGTTTTCCGGTGGAGTCGATAGTACTCTGGTCCTTGCTATCGCTCACGAAGTGCTAGGAGAGAATGTACTTGCCGTAACAGCTAAATCAGACAGCGTACCCGACCGAGAAAGTGAGGCCTGCCGTCAGTTATCGCAGGAGATTGGCGCAAAACATATCTTTATTCAAACCAACGAAATGAATAATTCGAGTTACCAGGCAAACCCTGCCAACCGTTGTTACCATTGTAAAACTGAGCTGTATTCCTGCCTGAAAAAAGTGGCTGAAGAAAAACAATTTCCTTATATTTTAAACGGAATTAATACGAACGATTTAGGCGACTATCGTCCGGGGATCGATGCGGCGCGTGAAAATGAGGTGAGGAGTCCATTGGTCGAAGCAGGATTCAACAAACAGGATATCCGCGACCTGGCACGGCAAATGGAGCTTTCCATATGGGACAAGCCCGCGATGGCCTGTTTATCGTCACGTATTCCCTACGGGGAACAGGTGACCCACGAAAAACTTAAAAGAATAGAAAAAGCCGAAGACCTTTTACTAGCTATGGGATTTAAACAACTTCGAGTTCGGCATTATGGTGAAACAGCAAGAATAGAGCTGGCGCAAAATGAAATGGTAAAGTTCACGCCCAACATTGAAGATATTGTGAAAGAAAAATTCCATAAATTAGGTTTCAAATCGGTACACTTGGATCCAAAAGGCTACCGTATGGGAAGTCTTAACGAAGTTCTTAAAGAAAAAACAGATTATGTTTAATGTACAACTGCGACCCGAGGTAAGAAAACAACTGAAAGACCCTGATGGATTTGCCAGTGGGCTAGGAATCGTTTACGCAGGTCTTACTGTCACTATGGCGGGGGTATTAATGATGCTGATTCTATTCTTCAACAAACCTGAGCATGTGCTTCATCCTACCTGGATATTGTTCATCGGCCTTGGCACCGTTGTCTATGGTGAAATTAAAAAAGCCCGCTGCAAATAAATAATTTGATTTTTGCTGTTTAGAAATTGAAATAGCCACAAGGGGAATCGAACCCCTGTTTCCGGCGTGAGAGGCCGATATGCAGTTGGGGCTTACATGCCCCTAGCGGGCTAGCTCTTTTGAACGAAGCGTGGCCTTTTCTACTGCGTTCATCAGGGTGGCACGTAGGCTGCCTTTTTCGAGAGCGTGCAGTCCGGCAATGGTAGTTCCTCCCGGAGAAGTCACGCGGTTTTTTAACTCCCCTGGCGATGTACCCGTCTCTCTCACCAACAAAGCTGAACCCAAAACCGTTTGAACAGTAAGTTCATTAGCGACTTGCCTTGAGAGACCCATCTTTACTCCGGCATCGGAGAGGGCTTCGATGATCATAAAAATGTATGCCGGCCCACTACCACTCAATCCGGTCACCGCATCGATTTGTTCTTCGGCGACTTCCACTGTCCGACCTACCGCTTGAAAAATTTCATGTGAAATTTTTAAATCAGATTTACCCACTCCCTTACCTGCCGTTATAGCAGTAACTCCCTCTTGAACCACTGAAGGTGTATTGGGCATGGTCCTTACCACGCAAAGTTTTTTCTTTTTCCCTTTGCTCAAGGCATTTTCTATTTGAGATATCGGAACTCCAGCAGCAACCGATATCACTAGTTTTTTGGAGTCCACCTGGTCGGCAATATCTTTCAGCACCTCTCGGATGATTTGAGGTTTGACTGCGACAATCAAGACATCTGCTTTTTTTACGAGATCAAGATTTTCTTTCACCACCTTGACCTTAAATTCAGTGGTCAAAAAAGTTTGACGACTCTTGCTAGGCTCTGAAACAAAAATATTAGATGCCTTGATCAATGAAGATGAAAGCATCCCTTTTAAAATAGCTTCGGCCATATTACCGCCGCCGATGAATCCAATTTTTTTGTTTTTCAACACAAGATTATTCTCCTTAATGATAATTTCCCCTTACGAGCGAGATCCAAATATAGCGCTGCCGACACGAACTAACGTCGCGCCCTCTTCTACCGCGATTGTATAATCGCTGGTCATACCCATTGATAGATCATTGAGTTCTATCCCTTCAACCTTTAAGGCCTGACATGTGTCCCGTAATTCACGTAATTTAAAAAAATATTTACGTGAATTTTCTGGCTCGGGGTCCTGTGGTGGAATTGTCATCAAACCCTGAATCCGAATGCCTTTCAATTGCCCAAAGTTTGAAAGTTGATTTTTCAACTCTGAGGGTGACATTCCAAATTTTGCTTCCTCTCCAGAAATATTCACCTGCAATAAGACGGCTTGCGTCCTGTTCTGGTCTTCACAATACGTACTAATTTTTTTAGCTAAAGACAAGCTATCAACGGAATGGATTAAATCAAAACGCGAATCGAGATACTTAATCTTGTTTTTTTGCAGATGACCGATGAAATGCCAACTCACATCTGGGAGGTTAACCTCATCAATTTTAGTAACCGCTTCCTGGGCTTTATTTTCCCCGAAGTATCTTGCTCCGGCTTGATAAGCAGCCAAAACCTTTTCAGCAGGCGCTTGTTTGGAAACTACAATCAGTCGGATGGAGTCAGGGTTTCTTCCCACTTTTTTAGCAGCATCGCTAATATGATGTTTCACCGATTTGAAGTTATCAGCTATCAATGGAGTGACCAACTGGATCAATAAAGAGCTTGTTTTCCCCGCTCCCCGGTCCTTACCCGTACTGCATCTTCTACCGGGAGCACGAAGATTTTTCCATCACCCAGGTTGCCGGTATATATCTCTTTAACCAGCGTATCAATAACTTCTTGCACTGCTTCAGCTTCAAGGACAATAGAGATCTCTACGCAAGGATGGAATTGGGGAACTTTGGAGCCGGAATCTGATTTCATTTGCCCCATAGGTTTACCAATGCCTTTAACATCGACTACAGACAACCCTGGCACTCCAAGTTCGAATAGTTTTTCTCGAACAGCTTCCAACTTTTCATATTTTATAAAACATTTGATCATTTTCATGGCTTTACACCAATCTAGACCTATTCCCCACTATTAAAAAGTTAACAGCATCAGTTTTTTGCTGCTTCTAATTCCTCGTTAGCAGGTAGCAACAGTTTATGCCAGTTATTTTTCTCCCAATTACGGGCATCCTTGAAATTCTTATACTCCTTTTCCTTTTTCTTAAATTCAGGGTGATGGCTTTGCCACGATCCATTTCTTTTATAGGAAGGCGCAAACTGGTGGCACATTTCGTGATAAAGAGTGAACTCAAGAACATAGATAGGAACTAAGCTCTGCTTTAAGCGAGGATGCAAACGAATGAGCTTTTTATTTTCATCATAAGACCCGTAACGAAAACCACTTTTATTCTGAGTTTTTATATCGCGACCCCATTTTACTGTCGCTTTAATCTTGCCATTAAAGTACTCGCGGTTGAGCCTATCAAACATCGCCTCGATATCCCTTTCTTCTTCCTTTGACTTTGGTTCGATTACCTCGGCTTCAGTATCTTCCAGTTTCTTACATTCCCTGAAATCTTTAATCAAGGCTTTTACGATATCTGAGATCTGTTTTTCTTTTTTCACCTTACTCAACACTTTTTGAGTCAGGTTTTCCAGCACAGCCGCTTCGGGCTGTTCAAATTCACCAAAATAGTTTCCGTTGAATATTTCAACTTTTACTATTGGAGCTTCCGGACTGATCCGCAGTTGACCAACATATTCCATACCATTTTTTTTAAGAATAAACATTCGGGTCAACCCAGACGAATCTTGGCCATTACGGTTTGCGCCAAGGGATAAAGTCCCCAAACTAAAGTTTTTTAAAAGGTTTTGAGTAGGTTTCTGTGTTTGGTTCATCGGGTGGGCCGTGAGAAGAGTTAAGAAAATTAAAAGCAGCCAAACTAAATAAATATTACCTCACAAGTGCAAAAAAGTCTAATAAAATTAGTCATTTAGGGAAGACCTAAAACCTTTACAAAGTTTTGAATATTCGATACTGTGGTAACCATGAAGCTTAAAAGTATATTTTTAATAATCCTATTTTCAGCTTCCTGTTCTACAGGAATTGAATCCGGCCTAAAACAAATCACCTATGACATCAAGGCAGATATTGACCTATTCTTATCCACCAACGATTCAGATGTAGAAGTTCAAGTGCTGCAACGTTTGAAAAGCCAAAAGGTGTCACACAAAGTAATAAAAACTCTACTAAGACAACGGACAAAGCCTGTTGGAGAGAAACGGGGCCTGCTAACAGGATTAAAATTTAATAGTAATGGAAGGGATTATTCGTATGCCCTGTATTATCCTGAAACTGTGCCTAAAACAAGCCCTTTACCCGTGGTCATTGTTTTGCACGGTATGGGAGGAAACAGCGATGTCACTGCTGCCAAATGGGCAGAAAGGCTGAATAGAGAGTTTATCGTTATATGCCCGTCTTATCCTATGGGTGCGTGGTGGGCACGCCCGGCAGAAGAAATGGTTTTAGCTTTAATGGACCAGATCCGCTCGCAGTATAATGTCGATGACAATAGAGTTTTTCTTGCTGGACTGTCCAATGGCGCCATTGGGGTTTACACTATTGGAATGTTTTATCCGGATCGATTTGCAGGGTTGATACCCATTGCCGGAAGCATCACCCCGCGTTTTATGAATTTCCTAATCAACCTAAGGAATACACCCATCTATATGATCCAGGGAGCGCATGATCCCATTTTTCCTATACAACTGAGTCGGAGAGTGAACCAGATACTTTCTGATATGAGATACCCAGTCGTCTATCGCGAACATGGTGAAAAAGGAATGGCTCACGGAGGACATTTCCTTCCTAAAAATGAAATTCCCGATTTACTGGAGTGGATTAAAAAGCAAAAACGCAATCTAAATCCGACCATAGTAAGAATGACCCGCGAAAATAACCACCTGGGCATGATCCACTGGGCGCGTCTGAAAAAGGGAAAAAACCTCGCCTCACTCGAACTCCCTGGGCCAGAAAGCCCCAAACCTAATAACAGAAATGGGAAAATAGCTACTTTATTTGTAGAAAGAAAAGGAGAAAATCGATTTGAAGTGATGGGAGAAAACCTTGTCGAATACGATCTTTTTTTCAATACAGAAACGGTGGATTTCGACAAAACAGTCATCATTACCACTCAAAAAATTCAAAATCAAAACAACAAGCTGGTAACAGGAGAGAAAAAAATCAGCTATCAGAATAAACTAAAAAAAGACCTCGCAGTATTACTTTACGGCTATAAACAATTGCGCGATCCTTACCGGTTATACGATGCAAAGGTCAATATCCTATTGGAAACCACCCTAGTACGATCTCTACCATGAGCGAAACACCCTCTTCCGAAAACGATACTTATCCTCTTTTGTTAAAGTCCATGAAGCTCCTGGGTTGGGAGCGAATAACTACAGCTCTTGCAAATCATACTTCCTCGCCTTATACACATAATTTTTGCCTGCATTTAAAACCTGAAACAGATTTTAAAACTGCAGAAAAACGACTAGACGAAACGACAGAGATGATGGCATTACTGGACTCTCTGGAGTCGTTTCCCATGGATCGGTTTGAGGACATCAATCCTATTTTCAAAGATGTTGACGAGCAACATATGATCAATACCGGCCAATGCCTCGTCATTATGAAATTGCTACGGCTTTGCAGGAATCTTTGTAAGAATTTAGAAAAAATAAATGCCTTTCCGAACATCCAACATTGGCTGTCACAACTGGACCCCCTGAAAGAATTTCTCACTGATCTTGTCCGTTGTATCGATGACGAAGGAAATATAAAAGAAAATGCGACACCTGAATTAAAACAGGCGCTCCGCGAAACTGAAACCGCACGAAACAAACTGGAAGAAAAAATCCACAAACTTTTTTCTAGCTCCAAGATCAAAGAAGCGTTGCAGGATTCCTACATCACCGAGCGACAAGAAAGAAAGGTGATCCCCATCCGGGCTGAATTCAAATCAAAGGTGGATGGAATTGTGCATGACATGTCGGGAACCGGCCAAACACTCTTTATCGAACCCGCATCCATAGTTCCGCTAAACAACCAATTAAAAATGGCACGACTGAAAGTCGCCCAAGAAAAAGCGCTAGTTTTACAGTCCCTTGCAATACAGATTAATCAACACAAAGAACCTTTGAAAAAAAACATGGAGGGTTTGGCGACTCTTGATCTCATTTATGCAAAAGCCCGTTTTGCTAAAACCATGGGTGCGGTGAAGTGCCCAATGAACCTAGAATCCAAAATGTTGCTAAAAGAGGCCCGAAATCCTGAGCTGATATTGGATGCTGAAAAAGTCGTACCTAATACCATCGAATGGGAAGAATCGACCAAAGTTGTCATCATATCTGGGCCCAACACAGGAGGAAAAACAGTGACCCTAAAAACACTGGGGTTATTATCTTTAATGGTGAGGTCGGGACTTTTTCTTCCTGTTCAGAAAAACTCTCATATCCCATTTTTTAAAGAAATTTATTCAGACATAGGAGATGACCAGAATATTCAATTAAAGTTGTCCACGTTTTCTGGTCACCTAGAAAAAATTATTCGTATTATTGACAATGCAACCTCAGGATCCCTAGTGCTTCTAGATGAGTTAGGAATAGCAACCGACCCTAATGAAGGAGCCGCGCTTGCTGAATCAATTCTTCTGGAATTAAAGCGCAAGAATGTAATGACACTGGTATCAACACATTATTTTTCTTTAAAAATACTGGCACAAACTCAGAAAGGATTTTTAAATGCATGTACTGAATTTAATCTTGATACCATGAGCCCTACCTACCGCTTGATATTCGGTGCTCCCGGACAAAGCGCCGCACTCGACACCGCCGAACGACTGGGATTGCAACGGAAAATCATTGATCATGCACGCAGTCTATATCAAGCCAAAGACCAGCGCGCTGAAAACCTTTTGGAAGACCTTACACGCCAACGGTTACAAATGCATCAGGATCAGGAAAAGATAAAACTTCTAAAAGCAGAAGTAGAAAAATTAAATCGAGAACAAATTCAGCTTACAGTAAGGCTTCGTGAAGAAGAAAAAGAATTCCAAAAAAATAAAAATAAAAAACTTCAAGCCGAAGTCCGTGCTGGAAAAACTGTTATCCAAAAAATGATTCAGGAGATCAAGGGAGAAAAAACTTTACCCAAAATACGGAAAGTGGAAAAGAAAATCCAAGCAATAGGTAAAAGCGAACTGACTTCCGATCACAATTTGGAAGATTGGAGTTTGACAGCAGACGAATTAAAACCCGGTGATACCGTATTACTATTAAATTTGGGTACAACGGCAATACTTCAGGGAACTACAAAAGGAAAGAAAAAGGTACAAGTCCGTATGGGAAATATCAACACCACTGTTGAAACATCTTCGATACGCGGTAATCCTAGGCAAAAAAATAACTCAAAAAAAGAAACCCCAAAAGTTTTAATGAATATTGAAGCTGAAACACAAGGTGGGTCTTCTTGCGATCTGAGAGGTATGAACTCTGAAGAAGCAGAAACAAAAATGGAAGCTTTTATCAGCCATGCAATTGTAACGAAAATACCACGGGTAACAATTATTCATGGACATGGAATGGGAACTATAAAGACTCTCGTTAAAAATTACCTGGAAAAAACCGGAATTTGCAAGCAATTTTATCCCGGCAAACGCGGAGAAGGTGGCACTGGCGTCACCGTTGTGGAGTTTTAATTTTTTAAAACATTAACTCTTTAATCTTTTTTTTTAATTTAGGCACCAGTTTTTTCTCAAACCACGGATTCTTCTTTAGCCAGATATTGTTGCGAGGCGAAGGATGCGGCAATACAAAGTATTCAGGTTGATATTCTTGCCAGTTTTTAACTGTTTCGGTAAGGGTGGTTTTTTTAGTCCCCTTTAAAAACCAGCCCTGTGAATATTGACCTATTAAAAGCGTAAGTTTCCTGTGCGGCAACTTATCAAGGATGGGTTCCATCCATTTTTCAGCGCACTCCGGGCGCGGTGCCAAATCACCTGACTTACCTTTTCCGGGGTAGCAGAATGCCATAGGAATAATAGAAAAATATTTTGTGTCATAAAACTGGTCTTTGGAAACTTGCATCCATTTACGCAAACGGTCCCCACTGGCATCGTTCCAGGGGATTCCAGATTTATGTACTTTGATTCCCGGAGCTTGACCAACAATCAGAATTTTTGACTTCGCAGAAAAAGAGAAAACAGGTCTAGGTTGATAGGGAAGATAGTCTGCGCAAAGGGTACATGCTTTGATATTTTTCTTAAGGGCTTTAATTGTGCTAAATTGATCCATGCTTTTATTTTAATAATATGGAGAAGCAATATGAACCGGAAAATTCCACCACCTATCTTTATTTTATTTTTGCTGGGCTTTTTAGCCCTTGAGGGTCTATCTTGGGGTGGAGAAGAGCAAACCATTACGTTACGAGGGAAACCTTTGACTCTAATGGGGGAGAAAGCTCAGGTAGGAAAAACACTCCCAAAAGTCCGCCTCCCTGATCTGCGGCTAAACATGATTGATCTGCAATCGCTTAAAGGCAAGGTGACGATACTGAGTATCGTTCCTTCCCTGGATACTCCCACCTGTGATAAACAAACTCATATACTTAGCGAAGAAAATAAAGGGCTCGATAAGATCGCTAACCTTATTACGATAAGTCGTGACCTGCCCTTCGCTCAAAAACGGTTCGCCAAGGAAGCTAGAATAAACAACATTAAGTTTCTTTCGGATTACCGTGATGCCGAGTTTGGGAAATTGTCTGGGTTATTGATCGAAGAAAATCGTCTATTGGCCCGAGCCGTATTTGTTCTCGACCAAAATGGAATCATTCGCTATCTGGAAATCGTTTCTGAGCTCGCGAACCTCCCAGACATGGAGAAGGCAATGGAATTCGCCCGTTCGCTCTAATTTTAAAACTCCGGATTTTGGCATTTTTATTTAGTCGATGCGCGTAGGCCGGAGCTTTACACTTTTAATGTTTAAAATTTTAAGTGGGTTTTGTGCTGGGATTTTTGGGGACTATACAGTGACCTCTTCCACTAATTAAAGATTTTGACCAACTCGCTGAAAATAGTCTTTTCTTTTTTCAGCTTATTCTCATTACCAAGGACGCAGACTTTGCCTTCATCTCGTATCTTTTGAAATAGCTCTGAATATTTTTTTAGATCCTCCAACTGCGTTCCTAATAATTCACGGCGAAACTGCAATTTCATCTCATGCGTTCGTCCTGTAAGGTAATCGATCATTGAAGCAGAGCCCTTTCTATCGGGTGTCAAAGGTGGATCCAGCTTTCCAACACAGCCAATTATTATCTTCTTTAACTCTTCAGGATAAATATCCAGTTGAGCCAGGAAATCTGAAATTTCATCATACACACCCAATGTTTCAGACAGGTTTGGGTCTCGATAAGACACAAGACCATAATCTCCAGTTAAAAAATCGAAGGAATTGCTGCTTCCATATGCCCCGCCATGCACTCTTACCTTATCCCACAAAAAACCGGTGCGAAGAAGCCCTTTCAATGCTTCGAACTGGCCCGAATATTTGAAACCCATTTCGTATAAATTTGCACCCTTACCAACATACTGAACATTACTAGCTGTTAAAAACCCTTCATTTGATGGAACTGTCTGAAAATTCCATTCCTCCACTTCAAACTCAGAATTTGAAAGAATATCGTAAAGGCCGTTAATGCGTTTTTCAATTTTCCCATAATCCTTTTCACTGCATGTAATATTGAAAAGGACGTTTTGTTCCGTAAATACTCGTTCAGCCACTTTACGGAATTGATCAGCTACTTCCCCGGGGTCTCTTTCTACCTGATCCAGCAGGTTTTCTAAAAACCGGAAATAAGTTATCCCGTCTGTTAATTCATCAAACTTCCCTAACCGCGAATGGTAAGATTGCAATCTTGCCAGAACATAATGGTTACCACTAGGAACAATTGAATCCTCCATATCAGCTTTCGCGCTACGAATAATCTCAACCAATCGTTTGTGGTCATTAAAACTATACTCCGTAAACAATTCATCATAGAGATCAAATAAGTCATCATTTTTCTCAACAAGGGCCTTACCGTTAAAAAATAAATAAGAAAGAATGGATTGACGATCTTGAACCGTTGCTGATGAAAAATGAGAGCTCCGAATTCCGCCAGTATGAATACCTATCCTTTTTGAAATTTCAGTATAAGTATTTTGCTCCGTGCCCATCCCTAAAATAAGTGAACCCATCAGAGGAACATACTGAAGCATCTCTTGCGGAACCGTATTTATATTAAAACCAATCTGAGTATAAGCGATATGATTGGTAAACAAATCATGAAACAGAATGGTCTTCCCATTTGAGCCTTTAATCTCCAAAGGATATTCTTCAATAGTATCAGGAACATCTTTAATTTCTAAAGAGGGAAGAGCAGCGAGCGCTTCTGGACTGTCTGCCTTCAACTGATTTTTCTGAAGTCTACCTGTTTCTTCAATCAGGGATTTAATTTCTTCTGCACTTAAACTATTTTTAATTTCTTTTAGTTTTTTTCTTTCACGAGCGTCTTGTTTTTTTCCAAGGCCTGCTTTCGGTGTGGCTATGAGAATACTCTTATGAGAATTTTCTACTAGGTAACGATCTATCAACCCTTCAAAATACCCTTGCCCGGATTTCTTCTTGATCTTTCGCATCACCTTTTCAAACTTCAAATGCGAAAATGGATCTTTGCCATACAACCAAGAGCCCAGAGCCTGAATATTGTACACAATCCCTTTTGCAAAACCTCCAAAGTTTGCTTCACGCAAGCGGAAATCTACGGAATTGACAGCAGATCTAATCATATCTTCCTCAATCCCATTTTTAACTAAGTTTTTTAAGGTGGTGTCTATAATTTCCAGAATTTTTTCTTCATGCTTTGCTTCGGTTCCCTTCAATCCAACTGCAAACAAAGTATCGGCACGGTTATCATCAAATCCACCACCAATAATCTCACTACCTAGTTGTGAGTCAATCAAAGCTTTTCGCAGCGGAGAAGCAGAAGTCCCAAGTAAAAGATGGCTTAAGATACTGAAACTCAGACAATGTTCATAATTAACCACCTTATCTAGCTTAACTCCCAATAAAATATAGGTTTTTTTATCTACTGATTCATGAGTGGATACTGGATAGTTGAAGGATTTTCTTTTAGGTTTCCTGAAGGACCTTTGATGTTTAATGGAAGTGTCCACTTCAATGCGATCAAAATTTTTTAAATATTTTTCATGCAGAAACGAAAGATATTCATTCGTATCTCCATCTCCATACAGAAAAATTCTACTGTTAGACGGATGGTAATGTTTTTTGTGAAATCCCTTAAAATCATCATAGGTCAGGTTGGGAATTCTTTCAGGATCTCCTCCCGACTCATATCCATAGGTAGTAGAGGGAAATAATGAATGCGCCAGTTGCCTGTCAACACAACTTTCTGGGTCAGAAAAAACACCCTTCATCTCATTTAACACAACCCCCTTATAAATAATTTTGTCATCCGGGCTTGTAAGCTCATAATGCCAACCTTCCTGTTTGAAAGTATCTTCAGAAATTACCGGATAGAATACCGCATCCATATATACATTCATCAGGTTAAAAAAATCCTTTCGGTTTCTACTTGCTACTGGGTACATTGTCTTATCGGGAAAGGTCATTGCATTCAGAAAAGTCTGCAAACTTCCTTTCATCAATTCCACAAAGGGTTCTTTAACTGGAAAGTTTTTTGATCCACAAAGAACACTGTGTTCAAGAATATGAGCAACGCCAGCATCATTTGTTGGCGGAGTTCTGAAAGTTGCACTAAAAACCTTATTATCGTCGTCATTTTCCAGTACCAGTAATTCTGCTCCGGTTCCTTCATGCTCAAAAAATAGTCCCAATGATTTCAACTCTGCAATTTCTTCCTTCTTAATTAGCTTGAAACCACTATAATTTTGATTGAGTTCAAAACTCATAAATTGTTTTCTCCAGTTTTTAAAAGTGTGAAACCAAAACATATCAAATCGGACAACTATTGATTTAAATATTTCTGGTTTATGAACAATCTAATAAAATTAGATCACTTTCCCTTAATATCAAGACCAATAGGACAATGGTCTGAGCCCATAACATCGGGAGTTATAAAAGAATCTTTTACCTTATCCATCAAACCTTCAGTCACGAAAAAATAGTCTATACGCCAGCCTATATTCTTTGCCCGCACATTAAAACGATAACTCCACCAGGTATATTGATCGGGGTCCTTATTAAAGGTACGAAAACTATCAACATATCCATGTGCAATAAATTTATCGATCCACTCTCTCTCTTCAGGTAAAAATCCTGAGTTCTTTTGGTTTGCCTTGGGGTTCTTTAAATCTATTGGTTTGTGGGCTGTATTCACATCACCCGTTATCACTAGTTCTTTTCCTTGCTCTCTCAATGTTTCACAATGATCTAGAAAAGCATCATAAAATTCCATTTTATATTGAAGCCTCTCTGGTCCGCTCGTGCCATTGGGAAAATAAACATTGAGAAGATCAAAATCCTTGAACTCTATTCTTATAACTCGTCCTTCGCAATCAAAACGTTCAATTCCGATTCCCATATGAACTGCAGCAGGTTTTTTCTTAGTGAAAACAGCCACCCCGCTATAGCCCTTTCGCTCGGCAGGATTCCAGACTGCGTGATATCCTTGTGGGTTACGCACATTCTCATCCAGATCTTGGGTTTGGGCTTTGATCTCTTGCAAGCAAACTACATCTGGTGCTTCTGATTTTAACCATTCAAAAAAACCTTTTTTAACTGCGGCACGAAGACCGTTTACATTCCAACTAAAAATTCTCATGAAGTTTTATAATTATTAGGATTCCCAAAAAATCACCCTGGAACATAAAAAATCTAGTTTTTTGAAGTGGCTTAGCTTAACCAATTTTGGGAAAAAACCTCTAAATAACTTGAAGAATCAATTCCAATTACCCAGATAAAATGCGGCGAGAAAAACTAAAAAGCCCAGCCATAAATTTCGACCCAACGATTGGTAATACATGAAATGTTGCAAATCTTCCTCTTTAGAATCATATAAAAACACAGACTCGAGAATAAACCATACGGGCGGCCCCATAGCCCAGCCACCGAATATTATATATCTTGGACAGCCGGTTAGATGGGAATGATAAGTGTAACCGAGACCAATAGCCACAAGAAACGGACCAAGGAACTTGCGAATTTTTCTTTTACACCATTCATTTTTTTCGGCTTCGGAATTCATTTTTATTACCCTGAAAACAAAACTTGGATGATATTATTAGTTTATATTAACAGCCTATTCCAATTAATAATAGGGACCTTAGATTGATCTTTTTCACATTATTTATTTGTGGTATTTCAGGAAAAAAAGGATAAATTTGACCTGAAAAATAATGAATAAATCATTTATTTATAATAATTTATCGGCACCCCTGGTGTTTTATATTAAAGCCATGGTTTTTATTAAAAAAATAAGGTATCCTTGTCTAAACTCTTAATTTTTGTTCTCTTTGCAATATAAAAATAGAAAACACAGGTATCTTAGGGAGGATAAATGTATGTGGCAGTATAATCGAACGGGGTTGACTGTTTTGATGATGGTATTTTTCATATTTGCCTGGGTATCTCCTATAATGGCTGCCGACGTACCAGACCCCACAGCTTGTGATGGCGACGGTGCTACCGTTCGTAAAGGTCGTCCCGGCATCGCATCCGTTGAGGTAAGAGACGGTGTAGGACCCATGAAAAAAATGATACGTGACGGAATATATTCATCCGCGGCTAAATCTTCAGGTAAAGTGTCCAAAGAAGACAAGCGACATTTATGTCTGGCATTATCCCCTATTAAAAATCCTGAATCTCGCTATGCGCATAAAGACCACAGCAATTATTACTGTACTCTAATTTTGAATCGAGACAGTCAAGCTTATTGTTATGCTGTGGTTCTAGGTGACCCAAAACAATGTAATAATATTGTAAGCAGCGATCTTGAAAAAGAATGTCTTGAAAAATCCAAATAGCAGTTTCATTTTAATCCAAAAAAAGGGTGGCCCAAAAGGGTCACCCTTTTTTTCTACCCCTAATGATCCCCATCGAACTGGATGTTAGAAATTTAAAAGTTTCCTTCTCCACTCCTCAAGGTAATTTTTCGGCCGTCAATGGAATTAGCTTCCAACTTCATAGAGGCGAAACATTAGCATTGGTTGGCGAATCTGGATGCGGAAAAACAGTGAGCGCACTTTCTATCTTACAACTTTTACCCAAAACTTCTGTAAATAATGTCAGCGGCGAAATAATTTATTCAGGAAAAAATCTTTTATCGTTGGGCGCCAAACAAATGAGAAAGATCAGAGGCGAAGAAATATCCATGATTTTTCAGGATCCCATGACCTCGCTTAATCCTGTTTTAACCATTGGCGAACAGCTTATTGAAACCCTTTTGCAACATAAAAGCTTAAATAAAAAAGAAGCACTTGCAAAATCCGTGCAATTATTAGGCAAGGTAGAACTGTATTCTCCTGAGGAAAAATTAAAACAATATCCTCATCAATTAAGCGGTGGCATGCGGCAGCGTGTCATGATTGCAATGGCTCTCGCTTGTGAGCCCAAAATTTTAATCGCTGATGAGCCTACAACAGCACTGGACGTTCTCATTCAGGCGCAGATCCTGGATCTTCTTGAAGATCTAAAGAGAGAGTCTTCCATGTCCATGCTTCTCATCACCCATGATCTTGGAATAGTTGTAGAAATTGCAGAACGACTCATGGTTATGTATGCAGGAGATGAAGTAGAAACGGGCCCAACAAAAAGCTTATTAAAGAATCCAAATCATCCCTACACAAAAGGACTGGTTTTGTCTCGCCCTCATCTAGGAATCGATAGAAAGAAAGAGCAGAGGCTTGTAGAGATTAAAGGCAGCGTGCCCAACCCAAATAAACGACCTGCGGGTTGTTCCTTTCATCCACGATGTAAATGGGTCATGGATAAATGTAAAACACAAAAACCTTTCACAACAAATTTAAATCCAAATCTCAAATACAACTGTCATCTAGATCCTGGAACAATATGAAATCCTTTAGTCCATTTCTGGAAGTGAAAGACCTTAAAAAATATTTTCCTTCCAAAAAAGTTTTTCTCGGCAAAGATGTTAACCCTGTCCGAGCTGTCGATGGTATTTCGTTTATCCTAAATGAAGGAGAAACACTAGGCCTTGTAGGTGAAAGTGGTAGCGGAAAATCAACTGCCGCACGCACTCTACTCCGGCTCGAAACTCCTACCTCTGGTCGAGTCTACTTTAAGGGGCAGAACTTAGCAGATCTTTCTGAAGCTGAGCTTCGCAGTTTGAGAAAAGAAATGCAGATGATTTTTCAGGACCCTTCTTCATCCATAAACCCTAGACGAAAAATAGGCGAGGTCTTGAGTGAACCCTTCGCAATTCACGGCGTCAAAGAAAACGTTTCTGAATTTATTATAGAACTACTAAATCAAGTTGGTCTCTCATCCAACCATGCTAATCGATATCCCCATGAAATGAGCGGCGGTCAATTACAACGGGTGGGAATAGCCAGAGCTATTGCATTAAACCCAAGTTTAGTGGTTGCCGACGAACCCGTATCTGCCTTGGATGTTTCGGTACAAGCCCAAGTCGTTAATTTGATGATTGATTTAAAAGAAAAATTAGGAATATCCTACCTTTTTATTTCCCATGACATGGGGGTAGTAGAATATTTTTGTGACCGAGTAGCAGTTATGTATCTGGGTAAAATTGTTGAGATCGCTAGTAGCGAAGAAATTTATAAACAGCCCTGTCATCCCTATACTGAGGCTCTTCTAAATGCCGTTCCTGGTTTGGAATTAGGAAAGATAAAACAGAAACTCAAGGTGCTCGGAGATACCCCCGACCCATCGACTCTGTCCCACGGTTGTTCTTTTCATACTCGTTGCCCTATAAAAGAAAAACAATGCGAAGAAATGGAACCAACTCTTAAAGAAGTCACATCAGGACATTATGTTGCATGCTTTTTAAAGTAGCAGTAGGCCAAAATCAACCCTCATCGCTCTCCCCCAAAGAAGGCATGGATGATGCATGATGCATGATCATTTTCCAGCTCCCCTCATTCAGTTGAAATAAATTGGTTGAAAAGACCTTAGATGCCAAAACACCATTGCTAGCTATAGTATAAAGTTTTTCAACGCAAGATACCCAAGCCAAATCCTCAGAGGCTGTCACAGTTACATCCGAAACCTGGATATCCATATTTCCTGAGTTTTTAAAAATTCCCTGCCAACTTTCCATAATGGGTTCGAATCCATTTAGTGGGCTCCAACCAGGATGAACACAAATCACATTCCCCTGAGAACTCCATACAGACTTCATGGCATCCAAATCACGTGCATTGAAGGCTTTATAAAATTTTTCATTTACGGCTATTGCCAGTTCTTCTTTTATCATTTAGTACTTTTCTTAGCATTAAGGATGTTTTGCATTAACCTTTTACCAATATGTCTAACGCAGCAAATGTTTCATTCGATGCCCAGTTTTTTGCTCCATCAACCCGCGCGACCACTCTTCCTTTTTTATCTATCACATATGTAAATGGGATGGTAAACGAAGGATAAAGCTTTTCTGCAATCCCATCCAAATCTAAAAGAACCGGAAAGGTTAGACTATTTTTATCAACAAATTTTTTAACCTTCGAGCTATCCCCTTTATCAAGACTTACAGCAAGCACGGTTAAACCTTGCGACCGATATCTGCGGTAAAGTTTTTCAAACGCCGGCATTTCTTCAAGGCATGGAGCGCACCAAGTGGCCCAGAAGTTTAAAATAATGACTTTATCTTTATAATCACCGATACCTTCCTGGTTTCCTTGCACGTTTCTTAATGTGAATTTGGGAGCCGGGCTACCTACTTCAAAACTTCCATCACCACTCGAACCGGAATGTGATACTACAGAGTTTTGTGCGCGATATACAAATACCGCTATCGCGACAACGAACAGTAAATAAAGTAATCCATGCTTTTTAAGATGAGTAGATCTTTTCTCTTTTAAGACGGTCGATTTCATCTTTTAATTTTTCCTGCCGAACGCGTTGTCCCATGAGCAAAAAGTACAGTAACGTAAATGCACCCAGAGAAATTCCTAAAGTTACAAGCATACTGTCTTCCATCCCTATCCCAAAACCTTCAGAAGAAATCACTTTAGGCTGAGGATGAAAAGTCCGCCACCATAAAACAGAAAAATGGATGAATGGGATATTTAAAAATCCTACTATTCCCAGCACCGCAGCATACCGAGCTCTCATAGAGCCTGGCTCGGTTTGTGCTCGCAACATCAAATAAGCAACGTATATCAGCCAAAGAATTAATGTAGAAGTCAAACGGGCATCCCAAACCCACCAAGTACCCCAAATAGGTTTCGCCCAGATAGGACCTGTTATCAAAACCAGAGAACAAAAAATCACGCCTATCTCGGCGGAAGCGTGTGCATAAATATCCCACTCTCTTTCTTTTTTCCATAAAAATAGAATAGATGATATGAATACAATAAAAAAAGCAAAGAAAGAAAGCCAAGCAGAGGGTATGTGAAGATACATTATTCGCTGTATCGGCCCTTCCGTTTTTTCAGTAGGAACAAAAAGGAAAATGGCTGCCATAGCGGCAATAAAAGCGAAGCCCGTCAACCATATTAGGATCGAACTCTCTTCCTCTAAGCCTTCAGCTTTTTCCTGATTCATTATCGAGATTCCTTAGAGATAGCTTCTTTTAATAATTCCACATCTTTTTCTAGTTCTCGATTTCGTTGCTTCAGGGTATATATAAAATAAATAATTCCTCCCCACACAAACGCGTTTGCAGCAAACAGGAACCCAAAGTTATCCATTCAATCATTCCTCCAATATATGGTCTATCGTCATTATGGAAACCCCAATATAAATGATATCAAAGGAAGTCGTCAAACCAATCCACTTCATCATATCAAGAAGCGGTATTCCTTCAAGAAGTTGACCGGTCATCCTCACCACCCCTATTACGATGGGGATCAGTAGTGGGTAAAGCAGAATGGGCAACATAATTTCGCGCGTTTTAAGATTAGATGAAAGAGACGACAAGAGTGTCCCCAAAGCACAAAACCCTAACGTTCCTAAAAATACCACCATCAAAAGTGGACCGAGATGTGCCAAAAGGTCGATATCAAAAAATATCATAAAAAGAGGTAGAATAAAAAGTTCCATGATCGACAAAAATATAAAGTTGCTGATCAATTTCCCAAAATATATCGTTGTTCTATCTGCCGGGACCAGCATCAAGCCCATCAGGCAAGCATTTTCTTTTTCCAACATGAATGAACGGTTCAACCCAATCGTTCCCGCGAACAAAAATGCTACCCACAAAATTCCAGGACCCACCTCACTGGCTTTTACAATACTCAAGTTTATGGAAAAGATAAAAATCAAGATCACTAACAACGCAAAAATGAACATGGCGCTGAGCAATTCTCGAGTCTTCAACTCAGTAACAAAGTCTTTCCAGATAATCGCACCAATCTGATTGAGGTATAAGTTCATTTACAAATATTTAAAAAAATTTTATCATTTAGCACCAATTTCCATTATGAATTGGTTATCACGGACTGCATCAAAATACATAGCTTCAAATTGATCCCTGTCGACATTTCCAATATTTTCGAGAAACGCAAACCTCCCCTGCACCTGTAACGCAACCTTGTCACACATCTCCAAACCGCAGGAAATATCGTGAGTGGTCATTAAAATAGTTCGACGGCGGTCATGCAATCTTTTTAAATGTTCTTTCAAAACATTGGAGGCATGAAGGTCCAGGCCTGTAAAAGGTTCATCTAAAAATAAAATTTTGGGATCATGAAGAATGGCCCTGGCAATAGAAAGACGTTGAAGCATACCCCGAGAGAAAGTTCTAACCCGGTCGTTTCTTCTCTGGCTCAATCCGACTTCATCAATGACCTTCAAGGCCCGGTCCATAGGTTCTGTGAGACCGTGCATTCGTGCAAAAAACATCAAATTTTCTAGTGGTGTCAAATCGGCATACAACGCGGTAGCATGAGAGATGACCCCTATCTCTTTACGCATTTCCGGGTTTCCTTCAGTAACATCGAACCCGGCCACCTCTGCTGACCCAGAGGTGGGTTGCGTCAAACCGCAAAGGATTTTTATCAAAGTGGTTTTTCCTGCACCGTTGGGACCGAAAACAGTTAAGAACTCACCCCGCTTCAAATCGAAATCAATTCCATCGACAGCCTTTAATACACCAAAGGCTTTTCGCAAATGTCGAACCTCCATTGCGTTTTCATGGGATTCCATTTAACTGGCCTGGAAGGGAGAGGTCATTGGGTGGACTTAGTTTTTTTTCGACTTTGTTCTAACTGATCCAATCGTTCGATTATCTCGTTGGCTTCTGCTTCCAGTTTTCTTCGAAGTTCCTGATAATCGGAGTCTGAAATCTTTTCAGTATTTAGATCGCACTCAAGCTCCTTGATTGAAATCAGGGTTTCCTCTTTCCGAACTAATAGATGTTTATATTCATCACTGTGGGGATCGACAGTTTCCACTAACTTTTTAAGCTGCAGTTTACCAAACAGAGGTATTCCAACAAGAAGCAGGACAACCACAACGAAAAGTAGTTCTAAGAAGTGGACAAATCCCATTTCTATAACTCGATCCCATCTAATTCATCTTGCAATCGTTTGGAATATTTTCCAGGTGTTGCAGGTTTTTCTTCAGGCTTGCCCTGAGCAGCTTCCGGCTGTTTTTTTCCAACCCAGGTATAAAGAATTTTTCGAATGCCAACTCCTCCAGCGATAAGGGCCATAAATGGCATCACCCAAGCTGTCAGGTTGAATCCAAATTTTGTCGGAGCAGACAAAACTGTTTCGCCATATTCATCCACCTGAGATTTAATAATTTGTTCAACGGTCAGACCTGAGTCTAACATTTTTGAAAATTTTCTCCGAGTTTTGTCTGAGGTAGAGCAGGTGCAGTTTATAAGTACTTTTCCGCATTTATCATCGCATTTGCACATCAGTGCATTTTCTAAATCTTGCAGGAGCGAACCAGCATTTGTAACGACAGGAGCACTGGTAATAAACCCTGCTACTATAAAAATGCCGAATATGGTCTTTAATAAGTTCACTTTTTACTCCTGCGCCGGGGAAGGAAACAAAGACTCTTCCCTGCGAAAACGTTCCAAACGACGCCTTTGCTCTAATCGATCAGGCCACATGGATATCATCGTACCAAATGCGATGATCCAACCACCTGTCCACATCCAACTCACCATGGGGTTAACATAAACTTTAATGGTAGCAGACTCGTCTTCCCTAAAATCTGCAAGGATCATGTACAAATCTTCTTTCCAGGTTGAAAGCACATCCACCTCGGACACAGGTTGATTCTGTCCTTTATAAAATTCTTTTTCGGGGCGTGCCGTCCAGTAATGGCTGCCGTTTCTTTCAACTTGAAGTTGGGCAATGACCCGGGTTTTAACACTGGTAGCTTCTACTGCAACCAGCTTTTCATAGGTGATATCATATCCTCTAATCTTAAATGTTTCCCCGGGCTTGAGATGCTTTTCAATATGGGTTCCATATGCCTGTGATCCTGCGATGCCCGCAAAAATCAGAACAACGCCGATATGAACAATATAACCACCATAACGCCTTTTATTACGCCAGGTAACCGTTGTTAACGCTCCTAACATCGATTCTTCATGTAATCCCATTCTAGAAGTTGTTCCTTTGGAAAATTCAAGGAGAATACAAGTCATCACAAAAGCACAAAGGATAAATGCAATATAAGTATAATTTTCAACCCGACTTCCTAAAGGAATAACTGGTAGTAATGCTATTGCTGTGATAAAAGCAGCTGCTAAAGGTCTTAAGAAATTTTTTTTCAAGTTGGATAGAGTGGCCCGACGCCAAGCGATGACCGGCCCAATACCGACGAGCGCCAAAAGCGCGAGCCCGATCGGAACATTAACCTGATTATAGAATGGAGGGCCTACAGTAATTTTTATTCCGCGAACTGCTTCTGAAATAATTGGAAAAATTGTCCCCCAGAATGTTGCAAAAGCAATTCCCAACAAAAGCAAATTATTAAAAAGAAAGCTGCTCTCACGCGATAAAAATGAGTCCAACTGATTCTCGCTTTTTAACAAAGGAAGGCGGACAATTATTAACGCCATACAAGCAAAAAGAATAACGAAAAGAAATGCCAGAAAATAGTAACCTAAAGTAGCTTCATCAAAGGTATGAACAGATTGGATAAGGCCGCTACGTGTTATAAATGTTCCAAAAATGGTCATGACAAAAGTAAGAAGAATTAAAGACATATTCCAAACTTTCATCATATCTTTTTTTTCCTGGATCATTATGGAATGCAAAAATGCAGTTGCTATCAAAAGTGGCATAAAAGCAGCATTTTCGACAGGATCCCAAGCCCAATAACCTCCCCAACCAAGCTCGACATATGCCCATGAAGCACCAAACAGATTTCCCATGCAAAGAAAAAACCAAGAAATCAGTGTCCACTTTCTCGTCACTCGTATCCAACCGTCATCCAAATTCTTACTGATCAATGCTGCTACCGCAAATGCAAAAGGAACGGTGAATCCAACATAACCCAAGTATAGGGTTGGCGGGTGAATAACCATCCAGTAATTCTGCAAAAGTGGATTCAAACCGCGGCCATCTTCAGGGGGCAATGGGATGCGTTCAAATGGGTTGGTAGAAAAATTAATCAGGAAAAGAAAAAAAATAATTATTATCAACAACACGGCCATCGCATAAGGAACAACCCGGAGATTTTTTTTGCGGTTCTGAAAGTGAACCACCACCGTGTAAGTGGTGAGAAGTAAGGTCCAAAACAAAAGGGAACCTTTCTGCCCTCCCCAGAAAGAAGCGATTTTATAAAATGTATCAAGCTCAATATTAGAATAAGCCCATACATACTGGAGGCTAAAATCGTTGACCAGAAATGCTCTCCATAAACAAATAGAGGAGATTATTACACAACCCCAGACGATCAAAGGAGTCTTGTCTGCACTCAAGTAAAGGTCTACCCGGTTTCCGCGCGCAGCCATAACATATGCGACACAACCATAAATAGCGGTTGCCAATGCCACAAGTAATGTAAATTCACCAATATCATTCATGGGAAAAAATAGTAGCTGATTGCCCCTTAGCTTAAGGGACTAGCTTATCTAGAAATTTTAGGGAAGGTCAAATGGTTGTCTTTGGTAAGGCATCGGCTTTGTTCAGGCCGGACTCCTTATATTTATCGGTATTCAAGGTTCCAGGATGCATTTTGCCTGCCTCTCTTTCTGCCTCATATTTTGAGGGGCAACTAGTCAACAAAGTGTTGGCATGAAAGACACCGTCTTCCCCCAATGTCCCTTCCACAACCACTTCCCGGCCATCGGCAAACATGTCAGGCGTTACCCCTTGATAAGCTACCTTTAGCGAGGATTCCTTTTCCTCAATTGAAAACATCACATTTAAATAATCATCAGGGTCTCTTTGAATGGAGCCATTTACCACATTACCTTTAACCTTTAATCCGGATCCAGCATAGGAAACTTTTTGGCTGAGTAATTCATCAACAGTAAAAAAATACTGTGAGGTATTGCTTATCCCGATAGTAATTAAATATCCAATTGCACCAACTATCAACAAGCTTCCCACTAAAAATCTTACTTTTTTATGCTTCATAATAGATTGTAATCCTTTAGGGAAAGGTAATATTTGTAATTATTTAAGGCTTTTTTCATAGTAGCATCAGGAATTTAGGCTTGTCAAAGCAAATCCATTGGAATCGCAAGCGATATCAGCTGTTTCTTGCCGAAAAGCATCAGCTTACGCATATAATAAGGAAGGAACTTAAATACTTTATTCCAAACCCACTCCTCAACATACACAATCCGCAAGACCAATTCAGCAATTTCTTGAACCCAAAAGTGTCACGCTAAAAACCTTTGATATTCTCATAAAAACCCTACCTAAAACTATACCTCACTTGAGAAAACCCTGTTTTAATAAAAGTTTAAACGATTTTTCCTGTCTGAAAATTAAACACTTTTGCTGCATTTTAGGTTGACAGTCTGTCGGGTTATGATAGGATTGTGTTCTAAAGTGTCTTAAAATGTAACTTTATGTCATTTTTTGGCAAATCTATTAGGAAAAGTCAATGAGCAGTTTTTTAGGTACCTACAATATCAGCTTAGATGAAAAAGGCCGTTTTAATGTCCCCGCAAAATTTCGCGGAACATTAGAGCAGTCTGGCCCGCATTTAGTGGTCTGTGCCATGGAACCCTTTCTCGTTGTATTTCCCCAAAAAGAATGGGCTGAAAACGAAGAAAAATTAAGCACTCTGAATGCGTTCAATAAAGAAGACCGTACCCGATTGCGAGAATTTTATTCGCGTGCCACGGATTGTGAAATGAAGTCTGGGAAAATTTTATTGCCTCTGAACTTGAGAGATATTGCCGGACTCAAAAAAGAAGCTGTGCTAGTAGGAATGTCAAAAACCTTTGAAATCTGGTCTCCCGAAAGATGGGGCAGGCAGGGAGGAGAGTAAAGAAACGAGGCTTTCGGAAGAGCTTATCTGGCATCCAGTAGCCATAAATCGTTTCGAATAAATTATGCCAACGTACCACGAATCGATAATGAAAAATGAAGTCCTTCATTATCTGAATATTCACATGGAGGGTGTAATCGTGGATGGCACATTAGGGGATGGGGGGCATACAGAATTCATCCTCAAAAACACAGGGCCAAAAATCAGAGTGCTCGGCATCGACCGGGATCGGTCTGCTGTTGATCGGGCCAAGGAAAGGCTTCGCCCTTTTAAACATAGGACAACGCTTGTACACGGCTCACTAGAAAACCTGCGGGACCTTGCGGGGCAATCCGGTGTTACAAAAATTAATGGGCTTTTGCTCGATTTTGGCGTTTCCTCTCCCCAACTAGACACGCCTGAGCGCGGATTCAGCATTAGAAATGATGGGCCGCTTGACATGAGAATGGACAGCTCGCAAACAACAACAGCAGCAAATCTTCTTGAAAAACTAAAAGATGGGGAATTGATTTCTATTATAAAAAATTTTGGTGAAGAGCGATTCGCGAAAAAAATTGTTCGCGCTATCCGCAGAGAACAAGAAGAAAAGCCTATCATCACAACATCTCATTTATCTAAAGTCATTTCAGGCGTGGTCAGGTCACCGAAGTACTCAAGAATTCATCCTGCGACAAAAACTTTCCAGGCATTACGCATCGCAGTAAATAACGAACTGGAGCAAATAAAAGTAGTTTTGAGTGATGCAATAAACCTTCTAGATGCTTCTGCGCGAATTGTAGCAATCTCATTTCATTCACTGGAAGATCGACTTGTAAAAACATTTTTTCGACAAGAAGAAAAAGGCTGCACTTGTCCGCCCAAAACCCCAATCTGTATTTGTGGGAACAAGCGGACTTTAAAAATCTTAACCCGTCGCCCCATCTACCCATCTGAGGAAGAGGTCGCATTGAACCCCAGATCGGTTAGCGCAAAGTTAAGAGTTGCTGAAAGAGTATATGTTTAAAAAATCACGCCAATTAATCCGGGGTCGTTTTCATATTGCCCAAAAAGATTTTCAGATGATCTTCTTGGCCTCCGTATTAATGATGTTGGCGGCATTAGCGTTGGTTTGGCCGAATGTGAGGAAAGTAAAGCTTTCCTATGACTATCAAGCTCTTATCGCTGAACGGGAAAAACTTTCAAACGAAAACCATCTTCTACGCCTAGAAAGAGAAAGTCTTCAGTCGTTATATCGAATACAACAACTTGCTAAGAACGAAGTCGGGATGATCGAACCAATAAAAGGACAGGTAACAACTATTTTTTTAAAGTACGGCTATGTCAAATAATAAAAAACCAAAATCACGTTCCTTTAGAAATGTAGTAAAGGTTAGATTGATTTTCGTGTCCAGCCTGTTGCTACTTTTCGCGGTTTCGCTAATAGCTAGACTCGCTAATTTGCAAATCACACAACACAAAACCCTCTTAGCAAAATCGGAAAAACAGCCGCATCGTGGGAACCTAAAAACCTATTTCGGCAGGGGGACTATTTTTGATCGTAATGGCAATGAATTGGCAACAAACCTTGTAGTTGAATCTGTGTTTGTTGTGCCTCAGGAGGTGCGGGACAGAAAATATACCTCCAGGGTTCTTGCTTCAGCCTTGGGCCAAAACTACGATCGTGTCTACAAAGAAGTATCTTCAAATAAACAATTTGCGTGGATAAAAAGGAAGGCGTCTATGGATGAAATAATACATCTTAAGAAGGCCGCTCTTTCAGGTGTGCGATTTCGCTCTGAGCAAAAAAGGTTTTACCCAAAACGTGAGTTGGCGGCAAATGTCATCGGCTTTGTTGGGACCGATGATTATGGCCTCGCGGGTATCGAGCAAACATATCAGGGGAAGCTAAAAGGAATGGTCTATTCCCAACCCATAGAACAAGATGGTAGGGGTAGAAATATTCAAAATCTAGGGAGTCTTTCTCGCTCAAATCTCGGCAATTACGACTTGATGCTCACGCTGGATGAGGTAATTCAATTCACCGCTGAATACCATTTAACAAAACAGGTGGAAAGATACAAAGCGGATTCTGGAATGGCTGTGGTTATGAATCCTAATTCCGGTGAAATTTACGCTATGGCAAACGTGCCACAATTCAATCCAAATAATTACAATAAATTCACCCCAGAAACCCGGAAAAATAATATTGTCGTAAGTTCGTATGAGCCGGGATCCATTTTTAAACCGATTGTTGCTGCCGCAGCTTTAGACAACGGTATTGCCCAGCCTCACGATAAATTCTTCTGCGAAAATGGAAGTTTTAAAATTGGCGGAAAAAATATTGGTGAAGCTTCTAATCATAAATATGGTTCTCTCAGCATGCAGGAGATAATTGCCAAGTCCAGTAATATTGGCGCCATAAAAATCGCTCAGAAGCTTGGTAAGGATTCCTTTTACGAATACATTCAAAAATTTGGTTTCGGAGAAAAGACTAACATCCGACTTCCTGGTGTGTCTTCGGGTCTACTGGGAAAAAGAAAGAATTGGAATGAACGTTCATTAGCCTCCATATCATTCGGACAAGAAATAGCTGTCACTCCTTTGCAAATGGTGGTTGCCCTTAGCGCTATTGCTAATGGTGGAACTCTTATGGAACCACATATAGCCAAAGCGTTGATGCGAGATGGAAAAATTATTAAAGAGATCAAGCCAAAGAAAATCCGTCGTGTAATATCCGAAAAAACAAGCCGGCAGATGATGGAGATATTAAAGTTTGTTGTCGAAAATGGAACAGGAAAAAAAGCTGCAATAGACGGTTTTGAGGTGGCTGGTAAAACCGGAACCGCTCAGAAATATATTACAGAAACCCAGTCCTATTCAAAAACAGAATTTATTTCTTCATTTATAGGTTATGCGCCAGCGGATAACCCGCGGTTGGCGATTTTGGTGATGATTGACAATCCGAAGGGACGCCATTGGGGTGGTGTTGTCGCGGCCCCGGTGTTTGTGAAAATCGTTGAAAAATCATTGCGCCATTTAAATGTTACTTCAAGAAAAGAACGTATTTTTATTCTTGACCGCGCCTAATGAAACAAACTGTATCAACAAAATGGTTCCTATTTTCTGAAAATGACTTCGCTCTAAGAAAAATTATGTCTGAAAAAAATCTTGAAAAATTGTTGGTGGGTGTTGAGACAACCGATTCTCTAGGAAATCTAAATCTCGCAATCAAGCACATCGCTTTCGATTCCAGAAAAGTCCATCCTGGCGCACTTTTCGTTGCGATCCCGGGGGACAAGCATAACGGGGAAGCCTTTATAAAAGATGCTTGGGTTAAAGGAGCGGTTGCATTTGTCACGCAGTCTCCTCTTAAATCTTTAAGCTTACCCTCTATGGAGGGTAGAGGTTTCACTGCTTTGTGCGTTAAAGATTCGCGAAAAGCCTTGTCGAAAATCAGTGCGAATTTTTATAACCAGCCATCAGAGCATTTAAATTTAACGGGTGTAACCGGGACCAACGGAAAGACAACATTAACATATATTCTAGAAGCTCTTTCTAGGGCTGCTGGAAGGCAAGCGGGAGTAATAGGTACTATAAATTGCCATTTTGGGGAAACAATTATCCCGGCGGTTATGACCACGCCTGAATCTCTCGACCTCAATCAGAGTATCAGGCAAATGGTGGATGCAGGAATTTTAGATTGCTTTCTTGAAGTGTCTTCACATGCTTTATCTCAGAAACGTGTTTACGATATGAGCTTTGAAGTGGGTATTTTCACAAACTTGAGCCATGATCATCTTGATTTCCATGGAAATATGGATGAATACAAAAATTCGAAAGCTAAATTATTCAGAGAGAATAGAGTTAAGGTTCCGGTCATAAACATCGATGATCCAACTGGAAAAGAATTCGCTGTAGAGTTCAATAGGGGTGTTATTTCAATCGGGAAAAACCGTGCTGCTGATTTTTCCGCAGAAGACATAACCCTTGAAGCAACAGGTAGCCGATTCACTTTAAAAACACCCAGCGGTTCTATGCAGGTGCGAACTAATCTTCTTGGTGAGCATAATGTATACAATCTTCTTTCTGCTGCGGCAGCGGCCTCGGTTCAAGGCATTTCGCTCGATGTCATCCAGAATGTATTTCAGAAAATCCCGACCATACCAGGAAGGTTCGAATCGGTAAACAACGGTCAAAATTTTTCTGTGCTGGTCGATTACGCTCACACGGAAGATGCTCTTTCAAAATCAATCACTGCGGCTAAAGCATTTACCAAGGGAAAAGTAATCGTCGTTTTCGGTTGTGGCGGAGACCGTGACAGAGGGAAAAGAAAAAAAATGGGGCAAGTTGCACTAAAAAATGCCGACTTCTCGGTCATCACTTCGGATAACCCGCGCACAGAAGATCCTGAGCGAATTATTGATGATATCTGCAAAGATATTACCGATACCGGCTCTTACAAAACAATCACAAATCGAAGAGAAGCCATTGGATATGCCATCGGCCGGGCAGAAAAAAACGATCTCGTATTAATTGCCGGCAAAGGTCATGAGGATTATCAGATTGTAGGTACCAAAAAAGAACATTTTGATGATCAGGAAGTTGCTAAAGAGTTTTTAGGGAAACGGACGCATTGATTACAGGTAAGGCAAAAGACTGTCTGTATGCAGTGAATGGGAAACTATTACAGGGTAGCGAAGCAGCGATATTTCACGGAGTATCCATAAACTCCAGAACTATCAAAGAAGGAGAGTTGTTTGTGTGTATTAAGGGTAAAAATTTTGATGGCCATGATTTCTTTGGCGATGCTTTTACTAAGGGTGCAGCTGGAATCATCTTATCTGACACCAAAAACCTTTCTACAGACATGATCGCCAAAGAAGGATCTCCGTTTGTCATTCAATCTGAAAATACCTTGCGGGCATTGCAAGACCTCGCTAGCTATCAAAGATCGCTATTTCCTTTTCGCGTTATCGCCGTAACGGGCACTAATGGTAAATCAACAACTAAAGAAATGATCGCCTCAATTATTGAAACAAAATATAAAACCCTTAAAACTCAAGGAAACCTCAATAATCATATCGGCCTCCCGCTGACCTTATTAACAAGAGAACCAGAACATGAGGTAGGTGTTCTCGAAATGGGCATGAGCGCTGCAGGTGAAATTAAACGACTAGCTGAAATAGCAAAGCCTGATATAGGTGTGATCACAAATATTTCTGCGGGTCACTTGGGGCAGCTAAAAACAATAAAAGAGATCCAAACGGCAAAAGGGGAACTATTTGATTCCCTTCATAAAGAAGGTACGGCAATTGTCAACGCAGACGACCCCTTGGTTCTTGAACTAGCCAAATCGTTGCGTATTAAAAAAATTACTTATGGAAT
>Ga0315336_1000768_pt1 | contig 77714 bp, 53 predicted proteins | sample ASW5metaG_FD_204512 | JGI IMG/M metagenome (GOLD analysis project Ga0315336, IMG submission 204512) | Ammonia-oxidizing marine archaeal communities from Monterey Bay, California, United States - ASW #5 | ecosystem: Environmental > Aquatic > Marine > Intertidal zone | place: USA: California... | reverse complement strand
TAGTCGGCGGAAGCCGGCTGCCCATCGACGATGACAGACCGCTGCGAGCCGATCAACCGGCAACGCATTTCGTGAAACGGGTCGCCCGCAACGGGACCACCGTTATCAATAATCGTCTGGTCCCAACTGGCGAAGAAATCGTCGAGCGTTGCGTGATCTGAGTCAACGTGAATCGTGCCGGTCACGTCTTCGGTATGGACGTCGAGGTCGCCCGTCGAGAGTTGGCCAATACCGGCGGGAACGGTTTGCGTTTCGCCGTCAATCACGATACCCACTATCGTATCGACGTCGACGCCCGCACCGTGCAAGAGCAATCTCGTTTCCAGCGCTTCGGCGTGCATTGGAAAACGACGTTTCGCCCGTCGACTGTGTCGCTTCCACAATTGCATCCACCGGTCACTCAACGATGTCATACGAAACACCCCTCAAATTCCAACATGCTTTCCACGAAACGGAAGGCACCGCTCGTCACCTTCTAGTCGGTGCCCGGATGCTGCCTTCGCTGCCCGCGTCCGTCGCGTGGATAAAAAATCGTGTGTTGATTCTGTCTTTCATTTCCCCGTCCCGTGCCGCTTTCGAGCCGATCAGGCGGAACGGCGCGAAGTGGTCAACGGCAGGACAGACGATTTCAGCATAATGCCGCTCGGGAGCAGGTTGTAGATCGATTTATTCACCAAACTGGCACTTTTTCAGGGTTCGGTGGCCAAACCCCTCCATTCGGAGCCTCACAGGGATGACGTAACGGTCTGTTAACACTCCTAACCCACAATAGGCAAGAAACCTGATCACCGAACGCGGGCCGTCACTGATTGTGATTTCGACGAATCCGCCCTTACCGGTCGATTTGCGGGCTGGCGTGTCATCGCAGCCCGCAACGGTCATGTGAACCCTTCAAATGAATTCCGGTCACCCTCCGCTGAGATAAGAGGTTCGCAACATGTCCGATCGAGGGAGATCGGCTTGGCAGTTGCTACTATTTCAGGTGGCCGCTGATTGCAAGACAGCGGATGTCCATTGGTGGGTCTTGCGGACAAATCATCAGTTTTCGATTCGTCGTGTTCGACGCGACTGAACCCAAAAGAGGCTCCACGAACCGATGAGAATTGCGATTGTGGGCGGCGGCGTCTCCGGACTGATCGCCGCTCGACAACTTGTCCGTCATCATCAAGTGACGATCTACGAAGCGGGCGACCGCGCCGGCGGGCATTGTCACGCACATCGCTTCTCGCAAGACGGCCATGAACACGCCGTCGAATTGGGCTTCTTCAGCTTCTACGAACCCGCGTATCCGCATCTCACTCGGCTATTGAAACAGTTGCGAATTCCCACGCAACGGGTCGACATGTCCTTCCATCATCAGGACGCGATCCACAATGTGTCCTGCGTCGCCAGCATGGCTCAGCCGCTAATGATCAGTCCGGCAAGTTTGGCGCGTCGTGAGTGGCGGCATTGGATGATCACATTGCCTCGGCTTTGGCGGTGCCTGAAACGCTACGGCGACCGGTCTCGCTACATGACCTACTGCCTGGGCGACATGTTGGATGAACATCGCATCCCCGAAAGATTCGCCAACTTGTTCGTGTTTCAAGCGATTCGTTTTGCCTACGGGCTCAGCCGCAAACAATCTATGCAGATGCCTGTTTGGTTTGTTTTTGACCTCTTGGAACGTTGCGACATGTTGCGGCTCAGCCGACGACGTCATTGGCGCCGGCTCACGGTTGGTTCGGATCAATACGTTGAGCGCCTCGTGTCGCCCATTCAGGAAAACCTATCATTGAGAACCCCGGTCAAGGAGATCCGCCGTTCGGCGACCGGCATTACCATCGTCTGCGAAGACGGGACTGTCTCAAAATTCGACCATGCGGTCATCGCAACGTCGGCTGAGCAAGCGTTACGGATGTTGGTTGCGCCGAGCACGGCCGAGCAGCAAGTGCTGGGCAACATTCGCTACCAAACGATGAACGTCTGGTTGCACAACGACGCCCGAATCGTCCAGCCGGTTCCGGCTCGAAATATCAGTTACTACTTGCGCATGCAGCAGAGCCGCATGTTCGGCAGCGCCGACGACGATCCCTTTCACATGGAGATTCACTTCGACGTCGGTCACATCATGAATACGAGACAATTGGACAACACATTTGTCAGTTGCGATCCCGTGTCGCCGCCGGATGAAGACGAGGTGATTGGCAGGAGTTCGTTCCGCCACGCCATCATCGACGTTCCAGCGGTCAAATCTCAATCCCGGCATTCGGAGATCAGCGGTGCCGATCGTATCCACTACTGCGGCGCGTATTGGGGCAACGGTTTGCACGACTCGGCCATTTCGTCCGGCCTTGCCGTTGCCCGGGAACTCGATGTGCTCAGTTTGGTTCCGCGACTGTCGCGAATGTGCTGACGGTTGACGTTGCCGCGATCGACAGCCGGCCCTTCCCGTGCGATGAGCAACGTTTTTGCGTACACTGGAATACCCAGCCAGGAATGACGTGTGTGATGCGATCAGGGCCGGGATTCCCAAAAAACCGTCGCACCAAGGAGTACGCTTCGTGAACGTCATGATACGGTTTCTGTCGATGGCCGGATTGCTGTTGGCACTCGACGCGTCGATCGGAATGGCCGGGTCAAACAAAGACCTGGTGGAGTCGAGGCGGCCGAACTTCCTGTTCATCATTGCCGACGATTGCACGTATCGCGACATCGGCTGTTACGGCGGGCAGGCGCACACGCCCCACATTGATGGGCTCGCCGGACAGGGGATGCGGTTCACCCAAAGCTACCAGGCAGCACCGATGTGTTCGCCAACGCGGCACTGCATCTACACCGGCCAATACCCCGTCAAAACAGGAGCCTACCCCAATCACACGTTTGCCAAGCCGGGAACGAAGAGCATCGCGCATTACTTGAAGCCGTTGGGCTACCGCGTCGCACTGAGTGGCAAGAAGCACGTCAATCCGCCGGAAGTGTTTCCGTTCGAATACTCAGCGATCAACAACAACCCTGACTATGCCGCGATCGACAAACTGTTTGCCGAGTGCAGCGCGAGTGGAACGCCGGTTTGCCTGTTCGCCTGCTCGAACGAGCCTCACAGCCCCTGGGACAAGGGCGACGCCTCGCGCTACGATCCCGCGAAGTTGACGCTGCCGCCTCATTTCGTCGACACGTCCGAGACGCGCACAAATCTTGCCGACTATCTCGCGGAGATCACGTTCTTCGACGGACAGGTCGGGCGTTGCTTGGACCTGCTCGAAAAACATGATTTGTCCGAAAATACGCTGGTCATCGTCACCACGGAGCAAGGGTCGAGCCTGCCATTCGGCAAGTGGACCTGCTACGACACGGGGCTGCAAAACGCGCTGATCGCTCGCTGGCCGGGAAACATCGAGTCGGCCACGACGAGCGATGCATTGATCGAATACGTCGACATCGTGCCGACGTTCCTGGAGGCCGCCGGAGGCGCCGCTCCGGCCGTCCTCGACGGCAAGAGCTACTTAAACGTACTGCGCGGCAAAATTAGCGAGCACAAACAATACGTGTTCGGCTTGCAGACGACGCGGGGCATCAAGAACGGTTCCGACTACTTCGGCATCAGGACGGTCCGCTCGAAGAGGTTCAAGTACATCTGGAATCTGACGCCCGAGGCGACCTTCCGAAACAACATGGCCCTCTCGCCGATCTTCGACTCGTGGCGGGAAAAGGCCAAGACCGATACCGACGCCGCTCTTAAGGTGCATCGGTATTTGCATCGGCCCGCCGAAGAACTCTACGACCTGGACGACGATCCCTACGAGTGGCACAACCTGGCCGGCGACGAACAGCATGCTCAAGTCAAAGTCGAATTGAAGGCAGAGTTGTCAAAATGGATGGCCGCACAAGGCGACGAAGGCCAGGCGACCGAGATGAAGGCGTTCGAACACCAGCGCGGCAGAAGGCGGACGAAACGACGGCGATGAGGCTGTGTATGGGCATCAAGGAATTCTTCGTTTCGCAAATTCGTTTGGGAGAAGAAACTGAAATGAATGGTCGTTGTCGCATGGCACGCTGGAAAGTGCTCGTCACCGCCGAATCGCGCTTTGTTTGCTTAATTTTCTGTCTGGCGTTCGCAGTCCAATGGGTGTTCCCAACAACGGCCAAATCAGCCGAAGAACGGCCGAAGCGTCCCAACATCGTGCTGATCATGTCCGACGACATGGGTTACTCGGACATCGGCTGCTACGGCGGCGAGATCGAAACGCCGAATCTCGATCGACTCGCGGCGGGCGGATTGCGTTACACGCAGTTTTACAACACGGCTCGTTGTTGTCCCACACGGGCTTCGCTACTGACGGGCCTCTATCCGCACCAGACGGGCATCGGCCACATGGTGAACGACCGGGGCGTTGATGGTTACCGCGGCGATTTGAATCGCGAATGCATGACGATTGCCGAGCTGCTGAAGACCTCGGGCTACGCGACCTACATGTCCGGTAAATGGCACGTCACCAAGCACGTTCGACCACAGGGGCCGAAATTCAACTGGCCGCTTGAGCGCGGGTTTGATCGGTACTACGGCACGATTCGTGGCGCAGGGAGTTTTTGGGATCCGTCAACTCTGGTCCGCGACAACACGATGATCACTCCCGTGAGCGACGAGCAGTATAGGCCGACCGAGCCGTATTACTACACCGACGCGATCAGCGACCAGGGAGCGCGGTTCATCCGAGAACATCAGGGCGAGGAGCCGTTTTTCCTCTACGTCGCCTACACGGCCGCGCACTGGCCGATGCACGCGCGGGAACGCGACATCGCGAAATACCGCGGCCGCTATGACGCCGGTTACCGGGCCGTCCGAGCCAAGCGATTCGAACAGATGCAGAAACTGGGCGTCATCGGCTCAAATGCGAAGTTGTCGGCTCCGGCGGGCGACTGGGCGAACGTTGAGAACAAACGTTGGGAAGCAGCCTGCATGGAAGTCTATGCAGCGATGGTCGACTCGATGGACCAGGGAATCGGACGATTGACCAAAGCGCTTTCAGACACAGGTCAACTCGAAAACACGCTGATCTTCTATCTGCAAGACAACGGCGGCTGCGCCGAGACTCAGGGGCGAAAGGGCAAAGGAAATGCTCGCCAGGCGAAGCCGACGCGCGAACCGATCGCGGCCGACGCCCAGCACTATTTTGTCTCACGGCCCGAACAGACTCGCGACGGTTTTCCTGTGCGACAGGGTGTTGGCGTCATTCCGGGACCGGCCGACACGTACATCGGCTACGGGAAGAGTTGGGCCAACGTCTCCAACACGCCGTTTAGAGAGTACAAGCACTGGGTGCACGAAGGAGGCATCTCGACGCCGCTCATCGCTCACTGGCCAGCCGGGTTTGCTGCCCGGAACGAACTTCGACATCAGCCGGGGCATTTGATCGATATCATGGCGACCTGCGCCGACGTCGCCGGTGCCCGCTACCCACGAGAGCACAAGGGCACGGCCATCATTCCGCTCGAAGGCCAAAGCCTCGTCGAGTCATTCTCCAATGAGAACGTTCTGAGCCGAACGCTGTTCTGGGAGCACGAGGGAAACCGCGCCGTACGCGTGGGCGACTGGAAGCTGGTTGCCAAGGGTCGAAGCGGTCCTTGGGAACTGTACGATCTCCAGGCAGATCGAAGTGAGCTGAACAACCTCGCGTCGCGCGAGCCGGACCGCGTGGCGGAATTGACGGCGCTGTGGCAGCAGTACGCCCACCGCGCGCGAGTGATCCCCTGGCCCGCACGTCGGCGCTAACGCGCTGGCAGCATTTTCTTCATCCGCGCTCGAAATTCTGTTCGAACGCAGATCAAAACGCATTTGTGAAATTCCTTCTCCCTCTGGGAGAAGGTTAGGATGAGGGGGAACAAGATAAAACGCCTCTCACCCCGGCCCTCTCCCAAGGAGAGGGAGCAGTGCGTGAATTTGAATGCACGCTTTGAATTCGAAAACGTTTTTCTTAAATCACGTTAACAGCTGAGATCACGGCATCGCGTCCTGAAATCGGCTCAATAACCCGGAGCTCGCTTCCCGTCGGTCTTCGTCGGGTCGGCAATGCGCACGTGTAACTGCGGTTTGGGGCCGGCCGTGAGTGTCAGCTTGAGCGTGCACGACGTCCGCTGCTCGGGTGTAAAGTGAAACGTTTCAGAATCCCATTTGCCGACCTTCGTCGATACGCCACCGCTACGGTCAACGATCAAATCCTCTTCGACCTCGAACGTATGCGCCGTATCGAGCAGCACGCCGCCATCTTGAGTTGTCAGTACGATGAGAAGCTCGATCGGCTCCTCAGCTTCCTCGAGCGGCCGCGTTAGGGGATGCACCAATAGGTCATGCGCGACGTCCGGTGATTCCGTTTCGAAAACGACCACGTATTCGTCGGATTCGGGAGGGTTGACGACGACTTCGTACAGCGTCGTTGCCCGCAGTCCCGAGTCGGAATAATACGCGAAAACGGTGAACGCCACGGTCAAGATGGACAGCCCGCCGCACGTGAGGCGACGCCGGCGGTCAGACCAGTAATCCTCGGAATACCGATAGATGGCCCACGTCGTCCCGGCAAACAGCAACAACACAAATAACGCCAACAACAGGCTGGTTGTGTTCATTGCAGGTCTTCCGGATGAGTCGTCTCAAAACCCTCTGACGCAGCGGCATTTGCCAATCACTTTCAGAGTTGCTCACGGCCACCGTCGGGATTGAATGCGGCAGCCGCCGAACTGGATCACGTCGAAGCATACCCGCTAGATCGCATTCGACATAAGTGTAGCGGGTTCTGGCGGCGTAGAGACGATAGTCAAAGACCAAAAATCGTCAGACAGCCGCCACAGTTATCCCGAACGGGATCTAGATCGCACTCTGCGCACACCATTCGACGAATCTGCTCGTTCTCCGTCGCCATTTTGACACGCGGCCGACGGGCAATCTCTCGCACTGAGTGTGGCGATCGGCGACAGGCGCCCACATTCCTACCGGCTGCCCCAAATCTCTCGTTTTAGGCCGTAACATCTGCGCCGGCTTAGCGCTTGTGGGGGCAGGCGAAGTGCGCCGCTGGTACGAGCCGCGTGGCAAATCGTCCGAAAAATCGAAACCCGTCCCCTTCAACATCGCCCTGGATCAGGGCGCCAGCAAGCAGAAAATCGAAGCTATGACGACGTTCAAGACCCTGTTCACAATCGTTGCCGTTTCTGTCGTTCTGATCGGTGGAGTTTTTGCTGCGATCGAGGCGTTGCCCGATTACGGGACGATGCTCGAATTCAATTCCGGCGAGCTGTACTACACCGAAAACGTGACGGAAGAAGAAGCGCAAAAGCTCGGCGAGTTTTTCGTCGAGACGGAGTTGTTCGACGGCGTCGAAAAAACCGTGCAACTCGACAAGATCAACGGCGTGTATCAGATTCGCATGGTCACCAAGACGGAGTTCTTGGATGACCCCGAGATCGAGGCTTGCATGCGGGTCTACGGCAAGGACATCTGTAATGAGATCTTCACCGGTGCACCGGTCGAAATGCATATGACGAACGACTCTCTGGAAACCGTGCGAGTGTTGAAGGTTGTCAAGTCGTACGGGGAACGGCTCGAGTTCAAGGCGGGCGAACTCTACTACACACCGGCCGTCACCGAGGACGAAGCCAATGCACTCGGAGAATACTTGGTCGAAAACGAATTCTTCAACGACGATCCCAAAACGGTTCAGCTCAACAAGAGCGATGGAATCTACGAATTCAGGATGGTCGTCAAACAGGGGTTTGATCCGGGCATCATGGAAATGATCGATTTCCGGCAGTTCGCCAAACAGGTCAGCGACGGCGTGTTTGACTCGCAACCTGTCGACATTCACATGACCGACATGTCGCTGCACACGCTGAAAATTGCCACATCAACAAACGACACCGACCGGGAAAACGCCATCAATGGTAACCCGTTCTCGTTAATCACCGAAGACATGATGCAACAGATCGGCCAGGATTTATTGGACGAAAAGTTTAAGTAAGCCGGTAGCTGGTTCTGTCGTGGTAACATTCGAACCAGTTCGACGGAATCTCAGAACCCTCAAGAAGCAGTCCTGAAACCCTCTGTTGCCTCGAAAGCACGCTTGTTATCAAGTGTCGATTTCGCCCGCACCCGGGTTTCAGAATGCGTTCTTAACAATTTATGATTGTCTCGGATCTGCCTCGCCAGAATCGACTATGGTCGAATCGTGCAACAGACTCTTGATGACTGGATGATCGACGTGCAAGACTCACAAAAAATGACAATCAAACACGGAATGGGGTGGCTCGCGATCGTGACCACGCTCTGCATGATGCTCCCCGGCGTCGCCGTGATGATCGGTGCCTTCTACCTTGGCCAGTATGACGAAACCGCCAAGCCGGGCGCCTCGTACGCGCTGTTCGGCCTTGGGTTGTTTACATTTCTGATCGGGACGTGCACGACGTTTTGGCGGATGAAGATCGTGATTGATCTCGAGCAACAGAGCGTGACGAGCGGCTGGAGTGTGCTGGGCTACGGGCCCACGACGACAGATCCGCTAGATTGTTTCGAAGAAATCACCGTCTCAAGAACATACGTTCGTGCCAATCATCGGAGTTATCGCCGTGATAAGGTGCATCTCTCAGGACAAAAAGACGGTATGCCGATCGAGGTCTATCTCACCGAGTACTCGAGCCGCTCAAAGGCGCTCAAAAAGGCCCGCGAAGTGGCCGAGTTTGTCGGCCTGCCGGTCGCTAAGAACTGATCGTCTGAGGAATCCTTCCCGAGCGCATCTTCCAGTCTGTGCACGAATTACGCCCAGCTTGGAAACCAATCGGCAACCGGCGCATGCGCCGATCGAGTCGAATCGAGACCGTCATTTCGATAGAGTTCTCCCCGGCCGCCGAGTATAACGGAACGAGGCGCGTCATCGGGTTGCCAGGGCAACGGCAGATGTCGCGAAGGCGAAGCTCGGTCGACGCACAACACGGCGGGAATTATGAAGCGCTCTCGGACGGTTCAGCGCAGCAATGAATGCTCCGTTCCGGCAATCTGTCGGCTCGCCGGGCTGATGATCGTCTGCATCGGCTCGCTGGTGATGTGCGACACGACGCGTGCCGACGAAGGTGTCGACTTCTTCGAGAAGAAGATTCGTCCCGTACTCATCAAACATTGCTATGAGTGCCACTCGGCTTCGGCGGAGGAGGTCAAAGGGGAGCTGCGCCTGGATAGCCGCGCGGCGACGCGAAAGGGCGGTGAAACGGGTCCGGCCATCGTTCCCGGCAAGGCCGCAAAGAGCTTGTTGCTGGAAGCGATTCGACATGAGTCGCTCGAGATGCCTCCCGACAAGAAGTTGCCCGATGTCGTGATCGCCGACTTCGAGCGCTGGGTTGCAATGGGAGCCCCCGATCCGCGAGACCGGCCGCCCACGGCAAGCGAAGCCGCCGAACTTTCCTGGCAGGCCACTCTCGAATCGCGACGCGGTTGGTGGAGCATGCAGCCGGTTGGCGCGGTCGACGTTCCCCGCGTCGAGAATGAAGCTTGGTCCAGTCACGCGATCGATCGGTTCATCTTGAACAAGTTGGAGCAGGCAGCACTCGCGCCGGGTGAGCCGGCTGAGCCGCGACCACTGATCCGGCGGCTCAGTTTGGTGTTAACCGGCCTGCCGTCCTCACCGGCGGAAATCGACGAGTTCTTGGCGGAACACGCAAACGATCCGGAAGAGGCTTATGACGGACTCGTTGATCGTCTGTTGCGATCGCCCCATTTCGGCGAACGCTGGGCTCGGCACTGGATGGACGTCGTTCGATACACGGAGACACACGGCAACGAATGGAATTACGAGGTTCACCATGCCTGGCGGTATCGCGATTATCTGATTCGCGCCCTCAACAACGACGTCCCCTACGACCAGCTATTGCGCGAGCACATCGCCGGCGACTTATTGGCCCAGCCCAGATGGAACGAAGCCGACGGCATCAATGAGTCGGTCATCGGCACCGCGTTTTATCGCTTTGGCGAAGTCAATCACGACGACTGTATTGGATTGCGCCAGATCGGGTTCGACCTAGTCGACAACCGGATCGACACACTCACCAAAGCGTTTCAAGCGACAACGGTCGCCTGTGCTCGCTGTCACGATCACAAAATCGATGCCGTTTCGACGAAGGATTATTACGCGCTGTTGGGAATTCTCAGAAGCTCGAGGCTTGTCGCCCACACGATCGATTCCCCATCCGTCAACGTCGAACCGATGCGAAAACTTGCGGAGCTGAAGGTCACAATTCGTGAGCAGATTGCCGAACGCTGGCTGGCCGACGTCGAGAATGTTGCCCGCTATCTCGTCGCCGCCGATGCCGCCCGTCGCGAGAATGAGAACGCCGGGACGCTGTCTGCCGGTCTCGATCCCAAACGCGTCGAAAAGTGGGTCACCGCGCTCAAGGTCGAGAAACCATCGATTGACGATCCACTGTCGCCTTGGTTGGCCCTCGATGGTGATGTCGCTGAGAAATGGTCACAGCAGCGCGAACACTACACTAAGCAACAACAGGTACATGCCGCATTCAATGAAAAACAATTCTCGAACTACGCCGACTTTCGAAACGGCACGTGTGATGAATGGAAATCAGTAGGCCATGGGCTACGGCAAGCGTCGGCGGTCGACGGAGAGTTTTGCATCTCTTCCGAAGATGACTCGGTCATCGGTGCGATTCTTCCCGCGGGCCGTTTCACGCACGCGCTGTCTCAAAAACTCAACGGCGCGCTGCGCTCGCCGATTCTGGTCAGGGGCAAAAAACACCTCAGCTTTCAAGTGCTCGGTGAACACACGAGTGCCCTACGGCTGGTGTCAAATAACTGCCAGCTCAACTACCAAAATTATCGCGCTTTGACGAGCGATACGCTCGAATGGATCACGTTCTCTCCACCGGAAGAACTCGACAACGTGCGGGTGTACGCTGAGTTGATGACGAAGTTCAACAATCCGAAGTTTCCCGATCAATTGGGGACGCTCGGCGGCGACACCAAGAATGACCGTGTGCCCTGGAAGGAAGCAGCCGCCGATCCTCGTTCGTATTTCGGAATCACCCGCGTCGTTGCGCACGATTGCACCGAGACGCCCAAACCGGAGGTCGATCATCTGGTCGCGCTCTTTGCGGACGATCAATCTTCCGCCCCACAAACTTTGGTTGACGTTGCCAAACAATACGCCCGGGTCATCGAACGCGCCATTCAAGCATGGAAGGAAGGCCGGTCGACCCGAGCCGACGTCCGTTGGCTCGATTGGTTGATCAAGAACAGTCTGCTCGATAATTCCGCACAGCAGACGCCAGAACTAACACGTACGGTCGCCGAATATCGGTCGATCGAGCAGAACGAACTTCAGCAGCCGCGACTCATTCCCGGTGTCGAAGATCTCAGCGAAGGGTTCGATCAGCCGTTGCTAGTTCGCGGTGATTGCATGAAGCCGGGCGAAGTCGTTCAGCGGCGCTATTTGGAGGTGCTCAATCGCCCGGGAGACACATTCTCACCGCGAGGCAGCGGACGGCTCGAATTGGCCGAGCAGATCGCTTCGCCGAACAACCCGCTCACGGCGCGGGTGATGGTCAATCGAGTGTGGCATCATCTTTTCGGGTCGGGAATCGTGCGGACAGTCGACGATTTTGGCCACGTCGGCGAACTCCCCTCGCACCCGGAACTACTCGATTTCCTGGCAAACAGATTCATCGACGGCAACTGGTCTATCAAAACGCTTATCCGCGAAATCGTGCGTACGAACACGTTTCGGATGGCGAGCCGAGCGGTTTCGTCGGCGAGCGAAATCGATCCCGAGAACCGCCTGTTGCATCACTATCCCGCACGCCGGCTCGACGCCGAGGCGATCCGCGACGTGATTCTGGTCACGTCGGGCCGTCTGGATCGAACTTTATTCGGCTTGAGCGTTCGGCCCTATCGCGAAAAAGCCAATGTCGACCGACGCCTTTTCACGGGGCCGCTCGACGGCGATGGCCGGCGAAGCGTGTACACCAAGGTGAGCCTGATGGAAGGGCCAAAATTCTTGGAAACGTTCAATTTCCCCGGCAGCAAGGTCACTCAAGGCCGGCGAGACGTAACGAATGTCCCGACGCAGGCGCTCGCGCTGCTCAACGACCCTTTCGTCATCCAGCAAGCCGGTGTGTGGGCCAAACGCCATGTCGAGCGAGAAGGTGATGCGACGTCATCAAGGCTCGAGCGGATGCATCTCAAGGCCCTGGGTCGCCGGCCGACAGACGAAGAAAACCAGCAATTCGAGCAGCTCATCGACGATCTGGCGAGCCTGTATCAAGTCCCGCCGGAAGGACGACTGTCGAATCACCTCATCTGGAAAGACGTTTCGCACGTCATCTTCAACCTGAAGGAGTTTATCTTCATCCCGTGACAGCGTTCGGGGCGATTCGAACAGGCCGTCGAAGAGCGATAGCCGCCGCCTTACAGCGTCTAGGATGGAATCATCGATACGATCGTTGGTATGATATACCGCTTGGAAACCTGGGTTTTGCCACGATAAACCGGTTGCCACCATCAATGCATCACCGCAATACCGCAACACCGTTTCTCCCACGTACCAGCGAGTGCCCGGGGCGACTGCCGGCAATGCTCAGCCGGCGTGAACTGTTGCGGACGTCGGCTAACGGTTTCGGCTTGCTGGCGCTCTCGACGTTGCTCGCGGACCAAGCGGAGGCGCGTCCAAACATGCTGGCCGGCACTCATTTCGCGCCGAAGGCCAAGAACGTTATTTTCTGCTTCATGGATGGCGGCGTTTCGCATGTTGATTCGTTCGACCCCAAGCCGAAGCTGGCGGAAGTCGACGGCAAAGAAGTCGGCAAAGTCGATAATCCGACGGCCAACACGAACCGCAAATGGTTGGCGAGCCCCTGGAAGTTTCACCCGCGGGGTGAGTCGGGCATGCCGGTGAGTGAGCTGTTCCCACACATCGCTGAGTGTGCCGACGATCTGGCTGTCATCCGTTCAATGAAGGCCGATCTGCCGCTGCATTCCACCGGCGTACTGTTTTTGCACACGGGCAGCAACAACGCGGGCCGGCCGAGTCTCGGCTCGTGGGTCACGTACGGTCTGGGCAGCGAGAGCCAAAACCTTCCCGGTTACGTCGTCTTGAGTTTCGGCGTGATTCCGTGCGGCGGGCTCGAAAACTTTTCGAGTGGATTCTTGCCCGCCAACCGGCAGGCGACGCATCTCATGGCCCAAGGCAGCCCGATCGAAAACATCGTGCCGTCCGATGCGAATCCGCGCGTGCAACAAGCCAAGCTCGACCTGCTGCGCCGACGGGATTTGGGTTTCTCAAAGACCCTCGGCGGTGATGACGCGATCGAATCGGCCATTCGCAACTACGAACTCGCTTACCGCATGCAATCGCTCGTGCCGGACGTTCTCGAACTTTCGCGGGAAACGGCGGCAACGCAAAAATCGTACGGTATCGATTCAGACGTCGAGTCGAAACGGCTCTATGGAATCCAGTGTTTGCGAGCTCGGCGGCTCGTCGAATCGGGAGTCCGGTTTGTCGAAGTCACCTGTCCGCCGGGTGCTTCCAACGGAACCTGGGACCAGCACGGCAACTTGAAGAAGGGACACGAGAAGAACGCGCTCGACACCGATCAAGCGATCGCCGCGCTGATTACCGACCTCAAGTTCCGGGGTTTGCTCGACGAAACACTCGTCGTTTGGGCGGGTGAATTCGGTCGAACCCCGCATTCAACGGGCCGCGACGGCCGCGACCATCACCCCGAAGGCTTCAGCGTTTGGCTGGCCGGGGCAGGCGTGAAAGGGGGCACCGTTTACGGTGCGACCGACGAACTGGGCATGTACTCCGTCGAGAACACCGCCACGATGCACGACCTGCATGCCACAATTCTACACCTGCTCGGCCTCGATCACGAACGGCTGACGTTCCGTTTTGGCGGCCGTGACATGAGGCTCACCGACGTGCACGGCAACGTCGTCGAAGCCATTCTCGCCTGATCTCGCTCGACCTTCGTTGATGCGCGGCGCGCGGTCTTTCTTCGATACGAGGAAATGAGGCACGCCGAATTAGCCGAACGGGTGCGGTTCGGTATGCAGCGACCTTGGGTCGAGTTCGTATCGGCATAGCGTGCGTCCGAGCCGAAAACCGCCGTAATGCGGTATCCGTCCGTCCGCTTCTCGCGGCAGCGCTCCGGGGATAACGACACGAAAGACATGCCAGCCCGATTCTCTGGCTATCGAGTCGGTCAGGTCGACGACAACGACAGGGCTGTCGAACGCGTTCTCGGCGATCTCAGCCAGTGCGAGCGGGTCACCGGCTACCGGGCTCGGCCGCTGATCGGCGAATCGATTATTATCGGACGACCGGCCCGCTGATTGCTGGCGATACCACTCGGCGACACGAGCACCATCACGATACGTGCGGGCGACGTGTTGCAGCGAGTTGCGCGGCGTCGCGGAAATCGTGACGAACGCTCCACTGGAGTTTCGCATCGACCACTGGAACATTAAGGCTTTGCAGACGGCCTTGGCTACCAACGCCTCGCTCAATGGGCCACAAGCCGAGCTGCACGTCAATCGCCGATCGTCTCGATCGCTCAGTACGGCAATGACGGTCGGCGGCAGACCATCGTGCTCGACACAATAGAGTTCGATTTTTAGCTCGAGCGCCGCGCATGTCTCGCGCAAGAGTGACGGAACCTTGTCGGTTTCCAGTCGAACGACGGGATAACCGGGCACGCGCCACGAGAGCATGCAGGCGTCTCGCTCGATGACTTCGGTCAGCGCTCGATACAGAGCCGATTCGGAACGAGTGCCGGCTGCGATGCCGGTGGCGCACGGTGTGGCGAAAAACGGTTCCAGTTCTTCGGGTTTCCACAACAAGAACGCGGCTTGTGCCGGCACAAGCATCGGGTCTCCCGTCGTCAACCGCATCGCTGGGCAGAACGTGTGAACGTACTTGTCGGGCCGGCGTTCGATGTGCGCCGGCAGGGGTTGCCAGTGGGCGAAACTTTGGAGACTCGACGGACGAATGATGGTCGCCGAACCGGTGGCCTCCAGTTCGTCTGGCGTCGCTCGGACTAGGTCGGTCGCCTCAAACGCCGCCAGGCAGCCGCTGACATGTTCGACCAATTCACCGAATGCGTTGATCCGCACTGAGTCCTGATCGATGCCGCACGACGCACCGGTCATCATGCCCAGTTTGCCGCAGGCAGAATTCTTGGGAAATTGCGCGTTGATGGCGGCCGTCCGGCCAAGCCATATCGGCTGTGACGAACCGAAGGCCGGCTCGATGACCACCCGATCCGACGTGACTGCGGCGCCGTACTTGAGGGGTTGTGCTGGACAGATCATTGTGGCCGGTCTCCGCTACTACGTATTTGAAGAATGTCCCGACAGAAATGTTTTCAACAGTCGATTTCTCCACGACGAGCCGACGCCGTGACTCGTGCACGAATCGATCGGCGTCGGCCCCAATGCTCGAGTTGTTATACCGCCGTGCCCGTTCCAAACCCGGTCGCGGTGGAACTCGACGCCAATGCATGGCGCGCGCTACCGATCGGAGGGTTTGGGGGCCAGTTCACAAAGCGCAGATTCCGGCAATGTGTTACACGGAAGTTTTGGGAATAATGTGCGGGTGCCCCGCAAGCGGCGTACCAGCGGGCAACCTGCGCAGTTTCATACCGCGAGTGTGATGCGAGCACCGAATCGGCAACGGCAAGACGATTCGGTTTTCTCAAGCGTCATATGCGGGATCCGCGATGCCCGCTGCATCGACCAGCCACGGTGTCCAGACCATCGCGATCGGCTCGACTTGAATGTCGCTCTTCCGTGGACGGACCGATAATTCCTCAAGATCGAGCGAATCGACCTGGTATGCGTCCTCAAGATCTTCGACCTCGGATTCAAACTTGGTTTCGAGTTCCTGGAGATCCTCGTGAAGCGATTTCAGTTTGTCTTCTGCTCGCGACACGTCTCCGCGCTGTTGGACCGCGCGGCCCGCGCTCTTCATCGACGTGGAGGCTTTGCTGATGTTGGTTCTGCTGGCAAGCTTGCGGCCGAACAACGCGCCCAGAATTGAGGAGCCGATTGAAATGGCGCTGTCCACGGTGGCTCGATTGGCCTGCGCCTTCTCGCGGCCGACGCGGTCCTCCGCCGTTTGAATGCGGGACTGAATCGTCGCCAGTTTCGATGCAAAGCGTTTGCGTAACTTCTCAACTTTGAGGTCTCGTTGCTCGCGGGCAGCCTGTGTCAGCCGAATTCGAAAATCACTCTCTTCCTCGCCTGGTTGCGAGTACATTTTGAGTTGGGGACATTTCCACACGGTCAACGACTGACTTCGGTACAGATGGTCCTTGAGCTGCTTCGCCCATGAGGCGTAGCTCTTGGAATTGAGTGCTTCGACCGGCAACTCTGAAAACTCTGCCTGCGATTCGGGTTCCGCGACCAAGTCGAGAGTCTGTTCGCCGACCGCTGTGGATTCGTCCCACACGGCATCGGAATTGTCGGCTGCGAGTGCCGCGAGCAGCGTTCGTTCTGTCCAGACATCGGCCTTGTACGTCGCCCGTACAAAGTGCAGTTTCACTTGTCCCAGTAACGCGGGACGATAAACGAGCCGGGCTTCCTTCGGAATCGTGACCGTCGGCGACACGAAGTGTTCGTCCACTTTGGCCGGCAGAACCGGTCGCTGTGACTTTGCCGCGAGCTGTGACTTGGCCGGGACAGGTGCAGCGGTCTTCGGCGTGGCGGGCGTGTCATCTGAAACCGTGTCAGAGGGCTCGGCAATTGCTGCCTGCTTGCGAGCCGCCATCAATGTCTTGATCTGCTGACGCGTCAATGGACCTCGTAGGTAGGAAAGCGCCCAGCGTGTTTCGAACACGACGGGTTCGTTGTCGTGAACGTTGTTCATCAAGAACACACGGCTTCCTAAAGCGGCGAGAGTGGCCTCCATCTGAGCTCGGTCGAATTGCGAACCTGCTTGCGCCGAAGCTCCCTCCAGACCTTCCAACACGCGTGCCTTGTCGCGTTCGGTCTGCAGTCGACCCAGAAACCAAGTGCCTGTATTCGAAAGACCCTTGTAGTCGAGGTCGACCGGGTTCTGCGTTGCCAGAACGATTCCCAAGCCATAGGCGCGGGCCTGCTTGAGCAATGTCAGCATCGGCTTTTTCGACGGGGGATTGGCCGTCGGTGGGAAGTAGCCGAAGACCTCGTCCATGTACAAAATGGCTCGTAGGCTCGATGTGCCCGGTTGGCTGCGGACCCATGTCAGAATTTCGTTCAGCAGAATCGTCACGAAAAACATCCGCTCAGATTCGGACAAATGCGCGATTGAAACAATCGACAGCCGAGGCTTGCCTTGTTTCGTATACAACAGCGACTTGGCGTCGACCGGTTCTCCTTGAAGCCAACTGGAAAACGATGGCGATGCCAACAGGCTGTTCAGACTCATCGAAAGCTTTACACGTTGTTTCGCAGGAAAAAACGTCTCCACGTCGAACACGCCCACCTGTTTAAACGGTGGGTTCTGAATTTCACCGATGAGCGTCGGCAGGTCGAGGTTGCGGCCCGCTCTCCATGCCGCTTCCAATATGTTGGCGATCAGGATGTATTCACGGCTCTGTACGGGATCGGCATCGATACCCAGAAGTGCCAACAGTCCCGAAGTCACCGAGCCGATGCGATCACCGAGCGCCTCGGAATCGTCGATGATGTCACCGGCTGGTGCGGCGAACGATCGCAACACCGTGAGCGGCAGCCCGGCATCGCTGCCGGGCGTGTAGATCGAGATGTCGACGGAGTCTCGAAACTTGGCGATTCGCTCGGGATCCTGTCCCCACGAAGCCAACCCGTCTCGCCACTGGGTTGCCGTCTGGGCGGCATACTGATCGGGAGTCAATCCGGCTCGTGCCGCTGCGCTTTCGTCGAGCCAGGGACGAAAGTCGTCGGGCAACAGACCGGGAAACGTCAACAGCAGGTTGCCCAAGTCTCCCTTGGGATCGATGGCGATCGTGGGCACACCGTCGATGGCCGCCTCTTCCAGCAATGACAGACACAACCCCGTCTTGCCGCTGCCCGTCATGCCCACGCAAACGGCATGTGTCGTGAGATCTTTCGAGTCGTAGAGCAACAGCTCGTCTTGCCGCGATCGGTGTTCGAGATCGTATGCCTTTCCCAAATAGAAGGCCCCGAGTTTTTCAAAGTTCTGCAATGGTGGCATCCCCCCGGGGCATACGGCGGCGAAGGCGCCGAGCGACGCAGTGCCGTCAGCAGCTGCTGCATGTAAGCACGTTCATAAAACGAACATTCGCAGGTTTTTACGATATCCCAAATTGGTCGCCAAATCTACAAGTCATTTTGTGCGTACCAGCTTCAAGCCTTGCCACGTGTTCTGAAACGCCAACGCAGTTCTTGGTCGTGGCGTGGCGCTTAACAAGAATCTCCGATTTGTGTCCTTGTTGCTGCCGGTCTGACGTGTTCTCATTGTAGAAATTGGCCCCAAACCGGTTGTGGCGGATTTCGACTCGGCAATTAAAACGAACAGGTCATTCATCAGAGGGTCTTGGGTCACATCATGTATGGGGATGTTCAGATCTGAGAGTCGCAATGATTGTCGAGCCGATAGATGTCGAAAGAGGTGCCGAAATGAACACGGAGAATTCCATGGTTGCGTCACACGTAACGCTGCGGGCTATTTCGTTGGCGCCGCTGTTGTGTTTGGCCGTATCGTTGCTCGTGCTTCCAGTGGTTGCGCAGGCTGCTGAGGAAGTCGACCCTTTGCAGGCGATCTACGCGCCGGTCGTCAAGCCGTTTGCAGTCCAGGTTTACAACCGCTGCAAAAACGAGCAGAGGTATCCGGAAGAAGCGTTTCCGCTGTCGCCGGACGCGTTCGCCAAGTTTCGCGCCGACATCGTTTCCCGGATGGAACAAACTTTGAAGCTCGAGGACTGGTCCGTCCGCGCACCGCTCGACAAACGCAATCGCCTCCAGGGAAAGTTCCGCGATCGTTTGCTCAAAACGATCGAGCATCACGGTATTCGCATGGAGGTCCACCTTATCGAGTTATTGGATGCCGGAATCGGCGTTCCGGCCGTCATCTGTTTGCCTCCCGGTGAGAAGCGTCGGCCGGGAGTGTGCGTCTTTTCGGGGCACACCGTTTCAGGTCTCCGGCAGTTGGTCATCGATCTGGACGGCTATCAGCGCGGGCTGGCAACGCGGATGGCCCAAGCTGGTTTCGTGACGATCGCCGTCGAAAAGATCGACTCCGGCTATCTTTCCAAAACGTTTCCCAAGGGCGCGGATGAACCCGAGATCGCCCCGCACCTGCTGCATTGGGGATTGACGACCCGCTCACACCAGTTGATGGCCTGTCTGGCGGCAAGCGAAATGTTGGCCACTCATCCCCGCGTCGACGAGACCCGTATGGGAGCCGCCGGTGTCTCGTTGGGTGGCTGGTTGAGCATGCAGACCGCCATGTTGAACGACCGCATCAGCGTTGTGGCCGACTTCGGCATGAAAGGTTTGCACGTCGATCCCGACATCTCTGCCCTTGATTTCAAGGGCGAATTTCAGCGCGGCGGCAGCAGCGATTGGTGCCACATTCTGCCCGGCATGCTCTCGCTGTGCGACCGCAACGTGCTGGCGTTGGCCTGTGCGCCAAAACACCTGATTGCCGGACACGGCAGACGCGACAAGATATCGAGTCGGCAGGCGCCGGTTCACTACCGGCAACTGTTCGAGAAACAATTCAACGCACTGGGGCGCGAAGGAGATTTTCGCTACCACGTTCACAACGGCGGCGACGTAATGCCCGACGCCGTCGTTATCGACCATTTCCGCCGCGTGTTGGCGAGCCGCGACGATAAGACCGAAGCAAGTATCGACACCAAATCTGATTCAGCGGTTTCAACAAAACCGAAACAACAAACTGCCGGAACAACAGTTCGCCTGTCTCGTTCGCAGGGCGAAATGGCCGGCGAGGCGACACCCGCCAGCATCATTCTGCAATCTCGGCTCACGCAGACCGACGCTCCCGTCGAGCCAAACCCGTCGGACGATGATGTCGATGACCCGTTCGCGCTGGTCAGCGCCGATGTCGCTGGTGCCGAAGGCGTTGCCCGGTTTGAAATCGCCGACAACGATCGGTTCGAGCATTCGAAGACCACCGAATGGCTTCGGTCGGTCGCGGCGAATGATTACATCGTGAAAACCAAAGTCAGCGGGCTCTCACCGGGCACGCGTCACTACTACCGGTTGCAGTATGGTTCCAATGAGAGTGACGTCGTACTTGGAGAAACGTGCAGCTTTCAGACGTTGTGGGGAAAAGAGCATGACGCCGCTGCTCGCTTTGTCGTGGTGACCGGCATGAATTACGAGTTCTTTCACAAGGGCCGCGACGGCCAGGGCAAGCAGGCTTACAAGGGCAGCGACAAGCATCTCGGTTATCCTGCGCTTGAGACAATTCTGAACATGAAGCCCGATTTTTTCGTGGGGACGGGTGACAACGTCTACTACGACACGTACGGTCTCAAGCGACCACGGGCTCGCTCGCTGGCTGAGCTGCGTCGAAAATGGCACTTGCAGTTCTCGCAGCCACGATATCGCGACCTCTTTGGCCGCGTGCCGACGTACTGGGAGAAGGACGATCACGATCATCGCTACAACGACTGCGACAGGACGACCGACCGGGAACCCACCAGTCCGCTCGGCATTGACACGTTTCGAGAACAGGTTCCGGTCGTCGACCCCGACGATTCGGCGGCCGTCACCTACCGCACTCATCGCGTGAGCGGTTCGCTGCAACTCTGGTTTGTGGAAGGCCGCGACTATAGAAGCGCAAACAATTCCGCCGATGGACCGAACAAAACGTTATGGGGCGCCGCACAGAAACAGTGGCTGAAAAAGACGCTGGTCGAGAGCGACGCCGCCTTCAAAATCCTCATCTCGCCCACGCCGCTCGTCGGACCGGACGACCTCACGAAACGTGACAACCACGCCGACGTAAAAGGTTTTCGCCAGGAAGGGGATGAATTCTTCGATTGGCTGGTTGCCAACGGGTTCCGCGAGCAGAACTTTTACATCGTCTGCGGCGACCGGCACTGGCAATACCGATCGATCCATCCCAGCGGCATCGAAGAGTTTTCCTGTGGCGCCTTAGTCGACGCCAACAGCCGGCTCGGCGTCAAACCGGGCGACAGACGCTCGAGCGATCCCCAAGGCCTGATCAAGCAACCCTATACACAGGCTGTACCTTCCGGCGGCTTCTTGAGCGTCGAAGTCAATCCAGCAAGCGGCGACGAGCGGCCGACGATCGCGTTCAAATTCTTCGATGAACGTGGCGCGAAGCTCTACGAGCACGTCGAAACGTCACGCGGCGAGCGTCGTTGATCGTGTTTGAATGACCTTCGCGCGATCTTATGTTGCCGTCTTCGTGTCGCAGCATGACGCAATTCTTGAGTCATCGTGACCTACGAATGAGATCACCTTGCGAAGCCGCATCGGCGGGGCACTGTGCGAAGATCACGCGCAGCAATCGACACCACCCACGTCGATGGCGCGTTTTCGAAATCATTCGCGTAACGTAAGGCAAGCGTAGCCGGCTTGCGACAAGAACATTCGTCCCAAAATTCCTTGATCATCCGCAAGTCATATGCTAATGTATTGCCACATGTTAGTGTGTTAACATATTCGCACCTCATCGACGGTTTGGAATCTCCAGGTGGCAAAGTCGAAGACGTCTCATCTCGACCTTGGTCGACGAGAACGGCAGATCATGGACGTCATTTACCGGCAAGGCGAATCGTCGGTGTCTGATGTCCTCGGCCAGCTGACAGACCCGCCCAGTTACTCCGCCGTGCGCACGATGCTGCGGCTGCTGGAAGAGAAAGGGTTTTTGAAACACCGGCGTGACGACAAACGTTATCTCTATCGGCTAGCCGAGTCTCGCAACAAAGCGCGTCGCAATGCGCTCAATCACCTGTTGCACACATTCTTCGGCGGCTCCGCCTCCGACGCCGTCGCGGCAATGCTGGAAATCTCGTCGGACGAACTCGACGATCGTGAACTCAATCGGCTTGCTGGTCTCATTGAGAACGCCCTGAAGAACGAAAGGTAACGACAATGTTTGATGCCCTGTTCTCGCTTGAGGGATCGAGTTCGATTTGGCTGAAGACCATTTTCGATGCGTCCGCAAAAGGGACGCTCGTCCTGATCGTTGCCGGTGGGCTCGCCCTGCTGCTGCGAAGGCAGTCTGCGACGATTCGCCATGGCATGTGGTGTCTGCTGTTTCTGGGACTACTTTCGATCCCAGTATTTTCTCTCATCTTGCCCGAGTGGCGGTTGGCTCTGTTGAGGCCTGCGGTTGAAACTTCACAACACGATCCGGCCTCTCAGACGACAACTGCAAAACGTGGCGAGAGTCTCTCCTCGTTAGGTGCGATCCAGCGGGAGAGATTGGGAGTCCCGATGTCGTCAGTAGATAGGGCTCGTGCCGGTGAGCCGCACCGACGTGAAATGCACGAAGCCGGTGGTGGAGGATCCACGTTCGAGGTCGCCAAAGTACGACGAACGGAAAAGTCTGTAAGTTCGATCGATATTTCTGATGTTATTCTGACTATTTGGGGTATTGGCGTAATCCTATCGCTCATTCCATTGGCTCGTGATGTCTTCGCAAATTCTCGAGTTGTCGCAACGGCTCGGCGCATCAATAACCCCCATTGGTCAGACATGGTCAAAGACGTGTCCGCAGATCTGCGGCTCAACAAAAACGTGGAACTGTTCGAAGGGAAGTCACTGCAAATGCCAATTGCGTGGGGAATTGTCAGAGCACGCATCCTGTTGCCGCTTTGCGCTCATCAGTGGCCTCGCGAGCGACAGCGCATTGTTTTATTCCACGAATTAGGACACGTGAAGCGATCCGACGTACCGTGGCAGATGATGGCGAGATGTGTTTGCAGTCTCTATTGGTTTCATCCGCTGGTTTGGATCGCTTTGTGCCAGATGAGAATCGACCGCGAGCATGCCTGCGATGACTGGGTGCTCAATGCCGGTGAAAAGCCGGTCGTCTACGCCTCGCATCTCGTAGAGTTGGCGCGGACGCTCAGGCCGACGAACGTGAGCGCAAGCTCGGCCATTGGTATGGCACACCGATCCAATCTCGAAACTCGCCTGTTGTCGATTCTCGACGCACATCGCAAGCGAGAATCGTTTTCACCGAGAACCATCATCATCACCCTGCTCGGCTTGGCCTGCATTGTGATTCCGTTGGCGACCATGAACATCGGCATTCGAGCAGACGAGACAGTCGCTATTCCTCCAGTCGTCGACAACCGAAACAACGTCGCGCGAGAAAGCGCGCATATTCCAGGTCTCTTGGCCGAACCAGCCGAGCTGCCCGGCATCGGTCGTTGGCAGTTGATGTCGGCCACTCCTCGTGGATTTGTCCGGACCGTCGCTTGGAGCCCTGATGGGCGCCGCGTTTCCTTCGGCGACTCCGGCATGGTTCGCATTTGCAGCGCCGAGGACATGCAAACAGTTCAAGTGCTCGTTGGACATCGCGGACCGGTGTTATCAATCGATTGGAGTCCGGATGGCAGTCGGATCGCGTCGTCAGGACGAGATGGAACAGTACGAATCTGGTCCGATGCGGGTGTGCCTCTTGCTGTTCTTACCAACCACGCTGCTTCGGTTCGTGGCGTCGCCTGGAGTCCCGATGGGCGACGTCTCGCTTCTGCATCAGATGACGGACACGTGCGGCTTTGGAAGTCCGACGGTACCCCCCTACTCACCTACAAGGACCACGCTGCACCGGTTCGTTGCGTCGCGTGGAGCCCCGATGGGAAACAACTCGTTTCCGGTGACAACGCTCACAGTGTTCGCATTTGGCATGCGGACGGAACCTCTGGACCTGTTCTCGAAGGCCACCTTGGTCCTGTCACCGCAGTTTCCTGGAACTCGGACGGAAAACGAATCGCCTCGGCGAGTCTCGGAAATTTCTACACCCGATTTCCCAACGTACAACCTGCCGCCCATGTACGGATTTGGGATGTCGATGGGACACTCAAGCAGGAGCTAAGCGGACATCGCTCACCCATCATTGCAGTCGCGTGGAGTCCCGATGGCGAACAACTTGCCTCGTCCGGTGATGGCAGTGGTGTTTACTTGTGGTCAGATAATGATGTACCAACGCGACTGACCGGGGCAAGTTACGTCTGGGCTCGTGCGACTTCCTTGGCCTGGAGTCCCGATAGCAACCGCTTGATCGTGGGGAGTTTGAACACGGCACAAAACCTATCAATCGACGGCGCAGGCGGACCGCTTATGCAAGCGAAGCATCGAAGCTCGCTTCCGGTCGTCGCTTGGAACCGAGATGGGAATCGATTCGCGACGGCGGGATTCGGGACGAATCTTGGCGTCTGGAATGCCCAAGGCGTTCCGCTCCCGAAGTTCAAACACAATACGATGTCGGCGAGTGCCTTCGCCTGGAGTCCATCGGATGACCATATCGCATCGAGCAGCCGTGGAGGCATCGATCTCTGGAATGCAAACGGTGAACGGGAATCGGTGATTGATTTGGGCAACCGAAGCATAGCCGAAAAAGTGGATTGGAGTCCCGACGGAAGACAACTTGTTGGAGCGATCGGACGAGACGTTGTACTTGTCGCACTCGACGAAAAACATGATCAGATTCGAATGCCGGGACATATCGGTCGCGTCACCAAAGTCAAATGGAGTCCTGACGGCAAGTGGATCGTCTCCGCAAGCACCGATGGAACGGTTCGGCTATGGACGGCGCAGGGTGATGAGGGGCCAATCATGGAAGGCAACTCCAGCGACGTCGACTCAGTCGCTTGGATGGCCGACAGTACCCGATTTGTCGTTGGATACAACACGGGCATTTGGCAATTCTGGAACATCGACGGTACCCCCGGAATGCTTCGTAGGGGCCACTTCGAATCGATCATGGGATTAGCAGCGAGTCCAGATGGCAAGCAGATTGCCTCGGCAGGTTGGGACTACACTTTGCGGCTCTGGGACAACGATGGAAATCAGTTGGACACCATCGAGGCGCACAGTGCACCTGTCTGCTACGTCACCTGGAGCCCCGACAGTAAACAGTTTGCTACCGCAAGTTGGGATCGCACACTCCGCCTGTGGTCGGCCGAAACACGTAAGTCCGATACCGTCATCTTTTTTCTCGACAACGACCAAACCGCGACATTCAACGCATCCGGCGAACTCCTGGATGGTGATCCAGCTGCGGTCGAAGAATCGTTCCTGTATCTTGTCGAGAAACCAGACAAGGCGATCGAGATTCTCAAACACTCCGAGTTCAAAGCACGTATCCGGCTCTGAACGGCGATCCAGCTCATAACGTCATTTCGCGCGGCAGAAAAAGGCGGGCTTTAGAGCGCGCCCCACGAAACTGAAGCGACTGAAATGCTCGAATTTCCGCTTCAGTCGCGTATCGAGCCGCTCCAACAAAACGAGACATCGTCTAGTCCGATCTTCTTCTCACACGCGACCATCACCCCAGATCCTCCCAGCACTGCGAAACATGCTGAGTACGTCTATGGCCGATACGTGGCAAACACATCGTCATCGTGATCTCAGATGTTTCGTTTCTGTGTCGAAGCCAACCCGGCAAGCGGCGATCGAAAGCCGGACATCGCGTTCATGTTCTACGATGAACGTGGCGAGAAACTCTACGAGCACGTCGAATCGTCACGCGGCGAGCGACATTGATACGAACCCGACGGTCATCGCGCGTCGATCTCACGTTGGTGGCGAGCACGCTGAATCTGTGCGACGAATGCGGGGAGATAATGACGTTCGTCGACGTCGCTTAAGAACGGTTGTAGTGTCGACCACGTAAAGAATGCCGTTCCCGTCACGCCCTTTTCGCCGGCCAGTCTCAAGTAGTCGTGGACCCAATCGGCGGAGCGAATCTTTCCGTGAGACGTGACGACGCCCAGGCAAAAGGTGATATCGGCTCTGCCACCGGCCTGTCGATTCAGCTTCACTGCGTCGCCGATCCGCTTTTGAAAGACGTCGAGGTATTTTTTGCCATAGTTGTCTGGGTAGCAGTAGCCTGAAATATTGACCATGTCGACGTAGCCGGCGGCCGACCACGTCGGCCAGTCCTGGGCAACACGGTGATCGCTCGCCACGTGCGGCCCCCACGAGTAAATGGCGATCTTTAGTCCCGGTTGGCGTTTTCGAGCTGACTCACTGATTTCTTTGGCGAGGGTCGTCAGCGCCTGTTCCCGATACGTCTGCAACAATTCATCTCTCGGGATATCGGGTCGTTCACGAGCATACCGTTTGAAAGCCTTTTCTGAGGACGCATCGAGACGCGACGGGCGATTTCGGTAACGCAGATAATCGAGCAGGATTCCCTCTGGCCCGTAGCGGTCAACGACCTCCGCCACAATCGACGTCACCCAGGCGCGTACCTCAGCATTCGCCGGGCAGAGATGACCGGCCGGCGTTCCGTCAGGATGCCGCGTCGCCCACTCAGGGTGCACGTTCAAGACGCCCGCTGGCTTGTCGTGTCCGCAAGACAGCACGCAAACCACCGGGTAGACCTCAAGCGATCGATCGCGCGCCGAGCGAATGAGATAAGCAAGCGGATCCCACTTGCCGTAGACGCGGTCGGTGATCACCACGCTCGGATAAAGCGATCCTCCGGACGTCGTCGTCACGTACGGCATGATGACTTTAAGCCCGCTCTTCTGAAAGCGGTCGAGTGCAACGTCGATCGCTTGCTCGCGCCGTTCGTCGGTTGCAAGTGACTTAAACAATTGTCGGAAGTTGAGATAAGCTCCGAGAAACGGTCTCTCAAGCTTCGACGACCGCGTCGACGCTTTTTCGCTGGACGGAACACTCGCCTCCTGCTTGCTGTTGTCATTTGTTTGCCGCACGGCGCGGTTACCGACGTCGGCGCGAAGTTGTCCCTCCAGCGCGTTAAGCAAGGCCACAAAGAAGAGCAAGAACTGAATTGCTCGAATTGGTTTCAGCCGTGACATATCCACTGCGTCCTCGGGGGATGATTAGCCATTCGGGCTATTTGTTTAGCCACGACCTACACACCCGTCGTCATTCGCTCGGCTGAGCCGTTGTCGTGAGCAGATTGCCGCGGCGATGCTCGATACGAGAGTTTTCCAAAACGTTGTTTTTGACAAGAATCGGATTTTGCTCGTCGGTTTCGTCGTTGACTTCCACGATGACGTTTTCCAACAGGTTACCAGTGACAAGCGTGTTGCCACCGGTAATCGCGAGCCGCACCGGTTCGTTGGCATTGCTTGTGTGTATCGCGTTTTCACTGACAACGGCACCATCACCGCGGACGTCCATTGCGAGCGTGCATTGCCCGCCGGGGTCGACCGTGAGCACGTTGTTCGAGATGATGTGCCGGCGAGACTTTGCCCATGAGCGAAACCCAATGTCGAGTCGCCCGCCGTTCTTGACGCGAACGGTGTTTCCAATCATCAGAATTGAATTGGCGCGATCGGAACCGGCGGCGACATGAGTTGGACCGGTAATCTCAAATGAGTTGCCACGGATTTCGCCTGGTCCGGTGAGAATTTCGACGGCATCGGAGCCGGCGTTTCCCAAGACGTTGTCCACCACCTTCATGTGGGATCCCTCGAGCATGATTCCCAGCCGGTGCGCGTTGAGCACGTGACAGTTCCTAATGGTGATGTGGTGATTGCGCTCGCCCGTTGGGCCGCCGGGATACGTGTAAAATGCCTTGATACCACAAAACTCGAAACGGCCATGCGACACGTTTGGGTCGCCTTTTCCGGAGAAGTTATGAGCCCGATTGGCGTCGACGAACAGATCGCAAATGGTGATTCGACCGACACCCGAACCGATGATCCGGATGACATTGGTCTCCTGCCCCGGAGCCTGTTTGAGTTGCGTGGCCGTGCCTTGCCCCGACAACACGACGTCGCTGCGATCGATAATCACACCACCCAGCGTGTCCTCGACCTTGCGGATGTCATAGTGCCCTTCCATCAGCAGCACCCGGCCTCCCGGCTCCGGTAGCGCCCTAATTGCCGCGTTGATTTGTTCTTGATCGGACTCTCCGTCGCACACATAATCGGCCCGCGCCTGTGAGCGGACGCTCGAATCGTGAGCCGCTACCACGAACGTTGCTGTTGCCGGAACCGATTCGGCAGCGGCAACAGCGTCCACTGCGACAAAGATCGTGACTACGAACAAGAAATACAGCTTAGGGGATAAACGAATCCCTTCCGGTTTGGCAACACTGCAGCGGGCGGGTGTTAACGTCATCACAGCGTCTCCGTCTGTCTGTTCTCCGATCATCTTCAACGGCTCGCCGCCGCCAGGCTCACGCAGACGAGCTCTTTGTCGTTGCGGGCAAATACGCACCGCTGGGCAAAGGCGGGGTGGCTCCAGACGACGGCGCGGTTGAAGGCTTCGTTTGTTGGTTCGAGCACGTGGAATCGGCCCAGCTCCTTGTAACCTTCCGGTGACAGCTTGGCGAGAACTAGATCGCCCGTTTCGCTGAACAGGAAAAAGCGATCCTCGTGCTTTACCAGAAACGCGGTGCCGTGTCCCGCGCGGCGTTCTCCGCCGGTCGTCGGTAGGAACGTTTGCCAGAGCCGTTCGCCGTCGCTGAGCCTCGCTCCGATCAGCGCGCCGACGTGACAGTCGGCTCCGTAGATCATGTCGCCCTCGACAAACGGTGTCGAATTAGCCGAGTAGACGGCGTTTTTCGCGTTGCCTTCCCAGATGACATCGGGCGTCGAGTTTGTTTCGCCCAGTTGGTACAGCGCGCCGACGTGCCCGATGCCGCTGGCAAATAGCTTCGAACCTGACAGTCGAGGAGCGGTGAGAGACATTTCATAGTTCGGTTTAAGAGGCACCGACCAGAACGTTTCGCCGCTGGCCGGATCGAGAGCGTTGAGCGCCTCGGTGTGCCAGATCAACAGTTGTTTCGTACCGGCATGTTCGATCATCGTCGGTGGGCAGTAGCCGGGCGCCTTGGCTGAGAGGGCGCTCCAGACTTCGCGGCCTGTGTTCTTGTCGAACGCTACGGCCACGCTTCCCTCGCCGCCGACCAGGCAATAGAGCAGATCGCCCTCGATGAGCGGATGCCCCGTGAACCCCCAAACCGGAGTCTCGACGTCGTATTCCTCAGCGAGCGCTTTGTGCCAGACGACCGTTCCGTCGTTGGCGTCCAGACAGAGCAGATCGCCCTCGGCTCCCAACGTATAGACCTTGCCGGCATTGACCAGCGGCGTGCATCGTGGCCCACGCGGATAGGCAATCTTGTAGGGCCGATCATAGGAATGGCTCCAGAGCGGCTCGCCAGTCTCCGCCGCGAAACAGAGCACGCGTTCGGAACCCTCCAAGTCGTCGCGGCCGTCGGGAACGTTTGTGACGTTTCCTGACTCGAGCACGTAGTCGGTTACGTAGACGCGGCCATCCGCCACGGCTGGACCGGAATAGCCCAGTTCGATCGGCTTTCGCCATTTGACGTCGAGGCCCTGTTCGGGGAATGTATCGACGATACCGGTTTCGCGCCACACGCTGTCGCGGCGCGGCCCGAGCCATTGCGGCCAATCATCGGCGGCTGCCGGAGCCAGCATTGAAACGATCACAATCGTCGAGAGCGTTGCACAGGTTCGCATATCTGCCGACTCCTCACGGGGGCTGTTTCGGCGAGTGTCGCGGCTTGACCGGTTTGTCGACCAAACATCGACTTCGAGCATTCGGTTTCATTGTCTCAGCGGCCGGTGCCGCTGTCAAAGCGGTCATTGCCCACCGGCGCGACGCACGGCAAGCTGACGCAAACGATTCGTGCTTCCACAAACGGCGATCGGAGTCGAGTTTCATTGCAGCTTACGCGCGGAGTTGCTTTGCGCGCGAAGTAATGGCGGCGGAGGCTGCGGATCGATGACAGGCTGATCTGACGGCTGACTGATTGCGACCATCACTGACCGAGTACAGATTGTAGGGCCTTTACGGATCGGCGCAACGAAACCGTTGGTTTCGATTGCGGTCGATCCGTTTGATTTGCAGCTTCGGGTCGAAACCGTCCGATCGCAAGACTAGCAGCCTATTGAAAAACAAAACGCGGGGCGCCCTTGGGTGTCACGGGCAGTTGGGTGTCACGGGCAGTTGATCTGACCGTGTTTCTGGTCGCTCTATTTTGCACTGGCTGACAAGCGGCCGGTGGCACCCTTTTTCAAAAGGCTTCCAGATATCGGTCACGACTTGTTCCATGAAACCACGGTAGGTGAATCAATGAAGACAGGGATCGTCGCGGCGAGTTGGATTGCCATCGCAATTGGTGCGTTTTCGAATGTTCACGCGCAGCAAAGCGTCGTCGCTCTCGCCGGTGATCCGAGGCAATCGGGCGTCAGGACTACTTCTAGTAGTGCGTCTGACCATCAACTGCCGGGGGATGAGTTGGCCTCGGTCACGTCTTCGCTGGCGGAGATCGCGCCTGCTGTCGCCTTTCCTGAGCCGATCACTGGTTCGCAGTGTGGTTCCTGCGGCCAAGAGTATTGCTGCGGCACGGAGCAGTGTTGCGGTAGCGGGTGCGGAAGCTCCTTTCACGGTTGCCGCGTCAAGTTCGTCCCGTATCTGTGGCTGACAGAGATGCACGGCAACGCGACACTCAGAGGCGTGACACAGAACGTCCATATCAGCACGCGTGACCTGCTCGATCTCATTGAGCACAACGTACACTTTCTATTTTCCGGCAAGTTGGAAGTCGAGCAAGAATGCGGCCCACTGGGAGTGATCGTGAATGGCTTTTACATCAAAGCCGGGTTGGCGAACGAGATCGAACGCTTTAACATGTCGCAGAAGTTTGACCACGCCATCATCGACGTCGCCTTCACGTACGAAGTGGAAGCATTAACCAATTCGCTACCCCAAAATTCCAAAGTCGATTTGCTCGCGGGTGGCCGGTATTGGTTGCTCGACGCGGGGGGAACAATTACCGGCCCGCTGGGGAACAGTGTTTCATTCGGCGGCAAGAAAGACTGGGTCGATCCGTTCATCGGCGGACGGATCATCATGCCGCTCAACTGCTATTCCAATCTGCAAGTTCGCGGTGATCTCGGCGGTTTTGATTGGGGGACGGCCTCTGACTACACGTGGAATGTCGAAGCGCTCGTCGAGATGACGTGCAGCGAGTGCTGTTCGCTGCGAGGTGGCTACCGCGTCTTAGACGTCGACCAACAGCGCGGCAGCGGCAACCAAGCGTTCGGTTACGACATGCAATACCGTGGTCCGGTTGTTGAAATCGTTCTCTCATTCTAGTTCACCGTAGCTGGTGGCGGACAGACTTCAGCGAGCGTGTCCGTCTGGATCGGCGAGAGATCGCGAACATCGAGAAGGTTTCCCATGGCACGTCGGAAACGTTCGCAAACGACCGTCACGCCCCGCGCGAAGGTCTGGCTCGAAGTCGACGGCAACTACGTGTTCGGATTGGGAATCTGCGCCATCTTGGAAGCGGTCGAACAGAACGGCACCATCAAGGAAGCGGCGGCGGCGATCGGCAAGAGCTACCGGCATGTCTGGTCGCGAATCAAAGAAGTCGAACGGGCCATCGGAATCTCGTTGGTTTCGACGCAGCGAGGTGGTGCCGCCGACACGCGACGTAGCGATCTCACTGAGCCGGCGCGGCAACTCGTCGCCAGCTATCGTGACCTCCGCGCGCAAGTCTTTTCGCTCGTCGAGGGGCCGTTCTCGTCGAGCATTCAAGAAATCGTCACCCGAGCCGCGAACACCCGAGCCGCGAAAAAGTCGATCAATGGCTGATCGGCCTTGTGTACGGTTGTGTCGCGTGGCTTGATCGCTATCATGGATGCAAATGGCATGCGCATGCCATTTGGTTCCGGCGACTCTCGTGGATGACGACACATGACGCCTGCTCTCAAATTGCATCCTGGGCTTTCGACTTCTTCACGGCTGCACGGTCTCGCGGCAAAAGACGACGCCATTTCGAACGTCGAATGGGCGGCGCTCGTCGGCACGGGAGTTGTCACGGCTGTGATCTCGACGGTCGCCGACCTGCACCTGCGCATTCCTGGCCACACCATTCTTAAAGTCGTGTTTCCCATCGCCGCCGGGCTGGCACTTGTCCCGCGACGGGGCGCCGGGTCGATCATCGGTGCCTCGGCGTTGGCGACGGCGGTTTCGCTGCGCGTCGGGGGTTTCGGCGGCGCCGGGCTGGGGTTTGGGGCGCTGACGAGTTTAATCGTGATCGGACCGCTGCTCGACTTGATGCTGCGGCATGCTCGAACGAGTCTCTCGCTGTACGTCGGCTTTGTACTCGCCGGTCTGGCCAGCAATCTGTTGGCGCTATTGGCCAAGGGAACGCTCAAGGGACTGGGATTGGAGCACGCGGGCGGACGTCCACTTTCCCTTTGGCTCTCGCAGGCCGTCGTCACTTACACGTTGTGCGGAGTGGCGGCTGGTTTGTTGAGCGCCTTCGTCTGGTTCTGTGCGCGTCCGGGAGATCCGTCGAATGAGCCGGAGTCGGCGACATGATGATCGTCGGCATTGATGACACCGACATTATTGGATCGCCCGGCACGAATCAGCTTGCTCGCCGGATCGCAGCGGAACTTTCAGAGCGCTGGTGCTGCGTGCGGATTGTCCGGCATCAACTGCTCGACGACCCGCGCGTGCCCTACACGTGTAAGAACGGATCGGCTTCGATCACGCTCGAGAGACGAAGCGATTCCGGCCATTCACCAGACGAAAACGCTATCGACCCGTCAGATTTGGACGCGCTGCTCGACGTCTGCCGTCGCGCGATGCGGGATTGGTTTATCGAGGGGAGCGACCCAGGGTTGTGCCTGTTGGCCAAGAAATGCCCGAATGACATTGTCGAATGGGGCCAGCGTTGTCAGCAGGAGTTGGTCACCCGCGAACAGGCCGTCCAAGTGGCCTCCGCGAACGACGTGCATCTTGAATCACTCGGCGGGACCGAAGACGGAGTCATCGGCGCGCTCGCGGCAGTCGGGTTGGCTTCGACCGAGAACGACGGCCGTATCGTGCAGCTTGGCGAGTGGCCAGACGATCTCTCGGGGCCGCAGAGCTTGAGCACGCTCGGTCGACGCGGCGTCCGGGTCTTCGAACAGGGCACGCATCGGGAATTCACCGAGGGAGCCGTCGACATTGGAAAACGTCTGCGTCCCAACATGCGCGGCGGCACGAGCGTGCTGTTTGTTGAGCCTCTCGATACATCTATCGAACAGCATTCGATGCAAACGACAAGCGAAACAGAAACAACTTTTCGGGCATTAAAGCTGCCGTGAAGGAATCGTCACCGATGAAGTTCTTCAAATTCCGCGTTGAACACGATTCACGATTTGTGTCGCGCCGATCACGCGCGAGCGGATTTACACTGATCGAATTGTTGGTCGTCATTGCGATTATCACGATCTTGATTGCCATGCTGCTACCGGCGGTTCAGCAGGCAAGACACGCGGCGCGGCGTACGACGTGTAAAAACCACATGCGGCAGATCTCGCTGGCGCTTCACAACTATCAGTCGGCGCATGGTGTGTTTCCTCCCGGCGTTCTGGGCACCTCGGGCAGCGTTTCAGATGACCATCTCCTGACGACCTGGCCGACGCAGATTCTGCCGTATGTCGAGCAAACTGCCCCATACGACATTTATGATTTCGACGTCCGGTTCGATGCACTGAGCAATAGCGCTGCCGTCGAGGCACGAATTCCCGTCTACATGTGTCCCTCGCAACCAAGCGATGAGAACGTAGAGAACCGCTACGGTCCGAACCATTATGCCGCCAACGCGGGGACCACTCCCGGCAGCAATGACGGGATCCTCTTTCCTCTGTCAGCCACTCGTTTCAGAGACATTCTCGACGGCAGTTCCAACACGATCGCCGCCGGTGAGATCGGCTTCGAATTCGGGGGCTGGGCCCGCGGCGCCATCAACTCTGGTGGTGGCGGTGGTGGAGGGGGCGGCGGTGGCGGGGGCCAAGGATTCGCACGCGGTGTTCTGCGGTGGTGGAAGGCCTCCCCAGGATGCGCCCAGCCCGGGATGAATCCTCCTGAGACGAGTTGTTCCAGCAGTGTCGAGCGGCGTTTTCAGTTTTCCAGCCCGCATGATGGGGGCTGCCACTTCTCACTCTGCGACGGTAGCGGTCGGTTCATTAGCGAACACATCGACGTACAACTCTTCCGAGCTCTGTTTACACGCAACGGCGAAGAAATCGTCGGGGCGTATTGATCGGCTTCAGAGATCAGAGATCGCCCCAAGATTCAGTCGTCGTCGGTCTTGACGCGTCAGCGACGGGATTCACGCCGTCTATCAGAACGTCGTGGAATCGGCTTCGGGGCGCGTCGGCAATCGCACATCTCGGGTCGAGCCGCTACAATCGGTAGCTCCGGCTCCACCCAGTGATTGAGGTCACAAGAGGCGCATTGACGGGCCCGTTCCCGATCGTTGCTGAGCCTCCGCATCGCAGTGCGAAGATGAAAAAACTCTTTGGTTGAGGAAGGCCGCCATGAGCAAAGCCTCCGATGAAAAGAAGAAAAAGAAGGGCCGCAAGTCAAAAGCGGAAGACGAGCCGCGCGACTCGGAATCGAAACCCAAGCTCAAACGCAAAGACTACGAGAAGGAACTCGAGAAACTACAAGTCGAACTCGTCAAACTTCAGGCGTGGGTCAAACATACCGGTGCACGAATTGTCGTCGTGTTCGAGGGGCGTGATGCCGCCGGCAAGGGAGGCGTGATCAAGCGGATTACCGAGCGAGTCAGCCCCCGCGTTTTTCGCGTAGTCGCATTGCCGGCACCCAGCGATCGCGAAAAATCGCAGTTGTACGTGCAACGTTACATCGCGCACATGCCTGCGGCGGGCGAAATCGTCTTGTTCGATCGCAGTTGGTACAACCGCGTTGGTGTCGAACGCGTGCTCGGTTTTTGCACGGAAATGCAGTACGAGAAGTTCTTACGATCGTGCGATCGATTCGAACATGGTTTGGTCGATGACGGAATCATCTTGATCAAATACTGGCTCTCGGTCAGCAAGGACGAACAGGAGAAGCGTTTTCATGCTCGAATCGAAGATCCACTTCGGCAGTGGAAGCTGAGCCCGACCGATCTCGAATCGGTACGACGCTGGTACGACTACTCGGTCGCACGTGACGCGATGTTTATGGCGACCGACACGGAATTCGCGCCGTGGTACGTCGTGAAGTCAGACGATAAGCGGCGTGCCCGCCTGAACTGCATCCGGCATCTCTTAAGTCTGATTCCCTACGAGGATGTGCCGCACGAGAAGGTCAAGATTCCCAAGCGCAACGACGCACACAAATACGACGACGTCGCCGCGCTGACGTTTCGTCGTCAGGTCCCGGACGCGTATTGATACCGGTGCGATCGCCTCGAAGAGCACTCGCGGGTAATGCGTGTCCGTCGTCCGGTCGAGTCAGAACTCCACCGTCGCTGGCACATTCAGAGGCGGCGACAATAGATGGGAACCCTGCGAAGAATGTCGGAAACGAATTCAATAGTCACATCGCCGGTGAGCGCGCCGCGCTCCGACGCCGCCTGGGTGCTCGTGCCGGCGGTGGTGATGTCGCTGGGTTGGGGGCTGCGAGGTTACATCGGCGGTGGGCCTTATGGGGCGATGATCCCCGGCGCACTCGTGTCACTCATCCTGTGCCAGTTCCTCGGCTACCGTCCTGCCGCCTCGGCTGTTGTCGTCGCGTTTGGCACGCTCGGTGTCGGATTCGGCGGCAACATGACATACGGCCAGACGCTGGGGCTGATTCGCGGGAGCGAAACATTTTTCTGGGGGCTGACGGGCACCACGCTCAAGGGAGCCGTCTGGGGGCTGCTCGGCGGCGCGGTGTTGGGTGTGGGGTTCGCGGCGCGGCACATGGCTTGGCGGCACCTGATTCTGGGCTTTGCGTGCATGATCGTCGCCGTCATCATCGGCATCCATTTCATCAACCAGCCGAGGTGGGAAAACTTCTACTTTTCCGATCCGGTCAACGAGCCTCGCCCTGAATCGTGGGGCGGCTTTCTACTTGGCGGGCTCGCGCTGCTTGCTTACATGCGACTGTTTCAACCGAATTCGTCCTGGATTCCCGAGCGATTCGCCGCGTACGGCACCATCGGCGGCGGGATCGGCTTCGGCTTCGGAAGTCTGTTCCTGACTCTCCAGGTTCACGTCTCGGAGACGTGGAACTGGATGCCGTTTTGGAAATACATGGAATTCACGTTCGGTTTCTTGTTCGGGGCGGCTCTTGGGCTTTGCGCCCTTCATCTGCGTGACCGGCTCGCGCCACTTGGAACAACCTGCAACCACTCCCCTGCCCTGGCAGCGCCTTTCGGAGGGCAGCGCGACGTCAAGTGGGCTCTTTCATTTCTCATCGCTACGGCTGTCGTGTTCGGCGTCTTTTGTGTCCAGTATCTTGTCGTTCGTTACCTCCTTCCGGTGCTCCGCGAGCTCGATACAGCAGACATTCGGCGTACGTCGACCGAAGTGTTGGCTGGGTTCATGGGCGTCGGCTGCGTGTTAATGCTCCTTTCCAGGCGTTGGCAGACTGTCGCCTGGCAAGTCGCGGTGAGTGTGACGATCGTTGCGGCGGCGATCGATTGGCAGCGGGATTTGTTTCCGCGTGGTGAAATTAGGATGTCCGCGTTTCATCGCGGGCTGTTCGTCGCGAGCATGGCATTGCTTTCGATTGTCACCGTTCTTATTTGGCAGCGTAGGAAGGTTCCGAAGCTGATGAGCCTGTTCCTGTTTGCCACCTGTGTCTTGATGGGCATCGGCTACATGATGGGCCTGGCTCGGTGGGAAATCTGGCGGCCGGACGTCGAAGCCGAGGCGGTGGCCGGTGGACGCGGCCCTTTTTTGTGGCAAGAGTTTCGCAGTGAGATCGTCGTGCACTTCATCTTCACCACGCTATTTCTGTTGAGTCTGTGGGCGGGCGTGAAGGAACGGCGACGATCGCTTTCGTGATCGATTTCCCCATTGCCCTTTACGCGCTAGTGCGGCGCCCGGCCAATTGCCGGATGTTTTTGTTGCCTCCTCTGCCAGTTTGTGGTGCAATCGAGGATTGTTGAAACCCGTTTTCGCTTTGCCGGGTATCAGACCATGCGGGCGACGTCGGGTAAGCTGCGCTCAGATCCGGCGCAACGAAAGAACGGGCGGGATGCTGCTGAGAAATCGACGCGTTCGCCGGATGCGACGGCACCTGTAATTCAGGCGGCACCACGTCGCCTGGGCTTATTTACAACTTTCCGTGTTTCGAAATTAAGTGAAGAAGAGGGAAGCTCGATGAGAACTCGACTGAGAAGCATTTGTGGACTGTTCACTTTGACAATTCTATTGACCGGTGTCACCTTTACCGCTGCGGACGAGAAGGACGAGAAGAAGGATGCGGTTGATCCTTCGGGAACCTGGCGTTGGGAGCACGACGAAGGTGGCGAAACGATCAAGGATATTTTGAAGCTGAACTACGATGGCAAGAAGCTCACCGGGACGTACACCGGACGCCGAGGGCCATTTGACATCAAGGACGGAAAGGTCGAGAAGGATGAAGTTTCGTTCGGGTTCGACATCGAGGCCGACGGCAGAAAATTCGTGATCAAGTTCTCCGGCCGCGTCAAGAAGGACGACGTCGACGGAACAGTCGCCTTCGAAGTTGACGATGAGTCGCGCGAGTTTCCTTGGAGTGCCAAGCGGAGTCTCAAGGCGGAAGACGTCGTAGGAACCTGGAACCTGGCGATCGAAACTCCCAACGGGAACACGCTGATGCCAAACCTGACGTTGTCGCTCGACAAGGAAAAGAAGAAACTGTCCGGAAACTACACGTCGTCGAACGGCGACGTCGAGTTGGATGTTTCCGACATCCAAGTGAAGGATAACCATCTGCGCTACACGGTCAGCGGCGAATTCAACGGCAACACGCTAACCGCGAAGTACGACGTCGAGCCTCGCGGCGATAAGCTCTCCGGGAAAATCGCCTTCGAGTTCAACGGCGAGTCGGGTGAACTCGAAGTCGAAGGCAAGCGCAAGGCGAAGAAAAAATCGTGAGGGCGAAGGCCACCCGGCGGGGTTCGAAGTGACGCGATCCCCGCCGGTTTCTTTCACGGTGGCCTTGTTTTCAGTACGCGGTCATTCGCATCGCGAGCGGAATGGCCTCACAATCTGAGCGCGTTAGCCTCCAGCTCGAATCGTCATCGAGCGAGCGTCGCCCGTCAGACAACGTTGAGGCGGCGTCGTTGGCGAGCAGCAGTCGGCGGAGGGCACCCTCTCGGCCGGCAGCGTTTGTAGAGCCAGACGAACAGCAGAATCGAAAACGTGACCGTCGCGCCGATGATCGAGATGTCGATCAGATAAGGCAGAATCGGCGCGTTGTCTGCTATCCATTTTTCCGTTGCACTCAACTCTACGATGACGCGTTTTGGCATTTCGAACGGAACGTCTGAACCGTGTCGCTCCAACTGCGCTTGACGCAGTTGTTGTTCCGTGACGTTAAGACGCTCAGTCATTTTCTTTTTTAGGACAGCGTGGCCAAAGGGATTGATGTCGCTGACCTGGACGATCACCAGCGTGTTGAGAACGAGTAGCGGGATCGCGAGAGCACCAAACAGGGCGAGTGCGGTTCCGAAATAGCGGCTCGGCTCGCGGCGAATATCACGAATTGCCATAGCGGCAAAGACGACGCTGACGATGCCGAACCAGATAAACGTGGGCACTTCGCCCGGCGGTCGAAGTGGCGAGAAAACGAGCAAGACTCCCCCGGCTGGTGCCAGGAAGGCCCACAGAGCGAATTTGTGGATTGCCGGATGCGTGACTGGCGGATGAGCCGCTCGCAATTCGTCACTCGGCTCAGCCGTCTCACGGTACGCCTCAGCACTATCCAATTCGGCAAGCACCGCCGCCATATGCGGTTCGGTCGGCTCACCCTCGGCTCGCTGCCAGACCATTTCGCAGGCCTGTGACTCGACCTCGTCGCAAATGCTTCGGCGCTCAGAACGCGACACGCCGATATCTGAAAGCACCCGTTCTACGGAATCCAGATGTTCGTCGAGCCTCGCTCGCGCGTCGGCGTTCAGCGCTGGTTGGGATTCGTTCATTGTGGTTCCCCGTCGGTTAAGAGCTCGACCGCGGTGCCCACGGCTTGCCACTGTTCGAGCATGTCCCTTAAGCGCCGTCGCCCTGTGGACGTGAGCTTGTAGTAGCGACGCGGCGGCCCCGATGGCGAAGGGGCCGCGCGAACGTTGACGAACTGCTCGCGTTTCAATCTCGCCAATAGCGGGTAGACGGTCGATTCGGTCAGTGAGAGTCCATCGATGTCGTTGATCCGTTGCAACAGCTCGTAGCCATAAGCCTCGCCCTGGCGCAAGGCAGCCAAGACAACCAACTCGGTCACCCCCTTACGAAGTTGGCTCGTCCAGCTACGCATGCCGAAAAATCCTCTGGGGTTGTCTATATCCCAATCTGCTATATTCTAATGCGATGTAGATAAATGTCAAGGCATCGAAAACGAGATTTCGAGTCGTCGGGCGCGGGACTGGCCGGCGGTGGAGCTCCGGGATGTTGTCGCGAAAGATACTCGATTCTTCGCTGACGTTGAGTGGCAAATCGGGGAGATTGCCGCCTGTTCCGTGACTGCATGTTCTACTCAGCGGCAGATTCACCGTCGTTCGACTGTCAGGCGCGTTACAATGCGAGCCCGGCGCGCCTTGAAGAGCGCCAAGCAAGTCGTGCTGAGAAACTTTGCTTACCGCTAGCCATGAGCGAATGTCGTCAACAACCCAAAACCCGGGCGAAACGTGTCGCTGACCTTGCGTGGTGGAAGAAACTGATACTGGGCGTTTTCACCGCGACCTTTGTGCTGACTCTGTTCGAGGGATGTCTGTGGTTGCTTGGCGTCGAGCCGCTGCTGGCCGAGCGCGATCCCTTCGTCGGCTTTTTTTCACGTGTTCCGCATTTTGAGGAGCGAGCCGGGGTTGGACATCTGCCGCGAATGCGGACAGCGACCAACAAACTCAGTTACTTAAACGATCAGTCATTCGCGGTTACGAAAGCAGAGACGGCGTACCGCATATTTTGCCTAGGTGGTTCGACGACCGTGGGGAGGCCGTATGGCGATGGCACCTCGTTTGTCGGCTGGCTGCGGACGCTTGTGGACGTCGCCGCCCCCGAACAGGAATTCGAAGTCGTCAACGCCGGCGGCGTAAGCTATGCCAGTTATCGTGTCGCAGCGCTGATGGAGGAGTTGATCGAATTTGAGCCCGATCTGTTCGTGATCTACGCGGGCCACAACGAGTTTCTCGAAGCCCGCACGTATCACGAATTGCGTCAGTCGTTCGCCATGAGAAAGTGGCTCACGTACGCGGCAACCCAGACGCGCACGGCGACATTGATCGATCGGCTGTGGCAGTCTGCTAGCGCCGGGCCACCCGCCTTCAAGATGTCTCACGAAGTCAAGACGATCCTGGATGAAACGGTCGGCCCGACATCCTACGAACGAGATGATGTCGTCCGCCAGGACATCGTCACTCACTACGAGCTGAGCCTTCGCCGCATGATCGATCTGGCACGCTCGGCCGGAGCGTACACCGTCTTCGTTCGGCCGGCGTGTAACATCAGAGAGTGTTCGCCGTTTAAGAGCCAACCTTTGGACGGACTCACCGCCAGACAGCACGCAGCGTGTAGTGAGGCGTTCGGTCGGGGGCAGCAATATCAGCAACAAAAGCGTTACGCTATGGCGGTCGATGCGTTCACCGAGGCTTTAGCCATCGATGATCGGCGGGCGGACGTTCATTACCAGCTCGGGCAATGCCTGTTTGCCCTGGGGCGATTCGAGCAAGCGAAAGGTGCGCTGCAACAGGCTGCCGATGAAGACGTCTGCCCGCTACGAATGACGTCCGACGTCGGTGCGGCTCTCGATCGTGTTGTCGCCGAGCGGAGCGTACCAATGATCGACATGCAGGCGATACTCGAGCAGGACTGCCTGCGCGAGTCCGGGCACACGGTTTTGGGCCGCGAGTTCTTTCTCGATCACGTTCACCTGACAATCGCCGCGCACGGCTTGTTGGCGGCCCAGTTGGCGACGCACTTGAACGATCGTGGCCTATTGCCCCAAAGCATCGAGCTGTCATCACAAGTGTGGGCCGAGATCGAACGACGTGTGCATTCGGGAATCGACGCGGACGCGCATGCCAAAGCAGAAGGCAACTTGGCTCGGGTTCTATATTGGGCCGGCAAGGTCGACGAGGCCGGCCCGCTCGCCTTGAAGTGCCACTCGCAGTTGGATGATCCGCGAATTTTTCTGATTGCCGGCGTCTACTCACTTCGCAACGGAGAAACGGATCGGGCGCTCGGCTTTCTGCGCCGCGCGCAGCAGATGGCCCCCGACGACGGGCGGATCCGTCAGGTGTTGGAAACGCTCGGCGACACCGACGCCGCACCCGAACGTGAGAACACGTCACCGCCCCAGTAGTCGGCAATGGTGACGCCGACATTTTGACGGGCAACTCCGCACGTTTGGCAGATTGACCGCCGGCACCGATCTTCCACTAGGGCGATTTACCGATCAGCGATTCGATCTGCTTGTCGATAGCCTTTGCCTTTGCGATCGCTTCATCAAGCGGTAATCCTGGCTTGACTCCCGGCCGTCTGTGACCGATCGCGCTCAGCCAGGCATCGTGCAGCAGGCTCGTCTTTTGCGTCATTAGCGCGACCAGCGCCGCATTGGGCTGCGTGGTCGATTCGAAGCCCCAGGCGTGGAGGATCGTTTCGGCAATCACTCGGTGCCCTTTGGCGTTGGGATGAATGCCGTCAGGTGACAGAGTGAACGTGGTATCGGTTTTCCGCTTCTGGACGACAAATTCTGCCAGCGGCGCGTGCAGATCGATCACCATCTCGACGCGGTCTTTCTGCGCGAGTAGCCATTGTCCGTAAGCCGTCAAAACATCGTCGTAGTTCTCGTACATTGCAAAGTAGGCATACGTTTTCTCTCCCGCCGGCTTGAGTTTTCCAGAGCTTCGTAGCGGCAGCGGGTCGAACGGAGGGGGTGTCATCAGCACCAGCTTCGCCCCTGTGGCGTGAACCTTCCTGATGAGACGATTGACGCCATCTTGGTAGGCCCGAAAACGTTCTTCACTTTGCGGATAGTAGATGCCGTCGTTCATGCCGTAGCAGGCGACGACCACGTCGGGCTTCACCTGTTCCAACGCTCGATCGAGCCGCTCGTGCACATCAGGCCGCGGGAAGGGATGGTCCGGCTCCGATAGACCGCTGAGCGTCTCGCTGCTCAGGCCGGCGTTGACGATCTCCGGCAGAGGTTTGACGCCCCCAAGCCGGAAATGAGCCTCGATCCGCGCGACGTATTGTCCCGCGTGCGTTATCGAATCACCCAGAAAGAGAATCCGCTTCGCCCGAACCGGAAACGTCACCTCAGCCGATGCCGGCGACGTTAGACAGAATAGAGTCAGCAGTAGCAGCAATGAGCAGCATCGGAATTGGATTCGAGCCACGGTTCATCCTCGAATTTGTCCAAAAAACCTCTAAAGCGCACGACATTCACCTTATCTCCGTGGAGTCAAGAAAACCACCACAACCGGCTTGAGCGACTGGTTTTAGCGCGCGAAGCCGCGCCGAATCAAAAATTCCGTGTAACAATTCTCAGGCCTCTGCGCTTGGCGGTATTGGTTTCTACGCTGCTCATTTGGTAATGGACGAAAGGAACGGCGTATGGGGCCGCGTACTCGGCGCTCCTAGGGTATTGTGCGCGCTCACGATTCGACGACGCCAGCAATACACGCCCATATTCCAATGAGCTTGAGTGATCGACGCGAGTCGTGCTCTAGGAAACTTCGAAGAAAACACCGACCTCGGCGGGAGAGATCTGACGTGAAACGCCATATTCGGACATCGTTGGCGGTCGTCATCGGACTGACGCTACAATTCTTCTTCGGCGGCTCCGGCGGTTGGTCGACGGTCTATGCCTTAGAAGCCCTTTTGCAATGGCTGCGGTGATCGTGATTGGACGAGTTCAGTGTTCGAACGCCGACAATATGACCAAGGAGCGAATCAATGACTGTCGCAGAACTGCCGAGAACACGTTTTGAGAACGTGAACATTTACAGCCCCACGCACAAGGCCGATCCATTCCCGTTGTACACCCGATTGCGGGCGGAGCGACCGGTCTTTAGGGTGTCAATGCCCGACGGCCAGACGGCATGGCTCGTCACGCGATACGACGACGTCGTGTCGGTACTCAAAGATGAACGCATCGCGAAGGATCGATTCCGCGCGCTTTCCTCACAGCAGTTAAAGAAGCAACCTTGGGTTCCCGGGATCGTTCGGCCGCTGTTTAACAACATGCTCGACAGCGATCCGCCGCGCCACACGAGGCTCAGAGCGCTGGTTCAAAATGCGTTTACGCCGCGACGCGTCGAGGCGATGCACGATCGCATTCAGACGTTGGCAGACGGGCTACTTGATTCGATCGGCGACCGCCGCAGGTTTGATCTCGTTCGCGACTACGCTTTGCCATTGCCCACTACCGTGATCGCCGAAATTCTGGGCGTCCCTGTAAAGGATCGGCACAAATTCCAACGCTGGTCGAAAGCGGTTGTATCGATGAATTGGTCGAGCTGGCACACGCTCAAGGGCCTTCCGGACGTGTGGCGATTCCTGCGATACGTTCGTCGGCTCGTGAACCTGCGGCGGACGGCGCCGACCGATGACATGATCACGGATCTGGTTCAAGCGAAGGAAGAGGGAGACCAACTCAGCGACGATGAACTCGTGGCGATGATCTTCCTCCTGCTCATCGCCGGGCACGAGACGACGGTCAATCTCATCACCAACGGCACAATGTCGCTCTTACGGCATCCCGGTCAGTTGTGGAAACTGCGCGACAATCCGACGCTGATTGAGCCGGCCCTCGAAGAACTGTTGCGATATGCCGGGCCACTCGATACCGCGACCGAACGATTCACCCGTGAAGACGTGACGATCGCTGGCGTGACCATTCCAAGCGGCTCACTCGTTTTCGCGGTCCTGTCTTCCGCCAACCGTGATGAAACACAATTCGCAGATCCCGATGAGTTGGACATCACGCGCACGCCGAATCGGCATCTGTCATTCGGCCTTGGAATTCATTTCTGCCTCGGTGCACCGCTGGCGAGGGCAGAAGGACAGATCGCGATCAACACGCTATTGCGTCGGACTAACAACCTGCAGTTGGCTGTTCCCGTCGGCGACTTGAAATGGCGCGGTGGGCAGTTGTTTCGAGGAGTGAAGTCGCTGCCACTCAGCCAGTCGTGAATCGCAGTCTCACGCGGCGACGGTTCGCGGCAAACGTTCCGCATGGCGTCTATCGTCGAGTTCGGAACTCGGATGTTGTCCAGCCGCAGGGCGGTTAGCGACACGCCTTGGTTCTGTTCACTGCATCAGACGCCAAATAGGATCCACGAACGACGCAGGTCCTTTGAGTCAGGATTACTCAGATGCGGCGGAGTCGCTCGGTTGGTCAGAGCCCATCCTGAAGCCCGGTTGTGGGCGCAATCGACACTGGATAACAAAGCGTGCTCTTGAGCCAACAGAGGGTTTCGGGACTGCTTCTCGAGCCGCGGAATCATAGAGGTCGATTGCAAGACCGAAGGAAACGCCGCAAATGCCTTGAAGCCACGTCAAAACCCGGTTGTGGACAAATCTCGGCCTGGAGAACAAGGGGCTTGATTTGGCAACAGAGGGTTTTGACGCTACTTCTTGTGTTACAGCATGAAACACGTCTCGGCTGTCGTTTTCCAAATTCCCCGAAAGTGCCCGAAAACGCCCGTTGCCGGTGTCACTGACACCCGCTGTTAGAGCGACGGTCATCTGGTTCGAATTTGCGGTGCCTTCTTCGCCCGGCGCTCACAAGTCTCTGGTCCAGTACCTGTCGGCAGGAACGTCCGGCCATGCCACATTGATTGAGCGCGGCGGGTCTGTTTGATAACCGAGTGTCCAGAGTGACGATGCACATCCAACCAATGGCTGAGGAATCGCAATCTTTGTTACAGATCGTCGTTTGTTGATTCGCGCCACGAAACGAAAGCGTTTTTTCAGGACAACCGTTTCCCTGGAAAGGAGCAACACCGCCGCAGCTGACGCGACGAGTGTTTGGACCGTTACTACTACTGCAAACTCTTTCTTGTTGGAATACGTCCAACCTTCTCGAACAACCGGGGCGACATGCTTCTTTACTTAGGTCAAATCGTTCAGATGCACCAGTCCGGCGTCAGTGACCAGGGCGAGATGTCGGGAACCAGGACGTCCGAAGCATGCAAAGCAATCAATGTTCTGCCGAGATGTGTAGAGTTTTTCATAATCTCCGAAAATCCCGACGGGACTTGTTGGGTTGGTCCAAAAACGCGTTAGAATCACCATGTTGGTTGGTCCACCGCTCGTGGCCTCTCTTATTGAGTGGCCGTTGTCTGTGGGTCGCGCGCACTTTGGCCGTTTGGAGGATGCGTTCATGTGCCGATGTCTCAGATTCACCGCCGCCCTGGCCGTCCTGTTTTCGGCAACAGCCTGTTCTCAACAGTCGAAAACTCCGCGCGAGACCGCCGAAGAGGAACAAATCAGTAAGGGGAGTAAAGAGAAGGAGACAGCCAAACCGCCGGCCGTCAACAAAGACGGCGCCGACTCAGCTGCGGTCTCGTCGGAGGCGGTTGTTCGAAAAGTCGCTGAGTTTTACAAGGCTGCAAAGACGGTGCAAGTCCGCGAGGAGCAGGTCATGCACGTTCAGATGCAGAAAATGGACAACAAGACGACGACAAACAGAACCGTTGTTGCCGAAAAACCGAACCGCCTTGCCATGCGCGGCGAGGGTGGGATGCAACGACTCGATCTCGTTTCCGACGGCGAAATATTTTTTACCTATTTGCCGATGATGAAAACGTATACCGAAGAGGAAGCTCCTGAGTCGATCGAGCACTTTTTGACCAACCCGATGATAACGGCAATGGGCGGCGGCATGGGAGCGTTTGTTGTGCACCTTCTCAGTGAGGATCCGCATAGACGGCTCATGGAAGGCGTCACCGATTCGAAATATGTGGGACGCGAAACACTCGACGGTATCGACATGCACCGCTTGAAATTCGTTCAGGATCAGTTTGACTGGGAGATGTGGGTCAACGCCCAAGGAGACCCGTTGATCAGCCAGGTCTCGGCGGACATGACGAAGAACCTGGCTCGGGCGCAAAACGCGTTCCAGGGCAAGAATATGAAGATGACGTCCGTCACTCGCTTCAAGGACTGGAAATTCAACGAGCCGCTGGATTCGAACGCCTTCGTCTTCACCCCGCCCGAGGGGGCCGAAAAAACTGGCAATCTCTTCGGCGGTAATAATTTTGCGGAAGAAGCCAACGGGAAGCGTGCAGAAGACAAGCCAGCCGCACCCAAGCCAGCCGCACCCAAACCGGAAGGACTGGAAACCGCCTGGACGCAAGACGGCACGTATGTCTCCGTCACCGTTGATCCAAAACAGAACATGATCGTCGCGCTGCGCTCCGGCGGCAAGTGTGATCTCTTCGACGCGGCCGGGGGACCGCAGGGCAGCTTTGAGATCGAAGGCAGCGTCACTCGGCTTCGCCCTGCCAATCTGACCGGCAGCGAAAAGAGCGAGCTTTTGGGCTTCGGCGCGTGGGGCAAAACCGTAACAGCTATTGCTCCCGACGGAAGCGTACTCTGGACCGAATCAGGCGGCCAGGGGGTTGACGACGTATGGGCCACCAATCTCGACGGCGACGGCGGAGACGAGGTGATCGTGGGTTACAACGGGGGGACCGGGCTCCATGTCTTCGACAGGAATGGTGTACGCCGTTGGAAGTACACCGAGATCGCCAACGTGTGGCACGTCACCGCAGGCGACGCAACCGGTGATGGCAAGATCGAAGTCGTCACCACGTCGGCGACGGGTCAGGTCCACCTGTTCGACGTGGATGGCGATCAGTTCAAGAATCTGGATTCTGGGATATACGCCAACATGGTCCGGATGGGACGTGTCGCCGCAGAGGACAAGGCGGACACGATTTTCGTCGTGGGCCGACGTTCCGGCGGTGGACGGATCGTGGCGCTCGACGGAGCAGGAACGGAACTCTGGTCGATCGAACTGCCGGGTAACTCCAATCACTGCGACTCGATGGCAATCTCTCCCATAGCGACGTGGGCCGCCGTTGGATTGCGCGGAGGACTCGTCAGCGTGATTGACCTCGCCCAGGGCAAGATCATCGCCAATGCGCTCAAGCAAGGGCGGACTCCTCAAGTAAGCTGGGCGACGGCCCCCGACGAAGACACTCCGCTATTGCTCGTGGCCACGGGCCGAGCATTGCGCGCCTACCACGTCAAACCAGAGGCAAGAGAGGACTCTGAGGAAGTGAGCTCGGACGTCAAACCATAATTGGGAAACCCATTTGACCGGTAAGTAGGTCTGCGTTTTCTCGAATGTGAACCGCGTGGAGGGGCCAACTGCTTGTGAAAGACGTCGTCCGGCTTCAATTCGCGAAAGCCGCACCGGACACCAACCTTCATCGGATCGCTGGCATCGGGATTCGGTTTGCGTTGACCCGATCCTGCAAAGGCAGTAAAGCCAAGCTGATTGTCGCGAGAACTCCGTAGTTGCCCTCTTCCGTGAAGCGAATGGTGGTCGACCCAACGTTTACAATCTCCAACGTCCGCATCACCGGCTACCGACCTTGTCGCTTTCTTGGACGGGCTTCCGGCTCACCAGAATTTGACGCCCGGAGTGCTGCCGCTGTTGCAATCTGGCGTTCAATCCGGCTGCCAACCTACCGGCTTTCTCAACAGGTCCGTTGAGTTTTGGATGTGTCCGGGATGCGGCATCAAAGGTATGGCGGTCTAAGACGATGCCCCGCTCGCCACTCCTCGGCGCAAATCAAAAATGGGTCGTTCTTCGACACTTCGGAGAACGAATGGGATTGCGATTCGTCATGTGGCGGGTCAACCAGCCATCGCGGCCACGAGTTGAGATCGTGTCGTCGCAGACTCGGCTACTGCTTGCCGAGCGTCAGCGTACCCAGTTCAAGACGTTCACCAGCACGGCCTTCTTCAACCGAAGGCACCGAAAATCGGTAGCCGATTAGACTTCCCACTGCGTTTTTGCTGAAACGTACCTTCAACACGTAGTTTCCTTCGGGCACGTCATCGATACGAAACGAGCCGTCGCGGTCAACGGTGGCCGTGATGTAGGGAGACTTCGACTTGAGTCGTTGATAGGCTTCGTAGGCGGACGTCCACGCTCTGCCCGTGTCGGTCGCCTTCCATGCCTCCCACCATGCCTTGCGCTTTTTGGGATTGTCTCGGACGTCGTCCGGTGCTGTTGGAGCAGGTGGCTGCTTGAGATCTGCTTGGACTATGACGAGCGCAAAATTCCAGAACACCTTTTCGGAATGTTCGGCAGGTGGCGCTAGCGTGCCGACGACGGGCCGTCCCGTACCGCCAAGGTCGAGTGTCGTCGTTTCCCCGGCGATGAATTCCGCTGAGACCCTTTGTGACGATGTGACCTCGGTGGCTCCTTCATCAGCCATTAGCAGGATGTGGCGGCCAATGCGGCCTCTGCCGGGAAATACCCGCTCAAACACAAATCGTCCATCTTTGCCGGTCGTCACCTCATAATCTGTGGAGACGTGCGGCGCATCGTCGCCGTACGAGTGAATCGCATCGGCAAACATTTCGAGCACGACGTTCGAGGCCGGCTGCGCCCCGACGCGAAACGTGCCTTCCGCCCGCGCCCAAGGCTTGAGTGTGATGCGGCCGGGAATTGGCCCGTCGGCCGACTTCAGGTACGCAAAGCCCGACGAATGCGTGATGACAAGCTGAAAGGGCTCGTCGCGTGCAGAAATGTTGAAGCGGCCGTCGGCGGCCGCGTCGAGCGTCGTCGCGTAGGTCGAACCGTCGTCGATGTCACCGTTCTGGATGCTGATCTGCGAACCCGCGACTCCGAGTGCTATCGTCGCGTGAGCAGCAGGCTTGCCCGCCGCTGTCAGGATCGTTGCGGCAATGTCCTCAGCGGGGTGAAGTTCGAAGTCGAAATCGACCTCTCCTTCGTCCGTCTTGATGTCGCGCGAGATGGCGACCTTGTAGCCCTCCGCCTCGATACGCACCAGGTGGGCGATATAGTCGTGCGTTAAACGAATGCGGTATTTGCCATCAGTCGCATCGTAGCTGTCACTAGTAATCCAGCTCATGCGGATTCGCGAATTGCGATTGCGCAGCCCCGGGATCACGCGGAACTTCTTGATCGGTGCCTTTGTCTTGGCGTCGACGACGCTTCCCGATACGACCAACGCTCTGGGCGGCGTAAAGACGTATTCTTCTTCGCGAGCAATGAGCGATTGCGTGGAGAGTTGCATGCCGCCGGGACGGCAAATGTCGGCCTTGAACTCATCGAGCGGCGCCTCGTTCCATTCCCAAACACCGTTTTCGTCGGCGTATTGACTCACGTGCTTAAATTCAAAGTAGTGGAACATCCCACGCCAGCGCTGGAACAAAATGCGCGCCTTGGCGATGCCGTTACCTTGTTCGTCAACCACACGGATACGAATCTTCCCGCCGGGCTTCATGGAGAAGTTGACCGGCGACATGTCACGATCGACGCGGATTTCCTGCATGTCGGTCGCCCGGCCTTTCGCAGAAACGACGATTCGAGCCATGCGCGGCTCGCATCCTACCAAGCGATAGACGCCCCGCTTGTCCGTTCGCGCCTCGCGGGTTTCGTTTTGGAATTTGGTTCGTACCAGCGCCGCATCTATGGGTTTTCCCGACTCATCGGTCACCGTGCCCGTGACAGTCAGCCCGCGCTTCAACTCAGTGCGACCCCTCGGCGGCGTGTCTCGCTTGACTTCAAACCCGTCCCGCGGCAAGCGGATTCTCGACGGACCGTAATCCGGATGGTCAAAGGCAACGTGGACGTCGCTCTTTGAAACGGGGACATGATCGAATTGCCATTGGCCTTTCGAGTCGGTCACGATGCGTGTTCCCACACCCAACTGGCCGGTATCGCCTGGGCGTTTCTTGAATTCGACGCTCGGGTGAACTTCGACGCCTTCGATCGGCTGACCAGAACTATCGACCACCACGCCACCAACTGACCAGCCCGCGTCAAGCTTGGCCGTGAATCTGTGCGGAATGGCTTGCGGGTCGCTGTTGGAACTCCAGCCGGCCCAATACGGCCCGTATCCGGGCTGTTTGATGCTGAGGTTGAATCGGGTCGGCTTCATCGGAATCTGCACCACGAGACGACCTTCCGCATTCGTTTGCACGAAGGGACCGTAGGCGCTGGCCTTGATGAACTTGCCGACGATGATCTGTTCCGCCGTCGGGAAAGGCTTGGTACGAATCTCAACGTTCGCCCCTGGTACCGGCAGACCGTCGGGGCCTTGGACCAGCAACTCGAACTTCTTCGTGGATTGCGAAACGGCGACGATTTTTTTCATCTGAAACTCAACAGCCACCGCCTGCCCAGGTTGGCACTCAATTTTCCGTCCGTCCGGCTGCACTGGTTCATACCCTTCCGGATACGCCTCCAGGCCGACGCCGATGCGATGTGCGCCGGGTTCGAATTGGACTCGCATCTTCCCGTTCTTATCCGAACGCGGGCTTTCGTAACGTGAGATTCGCGTCTCAACCTCCCAACTTCGATATCCGTGAACCCTTCGGTGCTGGTTCCCTCCCCCGCGATTGTCCTCTTCAACCCACACATCAAGACCGGCAAGTGGTTTGCCGGTGTCGGCATCGCGGACGGTAATGTCGATCACGGCTGCCGGCCGCAGTTTGACTGTCGTCGTCTTCTCGGCCGTCTCGGCGGAAACGACGACTTCAAACTTCCTCCGCAGGTAAGGCGTGCGGTATCTCGGCGTGACACCCAGTTGATAGCGACCGTCTGGGAGAGGCACTTTTACGAAGCCGTCCTCATCGGTCGTCTCCCAGAAACTCGCCTCGGACACTAATCCGCCCACGCCGACTCTGGGCGCCGGCTTGCCGGTGTCGCCATACACCACGCGAAGTTTCACCGTCCGTGGTGTGGCGAACACGACTTCGAAGTCGCCGCTGTAAACGCGGTTGCCCTCTGTGTCCTCTCTAATTCGCTCGCTGGTGACTGCCCAGATATTCCGGGGCGTGTGCCCCGGCGGTCGAACTTTGATCCAGAATCGGCAATTGTTGGGGAGTTTGTCGAACTCGAACCGGCCGTCGGAATCGGTATGGCGGACCTTGATTCGCGGTGGAACGAGCGCGCGTTCGTTGAGTAACGCGAATTCGTCCCGATCCGCCCCAGCTTTGTTGAAGCCGTTCGGATTCCATTCTGGTTTGCAGCGGCGAATTGCAAGCTCTGTGTCAGCAATCGGCTGACCCTTGTCATCGACAATCCGGCCGCGAAGTTTGGCCTCTTTGCCAAAGGCTAAGTCGAGATCGATCGGATCCAGCCGCCCAAACTTTGTGGGAAGACTAGGACGATCCTTCTCATGCTCGGAGCCGGGATAGAACGATTTAAAGGCGCGCCAAGCAAACCCGTAGCCGTCCATTTCGCCGAACACCTGAAAGGTTCCAACATCGCGCCCTTTGTTGGTATCCGCCTGCTCGATCGGGAGTGGAACCTTCTCGAACCGGTAGGCGCCGTTCCGGTCGGTCTCTGTGACGGCAAGCCGATTACTATTCGGATGTGAAGCCGCGAGGTAAACCGTCGCGCCGGCAATTGGGTTGCCGGTTTCATCGACCGCGTGACCGGTAACGGTAATCGGAAACGTAACCTGTGCCGACGCCTCTGACTCAGAGTCCGTCTCGGCACGCGCATTTTGCGCCGCCGCATTGGAATTGCCCGGTTTCCCGGCCACTCTGGTTTGACCACCGTTGTCACGCGCACTCTGTTTATCCGGCTTTGCGTCTTCTCGTCTGATCTCGCTGTCTCGGCGCGTCCGATTCAGTTGTTGGCGTTGTTGTTTGCTGAGCGGACCGAGGTCCACTCGGCGGGTTTCACCCGGGAGCAGGCCCACCGACGTGCCCGAGATGCCGATCGAACCGCCGTCTTTCTGGGGAAGGTCGCGAGAGATTGTCGTGTTGTAGATCGGAGGCACGTGCGTGAATCTGAAAACGAGCGTCGGCTCCTGCTTTTTGAGGTCACTCCAGTATTGATTCACAACGACCTCCGGCCGGCCGTCGGACTCGGGCACGCGCGTACGGAGCGAGGCCCGTTGATCCTCCGGTTCCTTGCTGAAACCGCTGATCAGCCCGGCCCAAGCCGAGAGCCGAACTTGATGGGCCTTGGCGAACTGGTCATCCGCCGTCAGGGCGAAGCCAGCATCGGGGTGCAAAGCGATGATGTAATAGGCTTCGTCCCGAGGTGGGTGGAATACGAACTCGCCGGCATCATCCGAGCGGGTCATGACGTGTCGCAACGAGTTGCGAACGCGGCCCTGCACCAAAGCGATGTGATACGACTTGTACGAAATCGATTCGTCGACCGGTGTGACCAGAAGCACTTCAGCGCCCATCACCGGTTCGCCATGTTGGTCGACGACCTTGCCATCCATACGCAGCGCCTCATCCGGGACGATGTCGGCGGCCGTCTTAATACGGTCGTAACGCGAATCAGCCCGCGGCCCCAGGATTCCGCGGCTGAGGCGGTTTATTTTGTACGTTCTGCGAATACGCACGATATTCTCGCGAGTCTCAGGCTCCCTTCCCGCCTCGTGCGCCCCGTGCGTGACGTAGTAATGCGGAAGGACCAGCGACGGGTCGGGAAGAGCGGCGATCTTCTCATCCAACTGCGTCCAGGTGATGATCTCTCGGCCTTCCAGCAGTAGAACGTGCCGGGCGATGATGACCTTGATGTGAACGGCGGTGTCCTTATCCGGCTTACCCGTCGTCTCATTGTTTTCTGACGTGTCATCGTCCTTGGCTGTTGCATCTTCCCGATCCACCCAGTGGGCCGGCGCTGCCCTATCGAGTTTGCGGAGCATGTCGAGGATGTCTTCACGTAGTTGCACATGGCTAGACTTGATTCGAATCGAATTGGTCTTCGCATCTACGGCGACCGAAAATCGGGGCTGCCCCTTTTCTGATCGCCCGTTTGGATCAAGCAGATCGCGATATACTTCACGGACGATCGAGGCGGCAACCTCAGGCTTAAGTCGCTCCAATTGCAAGATCTCTTCCTTGCCGATGTTACGATCGCTGGCGCGCCGGACCTGGAATTCGACCGTAGCGGTCTCACTCTCCTTGACATCGATTTCGTGTGCAATGTCTTGACGATCAGACGTACGAGACCGCGCGTTGACTGGCCCGATAATTTCGAACGGTCCTCTCCCCATGACATACACGTAATTGCTGCCGGGCGCAACGCGGATGCGGAACGTACCGTCGCGTTCGACCTTCGTCGATTCGACGGCGGCGCCGCTCCGCGGTCGGGATGGTCCGTAGAGTCCGATCGATACGTTCTCGTCTTTCGACAGCCCTGTAGCTTTACCATTGTCCGCGTCGACAAGCCGCCCGGTGACAAATCCTCCTTTGATCAGCTTGAGATCGGGGGCGCGGCGAGTCTCGCCGGCTTTGCCTTCGAACGAGTCGAGAGCCATGACTGTCCAGCGATCCAGCCGCGCCCACACGTTGTAAGCTGATTCCGGCAAGAGCAGCCGATACCGACCCTGACTGTCGGTGCGGACGCGTTCTTCTCCAAGGGGTCTCATGTCAATGTTCTGCGCCTGAACCCACACACCGGTGGCCGGTTCATTACTTCCGCCGTATACGACGCGTCCCTCAATGACGGCCGGCGGCTGCAACACAACATCATCGATATTCGGAGCATTTGTGTAATTGACCCAGCGTCGTCCAAATAAGGGATGGCGAACTTTCAGAGACCCACTTTTTCGCTGCGTTTCACCATTCCATTTCCCGAGATCGACAATCGCGAATCGACCCTTTTCATCGGTAGTCGCACTGGCAAGTCCGCGGGTAGGCCGCCAAGGAAAACCCGCGGTCCAGACATCTGCGCCGGTGATAGAATTGCCCTCGATATCCATAAGTCGACCTCGGACAGTCGCAGCCGGCGGCATCGGCAACTTGATTCGGTGCGGTGCTCCAAATCCTGTCAACACCGGTTGAATAACTGACGCCCGTCCGTTCGCGCTGGCCGTTATGTAGTAATACTTCGAATGCCGTGTTGGCAGTTCGATGGCGGAACCTGGAGGAAATTGAAATCTTCCCTCTTTGTCCGACCGTGCTCGAGGGAATTGAAATCTTCCCTCTTTGTCCGAACGTGTTTGACCCAGACGTCTGGTCGTATCAGCCTCGTAGTCATACAGGTACAGGCTGACATCCGCACTGGCGATCGGTTCTTCGTCGCCGTCGTGGCAGATGCCTGTAATGACCGTTGACCCGGCGGAAACTGGGGGAACGAATCGTGCGATGGAGATTGTCGTTGGGTCGATCTCGGTTGATTTGTCCGCCTCAACGCTCACCCGGAACTTCCTATCGATGTATCCTGCCTTCTCGTGCCAGACGCGGAATTCGTGGTCGCCAGCGGGCAGCTTGCCGATGTGGAAACGGCCGTTTTTGTCGCTGACGGCCGCGTACGGGTGATCGAGAACGAGCCAATAGGCCGTCGCGTCGGCGTTCAAGTCATTGCCCACTTTGAACGGTTGGAACTCCGGCAGACGGAGGTTCAGACGGAGGCCGGCGCCATTACCCGGGGGCAGAATCGTATTGGAATGTGGATTGCGTCGCGGAAACGTATGCACGTTGGACACACGTTGGCTAGAATTCTTGATCAAAATCGTTTGTTCGGTTTGCACGAACAGTGCGCGTGGCTTGAAGTGAGGACGTTGGTAGGCGAAGGCAATTTCCGCACGCCGATTCTTGACGAGATCAGGGTGAATCTTCGCCGTCTTCACCAGATAGACGAAAATGTTCGCGATCCCCTTCGACTCAGAGCTTACAATCAGTGCGTCGTCCTGTTTTTCCGGATTGTCGCCGTCGAGGATGAATTGGCCACTGACGGACCCCCAGCCATTCGACGAAGGCGTCGGATCGAGTGATTCGACTGGTGCTTCTGTATGCGCAACTGGATCGCTCGACTCCGCGAGAGAGAACCAGGCAAACGGACTGACGAGTAAGACGATCAACAGAGCAAGCAGCGTTACCGCGCTGCCACGAGTCAACCGCAACGGTTCGCGCAACGGTTCGCCGAACAAGTGAGCCACGCGGCGACGGAGTTCCGAGGGCGAACGACCGCTGGCGGCCAGCGCTGCAAGTTCGGAACGCTCGCTGTCCGTTGTTGGAACAGAGTCGTTTTCCCGATATAGCTCTGCGACTCGCAAGAGGGCCGACGCATAGCTAGCCTGCGGTTGGGGCCGTGTCTTGGCAATTGCCTGACAGACCATTTCATCGCAGCAGTACTCGCGGAGCGTGCTAATGCGGCGGCTCGTGTACCACATGGCCGGGTTGAAAAAGAACACGGTTTCGGCAACCCGCTGTAACAGGTTGACCCACATGTCGTAACGTCGTACGTGGGCCAACTCGTGGGCGAGAATCATCTCGAGTTCGGCGATCGACAGCCCACTGAGGGCCGACGCGGGCAGCAGAATCGTCGGTCGTGCGAGGCCGACCACTATTGGTACGGCAATTTGTTCTGCACGCGCCAATGTCGGCACCACGCGCATCGACCACCCAGTTGCGATGGTGCGGAGCAGGTCAACGAGCGGACCTTCGTGGATCGTTTCGGCACGTACGCGCAAACGGTGTGCCGTCCAAGTGCCACGAACGAGTCGGGCGAACATGGCAAACACGCCGAGACCGTAGAGTCCAACGATCCAGGGGGACCACCGGTGCCACGTCAGCACCCAATCGATCGACGCAGGTTCCGAATCAGTCGTCCCATCCGACGTTGGCAGTGAGACAGCAGTTTGAGATCCCGCAGCACGTGGCGGCTGGGATCTGAATTTATTGTCGGCCGCGCCGCCGGCTTCGGGATACACAAGCTCATCAACGCTGGCATTCGGAAATGCCTGCCCGTGCTGGTCGATGGCCTGCACTGCCGGAGCGACCGCCGGAACGTCGACCATCGCAAACGTCAACGGTAACGTCACCAGACATCCGATCATCGTCGTCACGTAGACGGCGTACCTCGATTCGACAGACCGTCGCCTGAGGACGAAATCAGCGGCTCGCGCGGCGACTGCCAACAGCACAATCAGCCAAAAAGAATGGAGCAGTGAGAGACAGAGCCGACTGCAAAACGTGGAGGTGACGATCGCTTCCCAATTCATTTTTGCTGCTCCTTCGCCTTACGTGTGATGAGCTTGCGCAGCTTGTCGAGTTCGTCGGAGTCGAGATCGCCTGTCTCTAGGAGATTGAGCACCATGGCGGAGGGCGAACCGTCGAATAGCCGAGCGACGAGATCGTCGATGATTCCACCGCCGACATTCTGCTTTTCCACCTTGGGCGAGAAGAGGAACGCCTTGCCTTGCTTGCGCCGCCTCAAGTAGCCTTTGCGGACCATGATGTTGAGCATGGTGATGACAGAACTGTGCGTCAGAGTGCGTTCCGCCTGTTCGTCCAGACGAGTACGCACTTCACGAACAGGCAACGGTGACTCGTCCCACAGAACCTTGAGGATTTCCAGCTCCAACTGCGTTGGGTAAACCGATGCGGGGCGTGCCATTTTCTTTCCTCGATCAACTAGAGCAGAATGCTCTATTTCGTGCCCGCGAAGAGCGCGTTTCGGACTAGCAACTGAGACGAAGCTGACGGGCGTCAGGTTCGGCGAGGGCGGTAGTAACAAACGAGACTACCGCGTCCGGACTTCCTCTCGCCTATTCGGCGAGCATGTGTTCTGCTACCGCGTGTCGTACTTCGCCTGCGCACTGCTCGGCGAACTGTGTCTTACTACCGCGTGTCGTACTTCGCCTGCGCACTGCTCGGCGAACGACACTTGCTTCCGCACGAGGCTGAACCGGACACGGTTTTTCGTGAGTTGCTGTACTGCGGGGATACTTGCCAGGCAAGGAAAATGCCCGCCGAGTACACGTCCTCATTTGCAAAACTGAAAGGCTTAGCGGGTACAATGTTTTAATTATTTCGATGATGGTACGCGGCGGAAGATGCCATGTCAACATATCATCGAATAAATTAAAAGATGTCGTCGCCGGCCGGGAAGTTGCCGCAATCCACTTCGTGAAACGAAAACTGCATCCAGCGTGAAAGGAGATGAGGCGCCGTCAAGCCGTGCGTGTTTGATGCAACGGAATCATCTATCCCGGCGGCGGAGTCAATTTGACCGCTTATCGCACCGAAGGTGTGAGAGTCTGAATTGCGCAGGTTGCGTCGAAAAACGTGTGGCGGTCTGGACCAGCGTCCCCAAGCCACTGTTCGGTACAAGTCAAATATGGGTGGTTTTCCACGAAGCCGTACAAGTTACGCCTTTGGCTTTCTTTGTTTCGTTTGGTGGGACGTCGTCTTTGCGGTCTACGTGTTCGACACGCCGAAGGGCACGAGCCACCATGTCTCGACGGGCTCGCGTCCGCATCGAGTGGCAGTCGCCTGAGAAGCAACGTTGGTGCCATGGATGGTTCCCCATACCAAATCTCCTGGAGGCAAACGGCGCATGAGGCTACGCTGAAGCGCGGTGCCCAGTCCACGCCCTTGGGCTTCAGAAATAACAAACTCCTCAACGATCGACCAACCTTCGAAGGCACGCTCTGTCCGCCAGAGGCAGGCGGCGAGACCTAGGAACGTAGCGCCATCGGTGGCCACTACGATGTGGCCGTCGTCGAGGCACGCATTCAACTCGTCGAGGTCGGCGGGCGACACCTCCGATCCAAGGAGGCTGGACGATCGCCAGAAGTCGAATGCCTGGCGGAAGTCGTCAGACCACGACAAGTCACGAGCCGGCGTCACGCTCGCGTGCGACGCTCCAGCGGCGGGACCGGCGAACATTTGCTGGTCGATCTCACCGGGCCACGGCGGTTTTGTATCTCTCGACCAGCGGAATCGAAGTGCCCGAGGAGTGAACGGTGCGAAGGCTTCCTTGATGGCAACGATCCAACTAGGGCACGGCTCACCGGTCCACGCTAAAAGGTCAACGAACGGTTGAGTTGTGTCACAGCCTTTGAAACGAATACCGACAAGGAGCGTTTCTCCTTCGACATCCAGTGTTCGGTGTCGGTATGTGTCGAAATCCAATCCCGAGACCGGACACGATGCGGCGAAGCGTCGCGCGAAGGCGTCGTCATCACACAGTGCTAGCTGTTTTTTAAGCCAGGCAGAGACCCGCGCGGGGTTGCCAAACCGAGGAATGTCTAAACACCATGGCGTGGACATATCAGGAGTCTATCGACGGGTCCAACCGATATCGAGTGCTGTGACGGACACCCGCGACAGACACAATACATGGCGGTCTGAAATAGCGCTCCGCACGCCGTTCGTGTCAATATCACAATTGGGTCGGTCGATGGAATTCTCAGCAACGCCGCCGGTATGACGAGTTGTTGACGCACATCGCCGCCGATTGGCCGTATCGACTAGTCCGCCTTGCTTCGAAGTGGCCGCGCTCCCCGTCATGGTGTTGCTCAAACATGGATGGCGTGTCTTTGAGTCAAGGACAACGACGATTCTTTGAATCGAATTCATTCCACACGCAGCTTTTTCGTTACGCGAACACGCCCTGGAACGCTTCAACGGCGGCCTCATCAGTCTTGGCGGGATACGCTTCAAGCCCGACGATTCCGTTGTATCCCACACGCCGTAGCGCCTCGGCAATCAGGCCGTAATTGATCTCACCGGTGCCCGGTTCGTGTCGACCGGGTACGTCTGCAACGTGGATGTAGCCGATCATGTCGTGGTGATGGCGGATTGTCTCGACAACGTTCCCTTCCTGAATCTGCGTGTGGTAGATGTCCATCAGAATTCGGATCCTGGGGCTACCGACTTGTTCCAATAGGCGGACGGCGTCCTCGAAAAAGGGCAGCGAATATCCTGGATGGTCTCGCTTGATATTAAGCGGCTCGAGGTTGTATGTGAGGTCGTGTTTTTCGGCGATCTCTGCAACCTGACAAAGCGCTTTGTAAGCCGTGATCCAACGTGTCGCGTGATGTTCGGCAATCGGATGATTGCCGTGACCGTTCTCATCCAGCGTACCAGCGATCAGTATCAACTGGCGCACATCGAGCATTTTTGCGATCGGCAAACAGTCATTCACGCCCCCAATCCAATCAGCCACTCCGTTGGGATGCACCATGCAACCGCCGCTTTTATAGACGACGTTGCCGATCATCGTGCTGATCTTGATGTTCCCATCAGCGGCCAGAGATTCGACGTCTCGGTCGTGCCAACCCCAGAACTCAACGAGCAACCCGGCTGCCGCGATTCGCTGGGCGCGTTCGACAAAGGGCAGGTCACAGAACAGAGTATCGGCACAGCCCGATAGCTGATAACTCATCGCATCCCCCATTCGATCGCTTCAACGTGTTCGTACCCAGATGAACCGCCTGCAGGGGACGGTCCTCGGCGATCGTGCCGTGTACCACGTCACTCAAATGCATGGTAGCATTCCGGACCGAAGAACAAAGCGCGAATCGAATCGAGCACGGATTTATCGATGCACCAATCTTACTCGCGACGCGCAAGCAGGGTCCGGCTTTGTACCGAGACGATACATGAAAGGAATTGGTTGCGACGGCGAACGCCCCGATCGGTGTGCGATGCTTGCCGTAGGGCCGCGCATGATCTTGTTTGTGTCGTGTATTCTCCGAATCAAGTCCACTGGAACAGCCTGTTGTCGGATTCGAATCGCGCGATTCAATTGGACCGACGACGGTCCATAGCCAGACTCGCGTCAGCTTCTCTTGGCATGAACTGGGCCGATGCAGACGGGAGCCCGGTCTGATGTGCCGGGCACCGCGGTTAACTTCAGCGAGTCGACGTCCTGTCATGGCGGGCATTGGAGTTTTCAGGGTGACTGTCGACAAGGACATTCGAGCACATTTTGCTCGCATTCTGGACAAACATGGAAAGATTATTCATAATACAGATCCTTCCGTGGATGGTAGAATTTATTTTATCCCAGGCCCTTAATTTATCCCTGGCTCGCTGTCTGCTTTCATGCTTCCCGCCTTCCTGCAGCTTAGACGATAATGAACGATTCGGCCGGGAGCACAGCTAAGCTTTGACACTCCGGTTTCCGCCCTTTGCCGAATGAGCCGCTCGTGTGACGAAGACGTCACAACCGCCCGCTTGGGGACGCCAGCAGTCCGCAGACACCGATCTTGGGCCGGGCTGGCGGATGGTGGCTGAATTATTGTCGATCAAGGATGTTTGGCGGCGTGATATATTGGGATTGTGCGTAGCCGAAGTTGTTCTAGGAAGACATGGTATGAATCATTTCGTTGGACCTGACCGAATGTTTTCCCTGATCATGTCGACGCTGTTTGTTATGTCGTCAGTGTTGGCCGGTTTCGCTGAGCATGCTAGGGCCGAGGAGCCGCTGGAGTACAATCGGGACATTCGACCGATTCTGGCCGACCACTGCTTTGCGTGTCACGGGGCTGACAGTGCGGCTCGGAAGGCAGACCTGCGTCTCGATCAGCGCGACGCGGCGATTGAAGCGGGAGCAATCCTGGTCGGTAAGCCGGATGAGAGCGAGTTGATCGCGCGAATCGTCTCGGACGACGATGAACTCGTGATGCCTCCAGCAGAAACGAAGAAAAAGCTGACCGATGCGCAGAAGGAGAAGCTCACAAAATGGATCACTGCCGGCGCCGAGTACCAGCCGCATTGGTCGTATATTGTTCCGAAGAGATCTCAGCCTCCTGTGGTGAAGCAGGCCGCTTGGTTGAAAAACACGATTGACCATTTCGTGCTGGCAAAGTTGGAAGCGAAGGGATTGTCACCGGCGCCCGAAGCTGATGCGCGTACGCTCTTCCGCAGGCTGCATCTGGACATCACGGGGCTGCCGCCCGCTCCTCAGGACGTGGATGCGTTTGCGAGTGACTATAGTCAACGCAAAGATGACGCCCTGTCGGCTTGGATCGACAGGCTAATGCAATCATCGGCTTGGGGCGAACACCGTGCCCGCTATTGGCTTGACGCGGCTCGTTACGGCGACACACACGGCTTACATTTCGACAATTACCGCGAGATGTGGCCCTACCGTGACTGGGTGATCCGCGCGTTCAATGCGAACCAGCCCTTCGACCAGTTTACGATCGAGCAAGTCGCGGGCGACCTGCTGCCCAAACCGGGAGAGGACCAGCTTATCGCGACGGGTTTCCAGCGCTGCAATATCACCACCAACGAGGGCGGTACGATCGATGAAGAAAATTTGGCGAACTACGCCGCCGACCGGGTGCAGACGCTGGGCTGGGTCTATTTGGGAATCACGACGAACTGTAGCCAGTGCCATGACCACAAGTTCGACGATTTCACGATGCGCGACTACTACTCGATGGCCGCTTTCTTTAGCAACACGACGCAGCCCGCAAAGGACGGCAACGTGAAGGATGGACGCGGGCCTGCGCTTGTCGTTCCCTCTGAGGCCGACAAGCCGCGTTGGAAAGCGCTTCCCGACGAAATTGCCGCGGCACAGGCGAGACGCGACGAGCGCAGAAAAAACGCGAGCGATGAATTCGAACAGTGGTTGGCCTCCACAACCGTCGAGTCGTTCGAAGAAGGCGTGTCCGCCGAAGGGTGCGTTGTTCACGTTCCCCTCAATGAAGGCACCGGCAATGAAGCCCGTAACTTTGCCGGAAATCCCGAAAGGTTTCCGGCCACCGGCGATGTCGCCTGGCTTCCGGATGGCAAACTCGGCCCGGCACCCGTGATGAAGCTTGGTGGAACATTTGATCTTGGAGACCTGGGAGACTTTGAGCAAGACCAATCGTTTAGTTGCGGTGCGTGGATTAAGGTGGGAGCCAACGATGTGTACGGCAGCATCATCGGCCGTATCGACGAAAAGGACAGTTATCGCGGTTGGGACTTGTGGCAGGACAAGAGTGCTTTGGCGGTGCACCTCGTCGAATCGTGGCCTGAGAATTCGCTCAAAGTCTCCACTCGCAATCAGATCGTAAAACCGGGTCAATGGCAACACGTCTTCTTCACCTACGACGGATCGGGCAAGCCGAGCGGCATCAAGATCTTTATCGACGGCGTCGAAGAGAAGCTAAAGGTGAGCAAGGACACCTTGAAGGCGGATGCCACCATCCGCACGAAGTCCTCGCTGCGCATCGGCCGCCGCAGCCACGCGCAGGTGTTCGACGGGGGCGCCATTCAGGATGCCCGCATCTACAGACGTACGCTCGGCGCCGAAGAAGTCAAGAGAATTGCCGAAATCTCTGCAATTCGGGAGGTCCTCGCCACTGCGCGGGGCGCGCGCACCTCGGAGCAGCAGGCCTCAATCTACGATTTCTATCTTGCCACCCGCGATTCACAATTCCCGGCACTTGCGAAAGCGGTCACTGCGTTGGAGGCCGAACGTGATGCGATTAAGGCGCGTAATCCGGTCACCCTCATTCAGCAGGAGAAAAAGGACTCGACCCCGATGGGTTACGTGCTCATGCGTGGACAATATGACAAACGGGGCGAAAAGGTCGAAGCTGCCACGCCCACTTCGCTGCACCCCATGCCGCAGGGCGCACCGAAAAACCGACGCGGCTTGGCGCATTGGCTCGTCGATCCCGCGAATCCGCTCACCGCGCGCGTAACGGTCAACCGATTCTGGCAGGAGATCTTTGGGCAGGGGATCGTCACGACGCCTGAGGACTTTGGCGTCATGGGCGCCGAGCCGAGCCACCCCCAGATGCTCGACTGGATGGCCGTCGAGTTCCGTGAGAGTGGCTGGAACGTGAGAAAGCTGTTCAAGCAATTGCTGATGAGCGCGACGTATCGGCAGGCCGCGGTCACGACACCGGCGAAGTTGGAAAAGGATCGCGACAATGCTCTACTGTCGCGTGGCCCTCGTTTCCGCATGGATGCAGAGATGGTGCGCGACTATGCCCTTGCGTCCAGCGGTCTGCTCTCATCAAAGATGTATGGCCCCGGCACAAGACCCTACCAGCCCGAGGGCATCTGGGACATCGTCGGTGTGCCCGGCGGCGACACACGCAACTACGTGCAGGACAAAGGCGACAACCTTTACCGTCGCACCGTCTACCATTTCTGGAAACGCATGGCTCCGCCGCCGAGCCTAGAAACATTCAATGCCCCTAGTCGCGAAGTCTGCGCCGTGCGCCGCGAACGCACCAACACGCCACTCCAGGCGCTGGTCACTCTCAACGCCCCGCAGTTCGTCGAGTCGGCACGCCGCCTTGCCGAGAGCACTCTAAAGGCAAGCGGCGGCGATGACAGGAAGGCGATCGAGTACGTCGCGCGCCGCGTACTTTGCCGTCCGATGAACGCCGAAGAGGAGGCCGTTGTGCTGGCCAACATGAAAGACTTGCTCGCGTACTACCAGTCGAAGCCCGATGACGCCGAGGCACTCGTCGCCGTCGGTGAATCAGAAGTTGACAAAGAACTCGATGTCTCCGAACTCGCTGCGTGGACGATGCTCTGCAATCAAGTCATGAACCTTGATGAAGCCCTGAACAAGTAATTCGAGTGAAAAGTCACAGGTTGAACTATGAACGCTTTCGAAGAATTCCAACAGCTTCAAACTCGCCGCCATTTCTTGACAAGCGGCAAGAATCTCCTCGGTGGCGCGGCGCTGCTGTCGATTCTCGGTCAATCGGCAGCCGGTGAATCGACCGGCCGTCCTGCCGGGCCGCACTTCCCGCCGAAAACGAAACGCGTGATCTATCTGCACATGGTTGGCGGTCCTTCGCAGATGGATCTGTTCGATTACAAGCCTGTCATGAGGGACATGTACGACAAAGACCTGCCCGACTCGGTGCGGATGGGACAGCGGTTGACGACAATGACGAGCGGACAGGCACGTTTTCCCATCGCGCCGTCGAAGTTCAAGTTTAGTCAAGCGGGCGAGTGTGGATTGTGGATGAATACCGAGTTGCTTCCGCAGTTGGCGAAGAAGGCTGACGAAATCTGCTGGATGCGGAGCCTGCACACCGAGGCGATCAACCACGAACCCGCGATCTGCGCCATGCAAACCGGCAACCAAGTCACAGGTCGTCCGTGTCTTGGTTCATGGGCATCGTATGGACTCGGGTCGATGAACGAGAATCTGCCCGCTTTTGTGGTACTCGTTGCGGTTCCCAAAAACCGCGAGCAGGAACAAGCCATTTCGGCTCGGCTCTGGGGTAGCGGGTTTCTGTCGGGGGATCATGCCGGGGTTTCGTTCCGAAGCAAGGGCGATCCGATTCTTTACATTAACAACCCGCCCGGTGTGCCCGACTTCATCCGTAAGCGCACCATTGAAGGCCTGAATCGTTTGAACGAGATCAACTACACTTCTCTTGGCGATCCAGAAACGCAAACGCGCATCCAGCAGTATGAAATGGCCTTCCGCATGCAGGCCAGCGTGCCCGAACTCACCGATCTGAGCGGCGAGCCTGAGCACATCTTCAAACTCTATGGCGAGGACGCGCACAAGCCCGGCTCCTTTGCCAACACGGCACTCATGGCGCGGCGTCTCGCCGAACGCGGAGTCCGCTTCATTCAGGTCTACCACAACAACTGGGACCACCACAGCAACGTCGGCGGCCGCATGCCCGACCAGTGCAAAGACGTGGATCAGCCCTGTTACGCCCTGCTCGAAGATCTCAAACAACGTGGCATGCTTGATGACACGCTGGTCATCTGGGGAGGAGAATTTGGCCGCACGATCTACTCTCAGGGCAACCTCTCGAAGCAGAATTACGGCCGTGACCATCACCCGCGGTGCTTCTCAATGTGGATGGCCGGGGGCGGAGCGAAGGGAGGCACAATATACGGAGAGACCGATGACTTCTCGTACAACATCGTGCGCGATCCAGTCCATATCCGTGACTTCCACGCAACGGTTATGCAACTGCTCGGTTTTGACCACGAACGGTTCACGTACAAGTTCCAGGGACTGCAACAACGATTGACGGGCGTCCTGCCCGCCCGCGTCATCGAGGAATTGTTGGCGTGAGATGTAGTTTAGCAGGAGTGCCGCACCGGCAGCCTACGTTGTCAATGGACCTGCTTTAGCCGGTGCTTTTTAGACGGTGGTTCTGGGGTGAATGACCGCCGGCTCGACATGAACAACTTTCCGGTTTTGGATGACGCCCATTGGGGAAATGGGTCGCTCTGTCGCACCGGGAGAATCAGTCCTGAAACCCTCTGTTGGCTCGGAAACCCCCTCGTTTTCAAGCGTCGAATTCTCCCACAACCGGGCATCGGGATGCGTTCCAGCGCGAAGCGCAACAACGAGGGGCGAAGTTAGCATCGCTAGAGCGCATTCGACATAAGTGTAGCGGGTTCTGGCGACGTAGAGACGATATTCAAAGACCAAAAATCGTCCGATAGCCGCCAGAGTTATCCCGAACGGGATCTAGTGTCGGACGTCGACAATCGGGTCTCGCGGAACCTCTGCCAGTCCGACGGACTTGAGATCGTTAACGCCGTGCATTCATTCGTACTGAAGGCGGACCAGAAAACTTGAAGATGATTCGTTTCGATGTCATAGCCGCGTATTCACGGTGAAAAACGAAATGGGACGGTGACGGGGCCCGAATGACGGGCGCAGTGCAATGTCGCGTTCTGAATGAGTTTTTTAAGCGATTGGCTCTGATTGTGGCGGTGCAGCGCACGGAGCGATGTTCACGTCCCACGTGTATCCGCTTGCGCTGCGGCATCGGCCAAGACCTCCGCGATGTCGCGGACCTGAACGTCGCGGCCCTTAGCCGCGATTCCATCGTTCATCATGATCAAGCAAAAAGGGCACGAGACGGCGATCGTCTCTGCGCCGGTGGCCAGAGCCTCTTCGACACGACCTGATCCGATGCGTTGTGCTGCCGAATCGTCGAACCACATACGGCCACCGCCAGCACCGCAGCAGGCCGTCTGTTTCCCGTTTCGCGGCATCTCTGTGATGTTCGCCGTGCCCGTTGAGCTGGACATCGAGAGCTGAATGAGCTGTCGTGGTGGGTCGACCACGTTGTTGACACGCGCCAGGTAACAGGGGTCATGATAGGTTGTTTTTTCTCCGCTCTCGTCGCTGGCTTCGATGCGGAGCCGCCCGTTTTGAACCAGATCTGCCAGGAACTGCGAATGGTGCACGACTTCGTACTCACCGCCGAACTGAGGATAGTCGTTCTTCAGACTGTTGAAACAGTGCGGGCAGTGCGTGACGATCTTTTTCACCTGATGGCGGCCGAGCGTTTCAATGTTTTGCCGCGCGAGGTCCTGAAACACGAACTCGTCTCCCATGCGACGGGCCGACTCGCCCGTGCATCGCTCCTCGGGGCCGCAGACGGCAAAGTTGACCTTCGCGAGTTTCAACAGCCTGACGACGCTGCGAGCGACTTTTTGAATCCGGCGGTCATAGGCGGCGGCACATCCGATCCAGTACAGCACTTCGAAGCCGGGGTTCGTCTTGACCGTCGGCACGTCCAGGCCCTCGGCCCACGCGAATCGTTCGTCCTGCGGCAGTCCCCAGGGATTGCCGGAGCGCTCAGTTTTCTGAAGCGCAGCGGCAGGGGCACCGCGTAACTCGCCTTCACCGATCAAATGGCGGCGCATGTCGGTGATCAATGTCAGCGGGTTGACTCGCAGCGGACAAACATCCACACACGCCGAACAGGTCGTGCAGGACCATAACGTCTCGTCATCGATCACGTCGCCGTGGAGACGTTTTCTTGATATTTCTAATGCTTCATCTCCGTCACTTGCATCGGCGTTCGCTCTGGTCGCTAAGACAATCGGGCCGACGGTGTTGAGGTGAGACCAAACGTCCTGCACGACCGCCTTTGGTGAGAGAGGTTTGCCTGCCTCAAAAGCTGGACACGCTTCTTCGCAGCGGCCACATGAAACGCAGGCATCGAGCTCCAACAGTTGCTGCCAGTTAAAGTCGGCGAGTTGCCCGGCACCAAATCGCCCGGTTTGCTCGACTTCTTCGATCGAGCACGGCGCCATGACGCCGAGCTGTTTGTTGTTTGTGACAAGATTCAGCAATCCAGCCAACGAGTGCATCAGGCGGGCATAGGGAAATGCCGCGACGATCCCCAGCGCCAGGATTGCGTGAAACCACCACAGGCTGACATGGACTGCGTTAACGTTGGCGGGCGTCGTACCGAACGCTTCGAAAACGCGCGCCGCGGCGAAACCGACGAACGAAAACCCGGGCAAGTCGGGCTGCTCACGAATGATCCGCAGGCCTTCCAACAGGAAACCTGTGACGCCGATGACGAAGAACGAAACCAGAACTCCCCAATCCAACACCGTATGTCCAACGCTCGGCGGTCGCACAAGCCTTCGCTTCGCGAACAGCAAACAGCCGATCAGAAACGCGACTCCGAACGTGTCCATGACGAACTCGTAGATCGCGAAATAGATACCGTGATGAAACACGGGATTCGTGGGCTCACGGCCAAGCATGCCGGCCAGAACGTGCTCGATCGCAATCAGCGTCGTGCCAATCAGAAGCACACCGAATCCGCTGAAGAGCAACAAGTGGGCAATGCTGGCGAGCCCACGGCCGCGAACTCGCCGCTGCAGCACGACTTCTTGAAAGAATCGTTTGAGTCCAACGCCGAATCCGCATTTTGGTTCCCGAATGCGACCTACTCGCCATAGCCGCGTTCGTCGGTAAACGCCGTACCCAAAGCTCATCAAGGCGGCCACGGCGAGCAGATAAAACAGGAGTTGCGAAGACTTCGAAATGTTGCCGAAGACCTCGCGTGTCAACAATGAGTTGCCTTCGACGGCCAGCAAGGTGCTGGAGATGTGCAACAGGTCATTCACCATCCAGCCTCTCCATGATCTGCGGCACGATCTCATAGACGTCGCCAACCAAGCCGTAGTCCGCGATTTCGAAGATCGGTGCTTCCGGATCGCTGTTGATGGCAACGATCACGTTAGAGTTTTTCATGCCGGCCAAGTGTTGCACGGCTCCGGAAATCCCCAGAGCGAAATAGACTTCCGGAGCAACGCTCTTGCCAGTTTGACCCACCTGTAATTCGTTGGGCGTGATGCCGGCGTCGACCAACGTCCGTGAACTGCCTGCCGCACCGCTGAGTTTGTCCGCCAGGCCGCCGACGAGTCGTTCGAAGTCATCAGCGTTCTTGAACGCACGGCCTCCAGACACGACAACTCGCGCTTCGGTGACGTCGGGGCGCGAGGATGCATTGGATTCCAGACCCAATACTTCAATCGGTCGCGGCAGTGCAATTTCAGCTACGGTCAGGGTTGTAATCGCACATGGCTGATTCCTGGGCAGAGCCAGTTCGTATGCCGACGGGCGAACGGTGACGATCTTGGGATCTCCGTGAAGCTGAATGGTGGCGGTCACCGCACCGGCGTACATCGGCCGTTGCAGCAAGAGCTCTTCGGCTCGGAATTCGTGGCCGACAACGTCGCTGGCCATCGCTCCACCCAACAACCCGGCGGCTCGTGCGACGATGTCTTTGGCAAACGTCGTGGATGACGCAACGATCATGTCAGCGTTACGCTCCCGGGCGACGCCGGCAATCACGTTCGCATACGTGTCGGCCGCTGGGTGAGCGAGCGCCTCTGCCTCAGCCATGAGCACGGGCGCATATCGAGCCGCATCCCCTGCCAGTTCGGCCAAGTTCTCACCGAGCGCGAGTATCTCCACCTCGGCGTTTTTTTCTGAAGAGACTGCGTTCGCAAAGCCGACGGCCGAGAGGCTGCCAGGTCTCACGCATTTCGAGTCGTGTTCGACAATTACAAGAATTCGCATGGTGGGAACATCCTTTACGCAAGCACACCACCACTGGAGGTTAATGGCTTCCTATCGGCTGCAAAGTACCGGACGTCGACCGGCGGATCGTCGGAGAGTTCGACACCAGTCATCATGCGGGCAATCAGACAGCCAATCGACGGGCCCAGTTTGAATCCGTGACCGGAGAATCCATTCGCGACGAAAAAACCCTGCGGGCCAACGGCGTCAATGATCGGGTGCCAGTCGTCGGTGTTGACGGTGTACAAGCCAGCATAACCCCGCACCGTCCCACGGCTCGACATGGCGAAGCGGTGATGGAGTTTGTGCATGATTTGCTCACGGAATTCCTGCGAAGCATCGGTGTCGAAGTTGTCGGGATCGTCGACCTCTTCACTTTCGTCTTCGGGGGCGATCGAGCCGACGATGAACTGTTGTCCGTTCGCCTCGGGTCGGCCGTAGATTTGATCGGCCGCGCTGACGAACACAGGGATTTCGCCGACGACGTCGGAAGGACGGTCGCGTTGAGCGATTTGCACGCGCGTCGGCCGCAGGTTCATCGGCAGCGTTACGCCAACCATCTGGCTGATGCGTTGGCACCACGGCCCGGAAGCGTTCAGCAACAAGTTGCAGCCGAAGACCTCACCATTGGTGCAATAGACGCCACGAAATCCGCCTGCGGCTGCCGGTTCGATTCGAGTGACCTCGTGCCTGACGAACAGCTCAACACCTTTGGCTCGTCCCGCCTGAAGCAAGTCTTCCGTTGTGCCCTGCGGGTCGGCGAAACCGGCTTCCGGTTCCCAGAAAACAGTTCGCAGGTCGGTGCAGTCATGAGCGATTCCGGTCATGTCCAGCGCCTGGTCGCAGAAGTTCAGAGAGGGATAGCGATTTTGGAGTTCTCTTACGTCGAGAATTCCACCCTTCGCCCCAACCCGTTCAAACTGGCGAACGGCATGGGCACACTCCTCGGATGCGGCGTCGGCAAGCCAGACGACTCCAACGGCTGAAAAACCGGAGCGATTCTCCTTCAACTCCAATCGTTCGCACCAGTTCTGAAACATTTGCAGGCTGGCGTGGGCGAGTTGAACCACTTCGATGTTGGCGTAGCGTTGTCGAACAACCGCGGACGACTGACCGGTTGAGCCGGAAGCGACGTGTGGACCTTTTTCCAAAATTGCGACCCGCAGACCTCGTCGAACGAGTTGATAGGCCGACGAGACACCAATAATGCCTCCACCGATTACGATCGCGTCAAATGTTTTGTGTGCCATACCCGCGCTCTGTCTGTGGTGCCTCGGTTGATCAACGTCGTATCGTCACTGCTCGCGCCCAAAGATAGGTCACGGGGTGCACCGCCAACACTAAATCACTTTCGCTTCGTCGCGCAACCGACGAAGCAGTTCGTCCACGTCCGTGACTCGAATGCCCGCGTTTCTGTTGGGCGGTGCTTCCATGCTCAAGACCTTCACCCGCGGTTCGAACTCGATGTTGAGCTCTTCATAGGGGACTCGTTCGATCGGTTTCTTTTTCGATTTCAGGATACTTGGCAACGAGGCATAACGAGGTTCGTTCAAACGCAAGTCGGCTGTGATCACGGCCGGCAGACTCATGCTGACAACCTCGATGCCCGCGTCGGTTTCACGACAAACGCGAATGCCATTCCCGGTAAACTCGATCTTCGACGCAAACGTCGCCTGCGGCCAATCCAACAGTGCCGCCAGGAATTGTCCCACCTGATTGGAGTCGTCATCGACCGCCTGCTTGCCCATGATGACGAGCTCCGATTGCTCACGTCTCACAAGGACCTGCAGCACACGGGCAACATTCCACGGGTCGAATTCTTCGGAACTTTCGACGAGTAAGGCACGGTCCGCCCCCATCGCTAGCGACGTTCGCAATTCTCTTTCGTAGTCAATTGAACCAATCCCTACGGTCAAAACTTCCACGTTGTTCGATGACTGTTCCCGGATGCGTAGCGCTTCTTCCAGCGCGATGGCATCGAATGGATTGATCACAAAAGGCAGATGCTCGTCCTCGATGCCGCAAGAATCGGCGTGCACCCGGATCTTCTGGTCCGTATCGGGGACGCGCTTGGTTGGGACGAGAATTTTCATTGCCTGTGTTCCTCGGTCATAGCGACGAACATTCTGATTGTCGAATTATTGTCGATTTACATCTTTCCGCTTGCCGTTCTACAAACTGGAAGTCTGTCGTTACGTGTCGGTAGCGTTTCTGCTCGCTGCGGACGCGCCCTCAACGCGACCGTAGTAACTGGCGTGCATCTGGTAACATTTCGATTTGATTGCGGCACGTTCCTGGAAGTCGGGGACGTCGAAGTAGCGGTCGGCCTCGATTGCTGCAATATCATACTGCGTGCCGCCGTCGGAAATCAGGTCCGCCATGATCACACCGATCGTGGGGCTTTGTACGATGCCGTGTCCACTGAATCCGGAGCAATGGAAAAGCCCCTCAACGTGCGGCAGCGTGCCGCAGAACGGTTTTCCGTCGGGAGTGAATGTCATGATGCCCGTGGTAATCGTCATTGACGTCCGTTCGTTGATCCATGGAAATCGCTGCTGTGCGGCGTGAATGAGCGTGGCGACGTGGATGTCATCAAGTCGCGTCTTCATCGCGGACATGTCAAAGTCGACCGGCAGCTTTTCCATGTCGTACTCGATCGTTTCTTCGCCATAGATTCCTACGATCAATCCGCCGCTTTCGGGGCGGGTGTAGATGCGATGATGCCGATCGCGCACCGCGGGACTGAATCGATCGACGGGATGTGCATCGTCCGGCCGAGTCGTCAAGTAATAATGCCCGAGGGCCGCTGTGGGTAAAGTCGTTTCGGCATGTTCGGCGACAAGGTACGCCCACGGTCCGGCCGCGTTGACAATCGCCGGTGCGTGCACGTCGCCATCAGCGGTCTTCACGCCCACTGCCTTTCCGTCGCCGATCAGCACGCGTTCGACCGGACAGTTCGGCTTGTACTGGACGCCTTGGCTCTTGCCGACTTTGATGTACGCGCTGACCAATTCAGCCGGCTGCAAGTGTCCGTCCGTGGGGCAATAGCATGCGTCGACGAGATCGTCGGTCTTCATGTACGGCAGCTTCTCGGCCACTTTGTCGCTCGAAATATGGTCGATGTCGAATCCGATCGTCTTGCCCATTTCGACCAGCTCCACGATTTCTTGGGCACGCTCCGGTGTTTCGGCGATGCGCAACGAGCCGGTCTGGACGAAGATTTCGATGCCGGTTCGGCGCTCCAAGTCTTTGACGACCTCAACGCCGTCCATCAGCATCTTGGTGGCAGCGGCCGAGCCCCGCAACTGCCCCAACAGTCCTGCCGCGCGTCCCGTCGAACCGGATCCGAGCTGAGCCCGATCAAGCACAATGACACTGCTGCCCCGCATGCCGAGCTGCATGGCGGTGCTCAAACCGGCCACACCTCCGCCGATGACGATGACATCTGCCGTGTCGATGGCTGTCGACATACCCGATTCCCTCCCTGTCAGTTGCTGCCGACGTTGAATGAAGTCGATGGTCGACAATCCTAATGGACGCTACGAACCGTTTCAATTGCCTAGCGGCGTTCGGTGTGTCGACGAACCGACCTCATTCTTCGGCTGCGTGAGCCGAATACGCCGAGACCATGTCTAGTTCTGTTGCATCGGCTCGAGACGCGATTAAAGCTGCAATACGAGTATCTGAGTCGCTACAGTTTCGCGGGGTGTGTTCTAGAGTCCTCTTATTGATCCATTCGAACGGATGGCGCGCATGTTTCGAAAACGGAAAAGGATCCCATTTGGTTGCGGCAACCAGTCACGCTGGAAGGTAATTCAACATCCTTTCGGCTTGTTGAATTCAATCGACGCAACCAGAGTTGTCTGATACGGGCGCTGCAAGCACCGGATCGGCGTCGGTCGTCCGATGCGCCGTCTAGAATAGACACGGCTCGCGTGCGCAACCAGTTCAGTTCTGATGCAAAATCCGTCAACTATGGCGTCAACGTCGGTCGGGGGAGAATGGTTCAACCGCAACCAGCGGCGGTTGGCCGGTGGTGAGATCAGCGACAAGCCGACCGGTGACGACGGACTGGCTTAGACCGAGCATGCCGTGACCGGTTGCCAGAATCAGGTTCTCTAGCTTCGAGGGGCGCCCGATGATCGGCAACCCGTCGCTGCTCATAGGCCGCATTCCGGTCCAGGTTTCCAGAATATTGTGTGCCTGAAACTGTGGCAAGAAGCACTTCGCCGCACGAATGATCGCATCGACTCGGCGCTGGTTGATCTTCAGCTGTAGCCCGGCGAGTTCCATCGTACCGGCGAGGCGAAGTGTGTCCCGCCAAGACGTTACACCCACCTTGGCCTCCGCAAGGTTCAAGGGCTGTTTGGGAATACCGGATTGACGGCGCAACGTCACACTGTACCCCTTACCTGGCTCCATCGGTAGTCGCAAGCCGAGCTTGCGCGCCTGCACCAGGGTCCAAGAACCGGCCGCCAGGATGACGTTCTCTGGCTTGATCGTGCCGGCTGAAGTGGCTACAGCCGTTATGTCTCGTCCAGAGACTTCGAAGCCTAAAACGTTGGTGTCCGTCAAAATGCGAACACCAAGTTTCGGCAGTTCGGCGGCCAGTTGCTTGACGAATTGATCAGGCACGCAGTCGGCCTCGCCGGGATAGTACACACCACCGCACACGTCGTCGCTCAAAACCGGCTCACGCGTACGAACGACATCGCGCTTGAGAATCTCGCCGGGGATATCGTGTTTGTTGAGCAGTTCCGCCTCTGCAATCCCTTTCTCGAATCCCGCCTCGGTGCGGAAGACGTACGTGATACCGCGCTGCTCGAACTGGCAGTCGAGCTGGTACCGCTCAACGAGTTCTCGCGTTGTCGGAACAATCTGCCGGTTCAGCTCCGCGAGCGCCCGCAAACCTTGAAGTTGTGCCTCTTCGTTGCAATGCCGGTAGAATCGCCACAGCCATGCAAGTCGTGAGGGACTCAAAGTTGGCTTGATGTACAAAGGCGAATCGCCGCGCAACATCCACTTCAAGGATTGTATGACCAGGCCCGGCCCCGGAAGCGGCAGCGAATGACAAGGGGTGACCCAACCGGCATTGCCGTGGGAGCAGCCGCTGCAAACGGCTCCGCGATCGACCAACAACACATCGCGCCCCCTCGACGCGAGAGCCTCTGCGCAGGTGACGCCAATGACTCCCGCGCCAATGACGAGGTCCTGTATTCGCTGGGTTGTTTTCGTCGTCATGGCTGCGCCAAACGCAGTGCCCTCATTCTGCTATAAGCTCTATTTGTGGCAGATCGTTGACCATCTCGATATCATTTCCATCTGGATCGTGAATGATCAACTGTTTAGCTGTTGTTCTCGCCACATCGTTCGTCGGATATGAGATTCGGCGTTCCTTGAGCAATCATTCAACGGCCGGTTTCGCCGGGAGTGCTCAAACCAACATTGGTTTCTAAGCTTGGAGAACGCTCATAAACGAGTCAATCGCTGGAGGACCGATTACAGTCAGCAACGTTGGCACAGTCAACCGCGTTCTGAACAGTGCAGAAATTTCTGCCGCCTGCGCGAGGATGCAAGCCACATGGCCGAAGCGTGAGCGACTCATGCGGTGACTCGGGGAACTGATGGGATTCATTCCAGGATCGTTCGTGCGGCGTACAGACCGGTTTTATGGAGTGCCAACGCGTTTCGAGGCATCGGCGTGACCAAGGTATCCGGTGTCGAACCTCAATCGATTCTAGCAGTCTTTAGGTGTGCGGTCAGCTCGAATATCATCTCGAGCAGCGGTTCAATCGTCTCGTGTCGATCATTCGCACGGTTGCCCAGCGCAGCGACGATTACAGGTTGCAAGTACGGCGGGACTGACTTTTTCGTACGCGGGCTGCGAACGAATGAATCGACGTTTTCGCCGGTCGTCAGTCGGCACAACTGCGCGCCCAGCTGATACACGTCGATTCGACAGGGATCGATAGTATATCCGGCTGCGCTGAGAGCCGTTCGAGCGGAGTCGATCTCTCGAGGAAGTGTCAGCGGGCGATGTCCCTGCATCACTATGGGCAGGAGATCTCGGTTCTGGGTTTCCTGAATGATCGCGGTGTCATCCGATTTTGGTGAGAAATACGCGTCCTTCACGATCGACGGACACGCTTCCGATCGAAATGTTGCCGTGGATCATCCCGCTGCCGTGATGCCGGCGTACCGACTCAGCCACTGTACGGACAATCTGCAAAGACTGCTCGATCGCGAACATCCCGTCCTGAGCGAGCTTGGTCGAAAGCGGCGTGCTGCCGACTTGATTGGATGCCTCGCGCGGCATTATTTCACTAGAAATGGTCCCCAAACCCTCTGATGGCTCACGAGTGCCGTTGATTTGTAGGGTCAAATTCCACCACAACCGGGTTTTGGGACGGCTTCTATAGTGTGACGCCGCGTTTTATCATCCCCTGCCCATTGAAAACCAACAATGAGACCCACGTGTCGTGGCACCATCTCGATTTTACAAACGCCGGACGCATGTCGTGGTCGTCAGCAACGCCTGCGGATTGCCGCCGAACGCAGCTTGTCCGAATGAGCCACGTTGACGACGATTCTGGGAAGGTTCCTACCCTTGTCAGCAGATGTACGCGATTGAGTGCCGACTAGTCATGAGAGGCAGAATCTTTTTGCTTCAACGCTTTCAACTGTTCCTCAATCTCGTCATTCACCGACGAAGTATCCGCGGACGGCTCGACAAGCCCCCCTTGTAGTTCTGCAAGCGCGTCCGCTTCCAATTCGGCCTGCTCCACCTTGCTGCGCAACCTCTCAAACGTCTCAAAAGCCGAATTATCGACTTCGATCTCCATGTTCGATTTTCCTGTGTAAATCTTCTTACGTACTTCTGCGGCCTTATTGCGTGCCGCGAGTGTTGCAAGGTTGCGCTTCGCTTCAGTGAGTTTCGCCTTCATCCCGTCCAACTGACGGCGCAAAGTTTGGCTGGCATCCTTCGCCGCTGCGATTTGATCGCGCAACGCAACTGCGAGCTTGTCATGCTCAGACTTGCGAATCAATGCCTTACGGGCCAGTTCATCGTCCTGGGATAAAACAGCCTTTTCCGCGCGAGCCTGCCAATTCCTGGCTTCGCTCTCATTGTGCGCGAGTTCGCGTGCCAGTTTCCGCTGATTGGCGATGGCTTTGGCCGTTTCCTGAGTCGCGTCATCGATCGATTCTCCCATCTCGCGAATCGCCTGTTTCAACATCAGCTCTGGATCTTCAAATTGGTCCGCCATTTCGCCGAGATTCGCTGAGACAATATCCCCAATTCTCTTGAACATACCCATCGATCGGTCCTTTCAGTTAGTTTGCGGACATCGTTCGTGAAGCAGACCTTCGATAAATCGGCTGCTCCAGTTGAATTCGCCGCTTCTCAAGGCCCACTGCGTTGTGCAGTACAGGCCGCCTAAATCAACAAGGTTCAAACAGATTGATGTAGCCGCGATACCGAATCCGTAGAAAATTTCTGAGAAAATCACAGGCCGGACGGAATCGACAGGATGGAAATAGAAGAGCCCGTGTGAGATAAGTCGTCTGGGCACGATCCGAATCCAAACGGGCGGATGCCGCTTGGAACACGCCGAACGCAGCGACACCGCTCGAACGTGACGGCATTGATCGTGGCCTACCATCGCAGGACTCCCCCCTATGAATTTTCCGCAAACTCGCCAAACGTTGATTCAGCGGATCGCCGCCACCGGCGCCGAAGACGATTGGCGTGAGTTCATGATCGATTATTGGCGTCCGGTCTGCCGATTTGCGGCCCGCTGGGGAAAGATTGGCGTCGACGATGCCGAAGATGTTGCGGCAATCACATTTCAAGCCCTGATCAGCGGCGATCTCTTGTCACGCTGGTCGCAAAACCGGTCGGCGAAGTTGCGGACGCTGTTGTGCACGATCGTTCGCAACGTACTGTCGAATCGTGCACGAGTCTCCTCCGGCCGGCAACGGCTGCTCGAGGAGAACCGAGAGGCGATCCTCGAATTGGCGTCGGTTCAATCGATCGATGGGTCGGAAGCTTCCATGGCTTCCAACGAACAGGTGGATGCCTTCTACTCTGCGTGGGTCGACGAGTTGCTGCAGGATACGGCCGAGTCGTTGCTTGAGGACTACCTGCGAGAAGGACGGGGCGACTACTTTCGCGTGCTCTACGGCCGAATTTGTGAACGAATGACCGTACCCGAAATCGCAAACAGCCTTGGCTTAGCGACGACCATGATCGAGAACTACTACCGCCACGCGAAGCAAAGGTTCGGCAAGTCGTTGAAACGCCTGCTCGATGAGCGATTGCGCCGTCATAGTCCGCCGGAGCGCTTCTCCGCCGAGTTTCAAGCGGAGTGGGACGATCTGAGTGACTTCCTTTCGAGGCGCGGCGGAATCGAAAAGGCTCTTTCAGAATCGTATCAGAGCTTCGATTCGAGTGAGATTCGGCGGCACGAAGTCAACGCCGTCACCACCTTTCTCAAAAGGATCAGCCCCACTCTTCGACCGGAAGGCCCTCCCGGCCCACGTCCGCGCTGATCTGTGTTTCCGTTTTAGAGCAGAGTGCTCTATTTCGTGCCCGCGAAGAGCGCGTTTCGGACTAGCAACTGAGACGAAGCTGACGGGCGTCAGGTTCGGCGAAGGCGGTGGTGACACACCCGGCTACCGCGGCCGGACTAGCAACCGAGCACGGCTGACGTTGATTCAGCCGAGCGCAGGGCGGTCGTTGTGTCACATCGGAAGACTACCGCGTGTCGTACCGTACAAGTCTGGAAAACATTGGATCGGAATTCAACCGGATAACTCCCTTCGACAGCCGGAGTGACGTTCTCTTGCCCTT
>Ga0315336_1000767_pt1 | contig 77742 bp, 58 predicted proteins | sample ASW5metaG_FD_204512 | JGI IMG/M metagenome (GOLD analysis project Ga0315336, IMG submission 204512) | Ammonia-oxidizing marine archaeal communities from Monterey Bay, California, United States - ASW #5 | ecosystem: Environmental > Aquatic > Marine > Intertidal zone | place: USA: California... | reverse complement strand
CAACGCCTCCTTCTGCTCCTTATTCAAGGTCACTGGCTCAGCAATCCGAGGCATCACAATATCCTTCGTTTCCGAATCAAAATTGCTTTATAATACGGCTAACTTCCAGTTCAGGACACTAGGGCGATTTCGGATTACAGGCGATCGGTTGACCGAACTACCAAATTGCGATGATGGCTGGAAAGCCCCATCGGGTGGCATCTCAATCTCTAAAAACGGGCGTTCAGGTCGCGTGAACGACCTTCAAGGCCCATTGTGCGGCACGTCATAGTGCCCAGATAGGCCAACCAAAGCCAATATTGGGCTTCAGACCCATAGGACTTCGCATGCGTCGGCGGCCATGCGGGGAAACCTTTGGTCTCAAAACGCCATATGGATCGAGCGGGAAGCTCGTGATGGCGAATAGCCATTCTGACGTTGCGATAAGACCTCTCGCCCATGCTCTGTTTTGGAGGGTTGATCGGCCGCGATTGAATGTGTGGTAGAGTTTCAGTCGCGCGTCAAAAGCCGCTAATTGGCCTGCTCGCCAGTGAGGAATAATAGTGGCATACTTGAAAATAGTCGCTGGTCTGCCACGGTGAATAAGGAGCGGCGGAATGTCTGTCTGATGTGTTGGGGAAATGATATGCTTGAGAAGATGTTCAAAAGCGAAGTCAAAGGGGTTGTCGAAACAAACATCGGCGGATTACTCGGTAAAGCAGCCCTTGATTGCACATTAAATTTCAACCCGGAGCTTACTCTGCATTTCGGTACAAAGGCGAAATCGACTCGACAGAAGAAACAGCCAAGCAAGCAGACGAACGAACTGGATAGATCGACTACAGCTTCCGACAATGACTATTTGTCAGTAGATGGAAGTGCGTACCATGTGGTAAGACCGAATGAAAATAACACTTTTTCGATTGAACTCCGATCGGGCAGAGAGTTGGTAATCGGGGTGGCAAAAGAATCCAAATTATTTGATAGTAATGACGACGTAGGCCCTGAAACTGGAACCCCGAAAAATTCACGGTTGCCTCAATACTACTCGGTGAGCTGCTATTTCGAGGCGAAATTTCCACTAGATTTAGACTTTTTTGCCGACGAGGAATCACAGAATACACCGAATATCCAATATGTGGGCGTCTATCTGGTAGTTGTGACGAGCGACAAATACGGTGAAGAGCGATATATCTTATGGCCGTCGAGAAAACGTCCTAAACTTCCCCCGCAGTCTGAAGCGGTACGAACGAGTACAACGACAGATAATCAGAGTGAGTCCGTCAAAGTAGTTAGCAAAATAGGCGAACTTGTAAAAAGCGAGCGTTCGCTTGTAATATCGCGAGAAGTTGCCGGCATATCACAAACACCAACGCAGGTTTTTTATCTTGATTGGCCGCCGGAAAAACTTGGCGAGGGCTCATTTGGTGCCGTCTACTCGGGTCGTGATGATCAAAATCATCGTGTTGCAATTAAGATACTTTACCAACGACAATTTTCGAGCTCGACAGGCCTTATTGCGGTGGACAGAGAATCTTATTTTCAGGTACAACAAGGCCTCCCAGAAAAAGCGCTGGATAAGTCGGCATTGCTTGGGATGAGTCATGTCAGCATATTGGATATTATTGGCTCCCTATTCGACGGTTTACAAAAAAAGGCAAAGCAAAATGATGAAGGCGTCACCGAAACTGACATAAATAGTTTTAAAAAAAGCATGTTCGAGATGTTGTCCGAATCAATGAACTCGACCGATCTATCAAGGCATAGATTTGAGCACGAATCTCTTGTGGACCAGGTGATGAGGAAAAGCTTAGAAGATAAGGGCATATCGATTGGTAGAACCAGATATGTCGAGGTAAAAGGATATACCGACAAATTCAGAGAGTCGCAATCGTTCAAAGCTTTGAATATTTTTCACGAAAAGATGGAAAGTGGAAATTCTCTAAATTATTCTGACTACGCAATCGTTATGAAATTCTGCCAATTTACATTGAAAGACTTGTTAGAAAGAAATGTAAGCGTCGATAGTCTAAAAGGTGTCGGAGAAACTGCGGATGGAGAAATTAGACAAGAAACTAATTCTAATGGAGGTGGTGAAAATTGCCTAGGTTACGACATGCTCGGTCTTCTACCCTTAGTAGACCGAGCCAGTATTGCGCTACCATATCTGAGAGGTGTCGCTAGTGCACTTCAAACTATTCATTTTGCCGATCGTATGCATCATGACATCAAACCAGGCAATGTATTCGTCAACAGCGGACCAGGTGAGCTTGATGTTCTACTCGGCGACTTCAGTTTTGTAGGTGCGCTTGAGGAGCCTGGATCGAACGAAGCGGCTTTGAAAGACGTTGTGGGAATAGGAGAGATGCACTATCGTTCTCCAGAGCAGAACGACTTTATCGAGGTAATGCAGGCTGCTATTAGATTTGAAAATCCGGAATACAAAATCGATGCAAACACTGGTGATGGTGTTACAAAATATGTAACAGATCAGATGCGAAGAGATTCTTGTTTTTATCTCAGAGTACGTGATCCGAAATTTTCCGACTCATTGATTCGCGCGGGAGATAAACTAGTTATTAATTCAGATCAATCCGGCACCGTTTATACAATTGACTACATAAGAAAGGAACAGTCATACTGGGACATTTGGACGAATGTAGACGGCGCAACGCTGAGAAAACGATTCTTGGAGACGGCAAAAGCGCACGTGATATTTTTTAAGATTCCGTCACGAAAAACAGACTTGTTCGGCCTGGGCGGATTGGCTTATGAGCTTCTTACTGCAGGTGGATCACCTGCGAGATTCTATGAGAAACTTAGAGCTGTTGACCAGCCGGGAACCGAGCACAGTGTGGATGAGTTGATGAAATACTATTCCAATAAGAACGGTTTTGGAGATAGCAACACGGTGCAGCCGGCCATTAGGAATGTGCTTTCCAGCTTCAGAGACATTGATCGTAACGACAACGCTCCAGAGTGGATTGTTGAGTTTATTTTGAAATGCATGGCTTTCAACATAAAGGGATCTTATTGCTGGAATTTCGAGAATCACAAAAGTGATTTTGTCGACGAATTCGGATTTGAGATGGTCGGTGAGAGCTCTATGATTGCGGTCGAATCGAGTGCGCCCAGCAGAATTCTGAGCGAACTAATAAATACGCTGAGAGTGAAAGAGGACGACACAAATTTTTTGATTAGTCCAAAAAAATCTTCTTATCTAGAGAAAGTTCTCGATAGATTGAACGTAGACGCAATTGATGTGAAAGATGTAGAAAACAACAGTGTTTCTATAGTGAGGAGAATTCGAAACCTCCTTGAATATTAGTGGTCGCCACATCTGCATTTGAGCAAAGATTGAAATACTCGTTTAATGGAATCTCATAGCGCCTTGGAATTGAAACTTTTTGTCTACAAAAATAGAAATATCGACGAGTTGTTAAGCCGAAATGGTGGAGATCAACACTTGCATTTGATCTTTATGGGTAGTTTTCTTTGTCCCGCCTCGCCACGCCTTTGGCCCACTGCCGGAGGTAGACCCGCCACGTGCGGTGCGAAGATGGGGATCCAATTGGTTAGCATAATTGCCTCGTTCTAACCCGTTGAGATCATTCGATGCGGAATGATGCAATAAAAATTTCGAAACTACCCGGCTTGAATATCGGCTATGTGTGTGCTCATTCGTCTAACAAGGCCTATATCTATAGGCTGGCGCTCTAAAGACGGCCAGTCACGATCAGTACGGCAGGCCCAACTGTTGGAGAGATCTATCGTCTCACTTCAAACTGCGAATTGGCCCAGAACGTGACCACGTCTAGCAACCCGCAATATGGCGATCGCGTCGACCGCGGGAATCCTGACGGCAACTCCCTATATCGGTGAAATCGGCCGGACCCGCGGCGGGTTGCGGTCGGGTCGTCGTGGTGCCGACTGGGTGAAGGTTTCGATCAACCGCGCGCGCGTGTCGCGCGGGTCGATGACTTCGTCGACGCCGAAATCTTCCGCCGCGCCGAGGGCGCCGGTTTGGGTCTTGATGCGGTCGATCAGGGCTTGCCGCGCCGCGGCCGGATCCTCGGCGCTCTGATAGTCGCGTCGGAACGCCACGTCGACGGCTCCTTCGATCGACATGGCGCAGATTTCCGCGGTCGGCCAGGCGAAGGCGGCGTCGGCCTCGAAAGAGCGGCCGCCGCCCATGGCGTAATAGCCGCCGCCATAGCCTTTGCGCAGCACGATGGAGACGCGCGGTACCGTGGCGATGCCCAATTCGAAGAGCAGCCGGCCGCTCCGCCGGCCGAGGCCGCTCATTTCCGCCGACGAGCCGATGGCGAAGCCCGGCACGTCGATCAACAGCACCAGCGGCAGGCCGAAGGCATCGCAGAGGCCGATGAAATGGGCCGCCTTCTCGCAGGCCGCGCTGTCCAGCATGCCGCCTTTGCGGAGCGGCTGGTTGGCGACGAAGCCGACCGGCCGGCCGTCGAGCCGGACCAGGCTGGTGACGATGTTGCGGGCGTAGGTCGGTTTCAGCTCGAAGACGCTGTCGCGGTCGGCAACGACGTCGATGACTTTGCGGACGTCGTAGGTCTTGCGGCTGTCCGCCGGCACCAGGTCCAGCAGCGCGTCGTCGCGACGGTCGATGGGGTCGTCGGTCGCGGTGATCGGTAGGGCGGCGCGGGCATTGGCCGAAAAATACGACAGGAACCGGCGCGCCGCGGCCAGGCATTCGGCTTCGCTATCGACGGCGAGATCGGCAATACCGTGTTCATCGGCCTGGCGCGCAGCACCGCCTAAGGCTTCCTTGTCGATCTCCTCGCCGGTGCCGGCGCGCACCAGGGCCGGCCCGGCCATGCCCATGGTAGCGCCGCCGCGGACCATGACGACGAAGTCGGCGAGGGCGGCGTAATTGGTCGGCCCGGCGAAGCCTTGGCCCATCATCGCCGCCACAGTCGGCACCCAGCCGGAAAGCCGCGCCATGTTCTGGAAGACCGGCGAGGCACCGGCGAAATGCGAGGATTGCATGCCGTCCTGGATGCGGTGGCCGCCGCCTTCCAGCAGATAGACGACCGGCAGGCCGTGATCGATGGCGCGGTTGAGCACGCGATCGAGCTTGCGGCTGCCGGCCTTGCCGCTGCTACCGCCATGCACGGTGTAGTCATGGGAGGCGACAATGGTCGACCGGCCGTCGATGCGGCCGGTGCCGACGATGATACCGTCGGCCGGGGCCACGAAATCGCGGTTGAAGTCGTTGTCGCGATGGGGCTCGACCAAGCTGCCGATCTCCCGGAAGCTGCCCGTATCGACCAGCGCGGCGACCCGTTCGCGCGCCGTCATCAGGCCTTTGCCGTGCCGTTTGGCCACGGCTTCGGGCCGGCCCTCGTCCAGGACCGCTTGTCGGGCCGCTTCCAGGTCGGCCGTCAAGTCTCGCGCCGTTCGATCCGCCATGCCGTCTGCTCCTTCGTCATCAGTCGCCGACAAATTACCATCGATCCGGCGCGGCAAACAGGCGCGCTCTGAGGACAATGAATGATAGAATTCGCGTCCATGCGATGACACGACGATTCGAGAGGGCTTCATGGACGCAATACCGATAGCTGCGGCGTTTGTTCTGGGCTTTGCAGCGCGACAGATCGGCTTGCCACCCTTGGTCGGTTTTCTCGTGGCGGGCTTCGGGCTCAATGTCGCCGGCGTCCAGGGCGGCGAATTTCTTGAGACGCTGGCCGATCTCGGCGTCACGTTGCTGCTGTTTTCGATCGGCCTGAAGCTGAAGGTCGAGACCCTGTTGAAGCCGGAAGTCTGGGCCGGCGCGTCCATTCATATGCTGGTCACGGTCGTCATCTTCGGCCTCGGCATCTTCGGCCTGGCCGCCGGCGGCGTCAGCTTCTTCACCGACCTCGATCTCGCGGCCTGTTTCCTGATCGCCTTCGCGCTCAGTTTCTCCAGCACGGTCTTTGCCGTGAAGGCGCTGGAAGAAAAAGGCGAAATGCAATCCCTGCATGGCCGCGTCGCCATCGGCATCCTGATCGTGCAGGACATCATCGCCGTTGTCTTCATTACCTTTTCGACCGGCAAGATACCGTCCGTGTGGGCGCTCGCCTTGTTTGCCATCCTGCTGCTGCGGCCGCTGCTGTTCTTGATCATGGACCGCTGCGGCCATGGCGAACTGGTGCCATTGTTCGGCATGTTCGCCGCCCTGGTGGTCGGTGCTGCCGCATTCGAAGCGGTCGGCCTGAAGGCGGATCTCGGCGCCCTGATCCTGGGCGCATTGCTGGCCAAGCATCCCCGGGCCGGCGAGGTCTCCAATTCACTGCTGCACTTCAAGGACATCCTGCTGGTCGGGTTTTTCCTTAATATCGGCTTGTCGGGATCCTTGAGCCTCGAAGCCTTGGCCGTGACCCTGATTGTCGTCCTGGTTTTGCCGTTCAAGGTGGCGTTGTTTTTCGTGCTGCTGACGCGGTTCCGCTTGCGTGCCCGTGGTGCCTCGCTGGCCTCGCTCGGCCTCGCCACCTATAGCGAGTTCGGCTTGATCGTCGGCGCCATTGGCGTCGCCAACAACTGGATCACCGGCGATTGGCTGACCGTGGTGGCGTTGTCGTTGTCCGCCACCTTCGTCCTGGCCTCGCCGCTCAATACCATGGCCCATGGCCTCTATGCCCGGTTCCACGACGCGCTCATTCCCTGGGAAAGCAGTGTCCGACACCGCGAAGACGTGCCCATCGACATCGGCGAGGCGACCGTCGCCGTGTTGGGTATGGGCCGGGTCGGCGCCGGCGCCTACGACGCCATGGTGGCGCGCTTCGGCGATACCGTGGTCGGTATTGACAGCGACGCCGAAGCGGTCGCTTCTCACGATGCGGCCGGCCGTACGGTGATATTGGGCGACGCCACGGATTCCGATTTTTGGGAGCGTGTCAGGCCAGGGCGGATTGGCCTGGTCATGCTGACCCTGCCGGAATTGAGTGCTAAGTTGGATGTGGTGAAGCGCTTGTCGGACGGCCCTTACGACGGCTTGATAACCGCCATCGCCGGATTCGGTGACGAGGTCGAGCGGCTCGAGGCGGCCGGCGTCCATGTCGCCTTCGATACATTGGCCGAGGCCGGCGCCGGTTTCGCCGGCCATGTCCTGGAACGCTATGACGCGCGGTTGGGCCCCTTGAGCGGTTCCGCGTGAGTAGAAAGGCGGATGCAATGAAGCGGCTGATCGTTGGCATGACCGGAGCGACCGGGGCGGTCTTCGGCGTTCGCCTGCTGGAGATCCTGGCCGAAACCGAGATCGAGACGCATCTGGTGGTCAGCAAATGGGCACAGCGTACCTTGGAGCACGAGACCGGCCTGACCTTGCGGCATCTGCAAGGGCTCGCCGATCACAGCTATGGTTCGGCGGAAATGAGCGCGGCGATATCTTCCGGCTCATTTCGCACCGACGGCATGGTGATCCTGCCCTGTTCGGTGCGCTCGCTCGCCGCCATCGCCGGTGGCATGGGCGATCATTTGGTGCACCGCGCTGCCGACGTCATCCTCAAGGAACGCCGCAAGCTGGTGGTTGTGGTGCGGGAGGCGCCGCTCAACGCCATTCATCTGGAGAACATGCTGCGCTTGGCTCGGATGGGCGCGGTGATGTTCCCGCCGCTGCCGGCGTTTTATAACCACCCGAAAACCATCGAGGATCTGGTCGATCATATCTTGCGTCGAGTGCTCGATCAGTTCGACATCGATCTCGGTTTCGACCGGCGCTGGGACGGCACCATGGAAAAGGCCGGTAAATCCTGAAATGGCAGGCATGGGGCATCGGATATGACGGGATCCAACGAAGCAGGCGCGGGATTTCGCGATCTCAGAACCTGGCTGCGGCATTTGGCGGCAACCGACCGACTCGCTTTGGCGCGCAAAGGTACCGATCTTACGTTCGAGTTGGCGGCGATCGCCAAACGCCTGGAAAACGACCGGGCGGTGCTGTTTCCCGGGCCGGGCGGTCATGCCATGCCCGTTGTCGCCAATCTTTTGGCCGGCCGCCGCTGGGCCGCGGAATGCCTCGGCGTTACTGAAGATCAAGCCTTAGCGCGCTACCAGGACGCCGTGCACCGGCCGCTGCCGACGGTCGAAGTCGCCGACGCGCCGGTTCAAGAGGCCGTCCATGACGACGTCGATCTGCTCAAATTATTGCCGATCCCGACCCACAACGAGCTCGACAGCGGGCCCTATATCGCCGCCGGCCTAATGATCGCCCGCAATCCGGAGACCGGCGTGCAAAACGTCTCCATCCACCGCTGCCAGATCTCGGCCGCCAACCGGATCGGCGTACTGTTGTTGCCGCGCCATACCCATGCTTATGTGAATATGGCGGAGCGCGCCGGCCGGGCGTTGGAAGTCGCCATCGTCATCGGTGTCGACCCGGCGAGCCTGCTGGCAAGCCAGGCCATCGTGCCGTTGGATTTCGACGAAATGACCATCGCCGGCGCACTGCACGGCACGCCGGTCGAGGTGGTGAAATGCCGGACCAACGCGGTTCGCGTGCCGGCCCGGGCGGAGATCGTCATCGAAGGCCGGATCCTGGACAAGGTCCGCGAGCCGGAAGGCCCGTTCGGCGAGTTTCCACAATATTACGGTCCGCGCGCCGACCGGCACGTCATCGAAATCGACACGGTGACCCATCGCCAGAGCCCGATCTTCCACACCATCGTCGGCGGCGGCCTGGAGCATTTGGTGCTCGGCGGCATTCCGCGCGAAGCGACATTATTGGACGGCCTGCAGCGCAGCTTCCCGAACGTCAGGGACGTGCATCTCACCCGCGGCGGCGTCTGCCGCTATCACCTGGTGGTCAAGATCGACGGCAAGGAGCCGGGCCAGCCCAAGAACATCATGATGGGCGCCTTCGCCGGTCACTACGACGTCAAACAGGTCGTGGTCGTCGATAGCGACGTCGACATCCATGACCCGGAACAAGTCGAATGGGCCATCGCCACGCGCTTCCAAGCCGACACCGACGTGTTAGTGGTCGGCGGCGCCCAGGGCTCGAAACTGGACCCCTCGTCGCGGAGCGGACTCAACGCCAAGATGGGCCTCGACGCCACCGTTCCACCGGAAGCCGACGACTTCGCCTATAAGAAAATCTATGTACCTGGCGAGGAAGCAGTCGATCTGGACACAGATGTCGTCGCCGACGACGCGCTGCTGGCAACACTGCTCGGGTCATGAGGCAAAAGAGGATTTGATCGCCGATGCCCTTCACTCCCAAACCCGCGGCCGAACAGGGCACGCTCGCCGTCGGCGAAAGGCTCTGCAATCTCGACTTTCTCGACACGCATGGCCGACCGTTTTCGCTCTACGACAACCAGTTCTTCGGTTGGCCCAAGGTCATTTGCCTGAGCCGCTCGGCGGTCGAAGCGGAAGCGCAGCTGGTTCAGTTGGCAGCAAAGGTGCGGGATTTCGGCGAGCGCGAAGTCCATATCATCGCCGTCACCCGATCCAGCGTTGAGGACAACGCCGCCATTGCTGCGCAGCACCGATTGCCCTATCCCGTTTTAAACGATCCGTCGGGCGCGTTGCAGCAGGCCGCCGGCCTCGGTGACGCCGCGGCGCCGCGGTTGTTGTTCTTCAGTTCGATCCTGTCGTTCGAACAGGAATTCGCGGACCCGGACCCCGGTGCCCAGGTTGCCGCCGCCTTTGACCGCGCGCATGCACGTTTCACCCTGCATAACCCGCAACCGGCGAGCGGCATTGCGCCGGTGCTGACCGTGCCGCAGGTTCTGGATCCCGATCACTGCCGCCGGTTGATCGACCATTGGCAGCACGGCGCCAAGCTCGACAACATGGTGTCCAGCCAGACGGTAAAGGCGCAGCAGAAAGAAACCACCAAGGTGCGCGGCGACGTCATGCTGCCGATCGGCTCGGCGGAATCCAACGAACTGCTGGCGGTCATGCGCCGCCGCCTGCTGCCGGAAGTGTCTAAGGCGTTCAACTTCGACGTGACCCGTTTCGAACCATTTCGGGTCGGCTGCTACGATTCCGCCGATGGCGGCCGCTTCGCGCCGCACCGCGACAACACGACGCCGGTGACGGCCCACCGGCGCTACGCGTTGGTGATCAATCTCAACACCGGCGATTACGAGGGAGGCTATTTGCGGCTGCCGGAATATGGCCCGCAACTGCTCATGCTGCCACGGGGCGGTGCCGTGGTGTTTTCATGCTCGTTGCTGCACCTGGCGACGCCGGTCATGAAAGGCCGGCGTTTCGTCGTCGTCGGATTCTTCTGGGCCGAGGAAGATCAGATTCTGTTCGAACAGAGCCATGCCGACAAGTTCCCGGACGGCACTTCGATCAACCTCGTGCCCTGAGCACGGTGGCTAGATTTCATCACCCGAGCCTGTACCAGTTCACGGCAACCGAGCCGTCCTATTGGCAGGCGACCGCCGGCCCGCGCAATTTCTCGGCACCGCGCCTGGAGACCACCGAACAGGCCGACGTCGCGATTATTGGCGGCGGCTACACCGGGCTTTCGGCCGCCTTGCATTTGGCCCGCGACTACGGCGTCGACGTCCGCGTGTTGGAAGCCGGGCCGATCGGTTGGGGCGCCTCCGGGCGGAACGGCGGCTTTTGTTCGATCGGCGGCGTCAAGATGAGTTTGAAACGCCAGCTCCGGCTGTTCGGTGCTGACGAAACCCGCCGCTACTACCAAAGCCAGGCGGAAGCGGTCGAGCTGGTTCGAAGCCTGGGGCTTGAGGAGGGCATCGACTTCCAGGCGCAGGGCGACGGCGAGATCACGGTGGCGGCGACACCGGCACATTACCGCGACCTGGTCGAGCAAGCGGAGACGCACCGGAGCCTGCTCGGGCTCGACGCCCAGACACTGTCCAGAGAGGCGTTTCTGGAACGAGGCTACGACTCGCCGGAGCAGCACGGCGCCTTGAAACTGAAGCCGACCTTCGGCCTGCACCCGCTCCGCTACGTATTGGGCCTCGCCGCGGCGGCCGAGCGGCGCGGTGCGCGGCTGCATGCCAACAGCGAAGTCGTTGCCTGGGACAAGGTGAGGGACCGGCATTTGTTGCGCACGGCCGGCGGCAGTCTCGCCGCTAAACATGTCATTGTTGCCTGCAACGGCTACATGCCGGAGGGCCTGAACCGGAATTTGGCTGGCCGTGTCATGCCGGTGCAAAGCAACATCATCGTGACCCGGCCGCTTAAGCTTGAGGAACGGGCCGCTCAGCGATGGAGAAACGACTGTCCGACCATCGATTCTCGGCATCTGTTTTTCTACTATCGCCTGTTGCCGGACGGCCGGATGATGTTGGGCGGTCGCGGTGCGCTGACCGGTCACCCGCGCGCCGCGGACCGCATCTATCGCTGGATGGAACGCCGTCTTGGTGAAATATGGCCGCATTGGCGCGGCATCGAAATCAGCCATCGCTGGCGCGGATTGGTTTGTTTGAACTGGGAAGGCCGGCCGGCGATCGGCAAGTTCCCGGACGACCCGACGGTCCTGTTCGGCTTCGGCTATCACGGCAACGGTGTCAACACTGCCACCTGGACCGGCCGCGCCTTGGCCGAATGGCTGGCTGGCAGCAATTCCAGTGACGCGGTAATCCCAACCCATCTGCCGGCGGCGGTGCGCGGCCCGGTGAAGCCGTTTCCCGTGCCGGGACTGAGAAAGCCCACCCTGCAGGCGGCCATGAGCTTGAGCCGATTGCGCGATTTCGCGGCCGATTGGCGCTGACGGTTCGGCGGGCGACGCACCATGGCCAATATCGATCGAAGCGACGTCACGCCGCCGCAAATTCTCTATTGGTCGTAATACCGTATTTCGAGAACATTGTCGTCTGGATCGTTGAAATATACCGAGCGAACGGCCTGGCCCTGCGCCCCGAACACATCCTCTCCCCCTGGCCTAACGTCCACGCCGTGCTCTGCCAGCCGTGCAGACACCGACGTGAATTCGGACGCACTCATCGATAGACACAAATGGTTGACGGAAGTTCCACCAATATTGTCACCGCTTCCCGTAAAATTCCGAACAAGGGATAGCAGCTCGTTTCGATCCATTATGTCGAATATTGTGCGTTCGTTTATTCGAACACTGGGGAAACGTGCCTTGCCCGCTTCGAACTCCTGTGCCCGAACGGCCTCGAGGCCAAGAACGTCCACATAAAACTCGAGAGCACGTTTCGAATTCTCAACCCAAAGTACAATATGATCAACATCCATCACTGACCCTCCTTGGTTTTATATCGACAAGGCAAGCCTTGTCCGCGTTGTCGATCCCGACACCATTGTCGGCGCTGTTCACGTTCGGTTCAGCGCCAAGTACGACCGCTTGGCTACTGAACGAGCAAGATATACGTTTCTAAATAAATGATAATTACGGTATTTATAAATATACTGTTGAGAAAATCTCTTCAATAGGTGGGCACATGGATGGAATTGGCGTTGTTCCGGTGTTTGTCGCTGTCGCGGAAAGCGGTGGCTTTGCGGCGGCGGCGCGGCGGTTGGGAGTATCGAAATCCGCTGTCAGCAAGCGTATTGCTTTGCTGGAGGAACGGCTTGGGGTTCAGCTGTTTCACCGCACGACACGCAAAGTCAGTCTGACTGAAGCTGGCGAGCATTATTTCGCCCATGCGGTTCGCGCGCTCGGTGCGGCGCGTGAAGCCGAGGACGCGGTGTTGGCCTTGCAAGGCACGCCTAAAGGTCGACTCAGGATCAACGCGCCAATGTCCTTCGGGCGTTTGCATATCGCACCGCTCATTCCCGAATTTCTCGAGACCTATCCCGGAATTGGCATCGATATGGTCATGGACGACCGTGTGGTGGATCTGGTTGCCGAAGGATTTGACCTTGCTATCCGCGGCGGTAGCCTTGACAGCTCATCCCTGATCGCACGCAATATTGCGCCATTGAACAATATGCTGCTTGCAGCCCCTGCGTATGTCGCCCGGCACGGCGAGCCGTCCGTGCCCGAGGATTTGCTGAGCCACAACTGCCTACACTATGCCTATTCACGCGACACGAGGGAGTGGATCTTTTTGTCCGCTGATGATGAATTTCGCATCAGCACCACCGGGAGCTATCGGGTCAACAATGGTGAGGCGCTAAGAGAGGCCGCCGTTGCCGGCACCGGCATCGCGCGGCTTCAGACATTCGTCGCCGGACCCGACATTGCGGCGGGGCGGCTGGTGCGGATTTTGCCGAATTACCGGATGCCGGCTCAATCCCTCTACGCCGTTTTTCTCGAACGCCGCCATCTCCCGGCCAAAGTGCGAGCTTTTGTTGATTTCATGGTCGAACGCATTGGCGGCGAGTTTCCCGCCTGGGACAGGCAGGCCGGACTTGTGTCATGAAGACAATGGCCGCACCGTTCGGCCATTGACGTCAGCCTACGCGTGACCTCATATCCGATCTCGGCAACCGCCTATCGACCAGTCCATTGGGTACCCAAGCATGAGCACTGAAATCATCTCTGAGATTGCCGCATTCTGGCTCGGTTCCAGCCTAGAGAGCCCTGAGGCGGCAGCCGACCGTCGAGAATGGTGGTATAGAGGCGGCACCGCCGTAGATGACGACATACGTGCCCGGTTCGGCGGCTTCATCACAAAGGCTTGCGTCGGCGAACTCATGGCGTGGCAATCCACGCCGGACGGTGCGCTGGCCGGTTTCTTGCTGCTCGACCAATTTACCCGGAACATTTATCGCAATACGCCACGGGCGTATGAAGGTGATGCCCATGCCTACGATGTGGTGACACGGACCATCGAACAAAATCTCGATACCGCGCTTCCCATCGTCTCCCGGATCTGGCTCTATCACCCCTTTCATCATGCCGAAACTGTCGAGGATCAGGACAGCGGGCTGGCTCTGCTCACCAAGCTCCGGGGGGAGGCGTCCGCCGAATGGCGGCCCTATGTGGTTCGCAGCATTGAGGGATGGACCAGCCACAGAAATATCGTTGCACGCTTCGGACGGTTTCCCCATCGCAACGCGGTGCTTGGCCGGGATTCGACCGATGAGGAACTTGATTTTTTAAAAGCCAATGGCGAGGCGTTCGGACAGGGCCCGAAACCAACCACAGAACGACAAGCGGGTTAAATTGTTTCGATCAATTTACGCATTCCTTCACCGATACGGGCCAGGGCCGCTTGATAGATAAAGCGATCCCAGCCGATGCAGAAATGACGAACACCCAAATCGATATAGCGTTTGGCTTGTTCCACCTCGGAAATCTCAATACGCGGGGCGACGCCGAACTCGAGTGATTTTTTGATCACTAGTTCTTCGAAAGGCCGGATTCCATCGGTGTGCATCAGGCCGGGTTCGCCGCGGGAGAAGCCGAAATCCGCCGGCCCCCACTGGGTCATGTCGACGCCCTTGTCTTTGGCCATCGTCAGGATCTCTTCAATGTTCATCAACGCAACATTCTTTTCGATCATAATGGTGAACACTGTGGCGTTCAGGTCATCGAGATAGTTGTCGGGTTGATAGCCCGTAAGCGCGGGGCGGCGCAGCTTCACACCCATATTGCCGCCACTGTCGGGAATGTCGGCGGCAATGATACGGTGGCACTCTGTTACGTCGTCCGCGCAGCGAATATCCGTGAACAGCACCGCCTTAAACCCGGCTCCGATGGCGGCCTGGGTCCAAAAGCCTTGGCTCTCTTGGTCGGGCTTAAGCATCAGCGGCAGGTTGGCACATTGTCCGGCGCGGGCCATGTGGTAAAACGTCTGCATATCGAATGCGGAATACTCCGCGCAATATTCGCCATAGTCGAACAGCCCAGTATCGCCAATTATTTCGGCAATATCCGCGTCAGATGAGAGGAAATGAGTGCCCATGGTCGCGGCACCGTCGTTCAATTTTTGTCGTAGGCTGTTAGTCATGATCATGCTCGGATTTCCTTGATCTTGTATTCCGTAAAGTGCCGCACCGTCCGCTCTCTTTGCGCAACCACGGGCAGGGTAGCATCATTGCGCAGTCGGGCAAGAAAGTCGGCAGTGGGTTATTTTGCCCCGTATCGAGGCTTCGGCCACGACTTCTGTTTACCTCCCGACACCGGACTTTAACGCAATGGCATGCCACGGGCCGCTCCGTAGTAAAAGCAACCGAAATCAGCCGTATTTCTTGTTCCTTGTGACAAATAACACGCTGCCGCTATGCCGGCCGGCACCGCGCAAGCGGCGTCGGCGTGGGATCTTCTGTGTGCCAGACGGGCGTTGGGTCCGCAGCAAACAGAGGAACCGAGATCATGCTTATCAAATTAATCGCCACCGCCACCGTTGCCGCCATCGCGTTGAACAGCGCGTCTCACGCCTTCGCCGGCGCGCCGGCGCTGGGCACCACTTCCGGCAGGGTTTACTATTCCTTTACCGACCAATTTGCCCGCAACAAAGGCGCGATTGAAGCTCTCAAACGCGGCCAAGCGGCCCAAAACAAGCGTTTCGTGCTGCGCACCAAGGGCGCGTCGAAAGGCGTCAGCCGCTCGATCGCCAAAAACCGCTCAACCCTGGCCCATCGCGGCGACGTCGCCCGCCACGCCCGCAAGCGCAACAATGTCAAGGCGGTCTTGTCGTCCAAGGCCAACAAGCCGGTCCGCGTCAACAATGCCTCGACGCTCGCCAAACGCGGCAAGGTCGCGCAACAGGCGCGCCGCGGCAAGACGGCCGCCGCCGGCACGCGCTTGGCGCGCACCGGTAATACCGCGGCCGCGGGCAGTCGCTTGGCGCACAACGGTAAGACCGTATCCAAGGGCAGCCGCTTGGCACGCGGTGCCAAGGGCCTCAAGACGGTCGCCAAAGGCACCGTCGTCACCGCCATCGTCGCCGACATCACCGGTGCGGACCAATTGCTGGTCGACGCCATTACCGATCCGACACAGAGCCTGGCCAACGTCACCGATCCCGGCAAGATCGACGGCTACGCCAACAGCCGCATCGACTATTTCGAGAAAAACTACGTCCAAGGCGGCCATGTGAAGAATGCGGCGAACTGGATCGACCGCAAGACCGGCGGTCACATCGGTCGTGCCGGGCGCGGTGCGGTCAAGGGCTTGAACAAAGTGACGGGCGGCCGCTTTGGCAAGGGTGCCAAACTCGTCGGGAAGCAGGTCAAGCGTACGCAACGGGCCGGCATGGGGTTAGTTCGGGCGACCTACAACGACACTTTCGGCGCGGTCCTGCAGTCCGATGACATGGTCACCGGCGCCCGCACCGCCGCCGCCAACATCCTGAAGCTCAAGTTCGCCGGCAACGCCGCCAAGGCGCTCGACCAGGTCACCGGTGGCCGGCTCAGCAAAGGCGCGCGGTCCCTCGACCGGGCGACCGGCGGCCGGCTCGGCAAAGCGACCAAAACCGTCAGCCGCAGCTGGAACAAAGGTGCCGACTATATGACCGGCGGCGTCGGCAAAGACATCGGCAAGGCCGCCGTGGCCGCGACCCGCACGCGGTTGGCCAAGGGCATCGCCGGCGGCGCCCGGTCCGGCGTGAAGATTATCGCCAATACGCGGCTTGCCAAGGACGTCGGTGGTGTCGCCAAGAAAGTCGCCGCCACCAAGGCCGCGCGGAAAATCGGTGGCGGCGTCAAGAAAATCGCCCGCTCCGCCCCGGCCCGCAACGTCGGTCGTCAGCTGAAAAAGGCCGGCTGCGGCGCCAAGAAGTTCTTCGGCGGCAAGTGCTGAACTGAATAAACAACCAAGCCTCTCTGAATCCTCCCTCCTTGCCCCGTCGGCGTCTCGTCGGCGGGGTCTTTTTTTGTTTCGGTTGCCCGTGGTGACGTTGACACGTAGCATTTGCCGCAACGGGACGTTGGGCAAACGAAAAGGATCAACCAATGGCGCACGCACTACGGTTTCAAGTTATTTCACTTCCGAACGCCACCTGGGAGGAAATGCGGGTTCGTTTCAAATATATCGAGGATCTCGGCTTCGACATGGTGACGACGGGCGATCATTTCGTCGATTGGACCAATCCGTCGGTGCCCTGGCTCGAATGCTGGACGTTCCTGGCGGCGATCGCACGGGAAACGACACGGATCCGGCTGGGTACCTACGTCACACAGATACCCTTACGCAATCCGGCGATACTTGCCCGCCAAGCGCTCACCGTCGATCACATTTCCAACGGCCGGTTGGAGGTTGGGCTCGGTACCGGGCTGTTGATCGATCCGGCCTATGACATGATCGGCATTCCCAATTGGGACGCGGCCGAGCGTGTGGAGCGGTTCGGCGAATATGTTGAGATCGTCGACCGCCTGCTGTCGCAGGAGACAACCAGCTTCGACGGCACTTACTACACCGTCAAAGCGGCCGTCATGAACCCGCGGCCGATACAAAGCCCGCGGCCGCCGATCGTCGTCGCCGCCCTGGGGTCGAAGATGTTGAAGCATGCCGCGCGCTACGCCGACAATTGGAACAGCCTCAGCTTTGCCGAGGAATTCCCTGACCAGATGGCGGAAACCGCCGACCGGATCAAACGGATCGATGACGCCTGTGCCGCGATCGACCGCGATCCTGGCTCGCTCCGGCGGTCCTTCCTGATGTTCGATCCGAAATCACGGGCGACCGGCGGTGCCATCACCTATTACGAATCCGAGGATCTGTTCCGCGAGCGGGTGCATCAGCTGATCGAGCTCGGCATCTCGGAAATCGGGCTTTATATTCCCGCTGTTGAAGAGCAGCGCCCGATGTTCGAAAAAATTGCCCGCGAGGTTATTCCGGATCTGAAGCGGCAATACGCCAAAGCGGGCAGTTGACCGTCGCGGATCAAACCGGCGAGGAGGAGACGCGATGAGCAAGGAACCGAACCGGGAAGGGACCAGCGAACAGACGTTTTTTGCCGATCCAGCACTTGATCGGGCGTTGGGTGTGGTGATGGCGTTGGCGACGGAAGTCTATGTCCTGCGCGACCGGCTGCGGGCCGTGGAGGCGCTGTTGGACAAGGCCGGCGTTGTGTCGATCAATGATCTCGACGCGCCGCCGACGGCGGCGGCATTGCAAGCCGGCGAAGCCGACCGGCAGGCCTTCGTCGCCGGGCTGATGGAACCCCTGCTCGGCCGGCAAGCCTCGAAAGGCGCGCCTTCGGGCGGGGAGGCTGGCCATGGATGAGCGCGGCTTCGCCGTCGGGCAGGCTTTTATGCTGGACGCCAAGAAGTACTGGTCGACGGTGCTTTACGCGACCTTGAAATCCGACTATCGCCGGCGCGTGCGCTTGACCGGGCGTGAGCCACAATCTGCCGCGGACGTCCAGGCCTTGATCGGCGACACGACGCTTTACCGCTATTATGCCTGGCTGGAACGCCACCTGCAGCGGTTCAAATATTCCGGGCGCTATGGCCTGGTTCCCTATCATCGCGAACGGGCCGCGGTACAGCTGGCGCCGCTCGAGCAGGCGGCCGATGATCCCCGGCTCGAGCTCAATCCCGACTTGGCGCTGCCGAAATATTGCGCCACCGTCGATATTCACCAGCATCCGGGTGGCGTTTGGGGCGAGCCGATCGCCGGCCTGGTCTATGAACGCGGCGCCCGGTCGACGACGCCGATGATGGGCAGCCGTCACCGCGATTTGCACCAGCGCTTCACCGACTTGGTCGTTGAAGGCGGCAAATCGGACCGTATCCTCGATATGGGCTGCGGTTTCGGCAAAAGTACGAAACCGTTCTATGAGACTTTTCCTGAGGCCGAGATCGAAGCGGTCGACCTGGCCGCGCCTTGCCTCAAGCTGGCCTGTCACGACGCCGTTCAGGCTCAGGCCCAGAACGTCCGGTTTCGCCAAATGAACGCCTACGAGACGGATTACGCGGCGGGCTCATTCGACCTGGTCACGTCTACCATGCTGATTCACGAACTGCCGCCCAAGGAAATTGACCGCCTGTTCGATGAGGCGCACCGTGTGTTGGCGCCGGGCGGACGCATGGTGCATCTCGATTTCCATATTTTGCCGGACGCCTTTGCCGAGTTCCTTCATTACGGCCATGGTCGCCGCAACAACGAACCCTTCATGCAACCCTGGGCGGAGATCGATGTTGCCGGCTTGTTGGCGGTAAAAGGTTTTCGCAACGTGTCGGTCGAGCCGTTCGCCGAAGCAGACGGCGTCGACGTGACCGACAACCCGTCTTGGCGTTTCCCTTGGACGGTGATTGCCGCGGAGAAGGCCTAGGTCTGGCGTTAGTTGCTCGCTTTATCCGACAAGGCTCGCCAAATCCGTTCTGCTGTCGCCGGCATGTCGATCGGCCCGGCGCCAACCTGGCCGAGTGCATCGTGAATGGCGTTCATGACCGCCGCCGGCGCGCCCGTCGTCGCGTTTTCGCCGGCACCTTTGGCGCCGGTCGGGTTGTCTGCTTCGATCACTTCGTTGAGATCGACCACGAAATTCGGCATGTCGTCGGCGCGCGGTATAGCAAAATCCATATAGCTGCCCGACACTTGTTGGCCGCTTTCGCGGTCGTAGACCACATGCTCCAGAACCGCTTGCCCGAGGCCCTGGGCGGCGCCGCCATGCATTTGGCCGTCCACGATCATCGGATTGATGGCGCGGCCGACATCGGCGACCATGATATGGCGTTCAATACGAAGATCGCCGGTGTCGCGGTCGATTGAAACTTCGGTGATATGACAGCCGTTGGCTTGGACGTCGCCATTGGCCTGAAAGGTCGCCTCGGCGGCGAGATAACCACCGGATTGCTCGGCCAGGCCGGCGACGTCGAACAGACTTACCGACCGGTCGGTGCCGGCGATGGTGTAGCGGCCATCGGCGAAATCGACGTCGCTGACCGACGCTTCCAAATGGCCGGCGGCAATCTCCATGCCCTTCTCGATGACGGCGCGGGCGCCCATGATTGCGGCGCTGCCGCCCATGCGGGCCGATCGGGAGCCGTGCGATCCGGTGCCTTTGGCAATGCCGTCAGTATCGCCGAAATCGACCTGAATGGCGTCGAACGGGATGCCGAAAGTTTCCGACAGAATCTGAGCGTAAATGGTCCGGTGGCCCATGCCGAAATCCTGCGTGCCGATGGCGGCCTGGACGGTGCCGGCCGGATCGACGCCGATCTCGGAATATTCAAAGGGAATGCTGCCGTCGTTTTCGACGTAGTTCGCGAGACCGATGCCACGCAACCGGCCCTGCCGGGCCGATTCCGCTCGGCGCTCCGGAAAGCCTTGCCAATCGACTAGCGCCAGGGCGCGGTCCATGTTTTCGGCGAATTCGCCGGACGTGACCATGCCGCCGCCGGCCATGGTCCATGGCATATGGGCTGGCGTCACCAGATTGCGCCGGCGCAAGTCGATGCGGTCGATGCCGATTTGGGCCGCGGCGGCATCGATCAACCGCTCCAGCAAGTAGTTGGCCTCCGCCCGGCCGACACCACGATAGGGGCCCATGGGCGCGGTGTTGGAAAATAGCCCGCGCAAGCTGATATGCGCTGCGGGGATGGTGTAGACGCTACCCACCGTCGGCGGCAGGTAGGCGACCGTCACGAAGATGTTGCGGGACGGCAAATAGGCGCCGTGGCGCCAAATGCTAGCGATCCTTACACCGAGAAACCGGCCGTCTCCGTCCAGGGCCAGCGCCGCCTTGGTCTGATGGTCGCGTGATTGATTGTCGGTGAGGAAGCTCTCCGAGCGCGTCGCGGTCCAGCGGACCGGTCGGCCGAGCCGTTTGGCGGCGGCCAGCAGGACGGGATATTCCGGGTAAAGGTTGGAGCGCGCGCCGAAGCCGCCGCCGACATCCCGGGTGATGACACGGATCTTATCGGTCGGCAGTTCCATCAACCCGACCAGGCTATCGCGTATGTTATGGGTGCCTTGGCAACCGACATGCAAGGTGAAGCGCTGATCCTCCGGCGAATACTCGGCGATCGCCGCGCGCGGCTCCATGAACGAGGCGATGACCCGGTTGTTGGTGAGGTCCATTTCGCAGACATGCTCGGCGGTGGCAAAGATCGCGTCGATCGGTGCGCTGTCACCGCTTTCCCAATAGAAAGACTGATTGTCATCCCGATCGGGCCAGAGCGGTGTGGTTGTTTCGGCGAGCGCCTGCTCGTAATCGACCACCGCCGGCTGAGGTTCGTAATCAATCTCGACCAAGTCTACGCCATCAAGCGCTTCGGCTTCGCTTTCGGCAATCACCATGGCTACCGCTTCGCCGACATAACGGACGCGGTCACGCGCCAACGGATATTGCGGACCGTCCCGCGCCGGGGTGCCGTCCGGCGCAAAGATGCCGATCGGCGGTTCGGCCGACAGCGACGGAATCGGACGCTTGATTTGGGCGGCGATATCCTCTGCCGTCAGCACTGCCAGCACGCCGGGCATGGCACGTGCCTCCTCGGTCCGGATCGACAACAGCCGGGCATGGGCGTGGATTGACCGGACGAATACGGCGTGAGCTTGGCCCGCCACCGACAGATCGTCGGTGAATTGGCCCTGGCCGGTGACCAAAGGCCGGTCTTCGACGCGCTTGACCGCCGCGCCGATGCCTCCTGCGTTTACTGCCGATCCCATGAAACGGTTCCGAATTTCTATTGTTCTAGCGAGCGCGCCAGTTCGACGATTTCTCGGGCCGTCTTGACATGCGCCAAGTCGATATGCTCACCATCATAAACCACGGCGGCGCGGCCTTCGGCGACACCGGCATCGAAGGCTTCGATCATGCCTTGGTAGTAGGCGACGTCTTCCGGCGACGGGCTGTAGACCGCGTTGACCACCGGCACCGCGGCCGGATGCAGGATCATTTCGCCGGTCATGCCGAGATCGCGGTCAAGGTCGGATGCGGCGCGATGGCCATCGAGATCGTGGACTTGCTGCCAGAGCCCGCCCATGGGTTGTTTGCCGGCGGCACGCGCGGCGATGACGACGCGCGACTTCATGTAGAGCGTTTCGCGGCCGCCGACGGTCCAGCGGAAACCGACGGCGCGGGCGACGTCGCCGTTCTTGGCGCTCGGGCCACAAATGGCGCTGGTGCGCGGATGGCAGGCCATCTCGTAGGCGAGTTGGATGGAGCGGGCGGTTTCCAGGGTCGGCACCACGGCCAGCGCGCCGACGTCCAACCCGTTGCGCATTTCCGCTTCCGCGATCTGCGCATCGATCAGGTGCATATCCTCCGGCCCGCCCGGCTTCGACATGACGATACCTTCCAGGCCGTCGCGGCAGACCGCCAACAGGTCTTCGAAATCATAGAGATGCGGGCTTCGGTTGACCCGGACGTAGACCCGTTCGTTCTGATCGGCGAGCCAGGCGATCTTACTGGCCACGAGTTCGCGCGCCTCCGCCTTGTTGGCGGCGGGAACGCTGTCTTCGAGGTCTAGGATCACGGCATCGGCGCCGTAGCCCGGGACTTTCTCGATCCAGCTTTCGCGGTTTCCGGGAACGAATAGGAACGATCGTATGGGAATCATTTTGCCAGCTCTTTCAGGATCTCATCGGTGTGTTCGCCCAGCTCGGGCACCCGCGGCTTAGCACAAACCTTGGCGTCGGAAAATGTGAACGGCGTGTTGGTGACATAGTAACGACCGCCTGCATCGTTGAATTCGACCGACGAGCCGGGACGCGACTCGCTCCGGTGAGCGACCGAGTCGCCAACCGCGAAATAACGTGTGCAGGGGCATCCCGCCCCCAGGATGATTTCCTCGCATTCAGCAGCGCTCCGTCCCAAACTCCACGCTTCGGCCTCGGCCATGAGACGATCGAAATTCTGGATGCGGTCGTCTGCAACGGCAAAGCGCGGGTCGCTGGTCAGCTCTGGCCGGCCTATAGCATTTGCCAAAGCTTCGAAGTTGGCAGGGCTGACCGGCGCGACCATGAGGAAACCGTCCGCGGCGCGTATCGGAGAAAATATCACCGGTCGTTTATCGCCATCGCTCTGCGCGATCTGCACTTCGGAAGCCATCATGTTGTGCATGCAATCGATCAAGGCGAGATCGATATATTGCCCGACGCCGGTCTTTTGGCGATGCAACAGTGCCGCCGAAATGGCGCCGAACGCGTGCGTCGCGGCCAGCACGTCGGCCGTCGGGTTGCGGTTGCGTGCCGGTCGGTCGACGGTGCCTTGCATGAAGTCGAACTGCGCCATGTCGAAGCCGCAAGCGGCGTGAATGATCGGCGCGAAGGCCGAGCGTTGGGCATCTGGACCGGATTGGCCATAGCCGGAGATCGAGCAGTAGATGATATCCGCCTTTGCCGCCTTGATGGCGTCATAGCCGAACCCCAGACGGGCCATTACGCCGGGCCGGAAATTCTCGACCAAGACGTCGCTGGTTGCCGCCAGGTCGAAAAACGCCTGTTGTCCGGTTCCGCTTTTCAGATCAAGCACGACGCTTTTCTTGCCGCAATTCACATGCCCGAAATAGCGGCTTCGGCCCTGTTCCTTCGGCGGTGCATGGCGCAGGAAATCGCCGGCCGGCGGCTCTATCTTCAAGACCTCCGCGCCGAGATCCGCCAGCATGCGGGTGCAATAGGGTCCGGCCAGATACGCGGTCAAATCGAGGACACGGATGCCTTCCAACGGGCCGATTTCGGACGGGTCATCAGCCATTTGTTCTCCATTCACGGCAAATTCGGAACGAACTCGCCACGAGCAGAGGCCGGCCCGGTCCGAGAGTCAAGATGCGGCGGCCGCGGCCGTCGTGCCTTGAGCGCGCCGCAGGACACCGCCGGGCAAATCGCCATTGACGGCGATCGCGTCGGCACCGTTTTCGCGGATCGGCACGCCGTTGACGATGACCGCCGTGACGCCGCTTTCCTTGGAGATCAAGCGATCGGCGCCGCCGGGGAAATCGTAGACCCGCTGCAAGGGCCCGGCGCCCACCGTGTCCGGGTCGAACACGGTGATGTCCGCCGGGCGGCCTTCCGCCAGCATGCCGCGATCGGTGATGCCGGCGACTTCGGCTGGCCGCGACGTCAGCATGCGGACGCCTTGTTCCAAGGTGAAGGTTTCCTTCTCCCGCACCCAGCGGCTGAGCAAATAGGTCGGCTGACAGGCGTCGCAGAGCTGGCTCGCATGGGCGCCAGCGTCCGACAGGCCTAGGACCGTGCTGGTGCTCTTCAACAGCGGTTCGACCTCGTCCTCGTTGTGGTTGGCGACCGGCATGCGGAACCGCGCCTCCAAGTTATTGGCGAGGGAGAGGTCGAGCGCCAAGTCGGTGGCCGCGACGCCGCGTTCGGCGGCAACTTCGTAGAGCGGCCGTTCGTCGAGGCTCGGGTCCGACGGGCATTGTGAAATCACGGTCTTGCGGAACGAGGAGCGGAATTGCTCACGCACAGTTTCCATCTTTTCGCGGAACGCGGCCCGGAACTCGGGATCCTGATAGAGGCGTTTCTTGCCGTCGAAATCCGCCGCCGAGACCGGTTTGAACATCGACATGGCTTCGAGAACGAAGGGTTCTTTGTACTGATATTCGAAGTTCAACGGCCTTGGCGTCACCTGCGGATAGACTCTATGGCCGGCCGCGACCATCTCTTCGGACGTTTTGAGCTGTTCCTCGTGGTCGCCGGCGCCAAGCGCCAGGCCGGCCAGCAGCGCGGTCCAAGTCACCGCGCAACCGCTTTCCTCGGCGAGCCGGGCATATTCATTCAGAAACAGCCCGCGTCCGGCGGTCGCCTCGATCATACCGCCGCCGGATTCACCGACCGCTTTGGCGAGGGCAAAAATCTCCTCGACGTCGCAAGCCCGGCTCGGGACCGGGCGGCCTTCGTAGCCGACATGGGTCGCGGCACGCGACGTGGCGAAGCCGATCGCGCCGGCGGCCATGGCTTCGCGGACGATGGCCTGCATCTCGGCGATCTCATCGTCGCTTGCCGCGCGCTCGGTTGCCGCCTCGCCCATGACGTAGAAGCGCAGCGGCGTATGGCCGAGCAAGACGCCGACATTGATGGCGACGCCGTTCTGGTCGATGGCGTCGAGATATTCGGGGAAGGTTTCGAACGGCCAATCTTCGCCGAGCCCGGCGAACAGAGCGTCGGTGCTCATGCCTTCGACCTTCTCCAGAGTTCGCACGATCATGTCGCGGTGGGCGGCGCGTGTCGGTGCCACGCCGAAGCCGCAATTGCCCATGACAGCGGTGGTCACGCCATGCCAGGGCGAAATCGACACCATGCGGTCCCAGATGATTTGTGCGTCGTAGTGCGTATGAATATCGACGAAGCCGGGGGCGACTATGGCACCGTCCGCGTCGATCGTCCTGTCGGCGCTGTCGGGCGCCGCGCCGAGGGCGACAATGCGGCCGTCGCGGACACCGACGTCGCCGCGATAACGCGCCTTGCCGGTGCCATCGATAATCGTGCCGTTCTTGATTTTCAGATCGTAGCTCATCCGCAAAACTCTCCGTCGGTCGCGCTTCTAGTGCAGCTGGATGCCGAACAATTCGGCGACATTGTCATGCAACACGCGGTCTTTCTCGTGTTCCGTCATGCCGGCGGTGTGTTCTGCCAGCATTTCCTGGCTATGGGGCCAGGTCGCATCGCTGTGGGGATAATCGTTCGCCCACATCAGACGGTTGATGTTGATGTCGTGGCGGTAGCGGAACGCCGTCCAATCATCTTGGAACGTCATGTAAACATTCTCTTTGAAATATTCGCTGGGCAGCCGTTCCATTTCGTCGCATTTCAACCAGTAGCGATGGCGTTTGTAGGCATGGTCCATGCGGTACATGAAATGCGGCGCCCAGCCGGCGTCGGCCTCGACACAAATCAAATTCAGTTTCGGGTGACGCTCAAACACGCCACCGAAAATGAAGGTCCCGATGATATCCTGGTTGCCGCGGATGATGCTTTGAAAGGCGTTGATTTTCGGTCCGCGGTACTTGCGCAACGAATCCGACTTCGATGTCAGGATATGGAACGACAAAGGCATGTTCATATCCACCACGGCCTCAAAAAACGGATCGTAGTCCGGGTGGTGGTAGTCTTCGTGGTCGGGCTCGCCGACCAACATGACGCCCTTAAACCCCATTTCCTTGGCCTTGACGACTTCCTTGATGCCCTCTTCGGGCGACGCCATGGCGATCTGCGGCTGGCCGAACAGCCGGCCCGGCAGCCCGTCGCAAAATTCCTGCAGCCAGCGGTTATAGGCATCGAAACAGGCGCGCTTGTAGTCCGGATCCGGGTGGTTGCAAAGCACCATGCCGACAGACGGGTAGATGATCTCGGCGCCGACGCCATCCTGGTCCTGGGCCTCGGCACGCGCTTTCGGGTCCCAGCCGCCGCGATGCAGCAGATCGAACTTGGCGCCGTGCATACTCAGCTCCGACGGATCCTTGCCGGCCGCCGCGACCAGGCTCATCGGAATCGAGCCTTCCATGCCGTCAATGACATAGACTTCGCCGCGCTTCGGGTCGTCGAATACATGCGGTGCCGTGTCACGGTATTTCGGATCGATGTAATCGATATAGCAGTTCGGCGGCTCGGTTATGTGCGAGTCGGCCGAAATCGGTGTCTTGGCCATTAGGCGTCTCCAGGCGCGGCATAAAACTAACGAGAGTTAGAATTTATATCGCGCAGCGGCGACTGACCAGAGGCAAGCGACATAACGGCCGTAAAAAGCCGTAAATCACCAAAGAACGCGTCGAATTAGGTCGGTCGTCAGGCCCCGGCGATATCCGCGCATGGAAACACCGTGCCGCCAACCACGGTGCCCCAGACCGCGATGTCTTTCAGCCCATCGCCGCCGACGGTCAGCGGGTCGTCTTCGAGCACGGCGAAATCGGCGCGCTTGCCGGTTTCGATGGAGCCGAGTTCACCGTCCAGCTTCAAGGTATAGGCGGCGCCCTGGGTGACCGCGAACAGGGCATCCTCGACGCTCAGGCGTTCGGCCGCGCCCAGTACCCGTCCGGACATGGTCCGGCGGTTGACCGCGCACCAGGCGGTAAAGAGCGGCGCCAACGGCGTAATCGGCGCATCAGAATGGATGGCGGTCGGCACGCCATGGCGCTTGGCCATGCCGGTCGCGTTCATGCGCGCGGCGCGCTCCGGCCCCATGGTCTGGGCGACGTGCTGGTCGCCCCAATAGAACAGATGATTGGCGAACAAATTGACAGAAACGCCAAGCCGCGCCATGCGCCGGTAGTGGGCTTCGTGGGCCATCTGGCAATGTTGCAGGGTAAAGCGGGCGTCCGCGTTGGGCGCCTGTTGCAGGGCCTGTTCGATGGCGTCAAGCACCACTTCGGTGGCCTGGTCGCCGTTGGTGTGGATATGGACCTGCAGGCCTGCCTGGCGGTAGGTCGAAATGATACGCGGAATTTCGTCGGGGTCGATATACCAAAGCCCGTTTTCATGGCCGTTGTAATAGCCGGGTTCTTTCAGCCGCGCCGTGAAGCCTTGGATCGAGCCATCGGCGACCAGCTTGACCAGACCGAACCGCAGCTTGTCATTGCTCTGGCCGATCAGCCCCTTGACCTTTGCCGCGCCCTCGTCGGCCGGGCAGGCGGTGCCGGCGAAGGCCGGCACGATGCGCAGCGGATAATCCGCCCGTTCGGTGACCGCCTTCAAATTGGCGACCGCGTGGTCCGGCAGTTCATTCGACAGATCGGTTGCCGTGGTCACGCCGGCGAGCTGGGCCGATTGGGCGAAGCGCCAAAGCGATTCTTGCTTGGTCATCTCCGCGAAATGATCGCGGCCGATGGCGCCGAACACGAGATAGCGGGCCGGCATGCCTTGCAATTCGCCGGTCGGCTCGCCGTCGTCGCCCTTCATGATGCCCATGACGTTGGTGTTGCCGGTGATGTTGGCGCGGCTCAGCACGACACTGTTGGTGTTGATGATATGGAAGCTCGCATGGGTGATCAGCACCGGGCGCGTCGTCGACACCCGGTCGAGATCGGCGGCGACCATACGCCGGCCTTCGAAATAGATCGGATCGAAGCCCCAGGCCATGATCGGCGCGTCCGGGTCGTCCATTTCGGCTTCGACTTCGGCCAAGCGGACGACCACCTCGTCGATGCTGCGCAGTGCCGGATGGACGCGGCCGTCCGGGCCGCGGCGATCGTAGTGGCCGACGTAGGTGTCCTGCCAGACGCTGCCTTCCATGGCGTGGCTATGGCCTTCGATCATGCCGGGCATCAGGACCTTGTCGGCGAATCGATCGTCGACGACATGGTCGCCCCAGCCGGTCAGGTCCTGCAGGTCACCGGCGCCGAGGATCATACCGTCGCGGACCGCGACATGGCTTGCCGTCGGCTGCCTCGGGTTCATGGTGATGATGTTTTTCGCCTTGTAAATGGTGATATCGGCCATGGCCGTTGCCCCCGGTGCTGATTGGATGAACGATTGTTGGGGGCTCGCCACGGGGCCGTCAATGCCTGGACCAATCTGGCCTACGCGGAAACCCGAAACTGTCTGCCAGCGCGCCTCAGCAGCTCGGCGGCGATCAGCATGTTGAGGATGTTGAAACCGATGCCGTTAATGAACGCGGCGTCATAGGAACCGGTCAGGTCATAAAGCATGCCAGCCATCCAGCCGCCGAAGGCCATGCCGATCATCGTCGCCAGCATGACCGTTGCAATGCGCCAGCCGGCCTCGCCGGGCCGAAAATAGGACCGGATGATGATGGCATATGACGGCACGATACCGCCTTGGGTCAGGCCAAACAGAGCGGACATCACATAGAGGCCGGTCAGACTGTCGACCGGCATGAACAGCACCAATGCCACGGCTTGCATGCCCGACCCGAGCAGCAAGGTCCGCAGGCCGCCGATACGGTCCGATATCCACCCCGATGTGAGGCGGCTGACGATGCCGCAGGCTAGCATCAGCGCCAGCATTTCGGCACCGCGGGCGGCGGCGTGACCGAGGTCGCCGGCGAGCGCCATGATATGCACTTGCGGCATGGCCATGGCCGCGCAGCAGGCCACACCGGCGGTGCAAAGCAGACATTGCAGCGCGCCGGGTCCGAAGCCGAGAGGCCGACCGCTGTGGCGCGCCGCGTTGCCGGTTTCAGCGCTCGCCGCCGCCGGCGGGCGCCGATAGAGCAGCGGCGCCAGCACCAGGTTCGACACCACACAAAAGATGCCGAGACCCCAATAAGTCTGGCGCCAGCCGATCTGGTCGAAGCCGTACTGGATGATCGGCGGCCAAACGGCGCCGGCCAAATAGCTGCCGCTGATGACGATGGCGACCGCCAGGCCGCGTCGGCGCTCAAACCAATGCGATATGTCGGCGACCAACGGCGCGAAGGACGGCGACATGCCGAAAAAGCCGATCAGCAGACCGTGGGCGATGAAAAACACCAGCGGTGACGTCGTCGACGCGGCTAGGAAATAGCCGCCGGCGAGGCCGACGCCGCCGGCCAACACCGGCAGCATCACGCCGTATCGGTCGGATAGGCGGCCCATCATGATGCCGCCGAGGCCGAAGCCGATCATCGCCGAGAAGTAGGGTAGGGATGCCGCCGAGCGAGACAGGCCGAATTCCGCGATGACAGGCGTCAGCACGACGATCGAGGCGTACATGCCTGACCCGCCGATGGTCAGCAGCAACAGCGACGTGACAAGCCTAAGGCTCGCGTACCCGGCGTTGGCGCCGCTGGCGGCAGGGTGCTGGTGCATCAAAAAACGCCTCTTTTGAAGGATTTGCCCACTATCTCAGCGCCGGCGCCCAAGGTCAAAGCCTTACCCCGGCGGCATCCGACATGGCCGTCCAATTTACCAATTCTTCACCATAGTTTCTTAAGGTTTTGGGTGACTAGTGGCAGTACGTGATATCTAGTGCGAAATACAATTGCCAGACGGAGTTAGACGAGCGGGTGCGAGGCCTCGCGTTGACCTGTTTTTGCCACAGGACATTAACAATTCGGCGAATGGTTTTCCCTAAAACTATCCCCGTTGCTGAGAGAAATCGGCGTTTTTTGACGATGCACTAGGGGAAGAGTTGAATGACCGTTAACACCCAAACCGTTCCGACGCCGCCCGCGGCCGATACGGTCATCACTCTGACGAGTGCCACGCAATCCGCATTTGAGCAGGCGATCAATGCCGCCAAAGTCGGTGAAATTACGCGGATCGTCCTGCCCAAGGGCGCCGAGATCGACTTCAATTCCGGCTTTTCCACGAAAAACATCACCGGCAAGACGGTTATCATCGATTTCAACGGCGCCCGCATCGACTTGAACACCAATACCGGCCTATCTTTCGAAGGCTCCCACGAGTGGGTCAAGTCGGTTTCCAGCCTCAGCGAAGTGAACGGCAATGCGGTAATCAGCTTCGCCGGCGGCCTGCCGAACGATCTTGCGGTCGGCGACTGGGTGAAGATCGTCAGTGAAGACACCGCCCCAGGTGGCCGGACCGACAGCCGGCGCATGGGCGAAGCCATGCAGGTCACCAAGATCGATGGCAATTCGGTCACCTTCGACGGCGCTTTGTCGGCTCAAGAACTTTATAAGACCGAAATACGTGCCGCCAAATATGACGACGGTTCGGTGTGGCTGATCGATCCGGAAATCAAAGGCGACTTGAGCTATCAAAAGTCGCAAATCAGTTTCAACACGATGGTCGATTCGGTCATTATCTCACCGGACCTTTCGACCTCCGGCCGCCCCCTGGTCACGCTCAAGGACACGGTCAACACCGTTGTCACCGATCCGCAATTGGCCGACGGCGTTAGGATCCAGAATCCCTGGTCCTTTACTTACGGCATCAATTCGATCTCTTCGAAAAACAACACCGTCTATTCGACCGGCGAGCATAAAGTCAACGTCACGACCATAGTCGATGCCGTCGATTCCGGCTTCATCAGCCCGAGCAGCAAATCTGATATCGAGAATTATGGACCGGACCATGACTTGACGGTCGTCGGTTTGACTGTCGTCGACAATATTAGCGTCGGCTTAAGCACGCACGCCGGTGCCTGGGGCGCGACGTTCGAAGATGTGCATATCGACGACGCCGGCCGCGGCATCGCCGTGTCCGTGCGCGGCCGCGGCAACACGTACAAAAATCTGACCGTCGAAAATGTCGACCACGCGTTTCAATTCTACAATGAAGGCAACGAAATCAACGAAGACGGCCGGCTCGATTCCTACAACATCGACGTAATCGGCGGCAGCTATAAGGTCTCCGACGTCGCGTTCTTCACGTCCGGGCAATCCGGCAACAATCTGGTCGACGAAATTCACTTCTACGATACTTATTTCGAAAGCTCCGGCAGCGGTTGGTTCGCGTTTATCGACCACGCCAAAGGCCATTGGACGTTTTCGGGCGACACCATCAAGCTGACCGGCTCGGTTAGTACGCTGTTCAAAATCACCGGCAGCGGCAGCAATATCGAGATCAACGACATGACCTTGGATCTGTCGGACTACTCCGGCAGCTCCGTCACCTTGTTCGATGTTTCGAGCGGCAGCAACGTCAGTGCCGACGACATGCTGATCATCAATCCGCACAACGTGAAGATCATTGAAAGTTCCGGCGGCGGTTCGGTTGACGTCGTCTACGGCACGCCGGACGCGGTGCCCTATGAGCCCGATCCGGAACCGGACCCGGCGCCCGCGGAGCAGCCGCAAGAAGACACGCCGCCGCCAACCGAAACCGTGGACAACACGACAGGCGACGCCGACCAAGCAGACGCCGATGCGCCGATCGTGATCACGATGGGCGGTCAAACCGCGGCGCAATTCAATGGCCATGATCAATTGGTCGAAGTCGCGCACGACCAGGCTTTCATGCTCAATGAAGGCACGGTGACCCTGGCCTTTAGAGCCAACGACTTGGACGGCATGCAAGGGCTGATCTCGAAGGATTCCTTCGGCTATGACACCGGCGGGCATTTCAGCTTGCGACTGGACGGCGGCCGTCTTGTCTATCGCATGCAAAGCACGGGTCAGAGCTACTATCTCGAATCCGCCGCGATCGTCACCGCAAACAGCTGGCACACGGTCACGATGAACTGGGGCGCCGCCGGGCTGGTGCTCTATCTCGACGGTGCGCAAGTGGCGACCAACGCCTATGCCGGTGGGCTTGGCACGTCGTCCGGCGGCGCCGGCAATTTCGCTCCGCTGGTGCTCGGTGCCGCGACCGGAATGGCGGACGATCTCACCAGCCAGGGCGCCGACATGTTCTTTCACGGCGAGATCGCCGATGTCTCGATTTACGACCAAGCGATGACGCCGTCGGAAGTCACCGCCGCCCAGGTTGCCGCGGCGGAGACGACGGAACCGGAAACTCAAACCCCGCAGCCCGCCGAGCCCGAGGCAACCGAGCCCGAGGCAACCGATCAGCAGACCGCCGATACCGAAACACCGGCGCCGGCCACCGACGATACCGGCGCGACCGAGGTTCAAATCATTCGGATCGGCGACGCGGCGCCGACGCACTTCGACGGCAACGGTCAGTTTGCCGAGATCGCCCACCGCGAATCTTTCATGTTGGACGAAGGCACGCTTTCGATTGATTTCAAAGCAGACGATCTGAACGGTACCCAGGGGCTGATCTCGAAAGATTCCTTTGGCTACGACACCGGCGGCCATTTCGTCGTGAAGCTCGATGGCGATCAGCTGAAGTTTCGCCTGCAAAGCGTTGATCAGAGTTTTTATCTGGTGTCCGAACCCGGCGCGATCAGTGCCGGCACTTGGCACACGGCGACGGTCAATTGGGGCAGCGATGGGCTCGCGCTTTATCTCGATGGCGCCTTGGTTGCCACAAATTCCTATACCGGAGGTCTCGGTTCCTCGTCCGGTGGCGAGGGCAATTTTGCGCCCTGGGTGGTGGGCGCCTCGACCGAGCTTGCCGAGGACACCACGAGCGAGGGCGCGCATCGATTCTTCCAGGGCGATATCGCCGACGTGCGGATCTACGATCAGCAACTGAGCCCAGCCGAAACACAGAGCGAAAACGTCGATACGGAAATCGCCGCGCAGGATAAAACGGCACCGAGCCTGGACGATGGCGAGGCGCCGCTGGCGTTGTTGATTGACGGACAAGCCTCGGCGTCGTTCGATGGCAACGGTCAGTTCGCGGAAATCACCCACTCCGACAGCTTCATGCTCGATGAAGGCACGATGTCGTTTTCCTTCACGGCCGATGACCTGAATGGCGCGCAAGGCCTGATTTCCAAAGATTCCTTCGGCTACGACACCGGCGGCCATTTCATGGTCAAATTGGTCGACGGCCAACTGGTGTTTCGCATGCAAAGCATCGACCAGAGCTATTATCTGCAGTCCGCCACGGACGCGGTCAGCGTCGATACCCTGCACCAGGTGACGGTGAGTTGGGGCGCCGGCGGCCTAACCTTGCACCTCGACGGCAACCTGGTCGCCAGCGATGATTATTCCGGCGGCATGGCGACCACATCCGGCGGCGCCGGTAATATCGCGCCGCTGGTCATCGGTGCGTCGACTGGGCTTGCCGAAGATTTTTCCAGCGACGGTGCCAATCAATTCTTCAACGGCGAAATCGCCGACCTGTTGCTCTATGACCGGCAATTGTCGCTGGCCGAAATCGTCGAATCTCAGTCCGAGGATCCGGTCACCGGCAACGCCGAACAAAATCCCGTGGTCGCCGAAGGCGATCCCGACGGCGACGGCGTCTATGTCTATACCAGCGCCGATGGCCACCACGTCATTACCGACTTCGACAATTTCTCCGGCGATCCCGATGACACCGACACCGGGCTCCATCAGTCGGTTGACCTCAAGGCGGTGTTCGACGGCTTGGGCGGCGTTTACGTCGACGGCAGCGACGATCAGTTGGACCGCAGCGATGCCATCCTGCTGACCCAAGGTAATTTCGATGACGACGCCGACAGCGATGACGTCACGCTGACCATCGACGGCGTCGATGGCTTCTCGATCACGTTTCTTGATCCGGCCTTGCCCTGGCCCGAAGTCTTCGGCATCGGTGACGGAGCGGACGATCAGGACGACATCTGGGTTTGAATCTTGAAGAAAAGTACACTGAGCGTAACGAAGGGCTTTTTGCCGATAGGTTATTTTGGTAACGCAAAGGCGATCACCGCGTTGCCCAGCGGGAAGCCGAACATGGAATGGCCGCCGGCGGCGACGGCGACATATTGAACGCCGTCGATTTCGTAGGTAATCGGCGGCGCATTGACGCCGGCGCCGACGCGATAACGCCATAAGCGCTTGCCGGTGGCCGCATCGAAGGCCGAGAGCCAGCCGGTGCCTTCGCCCATGAAAACCAACCCGCCCGCCGTCGCCATGACGCCGCCGACCAAGATATCGTCGGTGCGGGTTTGCCAAGCAAGCTTGCCGCCGGATCGGGTATCGATCGCGCTCAACACCCCCCAACGCGGTCCGTCAAGCATTTCAAGCATCGAGTAGCGTCGCGCCGGTTTGCCGTTGGCCGCGGGCTGTTCGCGCACCGAATATCGGGTCGGCATGTGCATGGCCGCGACATAGGCGAGCCCGGACGCCGGATCGAAGGAGGCCGGCGACCACGAGCTGCCGCCGGCAGCACCAGGAGCGATAACGATGCCTTGCTTGGTCGGACGCTTGAAAATGTTGTTCTGGGGCACGAAGGGCTCGGATTTGAACAGCAAGGCGCCGGTCTTGCGGTCGTTTACATAGAACCAACCGGTCTTCGATGCCTCGCCCACGGCCTTGATCGTCTCGCCCTGGTGGGTCACGTCAAACAACATCGGCGGGCTGGCCGGGTCGTAGCCCCAGAGGTCGTGAGGTACCTGCTGATAGTGCCATCTGAGCTTGCCGGTCCTGGCGTCGAGGGCGACGATCGAAACGGTGTAAAGGTTATCGCCCGGCCGTGATACGTCATCCATCTGGGGTGCGGGATTGCCGACGCCGGTGTAGAGCAAACCGAGCTCAGCGTCGATCGTCGGTGTCGACCAGAGCGAGCCGCCGCCGACCTGCCAGGCGTCGGCATATTTCGCCAGGGCTGCACGCTCGCCGGCAATGTCGCGGTAGAGCGGCGCGCCGTCCGGCGTTTTGGTGCGCCATTGGCCTTCCCAGCCTTCGGCCTTGGTGCCGTACCAGCGCCAGACTTCCTTGCCCGTTTGGGCGTCGAAGGCGGCGAGGTAGCCGCGCCGGCCGAACCGACCTTCGAAGCCGATCACCGCATCGACCGCGCCGTCGGCCTCGTCGTCGACATGTAGGCCGTAGCCGGCGCCGGTCACGCCGGCAATGACCAGGCCGTCGAACACGATCGGCGCCATATTGGCGCCGAGCCCGCTGGCGCCCTGGACGTTGGCCTTGCGCCGTGGGTCATCCGCCGCCAGTTCTTTCAGTGTTTCGGTCGGCCGGGTATCCGGCGCCGCCATGTAGATGTCCCACTTCACGACGCCGGTCGCTTGATCGAGGGCGATGAGCCGGCCGTCGGCGGCGGCCATGTAGATCATGCCGTAGCCCATGGCGGCGCCGCGATTGGCCGGGCCGCAACAAAGCTTCATCGCCGTCATCTTGTGTTTGTAACGCCAGCGTTCGGTGCCGGTTGCGGCCTCGACGGCGATCACGTGATTGCGCGGCGTAGTCAAATACATGACCCCGTCTGCGACCAAGGGCGAGGTTTGGAAAGTCGCGCTGATGCCGGTCTGATAGATCCAGGCCGGCACGAGCCGGCCGACAGTGTCGCGGTTTATCTGGTCGAGTTCGGAAAATCGTTGGTTGTCATAGGTATGGCCATAGGTTAGCCAATCGGTCGTGGCGTTGGTCGCCGCGGTGAGCCGGGCGTCGGTGACCGGCTCGGCGACCGCCACGCCGGCTGTCATTCCCAGGCTCAATAGGACGGTGCAGAAACGTTTTAGCCGCGTGATCACGTTCGCTCTCCCATGAATGTCTCTACCGCATGAGCCGAGCCGAGAACAAATCGACGGAACGACTGGCTTCCGCCAAGGTCACGTCGCCAAAGGCAAAACGGCAGAGGAAATAATTGATGCCGCTGATGTCGATCTGGCGGGCAATTTCGGCCACCACTTGATCCGACGTCCCGGCGATGGCTTGGCCGGCGGCGGCGAACGCATCGAAATCCGGCGGCAATCTAACATTGATCGGCTTTAGGCCGTGTTTGTCCCAGAGCCGCATGAAGGCGGCCCGCCAAGGCAAGTAAGCCCGCCGCCCGATCGCCCGTGCCTCGTCGCCGTCTTCGGCAATGATGATATGCCGGGTCATGCCAACCTTCGGCATGCCGGCCTCGTCCCGGCCTAGGGCCTGCCATTCTTGGCGATAACGATTGGTGACGTGCCGCATTTTTTCGGCGGTCAGGTTGCCGACGATGTTGATCCCGTTTTGCGCCGGCCAAACCGCGCTCTCCGGGGCGCTGATGCCGACCCAAAGCGGCGGGTGCGGGCGCTGCTTCGGCGACAGCACCATGGGCATGTCGGTCACCTGGTAATGCTGGCCGGCAAAGGTCAGCGTGTCGCCGGCAAGACCACGTAAAATGAGATCTAGCGATTCGCGATACATCTCCGGCGCGCCGGCGGCATCGATTCCGAAAAAGTCGCCTTCGATCGGCGAAATGCCGCGCCCGACACCGAGCTCCAGCCGGCCGTTGCTCATTTGGTCGAGCATGCAGATTTCTTCGAGCAGGCGGATCGGATGGTAGAGCGGCAGGCAAAACACCATTGCCCCGAGCCGGAGCCGGCGCGAGCGTTGCGCGGCCGCTGCCAAGAACAGCGCCGGCGACGGTCCGGCGCCGAGATCTGTACCGTGATGTTCCGCCAGATGGTAGGCGTAGAAACCGGCGGCGTCGTATTTTTCGATCAACGCGAGACGCATGTCATAAAGCGCGCTCAACGAGCCGGTCGCGTGATCCAAATGGTCGAAAATCCCGAACCGCATGGGGAGTTTTACTCTAGTTGCAAATCACTTCGGGCTGGTCGAGCGGCGCGTAGAAGTACGAGCCTGGCCGGAATTCATGGCCGAGATCGCCTAGCAACCGGCGCTGCCTTGGCGTGCATCGGTTCATGACATTCGAAACAGTTTCGAAGTCATAGGCGCGCACGCACATTTGGCAGTAATTATACAGCAGGGTCTTGCGCGCCCGGCCCGACAAGTTCGGCCCCGGTCCATGCCACAGTGCATGGGAGAACAGGAAACAATCGCCGGCCTTGCCGGTGAGCTGCACCGCGCCCGGCGAATGCGGCGTCAATTCCGGCTCGGCGTTTTCCGGGAACGGCCGCAGGTGACTGCCCGGAAAGACCACGAAGTTACCGCTCTCGGGCGCGCTAACGTCGGTCAGCAGATAAAGTGCCTTCATCGCCAGCGGCCGGCTGGTTTCCGTCACCCGAATGCGCCGGAGCGCCTCGCCGCCGTCGGTGTGGGTGAAGCCCGGAAAATCGGGGGTCGACGCCCGCACGATGGCTTGCGTCATGCTCAGCAACAGGTAGGGGCCCATGATATCGACAATCAGGTCGAAGATTTCGGGCCGGTCGATCAGGTTGATGAAGGCGTCGTTGTAGCCAAGGATGTCGCGGCGATCCATGAAGCTTTCGGGATCTTGATCGGCGCTTTTCTCGACCCAACCATAGTGGCCGCGTTGCAGGTTGGTCGGCTCCCATCCCGGTTGCGGCCGCATGCCGTCTATCTGATCACAGTAAAATGCGACCTCATCCGGGCCAAAGGCCTGCTCCAGGCGGATATAGCCGTCGATTGCCCAGTCCTGGCGTTGCTTCTCGGTTAGCGTTCGCATGATCGTCCGCTCTCCTTGATACTTTGTAGTCCTCTATAGCTCTTTGGCCTCGCGATGGTCCAAGGCCGCAAGTACTTTCGGCGGTGACATCGGCAGCCGGTCCATGCGACGGCCGACCGCATCGGCGATGGCGTTGGCGACCGACGCCATGGTCGGGCAGATATTGACCTCGCCGACACCTTTGACGCCGAATGGGTGATTGGGGTTGGGCACCTCGACGACAACGGTTTCAATGAACGGCAGGTCGGAAGCGACCGGCATGCGGTAATCCAGGAATCCGGGATTCTCGAGGCGGCCGTCCTTATCGTAGATATATTCTTCGTTCAAGGCCCAACCGATGCCTTGGACCACGCCGCCCTGCATCTGCCCTTCGACATAGCCGCGGTGAATGGCGCGGCCGGCGTCTTGGGCGACGACGAAGCGCAGGATGGTGACCTTGCCGGTTTCCGGATCGACCTCGACGTCGCAGAACTGTGTGGCAAAGCCTGGCGCCTGGCCGCTCGCGGCAACCGAATTCGACGTGCCGATCGGGCCGCCGGTGGCACTCGCCTTGGCCGCGAGCTCCTTCAGCGACAGCGGCTCGAAGTCGCCGACATTGCTGCTTGAGGGCTTAGCCTGGCCATCGGCCCAGTCGACGCCCTCGACGTCGACATCCCAAATTTTGGCGGCACGGGTCCGGAGATCGACAATGACTTTCTCGCAGGCCTGGATAACCGCCAGGCCGCTGGCATAGGTCACGCGCGAGCCGCCGGTCACGTGGGTATAGGGCACCGACGTGGTGTCGTTGACCGTGGCGCGGACTTGATCGTAGGGGATGCCCAACGTTTCGGCCGCCATGATCGCCATGGAGGCACGCGAGCCGCCGACATCTGGGCTGCCGGTGGCCACGACCGCTGTGCCGTCGGCATTGACATAGACGGTCGCGCCGGATTCGCCGGCGCCGTTGAACCAATAGCCGGAGGCGGCGCCGCGGCCTTGGTTTGGCCCAAGTGGCGCCTGGTAGCCCGGATGGTCCAAGATTGCCTGCACCGTGTCGCTGTAGCCTTCGTGGCTGAGCTCGTTGCCGGCGATCATCGGCGTGCCGACATGGGCGGCGTTCTTCAGGCGCAGCGCCAGCGGATCCATGCCGATGGTCTTGGCGACGATGTCGAGCGTGCTTTCGACGGCAAAGTTGGAGATCGGCGAGCCCGGTGCCCGATAGGCCGCGGTCTTCGGCCGGTTGCATACGACGTCGTAGCCGATGGTTTTCTGGTTCGGGATGGCGTAGGGCGCAAAGGCGCAGAGGCAGCCATTGATCACCGGTGCGCCGGGAAAGGCGCCGGCCTGATATTTGAACTCGCCTAGGGCGGCGGTGAGGGTGCCGTCGTTCTTGACGCCGATCTTAACGCGAAGATGTGATCCAGACGTCGGGCCGGTCGCCTGAAACACCTCGGCCCTATTCATCGCGATTCGGACGGGTGAGCCGGATTTCTTGGACAGCACCACGGCCACGGGTTCGACATAAACCACGGTCTTGCCGCCGAAGGCGCCGCCGATTTCCGCCGGATTGACCTTCAAGTCGCCGAGCCGCATGCCGACGATCTTGGCGGTCTGGGCACGCACAACGAAATGGCCTTGGCTGGCGCTCCACAGTTCGGCCTGGCCGTCGGGATCGTAGCGGGCGAGGCAGGCATGGGGCTCGATATAGCCTTGATGGACCGCCGCCGTCCGATAGTCCTTTTCAATGATTTCGTCGGCCTCGGCGAAGCCGGCCTCGATGTCGCCGACCGCGAATTCAACCTGCTTGGTGATGTTGGAGGGTTTCGTCGGCGCCGGCTCGATGCCGCGCGTAATCATGTCCTCGAACAACAGCGGCGCATCGTCGGCGGCGGCTTCCTCAACGTCGATCACATGGGGCAGGACCTCATAGTCGACCTCGATCAGCCGGGCCGCCTCGGCCGCTATCTTGGCATTGATCGCGGCGACCGCGGCGATGGCGTGACCTTCGTAGAGCGCTTTCTCGCGCGCCATGATGTTGCGCGTGATGTGCCAGAAGTTGGCCGCCAAGCGCTCCGGACCGACGTAGGCGAAATTCTGCTCCGGCAGGTCCGCAGCGGTCATGACCGCCTTGACGCCGGCCAGCGCCTCAGCCTTCGAGGTATCGACCGACTTGATGCGCGCATGAGCATGGGGGCTGCGCAGAATCTTGCCGTACAACGTGCCGGGCAGAACATAATCGTCACCGAACTTGGCCAGTCCCGTCACCTTTGGCACGCCGTCCGGACGTACCGGATTGGTGCCAACCCATTTGTACGGACTGCTCGTGTCGTTCATTTTTCGGCCCTTTCGACGGAAGCTAATCCGCTCTGGAGTCATTCACCTGTCCGCAATAATACCGTTGCCGCGGAACCGGGCGCAATCCGGGACAGGAAATTTCGCCGCCGACCGGCCGGAAATGGGCTTGCCCTTGCTCTAGTGTCGGGGTTTGCTAGGACGCAGTCAGGGGAGGAACAAATTCCATGAAGATGAAAGCCGCCGTTCTGTTCGAGCAGGGCAAAGCGCACCCGTTCACCGAAACCAAGCCGCTGGTCATCGAGGAGGTCACGCTCGATCCGCCAGGCGACGATGAAGTGCTGATCAAAACCGGGGCGGCGGGTCTCTGCCATTCCGACTTGTCTATGATCCGCGGCATTATGGAGCGCAAGATGCCGATGGTGCCGGGCCACGAAGCGGCCGGCGTGGTCATGGAAGTCGGCAAAGACGTCAGCAAATGTAAAGCCGGCGACCATGTGGTGATGAGCTTTGTCCCAATCTGCGGCAAGTGTGAATACTGCACCACCGGCCGGCCGAACCTCTGCAGCACCGCATTCAACGCCCGGGCTACGGGCGCATTGGTCAACGGCAACCGGCGGCTGTCGCTGAACGGCGCGCCGGTGCATCACACCAACGGCGTGTCGTGTTTTGCCGAATACATGGTGGCCTGCGAGGACTCAGTGATCGTCATCGACCAAGACGTGCCGATGGTCGATGCCGCACTGTTCGGCTGCGCCGTCGTCACCGGCGTCGGCGCCGTGGTCAACACCGCCAAGGCGCCGCCCGGCTCGACAATCGCCGTGGTCGGGCTCGGCGGGGTCGGACTCTGCGCGGTGCTGGGCGGCGTGCTCGCCGGCGCCGGCCGGATCATCGCCGTCGACATTGCCGACGACAAACTCGGGCTGGCCCGCCAGCTCGGCGCCACCGACACCTTCAACGCCTCCGATGTCGATTGCAATGACGCGGTGATCGAGGCGACCAAAGGCGGCGTCGATTTCGCCTTCGAAGTCGCCGGCGTCGTCGAAGCCATGCAGACGGCGTACGCGATCACCCGGCGCGGCGGCATGACGGTGAGTTCCGGCCTGTCCCATCACCAGCACAAAATCGAAATCCCGCACGCCCAACTCGTCGTCGACGAACGCGCCATCAAAGGCAGCTATATGGGCAGTTCAATCGTGCGCCAGGACGTGCCGAAATTCATCAACCTCTACAAACAGGGCAAGCTGCCGATCGACAAGCTCAGAAGCGGCAATATTGGCCTGGAGGACATGAACGCCGGGTTCGACAAACTGGCCAAAGGCGACGCCGTACGGCAAATGCTGGTCATGCACGACGAATTCGACGCCTGAAGCGGTTGGTCTGCGACTACAACGCCCCTCCATTGGCCGACGCCCCTTTCGTCGGCCGGGGCATAATCTATAATGCCGCGGCTGGCCATTTTCGGCTGCAGCGATCGGCGGAGGCAGCGATGCGATATCTTCATACCATGGTGCGGGTTTCCAATCTGGACGAAACCCTGGACTTCTATTGCGGCAAATTGGGCATGGTCGAGGTGCGCCGCTATGACAGCGAAAAAGGCCGTTTCACCAACCTGTTTCTGGCGGCACCCGAGGACGTCGAGGCGGCCAAGGCACATAAGGCTCCGGTCTTGGAACTGACCTACAACTGGGATTCCGAGGACTATGGCGGCGGCCGCAATTTCGGCCATCTGGCCTTCCAAGTCGATGATATTTACGCGACCTGCCAAAATCTGATGGATGCGGGCATCGTCATCAACCGGCCGCCGCGCGATGGCTACATGGCATTCATCCGCTCGCCCGACAACATTTCCATCGAACTGCTGCAAAACGGCGACGCCCAGCCGGCGCGGGAGCCGTGGGCGTCGATGGAGAATACCGGAAGCTGGTAGCCCTATTCAAAACAGCTGAAAATACTCGCGCTGCTCCCAATCGGTGACCGCGCTCAAGAAGCGCGAGACTTCGTATGATTTGATGGTCGTGAAGTAGTCGACGAAATCATCGCCGAGCGCGGCCCGGAACAGGGGATCGGCCTGAAATTCCTCGAGCGCCTCCATCAGGCTTCGCGGCAATGTTGGTGCGTCGCCGTCATACGGCGTGTCGGCGGCACTCGGCGGCTCCAGGCCACGCTCGATGCCGTCGAGGCCGGACACGATCTGCGACGTCAAATAAAGATAGGGATTGGCGGTCGGCTCGCCGACCCTGTTTTCTATGCGACTGTTGGAGTCGCCCGTGCCGCCGAGCGCCCGGATCATCGCGCCTTTGTTGTCGTGGCCCCACAGGATCCGTTCCGGCGCCAGGCTGCCCGGTTTGAACCGCTTGTAGCCGTTGATCGTGGGCGTGGTGAAAACACAGGCCGCCGGCGCATGGGCCAGCAGTCCGGCGACATACTGCCGCCCGAGCGCCGACAACACGGCATCGGTTTCCTTCGGCGTGAACAGATTGTTGCCTCTAAGATCCCATAGGGACTGATGCAGATGCCAGCCGCTCGACATGACGTTGTCCAGCTCCGGGCGGCACATGAAGGTCGCGTGCAGGCCGTGACGACGGGCAATTTGTTTCACGGCGCTGCGCAACAGCACCATGGCGTCGGGCATGGCGAGGCCGGCGGCCGGATGAAAGGTGAATTCGCATTGGCTCGGCCCCATTTCCGCTTCGATGGTGCGGAGCGGCAGGCCCATTTGGCTGAGCTGGCGCCAGAGTATTTCCAGGGCCGGCTCGAGTTCGTCGAACCGGGTTTCCGTCAGATACTGATAACCATGCGCGAGGAAGCTGACGTCCGGCGCGTCGCCGGGCCAACCCGCTTGATCGGGCCGCAGTTTGCTGTCTTCCAGCTTGAACAGGTGAAACTCGGCCTCGATGCCGGACAGCATGGAATAGCCGGCATCGCCGAGCCGGCCGAGTGCCGCGCGGCATAGGGCGCGCGTGGAGTAGGGGACCGCCTGGCCGTCGGGATAATAAATGTCGCAGAGCATCCAGCCGGTCTTCGCCGCCCACGGCAACATCCGGAACTGGCCTGGGTCGGGCACCATGATCAAATCGCCGGCGCCTTCCAGGTCCGTCGAGCCGAGCCCGGCGCCGGCGCTCCACACGGGAAACGCCGTCCGATGCGAAGTATCTTTCAAGATTAGGCTGCTGGTGATGGCGCAGCCGTCCCGGAAGGCCCCGCCCAGGCCGTCGGCGACGATCGTCTTGCCGCGCAGCACGCCATGCTGATCGGCAAAGGAAAGGCGGATAACCTCCAGGCCTTCGGCCTGCACCTTGTCGATCACTTCCTTCGCTTGGCGCTTGGCGTCATCGTCCCACAGAGCGTGACGGTCGATGAAGCCGGTGCGCCCGGTGCTGCCTGATTGCCCGCCCATAGGCTCAGGCCCAAGCAGCTTGGGCACGGCGCTGCCTGGCGCGGTCGCGCCAGCTGTTTTCCCAACCCTCGACCGGCCCGATGGCGTCGATAGCGATCGGCGCCGCCGCCTCGCCGTCGGCCGGCTCGGTGTCGTTGCCGCTTTTGCCATCCTTGGCCCGCCTGGCAGCGGTCGACAACAGGCGCCGATAGGCCATGATGGCGACGTCGGAGGTGGCCAGGTTTTCGCGGCTGCGGTCATGGATGGCGCCGGGCGATTCGACCGCCCATTGGTCGTGCACGTTGATGTCCGGACCCATGCCAGTATAGGTCCGGCTGCGTTGCTCGGCGGCGTCGAAGCCGTAATTGTTCGATTTATTGATGCGCGGCCGATAGTCCGGCAGGGTATAAAGCTCCAGCCGTTGCTTACGCATCAAGGCCTGGTCGACGGCATCGCCGTAGCTGGTGAACATCGCGTACCAATAGCTATGGCGGTCGTCGACCGGTACGTGCCATTGGGTGATCGTCATGTCGTTGCTCATCGGGATGACGACGGCCTGGGGAAACACCTGGTTTGTCACCCGGACATGCATGCCTCGGTTATCCAGATTGCGCAGGGCGATGATGCGTAATCCGTATGCGGTTTGTTCGACACGAATTTCCGGGCGCGGAAAATCGCGCAGGATTCGGGTCATCGGCAAATCGGAATCCGCGGTCCAGTCGCGGAACTGCAGCCCGTAGCCGGCGTCAGGATCATCATCCTCGAGATAGCGATGCAGATAAGAGGCATGCGCCGGATCGATGCCGACTTCCAAGGCCTGCAGCCAATTGCACTCCATGAAGCCTTTGAAGGCGAAGGAATGCGATGATGGAGCAAGAAAACAATCGTGCGCGGCGAACTCCGGCGGCGTGTCGTCGCCCATATAGGCGAAGACGATGCCGTTCTTCTCGACGCAGGGATAAGCGGTGTGGCGGATTTTTTCATGCGCCCGGCTGTCAGCGGGCTCCGCCGGTTGTTCGAGGCAGCGCCCGGCGGCGTCCATCAGCCAGCCGTGAAACGGGCAGCGCAGGCCGCCGTCTTCCAGCCGCCCATAACAAAGGTCGGCGCCACGATGCGGGCAGTGTTTGCCTAACAGCCCGTAGCCGCCGTCCGGGTTCTTGAACGCCACCAAGTCCTCGCCTAACAGGGTGACAGGAACGACAGGCCGCTCACCGTTGAATTCCTCGGTCAAAGCCGCCGGCTGCCAATGCTGGCGCAACACCGCGCCCGCCGCAGTGCCGGGTCCGGTCAGGGTCATCAGGGCGTTTTGCTCGGCGCTGGTCATCGCACGGTTCCTCGATCCGATCACATCAAGGAATCCTGCCGTTTTCAGCGCCATCATGCAACCAAGGCTTAGCCTTGACCGAGGTACTTGCGGATGGTTCGGACCATGAAGTCCAATTTGGTGTCGTGGGGGAATAACGTGCGGAAAGTGCCGTCGGGACCGACCAAGTAGGTGATCGAACTATGGTCGACCAGATAGTCGGTCTTTGGATCGGCGTCGGGTTGGGGGATCTTGCGCCGGTGAATGCGATAGGCGCGCGATACCGCCTGGATCTGTTGCTCCGACCCGGTCAGGCCGATCATGCGCGGGTGAAAGCTTTTTACATAGCCTTCCAGCAAGCCGAGTTCGTCTCGTGCCGGATCGATGGAAATGAAGAGCGGTGTGATGGCATCGCCGGTTTCACCCAATTCGTCGAGGGCGGCGCCGATCGTGGCGAGGTTGGTCGGGCAAATGTCCGGGCAGGACGTGTAGCCGAAATAGATCAACAGGAACCGGTTGCGGAACGATTTATCGGTGCGTGCCGCGCCGCTATGGTCGATCAGTTCGAACGGGCCACCGAACAGCTTGGCGAGCGGATCATCGGCTGCTTGTGCCGCGCCGATCGATACGAACAGTGCCAACAGCAGGCCCGCGATCGGGCGCATGGACCGGAGCACGGCGCTCGATTATTCCTTTGGTGGCTTCAGTCCGGGGATGCCGTAGACGCCGTCACGTTTGATGGTTTCCGCGATCTTCTTGTCGTTGTAGTACCATTGCTCCGCGATATCGCTGTCGCGCTTGACGTTGTTGGCCTTGGCCCAGTCGCGGATGAACCAATTGGCGCGCTGCCATTTGCCGTCGGGCGCCAGTCTTTTGAACTGCAGCGTGAAAAGCGGCATTTTCGGATTTTCGATCATCAGCCCGTCGGCGATGATTTTCTTGTTGCAGAACGGCTGCAGGTCGTTGGTCGCACCGGCGAAAATGTCGAAGTTCTTGGTCGGCAGAATCAGCCGCCCGTCGTCCCTGAGCAGGCCGAGCTGGCGCTTGCCGCCGCCGCAATCGGCCGGACAATCGCCGCTCAGTTCGCACAAAATATCAACCACCTTGGCTTCGAAGCGTACGGTCTTTTCGTGGTCGATGCCCCATTCCTCGGCCGCCTGCGTGGCGAACGGCAGCATCAAGACAAGGGCACCGACCAATCTGGCTAACGGTTTCATGAGCTAATTCCCGAACGGCTGAATGCCGTATTCTTCATGGGTGAGATTGACGACGCCTTTGTCGTCCGCGACCGCGGAAATCAGCAAATAGTTCACGCCATCGCGTTCGTAGAGGTCGCCTTCGACCGTGACCTGGTGGCTCTGGATGCGAAGAATGCGGTCGTTTCCGACGTTGGTCGAGTCATCCTCGATCTTGAGCACGACATAGACCTTGCCGTCGTCGCCTTTGACGCTGACCGGGATACCGCCGGACGCGCACCAAACCGCGCATTGATGATGCGCCGTGCCGAGCGCATACATGATCTCCGTGATGTAGCACCAGGTATCGATAATCTCGCCGCTGACCTTGACCCGCGTCGGGGTCGCGGCATGGACGGCGCTCGTCAGGCCAAACGCCAGTGCGATGGCCGCACCGGCCAACCATCTTGAAAAACGCATTCACGGCCTCCCACAAAACTGTCGATATTTTTTTCGTTTCGCCCTGTCGGCGAACGCCTAACAGCAATAGCATGTCGGATCGTCGGAATCCGCATCACGATATCTTGAAATTTCCATGGGTATAATCACGAAACTGTTGGGGCGCGGTGCCGCGCCAAGGTCAAACACGTTGAGGGCGCCAGCCGCGTCCAGCCAATAAAGATTTGGGTTACTTAGTCCAATATGACGGACGAAACCGGAAAAAAACGGCGCCTGGTGGATCAAGCCATCCGTTTTTTCGCGGACGGCCGCTTCAAAGAAGCCTCGGCACTGTTCGAAAAAATTGTCGAGGCGCATCCGAGCGACGCCTTGGCCTATTTCAATCTCGGCTGCGCGCAACAGGAAGGCGGCCGTTTGACCGCCGCCTTGGCCAGTTACAGACGGGCGACGTCTTTGGCGCCCAAATTGGCCAAGGCATGGAACAATCTCGGGCAAACCCTGGTCGAGACAGGGGCCTTGTCCGAGGCAGCTGACTGCTATCGCCGGGCACTAGTGCACGCCCCGAACCACGTTTCGGCGCGCCGGTCGTTGAAATCGACAACGCTGCCCGATTGGGCGCGCGCAATGACCCAGTGGCAGGGTGACGCCGTGCCGGACGCTCGACTGGTGCTGCATTCAAACCGCGGCATCGGCGATGCCATCGAGTGGCTCCGGTTTCTGCCTTGGGTGACGGCACGCGCCGGACATTTGCAGATCACCGCCCAAGACGAACTGGTCGATTTGCTGCGGCTGTCGGGTATTGACGCGGCCGTCGCGCCGACGCCGGCGGAAGGCGACTATGTGGCGCCGCTGTCGGCGCTCCGTTACCTGTTGTTTGGCGATGACGCGCCGCCGGCCGTTACATTTCCGTATTTGAAAGTCCCGACCGATGCGGTCCAGCGCTGGCAGCGCGATATCCTTGGGCCCGAAGGCTTCAAGATCGGGCTGGTTTGGGCCGGCAATGCGCACCATCCGGCGGACCGGCAACGCTCCATGCCGTTTGAGACGTTGCTGCCGCTATTCCAGGTTGCCGGGGTGCGGTTCTTCAGTCTGCAGGTCGGCGCGTCGGCAGCCGCCCCGGCCGGACATTGCAGCGCGTTGACCGAGCATCTCCGTTCCTTCGCCGATACCGCGGCCGCCGTGTCGGCCCTGGATTTGGTCATCACCGTCGATACGTCGGTCGCCCACTTGGCCGGTGCCTTGGCGCGGCCGGTCTGGGTGCTGGTGCATCGCAATCCGGATCGGCGCTGGCTGCGGCCGGGCGTCGAACCACCGCTTTATCCGACGGCAACGCTGTTCCGCCAAGACACTCCAAACGACTGGACCGGCGTGATCCGGCATGTCTCCGACGCCTTGGGCGCTGAAGTAGGCAAGCGTCCTTACACCGCGTAGCGGTGTTTAGAGGCGGGCGTCGCGAATGGCGCGCCAGATCCGTTCACTGGTCGCCGGCATCGCCATGTCGGTGACGCCGAGCGGGCCCAAGGCATCGATGATGGCGTTCATGATCGCCGGCAGGGCGCCGACCGTGCCGGCCTCGCCGGCGCCCTTGGCGCCCATGGGGTTGAGCGCCGTCGGCACCGGGTTGGAGGCGATCTGGATGTCGAAGCCGGTGTCGGCCCGCGGCATGGCGTAATCCATGAAGCTGCCGGTCAGCAATTGTCCGGACTCCGGATCGTAGGCGACTTGTTCCATCAGAATTTGCCCGAGCCCCTGGGCAATGCCGCCGTGGATCTGTCCCTTTAGGCCGGTCGGGTTGATCACCGTGCCGACGTCGTCGACCACATGATAGGCGAGCAAATCGACAACGCCGGTCTGCGGATCGATTTCCAGCTCGCAGATATGCGCGCCGTTCGGGTAGGTGTCCTGCTCCGGGCTGAAAGTACCGGATTCATAGAGCCCGCCCTCCAGACCCGGCGGCAGGCTCCTGGCCACGAACGCCGCCTTGGCGACTTCGGTGATCGAGATGCCGCGATCGGTGCCGCCGACGGTGAATTGGCCGTCGGCGAAGTCGATATCGGCTTCGGCTGCCTCCAACAGATGCGCCGCGATCTTTGTGGCCTTGGCGATGATCTTGTCGGCGGCGATCCAAAGTGCGGTGCCGCCGATCACCGTTGAGCGCGAGCCCATGGTGCCCATGCCGTAGGCGACTCGGTCGGTGTCGCCGTCGATATACTGGACGTCATGGGGATCGAGGCCGAGGCGTTCGTGGAGGATCTGCTTGAACGTGGTCTCATGGCCCTGGCCCTGGTTCTTGGTGCCCATCAGCACCATGGCACTACCGTTCGGGTTGAAGCGGATTTCGCCATATTCCTGGCCTGGTCCGGCGGCGCGCTCGACGGCGTTGGCGAGCCCAAGGCCGCGCAGCATGCCGCGCTGGCGTGACTCGGCGCGCCTGCCCTCAAAGCCGTCAACATCGGCAAGCGCCAGGACGGCGTCCATGTTGGCCGGGAAGTCACCGCAATCATAGGGGATGTCGAAAGCGTTCCGATACGGCATCGCCGTCGGCGCCACCAGGTTCCGGCGCCGGAGGGCGACGCGATCGAGGCCCAATTCGCGGGCCGCGTCGTCGATCAGCCGCTCGATAACGTAAATCGATTCCGGCCGTCCGGCGCCGCGATAGGGGGCGGTCGCGTGCTTGTTGGATAGGACGCAGGTGACATGCACATGTGCTGCCGGAATGTCATAGACCCCGGTCAAGGTTCCGACATTGGCGAAGGTCGACAGCAGGTTGCGGACCGACGACACGTACGCGCCGATGCCGGCCAGGGTCCGGACACGAAGCCCTAAGAACCGGCCCTCGCTATCGAGCGCGAGTTCGGCTTCGCTGACATTGTCGCGGGCGTGCTCGTCGGCCAGGATCGCCTCGCTGCGGTCGGAGGCCCACTTCACCGGCCGGCCGAGCTTCTTCGCCGCCCACAGCACCAGCCGATGTTCGACATACTGCCAGCCTTTGGTGCCGAAGGCGCCGCCGATGTCGCCGGCGATGACGCGGATCTTACTTTCCGGCACTTTGAAAATATGCGTCGCCAAGACGTTGCGCACGCGGTGGGGATATTGCACGTCGGCATGCAGCGTGTAGCGGTCCTCGCCCGGATCGTAGAGCCCGATTGCGCCGCGGGTTTCCATGAACTGCGCGTAGACCCGGGAAATGACATAGCGCCGCTTTATCACGTGGCTGGCCTTGGCGAAGGCCGCCTCCGTCGCCGACTGATCGCCGGATTCGTAGACATTCGAGATATTGTCCGGGCAAGCCTCCCACACCGCCGGCGCGCCCGGCGCCACCGATCCGGCGGTATCGGTCACCGACGACAGCGGCGCGTAGTCGATGTCGATCTGCTCCGCGGCGTCCTTGGCTTGATCCAGCCGTTCGGCAACGATCATCGCCACCGGATCGCCGACATAACGCACCCGCTCTACGGCCAATCCGGGATGCGGCGGCGCGAACATGGGCGAGCCGTCGGGACGCAGCCGTTTTACCGGGATCGGCACGGTGCCGAGGCCATCGCGGGCGACGTCTTCCCCGGTATAGATGGCAAGAACGCCCGGCATCGCCGCGGCGTCATCGGTTTGAATGCTCAGGATGCGCGCATGGGCATGCGGCGACCGCAGAATGACCGCGTGCACCTGACCGAACAAGGCCATGTCAGCGAGGTAGCGACCCTGGCCTTTGAGCAGCCGAGGATCCTCGAACCGCGAAACCGGCTGGCCGATGCCATATTTGCCCATGCTGTGCTCTTGTCCGTTGTCGGGAAAGCTGAATTCTCTCAGATCTTCGACGTTCGGAATAGATGGTTGTTGGTTTAAAGTCTCCGTTCGCCGGCCGCAAAGACCTGTGTCCATTCTAAGATCCTGACGGATTTGCGTAAGCCCGTCGGCCAGAACGGATCCGCCTCCACAAGCGCGCGAACAGCAGCCGGCGTTTCGGCGAGAACCAGCCATAGGCCGCCGGCCGGTTCGCCGTCCTGTGTATCGTGCAAGGGGCCGGCCGCCTGAACCGTGGCGGCATTTTCTTCCAAAAACGAAAGATGATCGGACATGTGTTCGTCCCGCAGGTGCGCCTTGTCTGAATTGTCCACGAAAAAGACAGCAAAGATCATGGTCCAGATCCTTCAAAAAACAGTTGATGAGATGAGTCTGGTTCGGCAAAATCACCGGATCAATGCGCAATTATGATTAATAAATCGGCATTTATGCAGGATCTCAATTGGAACCTACTGCGCCACGTTTTGGCGCTGGCCCGCAACGACACGTTGGTGCGGGCTGCACAGGCCCTCGGTGTCAACGAGACCACCATCGGTCGTCGGGTGGCCGAGGCTGAGCATCGGTTGGGCGCGCGTTTGTTTACGCGTCATCTTGGTCGGTTTCGACCGACCGAGGCCGGTAGCACGGTTATCGCCAGTGGCGAACGCGTCGAAAACGAGGTTCAAGCCATGCTGTCCACAGTGGCCGGCGCCGATGGCTTGGCGGCCGGGACGGTGCGGGTAACGTCGGTGCCGATCGTGGTCAACCGTCTGTTGGTGCCTGACTTGCCGAACCTTCTCAACGCCCATCCAGACCTGCGGGTCGAGCTCATTGCGGAACCCCGTGACCTCAGTCTGACAAAGCGCGAAGCCGACATTGCGTTGCGCCTGGCACGACCGGCCAAGGATCTCCGCGCAGTGGCGCGGCGCATCGGCCGGCTCGACTACGCGGTCTACACACCAACACACGGTGCAGACGATCTCCTGCCTTGGATAACCTATGAAGATCGTATGGCAGATCTGCCGCAATGGAAATGGATTGCGATGCAGGCTGGCGCCGAGCGTCCGGCGTCGCTGATGGTCAACGACGCCGAAGCCATCCTACAAGGCGTGCGGGCCGGCCTGGGGCAGTCACTGCTGCCGATCGCGGTCGCCGACCGCGAAGCCGGATTGCGTCGGATCGATGCGAACCCACCGGCGCCGAGCCGCGAGCTCTGGCTCATGGTCCATCCGGAGATGCGTGATTTGATGCGTGTCCGCGTCGTCATGGACTGGCTGATCACCATTGCCTGCCGATGGTCGACGTAAGGTCACGCCGCCTGTTCTACCGTTGGCGCGCTGCCGGCGACCGTGGTCCGGCGCATGTCGCGGATGTCTTGGGTGTCCTCGAACGGCCGGGCGCGATGCATGGTTTGGCGGTTGTCCCAGATCACCAGGTCATGCTGGCGCCATTTGTGGGTGTAGACGAATTCGGGCCGGGTCGCGTCTTCCGTCAGTTCGCGCAGAATTATTCGCGCTTCCGGTGTCGGCCAGCCGACGATGGCGCCGGCATGGGCGGACAGATAGAGCGATTTTCGGCCGGTCACCGGATGGCGGCGAACCAGGCGCTGGCGAACAGGCGTGAAGTGGCCGCGTTCGTCTTCTGTCAAATTATCAAAGCCGAGTTGACCGCGGGAATAGAGCAGCGAGTGCTCGCAGACCAACTCCTCGATCTTCGCCTTGGTGCGGTCATCCAGGGCGTCGTAGGCGGCACGCATGTCGGCGAACTGGGTCTCGCCGCCCTTGGCCGGTACCACGCGACCCGACAGCAGCGAGAATTTGGCCGGTACCGCCTTGAAGGAGCTATCGGAATGCCAGAGCCGGTTGCCGAGATTGAACATGCGCTGGCGATCGTCGCGTCCCAATACGCGTTCGTCCTGGTCCAAGTTGGAAATGTCGGCGATGTCGAGGCCGAGCCGGCGCTCTTCCGGCTTGGTGATGTTGCTGGCCGGGCCCGGCCGTTCCAGATCGCCGAAGTGGCGGCTGAAGGCGGCCTGTTGCGCATCGGTAACGTCCTGGCCGCGCAACACTAAGACCGCATAGCGGTCCATGCCGGCTTCGATGGCCGCGGCGTCGTCGGCGCTGACCGGTCGGGTCAGGTCGATACCGGAGACTTCGCCGGCGAATACCGGATGAATGGGCTCGATGGTGATAGTCATGGCAGTTCTCCCCACTGGTATTTTACCCGGCAGGACCGATCTAATCCAGCAACGCCAGAATGGTTTTATGCAGGCTTTGGGGAATCTGCGCGCCGATCTCTGGCGTTCGTTCACGCGCCGCATAGCGCCGGTCGCCCGGCAAGCGCACGCCGTCTTGCGCCAGCATGCGTTCAAACAACGCCTCACCGTGGGGGAGCGCGCCCTCGCCGGCACCGAATAGGGTCGGGTCGAAAGCCAGTACGAACTCACCGCCGGTGGCCGGACCGCCGTCTTTGTTGTCTTGTTCGGTGGCTTCGAAGCTGCACACTTCGTTGATTAAGGGTCCAGCCAGCAATTCGATCATGAGCGCGATGCCGGAGCCTTTGTAGCCGCCGAACGGCAATTGTGCGCCTTTCAGGATTTCGGCCGGATCCGTGGTCGGATTGCCGTCGGCATTAATGCCGACGCCTTCGGGCACGGCGTGGCCGTCACGGCCGGCGAGCTGGATTTCGCCGCGCGCCATGGCCGAAGAGGCTTGGTCGAACACCACCGGCGGCCCGTCCGGGCGCGGCCAGGCAAACGACATCGGGTTGGTGCCGAACAGCGGCTTCGTGCCGCCGGCAGGGGCAACGAACGTCGACGCCGAGGTCACCGCCATCGCGGCGAGTCCCATCTCCGCCAACGCCGCGGTCTCCGGCCACAGTGCCGCGAAATGATGGGTCCGGGTGACGGCCAGCACGGCAACGCCGTTCTGGCGCGTCGCCTCGGCCAGCGGCGGGCGGCCGACGGCGAGCGCCAAGGGGGCGAAGCCCATGTCGCCGTGCACCCGGATGGCGCCCGGGGCGAGGTGGGTGACCGTCGGATCGGCGCGGCCGTTAGCCTTGCCGCTTTTCAGGGATGCGACGTAGCCCGGTAGCCGAAACAGACCGTGAGAATGGGCTTCATCGCGCTCCGCCGCCCAAATGGTTCGCGCCACGGCATCTGCGTTGCGCTTGTCACAGCCGTGCCGGGTCAGCACATTCATCGCCAGGTCGAGGACTTCATCCAAGGTCAGCGTGACGGTTTCCATGATGGCAGCCCCTTTTAGTGTGCGTCGCCGGTGTTGGGATAATGACTAATCGTCCGCGCGCAGGAAGGCGCGGACTTCTTCCAGGAATCGTGGCCAGGCCGGTTCGTTTTCCAGCATGAGATGATTGCGGCCATCCAGCGCGACCAGGCTGGCCGTCGGGATCATCGCGGCCATGCGTCGGCCTTCCTGAAACGGCACGATGCCGTCGTCGCGGGCATGCAATACCAACGTCGGTACCGTGACCTTGGGCGCCAAATCCAGGGCGTTGATGGCATTCTGTGTCTGGCGAATGCGAACGGCGTTCTCAGGCGTCGTTGTCCGCCGTTGCAGGTCGTTAAACCAATCCATCTGCTCCGGCGTGGCATCGGGCACGAAAAGCGACGTGAAGACTTGCCGAAAGGCCGGGTTCTCTTGCCCCCAACCGCTCTTGATCAGCGCAATCAGCGCTTCTTCCTGTTCGATTACGGTCGGCGAACCGCGGTTGTCCCGGCCTCTGAGGTAGCCGCCGTAGAGCACCAACTTCGAAACCCGTTCCGGATGGCGCACCACATAATCGATGGCGGTGGCGCAGCCCTGGGAGATGCCGAGGATCGCGAAGCGGTCGAGACCGGCGGCTTCAACCACGGTTTCAAAATCCCGATTCCAGGCGGATTGCGAAATATCCTCGACCTCGATGTCCGAAAGGCCGTTGCCGCGCTGATCGTAGCGGATCAGACAATGGTCTTCGGCCATGGCATGAAGCACATGCCGCCAAACCGGGCTTTCCCAGTCGAACTCCAGGTGATTGAGCCAATTGGCAGTCTTAATCAGCGGCGGCCCGTCTCCGACAGTGGAATAGGCGAGCTGCACGCCGTCCGGCGCGACACAGAACCGAATATCTTGGTGAAGCGGCGCCACCGGCTCCGGTGCCGCCGGCCCGGCGCCGCTCGGTGCGATCGCAAAAGCGTGCAGTGGTTTGGCGATGTTCTTGACGGTTTTGAGGCCTAGGTCGTGAAAGGCCAGGTCGAGTTTGCCTTCGACTTGCTCCTGCACCATGGCGGAAACGCAAATGCCGCCGGGATCCGCCAAGCCCTCCAGTCGTGACGCGATATTGACGCCGTCACCGTAGACGTCGTCCTGTTGCACGATCACATCGCCAAGATTGACGCCAATGCGGAGCGCGATCCGCTTGTCTTCGGCGATACCGTCATGGCGCGTCGTCATGCCGTCCTGGATGGCGACGGCGCAATGCACCGCGTCGACCACACTGGGAAATTCCGCGAGGAAGCCGTCGCCCATGGTTTTGAAGATTCGCCCCTCATGCTCGGCGATGCACGGGTCAATCAACTCGGCGCGATGCGCGGTCAACGCATGCAGGGCGCCAACCTCGTCGTCGCCCATGAGCCGGGAGTAACCAACCACGTCGGCCGCCAGGATCGCGGCCAGGCGGCGATGGACCTTTTCTTCGGCCATGACGGCAGTCCGATTCTTGCCAATGCTCCCTCGGCGAATTCTATGGGCGCTTGGCTTTGAAGTCCAATTGATGCGTGCCAAGAAGGCTGGTGAACTACTTTATGATTGGTGAGGCGGTGTTGGCTTGGATTCCTGTTCCGGCTCAGTCGGCTCATCCTCCGACGATAGGCTCGCCAACGCTTGCCGCAGAATGTCCGCCGCTTGGCTTCGGTCTGCTTTTGTCATGGCGTCGAGATTGAGGTCGAGTTTCACGTTGGGATGGTCTTCACGGAGGTGCCGCCGCTGCCGGCCAAGGTTCTCGTAGCTGTCGAGGACCAAATATGTGGCGATCGGGTAGGCGATGCCCTTCACGTCTATTTCGCCATGCTCCATGCAGTGGATCTCGTCTCGAACCAGCGCAAACGTTTCGTAGGAAATAAGAATTTCGCCTGGCGTGGCCACCGACTCCAGTCGTGAAGCGGTGTTCACGGCGCCGCCGATTATGGTGTAGTCCATACGGTCTTCACTGCCGAAATTCCCGACCGTACAAAATCCTGTGTGGATGCCCATCCTGACCTGCAACGGCTTGCCGATGCCTGTATCGCGCCAGGTATCCGCCAGATCGTTTAACCTGCGCTGCATTGCAATCGCCATCTTGACGCAGGAAAGCGCATCTTCTTTGACACCTTTGGTTTCCGGGTCGCCCAAGAAAATCAGAATGGCGTCACCGACATATTTGTCGATGGTCGCGCCATATTCTAGGGCAATGCGAGACATCTCCGTCAGGTAGTGATTGATAAGCTGCGTCAGCTCTTCGGATTCCATTCGGTCCGCGGTTTCCGTAAAACCCGCAATATCGGAGAAGAATATGGTCAGCTTCTTTCGACTGCTGGCGACCTTGACCTCTTGCTTGCCGCTGAAAATCGAATCGTAGACTTGCGGAGAGAGGTATTTCGCCAACTGGTTCGACAGCTGCTCCATGGCGTTGGTTTTCTCGGCCAGTTCGCTCTCGCGCGTGTCGATAACCGTCATGTAGTGGGCAAGAGAGTCGGAAATCGCACCGATTTCGTCGCCGGAAGTATCCGCTGACGGGCGCTCTCTATGGTCGGCGAACGCCTGCAACGCGGCGCCAATTCGAGTGAGCCGCGCGAACACCCTTTTCTTAAGAATCAGCCACACAAACAGAATGCCAAGTCCGAACGCGGCAACGACGACCAGGATGGCCACCAATGTAAAGCGCGTTGTCTGGTCGACGCGGCCTATTTGTGTTTCCAGCTCGGCACTGGCACCCCAGAACGCCCTGTTGGCACTGCTGAGCAGGCGGTTCGCGATCAACGAGTTCTCTTCGACCAACGACTTGATCTTGAATTCGTTGGACAGCTCCGTCTGTTTGTCTTCGAGAATGCTACTTTGGTTGGTGGTCCAATGTTGGATCAGTTTGCGTGCGGCTGCGACTGGATTTTGCGTTTCGTTAGCCGCGCTGGCCGTGACGCGCTCGAGATTTTGGCTCAGAACATCAATGCCGTCCGCGATCTGCTTCTTGTTGCGGGAAAAACGGGCGCTGTTCGGGTCGAACATCGTACTTAGAATAACAAACACGGTTTTGCCCGCTGGCCGACTGTCGTTGTCGGATGCCGCAGCTTCCGGTTTCGCTGATTCGGACAATGATCGTGCCAGCCCACGGAAAAATCCGATGTGCCGTTCCAGTCTTTTGCGAACATCGATCTGTTGGCGGACGACATCGGTTAGCGTTCGCAGGTTCGCCATCAGCAAGTCACCGTTATCACCGAGGATGCGTGCGGCATTATCGTCACGTATGAAAACCTTGATTTCTTCGATCAGAGCTCTTTGCGAGGCCTCCTTGTCTTTGATCCGCGACAACAAAGTTTCGAACTCAAACCGTGTCGGCTTGGCGCTCAGGGCCGGGGCAATGGATATCGTCGCCGACGCTTCTTGCGATAGCCGAGAAAGTTTCACCAGGCGCGGCAGGGCGCTGTCACGAAGCGCTCCGAGGTCATCCTGAATTTCGATCAGACGAGTGGTAATGACGACAAGTCCGATCAATACGAGACCGGCAATGGACGCCAGCACTCCCAACAGCAAGGTTGAGATGCGCCGCCGATGCTTGATCGCTGGGCTGGTGGACATGGCGAGATCGTGCAGTTGAAGATTTGGCCTAACGGAAAGGCGGACTGATCATGAGCCCACCATTTCTCCACAATTGGTTTATTCCCCGCTTCATCTTTATCCGACTCTTAGCGCCCAAATATCGATCGAATATCTCGCCGTAATTGCCGGAACCGGCGATAACGTTCCGGACCCAATCGGGAGCCAATCCGACATCGCTGCTGCCCGGCGTCGGATCGACGCCGAGAAGCCGGCGAATGGACGGGTCGGGGCTCGACAAGAACTGCTTGTAGTTGTCCCGTGTAATATCTTTCTCTTCAGCAAGGATTGTTGCCAGCACCACCCAACGGACGATATTCCCCCACGTCATGTCGTCGGAGCGAACATAGGCAACCAACGGCTCCTTCGATATAACTTCATCGTGCAAAACATAGTTGTCGGGATCCTCGACCGCTGTAGCCCGCAGCGACGCCAGAACCAACCGGTCGGTGGTTAGAAGATCGCATTGGCGAGAGAAAAATGCGTCGTTCCTTCCTTCCGAGGATTCGAAAGGCAGTGTGCGCCAGGACAATTTGTGAAGACCGACAAAATCTTGCAAATTGGCTATAGTGGTAGTCGCTCGGGATGCGCAGATAGTGGCGTCCTTTAGGTCCGCTAGCGCGCCACGAACGGTTCCTTTGTGAGACATGAACCCTTGCCCGTCGTAGTACAGCACGGCGGCCGCTGCCAGTCGCAGGCTCATGTCGCGTGAGTACGTCCAGGTGACGTTCGAGATGTAAATATCGACCTCGCCCTCTGATATGCTTTGCAGGCCGTACCTAATGAGCGTTGGCGACAACTGCACGGCGTTACGATCGTTGAACAACGCGAGCGCAACGGCACGGCAGAATTCGGGGAAGAAGCCCTCGTAACCAGTATCGCCGATACGCGTATCGGCGACATGTCTGTTGCCAATCGCACAATTGACGTAGCCGCGATCGCGAACGTCTTCGAGCACGCCTGCTGAGGCCGGCACGGCGGTGACCACGGCAAGCGCGAGAATAAATGGCAACAAGGCGGCGAACACCGCCAACGTCTTTCGAGCATGCATGGCTTTCGGCCTTTCTCTGCTCGGTGTCGAAACCGGACGGTCATTACAGCGTAGCCAATTTCGATCACAAAAACGAGAGCAGCATTGAGCGCCCGCTTCGACTGTCGATGCTCTAGCGAAGACTGAGCAGATCTTCCATGTCGGCCATCAGCGAGACCATGACATCACCCCATTGTCCCCTGGCGGTTTGCCGGTAAAGGCGCAGGCTTTCGTACAAAGGCGTCGTTGGTCCGCCGTCCAGCCAGCGCCAATCGTGGCGATGGTTCAGCATGACCCAAGTGGGCGTACCGAGCGCGCCGGCCAGGTGAACCGTGGTGTTGTCGACGGAGATCACCAGATCGAGTGCCGTCATCAGCGCCGCGACGCCGTCGAGGTCGTTTTTCATGTCGATATCCGGCACGGCGATCAACCCGCTGCCGAGGTCGCGGTTGAGCTCGGTGATGTCCGCGTCGCTGGCGTCATATTGCAGCGAATAGACCTTCAGCCGCCGGTCGTTGAGGAGCGGTGCCAGCAGGAAGGGATCGACGGAGCGGCCGGGTCCGCGGTCCGCCTGTTTGCTGCGCCACGACAGGCCGACATGAAGCGGGCCGTCCTTGGCGCCCATGCTCCAATGCTGTCGCAGGGCATCGACGCGGGCGGGGTCGGCCGTCAGGTATGGCGCCGCCGCAGGCGGCCGGAGGCCATCGGGCAGCAGCCAACGCCAGGCCGACAACAGCGACGTGTGGAAGTCGAACGCGCCGGAGGTCAGTTCCGGGTCCGGCTCCACAGTCTGGGCATGGTATCGGGCATGCGGGTAACTTCGCCGCAGCAGCGGGAACAAACGGGGATCGCATTCCACAACAAGATCGGCGGTCTGTCCCAGGGATCCGAGGGCGCGGCTCTGCATGATTTGATCGCCAATGCCTTGCTCGGTCCAGGCCAGCAGCGCCCGGTCTTTGAGCGGTTCACCCTGCCAGACGGGGAAGGGAAAATCCCGAAATACGGTGCGAAAGAATTCGAGATCCCAACGCCGCTCATAGAGTGCAAGTCCTTGCGCGAGATCGCCTTGCCGCATCGTTGCCGTTGCCAAAAACCGGGCGATCTTCGGATCTTCGGGCGCTAGCTGGTGGGCCAAAGCAAAGCAACGATAGGCTGCGGCGAAGGCACCGGTCTCGTTCAACCAATACCCGACGGTCTGCAGATCTCTGGCACTCGCACGCCCCGCGGCATGCCATTGCTGGACGAGTGCCACGGCATGGTCGATCTCGCCAAGCGAGGTCAAGAGCCGCGTAAGCGCCGCCGTGTCGGGAATAGAAGGATCACGAAAAGCGTCATCAAAATCCTCCAGCGGCCGATCCGCTTGCGCGCCAAAACGCAACCGGCAGATGTTGACGAAATTGCGATAGAATTCTTCGGCGTCCGGCGCCATGCCCAAGGCGCGCAGCATGAATCGAACGGCGTCTTGCGGCCGCTTGCGTTGCGCCGCGATCAGCGCCTGCAAATGCAACAGATCCGCGGCGGCCGGGGTTTGCGCGGCAATTTCCCGGCACAGCTGTTCCGCCGCCGAGAGGTCGCCACGCTCGCGCATGTCGTTGGCCAGCGCGAGGGCCTCAGTGAAGGACAGATCTTGGCTTGAAGGCGTGTCGGCCACAGGCGGTTGCCGGAATAATTGTCAGGTCGCAGGTGCAATTGCCGATCATATGGCAGCGCCGCCATAGCGCAATCTAATCTGGCCGCCGTGCCCCGAGACCGTGGAAGACCATGGCGAAATAGGTTTCGATGATGTCGTCGATCGAAAGCGGCCCAGCCGGGTCGTACCAGCGGCTCAGCCAGTTGCACATGCCGAGAATGCCGTAGACCACGGCCTTCGGCGATAGGCCCGGATCGTAGCTGCCGTCCTTTTGGCCGGTTTCGACCAGCTCGCTCCAGAGCGTCTCATAGTCGCTCCAAATGGTCCGGAGTTCCTTCAAGCGAACTTCATTGCGGGCGAAATGGTCTTCGCGCAGCGCGACGCTCATTTCCAGGTAACTCGGGTTGAAGCGCTCCAAGTGGTTTTCGATTGCGGCGTGGAGTTTTTCCTCGCCGGTCAAATTAGTCGCCAAAATGCGCCTCAGGCTCTGCGCTAAGGCGCGGCTTTCGGGCAGGATGATTTCCAGCAGGATATCGATCCGGCCCTTGAAGTAATGGTAGATGCCTTCGCGCTTGATGCCGACGGCATTGGCGATGTCTTCCAGCGACGTGCCGCTCACTCCTTGATGCTGGAATAACTCAGCGGCGCGACGGAGAATCTGTGTGCGTCGGTTCATGATGCTATTTTACGGTCCGTAAAAACGTTGTCAACGCGCAAATATATTAGGATAATTTATTGACGAAATTCGAAAATATTGGTTTTGAATATATTTAAAAATCAAATGGATATGTAACTATATTATAGTTCACTGATTGGCATAGCCTCTATAAAAAATTTTACACTACTGTAAAATCTTGTATTTACACCTTATCCGGCCTTTGCTTTAATATCGGCTCTGGGCTCGCGCGTGGGGATTGCGCCATGGCGTTTAAGATCGGCATCGACGTTGGCGGCACGTTTACGGATTTCTTTCTGGTCCGTGACGGTGCCGAGCCGCTTGTCCATAAAGTCTTGTCAACGCCGGAAGACCCTTCGATTGCCGTGCTGCAAGGGCTGAACGATCTCGCCGGCCTGGTGGCGCCGGTTATGTCGTTGGAGGCCTTCTGCGGCGATATTGCGACGATCGTTCATGGCACGACGGTGACCACGAATGCGACCCTGACGCGGACCGGCGCCAAGTCCGGCTTGATCACCACCAAAGGTGTCCGCGACGCCTTGGAGATGCGCCGCGGCATCCGGGAAGAACAATACAACAATCGATTCACCAACGTGACGCCTTTGGTACCGCGTTATCTCCGGATCGGTGTCGAAGGCCGCCTGGACCGAGCCGGCCGGGAGGTCACGCCGCTCGACCTGGACGGGGTTCGGGAGGCGATCGCGGCGCTTAAGGCCGAAGGCGTCGGCGCCGTCTCGATCTGTTTCATGAATTCCTTTGCCAACCCCGAGCACGAACAAGCGGCGGCGGCGATTGTGCGGGAGGGCTTCGGCGACGCCTATCTCACCGTGTCCAGCGAACTGCTGCCGTCGATCCGCTTCTACGACCGGGTCAGCACCACGGCGCTCAATTCCTACGTCGGACCCAAGCTCGACCATTATCTGGACCAATTGAGCGAGAAACTGACCGGTGCCGGGTTCGGCGGCGTGTTGCTGATCATGCAATCGAACGGCGGCGTCATGACGCCGGAGGTGGCGCGCCGGGCGGCGGCGCTCACCCTGTTGTCGGGGCCGGCCGGCGGGCCGGGCGCCGGCCTGTTCTATGCCCGCGCGCATGACCTGGACCAATGCATCGTGGTGGATATGGGCGGCACCAGTTTCGAGGCGTCGATGATCGTCAAAGAACCGGTGATGATCAACGAAGGCGAGATCGATCGACTGCGGATCGCCTTGCCAATGCTCGGCATTCACACCATCGGTGCCGGCGGCGGCTCCATCGGCCGCCTTGACGACGGTGGCATGGTGCGCGTCGGCCCGGAAAGCGCAGGCGCCGATCCGGGCCCGGTTTGCTATGGTCAGGGCGGCAGCCAGCCGACCACCACGGACGCCAATCTGGTGCTCGGTTATCTCAATCCGGAATTTTTCGCAGGCGGCAGCATACAGCTAGATACCGCGGCCGCCCGCGCCGCGATCGACACCCACATCGCGACGCCACTCGGCCTGAGTGTCGAAGAGGCGGCGGCCGGCATGTACCGCATTGCCTGCACCAACATGGCGCAAGGCGTGCGCGAGATCACCATCAAACGCGGCAGCGATCCGCGCGAATTTCCCATGATCGTGGCCGGCGGAGCCGGGCCGCTGCATTCCTGTCTAATTTGCGACGAGCTCGATATTCCGCTGCAGATCGTGCCGCGCGAATCGTCGATTCTATGTGCCGTCGGCATGCTGATGGGCGATTTGCGCCATGATTTCGTGCGCACCTTCGTCGCCAACCTGAGTAGCATCGACTGGCCGGTGTTGGAGAGCCTGCTGCAATCGATGCGCGCCGAAGGCGATGCCTTGCTGGAAGAGGAAGGCATTCCCCCGGCGCGTCGCCGCCACGTGGTTCATTTCGATTGCCGCTATCAGAAGCAATATCATGAAGTATCATTCGGCGTGCCCGATGCCGACCTTGATGCGCGCGACACCACAGCGATCGCCCTGCGCTTCCATGACGAGCATAACCGGCTCTATGGCTATTCCTTGGCGGACGAAGACATCCCGGTCGAAATTATCAATGTGCGCTCGCAATCGCTCGGTGCGACGGAGAAACCGGATTTGGCGGGCAGTGCCCCGGCCGGCGTCGACGCCAGCCGGGCGATCAAAGGCGAGCGCCAGGCCTACATTTTTGAAGATCAGGCGTTTGGCTTGATTCCGGTCTTCGACGGGCACAAGCTGAGCCACGGCAACCGGCTGCAAGGCCCGGCGATCATCGAGGAAGTGACGACGGCGATCTTGGTGTCGAAGTCCTTCGATTGCGTGGTCGACCGGCTCGGGTCGTTCGTGCTCTATCGCAAGGGCCGCGAAGACCTGGTTGCCGCGACCTTGGAAGGAGAAGGCGCATGAGTGACATCGATCCGATCCTGCTCTCGGTCTATGCCCGAACCTTCAAGTCGATCACCGACGAAATGAGCATCTCGGTCGAGAAGACGACGCGCTCGCCGATCCTGTGCGAGGCCAAGGACTTCGTCACCGGCCTCTATGACGCCGAAGGCAACATGCTGGAGCAGACCGAGAACCTGCCGATCCTGGCCTTTTCCCTGGCGCCGGTCTGCCGCTACATCATCGAGTATTTCGACGGCGACATTCACGATGGCGACGTCATTTTCCACAATGATGTGTTCAGCCTCGGCAATCAAAACAACGACGTCGCCGTCTACAAGCCGATATTCTTCGACGGCGAATTGGTCGCCTGGTCCGCGGTCAAGGGCCACCAAGCCGATATCGGCGGCGCCGTTCGCGGCGGCTATAATCCTAATGCCACGGAAGTCTGGCAGGAGGCGCTGCGCATCCCGCCGGTCAAGGTCTATGACAAAGGCACCTTGCGCAAAGATGTCTGGGACCTGATCTTCGCCAACATCCGCCTGGAAATCGTGCAGCACGACATGAAGGCGCAGATGGGCGCCTGCGTCGTCGGCGAACGCCGCGTGCAACAGCTCTTGGGCAAATATGGCCGGCCGAGCTTCGAACGCCACAAGCTGGCGCTGTTCGACGCGACCCGCAAGATGATGGAGGCAGAGCTTGGCCAGATTCCGAACGGCACCTATTCCGGCGAAGGCATGATCTATTTCGATGGCCATCACGACGGCAGCGAATTCACCATCCGGGTCACCATCACGGTCGCGGACCGTTCAATTAGGTTTGACTATTCCGCGACTGATCCTCAGACCGACGGCTTCGTCAACGGCACCTATACCTCCAGCGCCTCGGCCACTGTTTTGACTTTGCTGCAAATGGTCGATCCCGACATCCCCCACAACGAAGGCATGTTTGCACCGATCGAAGTGATCATCCCCGAAGGCACGGTGTTGAACGCCAGCTACCCGAAGGCGACCACATTCGGCAATCATCTCTGCCCGCCCAACGCCGACGCCATCATCCGTGCCTTGGCGCCGATCATTCCCGATCGGGTGACCGCCGGCTGGAACAACCTGTTGTGCTCGCTGACCACCGGCAACGATGTCGAAAAGGATGAGCAATATGTCGATATCGGCTTCATGGGCATGAAAGGCGGCTCGGGCGCCATGAACGGCACCGATGGCTACGACCATATTGGTATGATCGACGCCTCCGGCGGCGTGCTCGACCAGGACTACGAAATGTTCGAACAGCAGACGCCGCATCTCTTGCTGCGCCACGAATACATCACCGATTCAGCCGGCGCCGGCCAATGGCGCGGCGGCCTCGGGGTCGAGACCGACTTCGTCATCGGCTCCGACGATACCCAACTGGTGACCTTCGGCGACGGTGACTTCGAGCCGGCGTTCGGCCTATTCGGTGGTCACGGCAGCATTCTCAACATCATCGAATTGACCTACCCGGACGGCACCCATGTGGTGCCGAAGAACAAGGATCTGATCTTGTCCGTGCCCAAAGGCACGCGCTATCACCAGATTGCCGGCGGTGGTGGCGGCTATGGCGATCCTTCCCAGCGCGATCGCGAGGCGCTGGCCGCAGAGGTCAAGAACGGCGTGATTTCCGCCGACGCGGCCCGCGACATCTATGGTTGGACCGCAGAAGCGGCGGAATAGGCAGGAAGGACGACGCGAGGCATGGATTTCGGCCTAACCGAGGAACAGCGCAGCATTCAAGAGACGTTCCGGCGCTTCTCCGACGAACGGATCGCGCCGGCCGCCGAGGCCTTGGATGAAGCCCACGCCTTTCCCCGCGAGCTGTTCGAAGAGTTGGGCGATCTCGGCTTTTTGAGCATGCGCTACCCGGAGGAGGACGGCGGCGTGGGTGTCGATTTGGTGACGTTCACCCTGGCCCTGGAGGAAATCTCGCGCGGGTCCATGTCCTTGGCCGGTTGCGTCACCATGCAGGCGCTGATGGGCACCAAGTTCCTGCACATGCTGGGCAATGACGATATTCGCGAGCGCCTGTTTCAGCCGGCTTTAACCGGCCGCAAAATCGGCGGCATCTGTATGACCGAACCCAATGCCGGCAGCGATCTTGGCGGCATTGCCACCCATGCCCGGCCGGTCGACGGCGGCTATGTCTTGAACGGCCAGAAAATGTGGGTGACCTCGGCGCCAGTCGCCGATTTTTTCACCGTGTTCGCCAAAGCCGGTGACGAAGGCAAACTCACCATATTTCTGGTCGAGCGGAATTTCGACGGCTTAGTCGTCGGCCGCGCCATCGAGAAAATGGGCGTTTGGGCACTGCCAACCTCGGAGCTTGCCTTCAACGACTGCTTCGTGCCGATGAGCCACCGCCTTAGCGAACAGGAAGGCGATGGCGAGCAGCACCTTCGCAAACTGCTGGCCGAAATCCGCATCGTCACCGGCGCCATGGCGCTCGGCACGGCGCAAGCCGCATTGGACGAAGCGATCCGCTATGCCGGCGAACGCAAACAATTCGGCAAGCCGATCAACCGATTTCAAGCGATCCAAATGAAGTTGGCGGAAATGGCGACGGATCTGGAGGCGGCGCGCCATTTGGTGCGCTATGCCGCTTGGTCGAAAGACCAGGACCTGCCGCATCACAAAGAAGCCGCTATGGCCAAGCTGTTCGCGACCGAGGCGGCGGCGGAGCTTTGCGACAAGGCGGCGCGGGTGCTCGCCTCTTACGGCTTCGCCATGGAATATCCGGTGCAGCGCTACCTGCGCGATATCCGTTTTACGCTGATCGGCGGCGGCACCAGCGAGATCCTAAAATTGATCATCGCCAAGGAACTCTCGACGTGAGCCCAAAGCGGATCAAGATCCTGGTGGCCAAGCCCGGCCTGGACGGCCACGACGTCGGCGCCAAGGTCATCGTCCGTGCTCTTGCCGAGGCGCAGTTCGACGTGGTCTATTCCGGCCTCCGCCAAACGCCCGAGGCGATTGCCGAGGCGGCGCGGGCCGAAGACGTCGATGTCATCGGCCTCTCCATTCTGTCCGGCTCGCACATACCGCTGTGCGAGCGCCTGCGCGACCTGTTCATCGAGAACGGCCTGCAGGACAAACTCTGGATCGTCGGCGGCAACATTCCCCTCGACGATCATCAAAAACTGAACGACATCGGCTATGCCGGGGTGTTTTCCACCGGCAGCCGCTTGGACGACATCGTCGACTTCATTCGGGAGCACGCGCCATGACCGCAACCGTGAAACGCCAGCCTGCCGGGCCAAAAGAACCGGCCGCGGTGATCAACGAATCCGGTATCGAGATCAAGACCGTCTACACGGAAGAAGACGTCGCGGCGAGCGGCGGCGTCGACCGCAGCATGCCGGGTGAGGCGCCGTTTACCCGAGGCATCCATGAGGAGATGTACCGGCGCCGTCCGTTCACCATGCGCCAGTACACCGGCTTCTCCAACGCTGCCGACACCAACGAACGCTTCAAGTACCTGATCGAAAACGGCCAGACCGGCCTCAATGTGGCGTTGGATCTGGCGACCCAGTGCGGCTACGATTCCGATTCAGCCGAAGCCTTTGGCGAAGTCGGCCGGGTCGGCATGGCGATCGACACGCTGCGCGATTTCGAAATCGCCTTCGACGGCATTGACCTCGACAAGATCACCGTGTCCCTGACCATCAACGGCGCCGCGGCCATCTTGATCGCCATGTATCTGGCGATGGCGGAAAAGCGCGGCTTCGATCTGGCCCAGCTCCGCGGCACCGCCCAGAACGATATCCTGAAGGAATTCATCGGCCGCGGCACGTGGGTATTTCCGGTCGAGCCGTCGATCAAACTGGTCGCCGATACCATCGAATATTGCGCCGAGCATGCGCCGAAATACAGCCCGGTCAGCGTCTGCGGCTACCACATCCGCGAGTCCGGCGCGACGCCGGCGGAGGAGATGGGCTACGCGTTTTGCATCGCCAAAGCCTATATGGACCAAGCCTTGAAACGCGGCCTCAATATCGACGATTTCGCTGGACGATTATCTTTTAATTTCAATATCTTCGGCAATCTTTTTGAGCAGGTGGCGAAGTATCGTGCCGGTCGCCGGCTGTGGGCCAAAATCGTGTTGGACCAGTACGGCGCCAAGGATCCGAAGTCAGGCTGGATGCGCATGATCGCCGGCGGCGGCGGCTTTGGCCTGACCATCGAACAGCCGGAAAACAACATCATGCGCGGCGCCTATTATGCGTTGATCGCAGCACTGTCGGGCGCCCAGACCATGGCGCTTTGCTGCTATGACGAGGCCTATACCATCCCGACGCCGAAGGCCCAGCGCATTTCGCTCCGCACCATGCAGCTGCTGATCGAGGAGATCGGCCTCGCCGATACCGTCGATCCGTTGGGCGGTTCCCATTACGTCGAGACCCTGACCAACCAACTGGAAGACAAGATCATCGAGGTCATGGATGGCGTCGACGCGGCCGGCGGCATCGTCAAAGGCGTCGCCGAAGGCACCATCCAGGCGACGGTCGCCGACCACGCTTTTCGGCGCCAGCAGGATCTCGAATCCGGCGAGATTCGCAAAGTCGGGGTCAATTGCTATGTCGAGGAAGAGGACGAAAGGCCAGAGGTCGAGATGCATCCCTATGACGAGGCCACCGCCCAGGCCCAGATCGACAGCCTGGCCAAGGTCAGGGCGGAGCGCGACGAGGCCGCCGTGCAAGCCGCCTTGAAACGCTTGCGCGCGGATGCCGAGGCCGACCGCAACGTGATGCCGGCGTTGATGGAAGCGGTCAAGGCCTATGCCACGGTTGGTGAAATGACCAACGTCATGGCGTCGGTCTACGGCCGCTACAAAGAACCGGCGCTGATCTGAGCCGATCGGGGAAGAAAGAACAATGACATCCGTTGCTTCCGTCGGGAGCGGGCCCGAGGATTATTCCGCGGCAACCTCAGTGGAACAGGCCGTGCGGTTCCTGGCCGGTGGAGAGAGCGCGATCTTGGCCGGTGGCACCGACCTGATGGTTGAGGCGGGGCGGGCGGTGACGAACTGCAAACGGCTGCTCAACATTCGTCGGATCGATGCCCTGCGCGGCGTTACCGAAAAGGACGGCCGGATTAGTGTCGGCGCGCTGACCGCGGTCAGCGACTTGCTTGGCGATCCCGTCCTGCGCGCCGAGGCGCCGATCCTGGCCGATACGGCGGATCGCTTCGCCAGTGATCAGATCCGCAACATGGCAACCATCGGCGGCAATGTTTGCAACGCATCGCCGGCCGGTGATCTGATTATCCCGTTGTTGATCCTCGACGCCGAACTGGAACTCGTGGCCTGGCGGAATGACGGTTTGGCGAGCCGTCGGGTCGCGTTGGACGGCTTTTTTAGGGGACCCGGGCAAACCGCGCGGGAGGCTGACGAATTGTTGGTCGCGGTCCACTTCGCGGTTCCGGGCGATGGCTTTCATGCGCGTTTCATGAAATCCGGCCCGCGGCCGGCGCTGGAGATCGCAACGGTCGCGGCCGCAATCGGCCTCTGCCTCGATAGCGATCGGGTGTCCCACATTCGCCTCGCCTTCGGCTCCGTCGCGCCGAAGCCGATCCGGGCACCGCGGACGGAGGCGCATCTCATGGGCAAAGCGTTGACGGAGGACGTGATCGAGGAGGCCGGCGCAATCGCCGCAGCGGAAATCACGCCGATCGACGATGTCCGCGCCAGTGCCTGGTATCGCCGGCATTTGGCCGCGGTCTATACAAGAAGGTTGCTCGGTAATGACACTTGAAGTCGCGATCGCGTTTGAATTGAACGACCGGCCGAGCAGCGCCTCGGTGCCGGCCGACCGGTCCGCCCTCGCCATGTTGCGTGAGCAGTTCGGGTTGACCGGCGCTAAGCTCGCCTGCGGCGAAGGCGAATGCGGCGCCTGTACGATCCTGGTCGACGGCCGTTCGGTCAATGCCTGTCTGATGGCGGCCGTCGACTGCGACGGCCGGGTGATCGAGACTATCGAAGGTTTGCGAACGGAAGAGGGCCTGCACCCGATGCAGCAGGCGTTTGTCGACCAAGGTGCCATTCAGTGCGGCTACTGCATGCCGGGCATGATCATGCAGGCCAAATACCTGGCCGATCGCCAGCCCGATCTCAGCCTCGAGGCGCTGCGGCGCGGGCTGGAGGGCAACATTTGCCGCTGTACCGGCTATCAGAAGGTATTCGACGCGGTCGCCGCGGCGGCGGGGCTGCCCAAGGAGAACCAGCCATGAAGCCGATTGAAAAGAAATCCGTTATCGGTGGCCGCGTGCCCAAGCCCGATGCGCCCGACAAGGCAATTGGCCGCACCCAGTATATCAATGACATCGAACTGCCACGCATGCTGGTCGGCAAGATTTTGCATACCGACCGGCCGCACGCCAGGATCCGCGGCATCGATACGGCGGCGGCGAAGGCGTTGCCCGGTGTCCATGCGGTGCTGACCGGCGACGACGTCCCTGTCCTTACGTTCGGCATGAACAAGGACAATGTGCCGCTGAAGCGCGACAAAGTGCGTTGCATTCGCGATGAAGTGGCCGCCGTCGCCGCCGAAACCGAAGCCATCTGCGATGAAGCCTTGCGCCTGATTGCGGTCGAATACGAGGATCTGCCCGGAATCTTCGACCCGGCTGAGGCGATGCGGCCGGGCGCGCCGGCGGTGCATGACGAGAGGCCGGACAATCTGAGCCTCGCCTACAAGTTCGATCACGGTGATATCGGCGCGGCGGAAGCGGAGTCCGACGTGGTTTTGGACGATGTCTTCAACGTCCACTACGTCACCCATTGCTGCATGGGGCCAGGCTGCGTGATTGCCGACTTCGACACCGAGGGCCGCCTGACGATCTACTCCCAGACGCAATATCCCTATAATTTCAAAATGGACATCGCCCCGGCGCTCGGCATGCATCCCGGCGACATTCGGGTGATCCAGCCGCCGGTCGGCGGTGCCTTCGGCTCGAAGTTGGATGTCTATCCGTTCGAGCCGGTCGCCGCATTGCTGGCTCGGGCGGCGCGCCGGCCGGTCAAGCTGGTTTTCTCCCGGGAAGAGGAATTCATCAACGCACCGACCCGTCAGCCGGCGCGAATTCACTTGCGGACCGGCGCCACGCGCGACGGCATCCTGACATTCCGCGACGTCGATTGCCTGTTGAACAACGGCGCCTACACCTCTTGGGGGCCGACCACGCCTTACGTGATGATGCGGACGTTCTCGTCGCATTTTCGTGTCGCCAACGTCCGCTACCGCTCGCAAGCGGTCTATACTAACAACCCCTATGCCGGATCGTTTCGCGGTTACGGCAACGTGCAGGCGACTTACGCCACCGCCAGCCACATGGACATGCTGGCCGAACGCCTCGGCATGGATTTGCTGACGCTCTGTCTGAAGAATGCGCAAGTCGCGGGCGAGGTCTCGCCACAAGGCAGCCGCCTCGACGACATGGCGTTCGTCGAATGCCTGACCGTGGCCGGCGAGAAGACCGACTTCACGGCCAAGGCGGCACAATATACCGCCGAGCGGGAGCGCCCGGGCCGGATCAAGCGCGGCATCGGCGTGGCCTCCTCGATCCATAATGCCGGCGGCGCCAAGATTCATAAAAGCGACGGCTGCGGCACCATGCTGAAGCTCGACGATTATGCCCGCTGTACGGTGATCACCGGCGCCTCGGAGATCGGCCAGGGCATCGACGCGGTGATTTGCCAGATCGTTACCGAGGAGCTCGGCATTCCCATGGCCGACATCATCATCGCCAATGACGACACCGCGATCGCGCCCTGGGACGTCGGCGTGCATGCCAGCCGTACTACTTTCATCGCCGGCAACGGCGCACAACGGGTGGCGCAGAAGGCGCGCGAACAGATCCTGCGCGCCGCTTCGCACCAGGCCAATCTGCCGTGGGAGGCGCTCGACCTGCGTGAAGGTTGGGTGGTTCAAGACGAAAACGGCGAACCCGTGGTCAAGCTCGATAAGCTGCTGCGGGAAATGCATTTCCAGGATGAGCCCGAGTTGGTCATGGTGGCGGATTATTACGAGCCGCCGAGCGAGGCCGAAGGGCCGAACCATACCGGCGACATGTCGGCGGCTTATTCCCATGCGGTCCATGTCGCCGAAGTTGAGGTCGACACCGAAACCGGCGAAGTCCATGTGCTCAAGGTGACCTCAGTCCAGGATGTCGGCCGCGTCATCAACGAAATGGGGCTGGAGGCGCAGGTCGAGGGCGGCATCATCATGGGCCTAGGCTATGCCTTGTCGGAAGAACTCAAGATCGAGGACGGCATCGTCAAGAACCCGTCGTTCCGCGATTACAAGCTGGTGACCGCGCCGGAAGTTCCGGAACTGGATCTGCACTTCATCGAAAGCGACAGCAAGACCGGTCCGATGGGCGCCAAAGGCATCGCCGAACTGCCGACCATCGTCATCGCGCCGGCGGTCGCCAATGCGGTCTACAACGCGACCGGCGTGCGCTTTCGGGATCCGCCGTTGACGCCGGAGAAAGTGGCGCGGGCGATCTACGAGCACCGGGCGCCGAAGGTGGCCGCTGAATGAAACCTGGTGTCATCCTGTCGCTGGAGCAGGCGCTCTCTATGACTTACGCGACCTTGCGCTTCGTGCAGCTGGGCTGGCGCGTGATCAAGGTCGAGGCGACCGCCGGCCGTTCCGGCGCGCTGCCCGGCGATCCCAACCGCTATATCGGCAGCGTCATCGCCGATGAGGGGCGCCGGTCTTACTTCATGGCGCCCAATGTCGGCAAGGAAGCCATCGCCTTGAACCTCAAGTCCGCCGAAGGCCAGGCGGTGTTGCGCCGCTTGATCACGGCGCTCGATGTCGACGTCTTCTGCTGCAACACCTTGCCGGTGCGCTATAGGGATCTCGGCATCGACTATGAAAGCCTGAGTGCCGAGCGGCCCGGCTTGATCTGGGCTGGGATTTCGGCGATGGGCCCTGAGTACCCAGACGTCGCCGGCTACGATCCGGCGATCCAGGCAATGGCGGGTTATATGGAGGTGACCGGCGATGCCGGTGGTCCGCCGACACTGGCCGGCATTCCCTTGGTTGACCTCAAGGCCGGTGACGAAGTCTATGCCGGCATCTGGAAAGCGATGGCTGAGCGCGCGGAGAGCGGCCGGGGCCAGCGTATCGACGTCTCCATGTTTCAGTCCGCCGCCTCATGGCTGCTCACCTTGTTGCCGCTGGTCGATTTGGGCTGCGACTACTCGGAAATCACCCGCTGCGGCAACGAGCATCGCAAGTTCGTGCCCACCAATGCCTACCCGACGACGGACGGCGCCATCCTCATCGCCATCGGCAGCGACGGCTTGTGGCGGCGCTTCAGCGAGTTGGCGCGCTTCACCTCGATTGCCCGCGACAATCGCCTGACCAACGAAGGCCGGCTTTTGGACCGTGTCGCCATCCATGCCGATATCGCCGCGGTCACTCGGCGCTATGGGACCGAAGTGCTGGCCGAAGATCTGCAGGGCGCCATGATTCCGCACGCACCGATCCGAAAGATCCCCGACGTGATGGAAAATCCGGCGATCCGCGATCGCTTGAAGCGGACGACCTTGCCGGACGGCCAAAGCGTACGGCTGCCGCCGACCGCCGTCGATCATGCGGGCGCGCCCGAGGCGCTCGCCTTTCCTCCGCAATATTCCGAACATACCACGGCGATCCTTGCCGAAGCCGGCTATGCCGCCGATGAAATCGCAGCGCTCGCCGCGGCCGGTGTCGTTCCGGCGTGACGCGGCGTTCCAATCCAATTCATGAGGCTTGTTGATGTCCGAACCGATTCCAGACGGTTTTGCACAGCATTTTCGTAACAGTTCCGTCACCGATCCCTGGCAACCGATATACTCTCGGGTTGGCGTCGATGTCGTCGAGATCGGCGTGACGCTGCGGCCGGTCCACTGCAATTCCCGCGGTTTCGTCCATGGCGGGGTCATCGCCACCTTGGCCGACAACGCCATGGGCCTGTCGCTGGTTCAGGCGGCCGGGCAGGACGTACGGGCCGGTCAGCAAAAGGTCAGCGCAATAACGGTCAACCTGACAATCGACTACCTGGCGACCGCCGATGTCGGACACTGGTTGCAGTTCACGCCACGCGTCCAGAAAGTTGGTCGCACCATGGGTTTCACGGATGCCATGGTCCTTTCCGCCGGCAAGACAATTGCCCGCGCGATTGGGACATTTACCCTCATTCGCCCCTGATCGAAGCAGCCGCCCGAAATTCCCGCCATCCCGCCACAATCAGACACGCAGCCATCGCCGCAATGCCGGCGGCGAAAGTTGCCGTGAGCGCGAGGAAGTCGCCGTCCATAAGGTGCATTGCAGACCAGCCGAGCGCGGCCACAATGCCTAAGCGGACGCTGCCCGACAAAAACGGCATGGCCGGCTTTCCGACGCCGAGCAGCGCGAAAAACAGGCCGAGGCCGGTTCCCATCAGCGGCAGCACGACGGCGATGATCGTCAAGTAATCGCGACCGACGGTGATAACGGCCGGATCCTCGCTGAACAACCTCATCCAGGACGTGGCACCGAAATAGGCGGCGATGCCGAAAGCGCCGCCGATGCCGGCCGATACCGCGGTGGCGATCCATGCGATTTGCCGAGCCCGCGCCACGTTGCCGGCACCGAGGTTGGTGGCGATCATGGTGATCACCGCTGTGCCGACCGCGAAGGTGAGCGGCAATTGCAACAGCTCGAGCCGGCTTGCCGCACCAAACGCGGCCAGCGTTACTGCACCGAAACCGGCGACCAGGGTCGAGGAGATGATCAACACGATCTGGATTTGCAGCACGTTTAGGGCCGCCAGACTGCCGACCCCGAGAATGGCGGCGAAGGTTTTCCGTCGCGGCACGAAAGCCGATGGGTTCAAGCAAATGTCGCCACGGCCGGATAGCAAATAGACGCCCAGGACGATCGTGCCGAGCGCGTAGGATGCGACCACGGCGATAGCGGCGCCGGCGATGCCGAGGCTCGGCAGCGGTCCCCAGCCGAGGATCAGCAGTGGCGAAAGTGCCAGATGCAACAGCGCACTGACGATGATCGCGCCGGCCGGCACCACCATATTGCCGGTGCCGCGCACCGCGTTGGCCAAGATGTTCATCAGCCAGACAAAGATCACGCCGGCAAAAGTGATGGTCGAATAGGTCTCGGCCGCCTGCAGGCTTGCGCCCGACGCGCCGAGCGCGCGATAGAGAGCCGGGCCGAACACGAGGATCGGCAGGCTGAAGGCCAGTGCCAACGCGACGGCGATCATCGCGCCATGACCGGCAAGCGCATTGGCGTCGCGGCGCCGTCCGGCGCCCATGGCCTGGCCGATCGCCGCGGCGACGCCGGCGCCAAGGCCGCTAGCCGACATCATTTGCATGGTGATGAACAGCGGAAAGACCAAGGTGATCCCGGCCAAGGCGTCGGTGCCGAGCCAGCTCACATAGATCGCGTCGAACACCACGAAGGCGATGCGGGCCGCGGCCTCGCCGATATTCGGCCCGGTCAGCCGCAACAGAGTCCGGAGAATGGGGCCTTCCAGCAATTGCACTGTGCGCGTCGGCGCTACAGGCGCTCGTGGCCGCTCGTTCGTGTCGAAAAGTGTGGCGTCCTCGGTCGTCATGGCTCGGATTCCTGTGTGGTCGATGCCTCGCCTGCGACCCTGCCGCCGTCTGCCGGCCGCTTCAATTACCTCGGAGGTAAGGGTCGACGAGTCCGGCCATGAACCGCTACAAATCCTATCTGCGGAATGATTTGAGGGAGGCAACGGCAATGGCTGCGACACCGAACCGCGAAACCTGGAAAGTCGCGCCGCTCTCCTATCTCGATCGGCGCCCGCCGGAATTCGATGGCGAGCGTATCCTGTCGCAATACGTCACGGTGCGGGACGGCACGCGGCTCGCCGTCGATGTTCATCTGCCGGGTGATGGACAAAGCGATCAGCGCTTTCCGGCGATTTTCGTTTTGACGCCCTACTACCGGCGGTTCGCCTTGGCGCCTGGCCACCGCAACGACATCGATGCCTGTCCGACGATCGCTTTCTACCGGGACATGTTCGTTCCCCGGGGCTACGCCTTGGTCGCCGTCGATGTGCGCGGGTCCGGGGCGAGTTTCGGCAGCCGCGACGGATTCCGCTCGCCGGCCGAGCGCCTGGATCACCACGACGTCGCCGATTGGGCGGCGCGGCAGCCGTGGTCCAATGGCGTGATCGGCGCCACCGGCATTTCCTATCCGGGTGCGGCCTCCGACTTCCTGGCCTCGACCGCCCATCCCGCGGTCAAGGCGGTGGCGCCGTTGTTCGCGGTTTGGGATACCTGGTCGAACCACCTCTATCCCGGCGGCGTGCTGCTGACCTGCGTGACCAAGCGTTATGGCGCCTTGGCGGAGGCCCTCGACGGTGATCTGCGCGACAAGATTCCGCCATTTGCCTATTTCAACGATCCGGAATTGGCGGGACCGGCGCCGGTCGATGAAGATGGTGACGGCAGCCAGCTGGCCCAAGCCCTGCACGCGCACGGCGGCAACTTCGACATGCAGGACTTCGCGCAGCAATGGCGCTTTCGCGATGCCGCCCTGACAGATGACCCGGATTATACCAGCGCCCTGATCAGTCCCTATCACTACGCCAATCGCACCACGGATCAACAGACCGCCTATTATTCGGTTTCCGGCTGGATGGATGGCGGCGGCTATTCGACGGGCACGATCCAGCGCTATCACTGGCTGAACAATCCGGAAACCCGGTTGCTGCTCGGCCCCTGGGACCATGGCGCCCGCGGCAACGTCAGCCCTTGGGCGGAGACGCCGGCGGACCCGCAGCAACCGATTGTCGGCGCCGCCGTGTTGCGGTTTTTCGACAAGCACCTTATGGGGCGCGAAACAGCGATCGAGAACGAACAGCCGGTGCATTACTTCACCATGGGCGAGGAGGCTTGGAAGGCCGCCCCGTCGTGGCCGCCGGAATGCCAAGAACTGGCGCTCTATGTGACCGCCGATGGCAGCCTCGCCGAGGCGGCGCCCGATGCCGAGCAGGCCGCCGATCGCCATCAAGCCGATTACGCCGCCGGCACCGGCAACCACAGTCGCTACGACCGGCTCTACATCGCCAATGTCGAGACTTACTACGACGATTGGCACGGTCGCGAGGACCGCATGCTCAGCTATACCGGGGCGCCGTTGGCGGCCGACATGGAAGTGACCGGCCACCCGGTGGTCACGCTGCATTTCGCCTGCTCGGAAAAGGACTGCGCGTTCTTCGTCTATCTCTCCGATGTCACGCCCGATGGCCGTTCGGTCTACGTCACCGAAGGCGTCTTTCGCGCCTTGCACCGGGCGCCGGGCGGGCATCCGCCAAACCTGCCGGCCACCGGTCCGACACATTCCTTCAACCAGGCCGATGCCCGCCATCTGGTGCCGGGCAAGCCGGACGTCGTGAGCTTCGACCTGCTGGCGACGTCGTATCTGTTCCGCAAAGGGCACCGACCGCGGCTTTCTGTCGCGTTTTCCGATTCTGATCACTTCACCCGCATCCCGGACGGCCGCCCGCCCAAGATCACGTTATTTCGGAACCGTGAACGCGCCTCTTGCATCGTCTTACCGGTCATTGCCCGGTGAGATATCCTGCCGGTCTGAAACGATGGCCGTGATCGCTGCGTTTCAGGCTTTGCCGCAATCGGTCAGGGCAACGCTATTTATGCTCGGGGCAATGGGCTGCTTCACGTCGATGGGGGTTTTTATTCGGCTTTCGGCGGCCGAGCTCAACGCCCTGGAAGTGGTGTTTTTCCGGAACTTTCTGGCGCTCTTCTGGCTCAGCCCCTGGATTTGGCGGCAAGGCATCACCGGTTTGCGGACCTCACGGTTCGGCCTTTACAGCCTGCGCTCGGGGCTCAACCTGATCGGTATGATCGCCGGCTTCACGGCGCTCACGTTGATCCCGCTGGCCGAGGCCACGGCGTTGAGTTTCACGGCGCCGTTGTTTGCCACCATCGGCGCGGTACTGGTTTTGGGTGAAGTCATTCGGGCGCGTCGGGTCGCGGCCCTGGTTGCCGGATTTGCTGGCATGCTCATTGTCATCCGGCCGGGCATCGAGGCGGTGTCGTTCGGCGCCGCCTTGGCGCTGACCAATGCGCTGATGATTGCCTTGACCGCGCTGGTGGTGAAGAAGCTGACGGCGACCGAACGGCCGTCGGCGATCGTTGTCTGGATGGCCTTGCTGCAGACACCGTTTTCCTTGATTCCGGCCTTGTTCGTCTGGCAATGGCCATCGCCGACGGCCTTGTTCTGGCTGTTTTGCCTGGCCGGTGCCGGCACCATCGGCCATTTGATGTGGACCCGCGCCTGTGCCATGGCCGAGATCAGCCAGCTGCAGCCCATGGAGTTCGTCAAGCTGCCGCTCATCGCCGCCCTCGGCTTCTTGTTGTTCGGCGAGGTGCCGACCCTCTGGATTTGGCTGGGCGGTGCGGTCATATTTGCATCGACGGTTTATATTACCCATCGCGAGGCCCAATTGGCCCACCGCCGCCGCATCGCGGCCGAAGAAAGGACCCTACCGTGACATACGAATGCTTCGAGGTTTCGATCAGCGACCAGATCGCCCACATTGTTTTGAGCCGCCCGGAAAAGCGGAACTCGATGATTCCCGCGTTCTGGGGCGAGCTGCCGGCCATCGTGCGCGACATCGACAACGGCGCCAAGGCGCGGGTCATCGTCATTTCTTCGACGGGCCCGCATTTCTCGAGCGGCCTGGACGTCGCGACATTTTCCAACATTGGTCCGGGCGATGGCGACGAACGCGCCCGCCGCCTGCAGCATGGCGCCACCTTCTACGACACGGTGTCCGTGATGCAGGACACCTTCTCGGCGCTGGAGAACTGCCGCATTCCGGTCTTGGCCGCCATCCAGGGCGGCTGCATCGGCGGCGGCGTCGACCTCACCACCGCATGCGACATGCGCTATGCGACCGAAGACGCCTTCTTCACCATTTACGAAATCAACATCGGCATGACCGCCGACGTCGGCACCTTCCCGCGCGCGGTCAAGCTGCTGCCCGAAGGCGTGGTCCGCGAGCTCGCCTATACCGGCCGCCGCATGCCGGCCCAGGAAGCGCAGAGCGTCGGCCTGGTCAATCGCGTGTTCCCCGACCAGCAAACCATGCTCGACGAGGTCATGGTCATTGCCGGCGAAATCGCCACTAAGGCACCGCTCGCCGTCTATGGCTGCAAGCGCATGATCACCTACGCCCGCGACCATTCCACCGCCGACGGCCTCGACTATATCGGCGTCTGGAACGCCAGCATGCTGCAGCGCGAGGAAATCATGGAAGCC